>Ga0265339_10003801_pt1 | contig 10498 bp, 10 predicted proteins | sample 4CB219metaG_FD_202085 | JGI IMG/M metagenome (GOLD analysis project Ga0265339, IMG submission 202085) | Rhizosphere microbial communities from Carex aquatilis grown in University of Washington, Seatle, WA, United States - 4-CB2-19 metaG | ecosystem: Host-associated > Plants > Roots >...
GTGCACGACCGGGTGCTCGCGCTCGCCGAGTCCGATCCGCGCGTCGTCGCCGGCGCGGTCGTCGGATCGCTCGCACTCTTGCACGGCGACCGATGGTCCGATCTCGATCTCACCTTCGCCGTCGCCGACGCGATCCCGGTGACGGACGTGCTCGAGGACTGGACGCGCATGCTCGCGGACGAGCTCGGCGCCGTCCATCTGTTCGACCTTCCGAGCGGCCAGAGCATCTACCGCGTGTTCCTCCTGCCGGGCTGCCTCCAGTTCGACCTGTCGTTCACGCCGGCCGCCGCCTTCGGAGCGACGAGCCCGAAGTTCAAGCTGCTCTTCGGCGAAGCGGTCGAGCGGCCGCTCCCCGAGCCGCCGCCCCCCGAGGAGCTGTTCGGCTACGGCATCCACCACGCGCTGCGGGCGCGCTTCTCGATCGAGCGCGGCCGCGTGTGGCTCGCCGAGTACTGGATCAGCGCACTCCGCGACTACGCGCTCAACCTCGCGTGCCGGCGGCGAGGACTCCCGGCGTGGCACGGCCGCGGCTTCGACGACCTCCCGACGGACGTGCTCGGCCGCTTCGAGGGTGCGATCGTGCGCTCGCTCGACCGCGACGAGCTGCTGCGCGCGCTGCGTTGCGCGTTGGACGGCCTGTTGCGCGAGGGCGGCGAGCTGGCGAGCGCGGTCGAGCCGAACCTCGCGACGCTCCTACCCGAATAGGTCGAGCCGCCAGTCGTTGCAGCGCATGAAGTGCCCCTTCGGGTACTCGAAGTCGCGCTCCTCCACCAGCGCGAAGCCGAGCTTCCTGCACAGCGCGTTCGACGGGCCGTTTGCGACCGATGGGAACGCATGCAGGAAGCGGTGCCCGCCGTCCGCGCGCGCCGCGTCGATCGCCTTCGCAGTCGCCGCGCCGGCGATCCCGCGACCCTGGAACGCGGGGAGCACGGACCAGCCGATCTCCCACACCTGCTGCCCTCGCCACTCGCGTTCCCAGTACAGGACCGAGCCGGCAGCCTCGCCGCTGTCATCGTCGACGACCTTGAAGACGCGGCCGGTGTCCGGGTTCATCTGCTCGTAGCGTCGCTGGCGCGCGGCGATCTGCTCGGCGGTCTCGGGCCCGCCGAGATGCTCCGTCATCGCCGGGTCGCCCAGAAGCTTCTCGAGGAGCGGCCGGTCGCCTGAGCCCCACGGTACGAGCGTGACCTCGATCACGCTCGTGAGCGTAGAGGTCGGCACGCAGTTGTGCGCCGGTCGTGACGGTTTCCACGGGACGATGACGGCGTGGAGCTCGCACGCGCGCATCGCCGTCTCCTGGCCGTCGGCATCGTCGCCGCGGCGGCGGTCGTCCTGCTCGCGCCTCGGCTCGCGCATCGCAGTAGCGCGCCGGCGGTGGTCGTGCCGTTGCGCACCGCGACGCACGCGCGGGTGGCGTCGACCGCGCTCGTCGTCGACGTCGCCGGCGCGGTCGTGCGGCCCGGCCTCTACCACCTTGCGGCCGGAACGCGGATCGCAGATGCGGTCGCCGCCGCCGGCGGTCTCTCGCGGAAAGCCGACGCCACGCTCGTCAACCTCGCCGCTCCGCTCGCCGACGGCGAGCAGGTGCTCGTTCCCGTGCGCGGCGCGGCCGCAGCCACCGGCGGCGTGCCGTCCCCGACTGCGCCCGTCGACCTGAACACCGCTACGGCCGACCAGCTCGACGCCCTGCCGGGGATCGGGCCGGCGACGGCGCAGAAGATCATCGCGTACCGGCAGGCGCACGGCCCCTTCAGCGCGATCGACGAGCTCGAGGGCGTGCCCGGCATCGGGCCGTCGAAGCTCGCGCAGCTCCAGGGGCTCGTCATACCGTGAGGCGTCGCTTGCGATGCCGACTTCAGACCGCGCGGGTCTCCCGCGCGGTCGTCTGCTCTGCCCGACTCCAACGCCGATGTCCGCACAACCACCTCTGAGAGCGACGCGGCTGCTCGTCTCGCTCTGCGCCGGTCTCGCGGCATCGAACGCCGCGCGCTTCTCGCCGCTGCCTGCGGCCGCGGCACTCGCGTGCGCCCGCGCGCCGTGCGTCGTCGCCGTAGCGGGCTGGTGGTGGGGGAGCCACCGGTTGCACGTGCTCGACCGCAGCGTCCTGCTACCGCTCGTCGGGACGGCGGAGCGAGCGACCGTCGAGACGCAGGAGCCGCCGCGCGTCGGGCGCTTCGACGTCCGTGTGCGGGCAGTCGTCCTCCGGTGGGGATCGTCGCGGCCGCACGAGCCGGTGCTCCTCGAGCTGCCGGCGGGCCGGGCGCCGCCGCCGGGCTCCCGCTTGTCGCTCGTCGGCGTCCTCCGTCTCCCGCGCGGGCCGTCGCACGGGTTCGACGAACGCACCTGGCTTCGTCGCCAGGGCGTCCACGTCGTGCTGCGCGCGAAGGACTGGCGGGTCGTCGGCCGCCGCGGCGGCATCGGCGCGGTCGGGGACCGGTTGCAGCGCTGGCTCGCCGCCGACTCGACCGTCGGCCTACACGGCGACCGGCGCGCGGTGCTCGCCGCGATCGTCCTCGGCCGGACGCAGGGGATGAGCGACCCGCTGCTCGCGCGCTTTCAGGCCTCGGGGCTCTACCACGTGCTCGCCGTCGACGGTTTGAAGGTGGCGACGGTCGCGGGTGCCGTTGCGGCGCTGGCCCTGCTCTCCGGTCTCGGCCGGCTGCTCGCGGAGATAGCCGCGCTCGCGGCTGTCGGCGCGTACACGCTCGCCGTCGGGCTGCATCCCTCCGTCGTCCGCGCGGCGATCGCGGCCGCGCTCGCGTCCGTGGCCTGGCTGTCGGCACGCGAGCGCGACCGCTGGCACGCGCTCGCGGTCGGCGCTGCGGCCCTCCTCCTCTGGAACCCGGCGTTCCTCCTCGACGCCGGCTTCCAGCTCTCGTTCGCCGCCGTCGCGTCCATCTTCGTCGTCACGCCGCGCGTCGTGCGCGCGCTCGACGGCTATCCGGTGCCGCACCGTCTCGCGCAGCTCATCGGCGTCTCGACCGCGTGCGGGCTTGCGACGGCACCGGTGACGTGGTTCCAGTTCCACCAGGTTTCCGTCGTCACCGTGCCGGCTAACGTCGTCGGTGTCCCGGTCGTCGCCGAGATGCTCGTCGTCGCCCTCGTGACCGCGGTGATCGCGCCGGTCGCGCCCCCGCTCGCGGCCGCGCTCGCGCACGTGAACGGCTGGGGCGCCTGGTTCGTAGCCGCCTGCGCGCGGTTCTTCGGCGGCCTCCCGGGAGCCCAGGCGACCTCCCCGTCCGCGGTCGCCGCGCTCGCCGCGTGTGCCCTCCTCGCCGCTGCCTATGCTTGCTCGCATGGCCGCGACGGAGCTCAAGCCCGCCTATCTCCTGTCGGGGAGCGACCGGCCGAAGATCGCGCGCGCCCTGCGACGCCTGCGTGACCGCATCGGCGACGACTCGACCGAGCATCTGAGCGCGCGCGAGGCGAGCGGCGGCGACGCGATCGCGACGTGTAACGCGCTCGGGCTCTTCGTCGGCGGCGGGAGGCTCGTCATCGTCGACGAGGTCGAGCGATGGAAGGCCGACGACGCGAAGGCGATCGCCGCGTACCTCGCCTCACCCGCCCCCGACACCGTGCTCGCGCTCGTCGCGGGCGAGCTGAAGACCGATTCGGCGCTCGCGAAGACGATCGCCAAGGCCGGCGAGCTGCTCACGTACGACGTGCCGACGCGGCGGCTACCCGAGTGGGTCGGCGAGCAGTTCGCTCGGCTCGGCGCGAAGGCGGACAAGGAGTCGTGCCGGGCGCTCGTCGAGATCGTCGGCGACGACCTCGACGAGCTCGCGAGCGAGATCGAGAAGCTCGCAGCGTGGGCCGGCGGCGACGAGATCACCCTGCACGACGTCGAGGAGCTCGCGGTCGGGAGGGCGGAGACGCCGATCTACTCGCTCACGGACGCGTGGGGGCGCCGCGACGTCGGCGCCGTGCTCGCGACGACCGAGTCGCTGCTCGAGCGGACGCACCGGACGCGTTCCGGTGAGCTCCTCCGCATCGTGGCGTCGCTCGTCGGCCACGTCGGCCGTGTGCGACGGTGCCAGCGCCTCGCGGACGAGGGCGTGCGCGCCCGCGACGCCGCCGGGCGGTTGAAGATGCATCCGTTCGCGGCCGAGAAGGCTTTCGGCCAGGCGGCGAACTTCTCCGCGGACGAGCTCGCAGATGCGATCGTGCGCCTCGCCGACCTCGACGCGGCCGCGAAAGGCGGCTCGCGGCTGCCGGCCGATCTGGAGCTCGACCGCGCGCTCGTCGACGTGACGCGACGCGCTAGCTAGAAGGCTTGCCGGAGGCGATCCGCTCGGCCTGCGCCTTGCGGCGGGCGGCGGTGTTCCGGTGCAGCGCGCCGTGGGCGGCGGCCTTGTCGAGCCAGCTGACGAGCTCGCGGTGGCGCTCGCCGACCGCGCCGCTGTCGCCGCCGTCGACGGCTTCCTTCAGGCGCCGCATGAGCGTCTTCGCGGTCGACCGCCAGCGCAGGTTCTCCAGCCGCTGGCGGGAGGCTTGGCGGACGCGCTTCTCCTGTTGCTTGATGTTCGGCATGGCGTAAAGAAGCCCGCAACGGCGGGCCGCAGGATGGTAGCAAGCGGGCAGGAGAGGCGGTGAGCGCCGGGAACACCAGCCCTATGACCGAGAACCCCGAAGGCAAGGACCGCCGGTCGGGCAAGGATCGCCGGACGGGCAAGGATCGCCGGGCGCGGACGGAAGCCCCGCCGGGCGGGGTCGAGCGCCGCGCCGGCAAGGAGCGCCGCTCCGGCAAGGACCGCCGCGACCGCGGCTCCTGACGCCTCGCTCCCTATGCTCACCGCGTGAGCGACGCGGATCGCGAACGTGACCTCCGCCGGCTAGAGCGCGACCGGCGACGCCGCGAGCAGGGCCGCGACGTCTACTTCGACCGGCCGGAGTCGCTCGACCGTTGGCCGATGCTGGCGGACCTCTCCGAGCAGCCGACCACCGTGCTCCAAGTGCCGCCTCCGCGGCGCGCGGACGGCACCGTCGAGCCCGAGCGCCGCCGCCTCGCGGTCTCGACGGCGATCTTCGCCGCCGCGACCGGTGTCTCGCGCGTGCTCGGCCTCGTGCGCGAGGTCGTCTCGTCGTACTACTTCGGGGCCACCGGCAAGATCAACGCGTTCACCGTCGCGTTCCAGCTGCCGAACCTCGTCCGTGCCCTCGTCGCCGACGCCGCGCTGTCCGCGGCATTCGTCCCGGTCTTCAGCGAGCTCCTGGAGAAGGGCGAGCGGAAGCGGGCCTGGCGCGTCGCGTCGACGCTGTTCTGGCTCATGCTGCTCGGGCTCTTGGCGCTGACGGCGCTCTTCATCCTCGTCGCGCCGTGGGTGATCACTGCCTTCGGCAATCCGGGCCACGACCGAGCGCTCGCCGTCGGCCTCTCGCGCGTGCTCTTTCCGGTGGTCACGCTGCTCGGCGTCTCCGGAATCGTCGTCGGGATCCTCAACAGCTACGACCACTTCACCGTGCCGGCGATCTCGCCGGTCTTCTGGAACCTCGCCATCATCGCCGGCCTCGCGATCGGCGTCCCGCAGGCGCACTCGATGAACACGAAGCTCTACGTGTACGCCGTCTCGATCCTGATCGCGACCGTCATCCAGGTCTTCCTGCCGTTCCCGTGGCTGCGCGGCCGCGACGGCAGGCTCCAGCTCGTGCTCGACTGGCGCGACCCGGCGGTGAAGCGCGTCTTCGTCCTCATGGTCCCGGTGACGCTCGGCCTCGGCCTCATCAACATCAACGCCGTCATCGACACGTTCTTCGCATCTCGGCTCATCGACGCGAACTACGCGCCGACCGCGATCCAGAAGGCGTTCCTCGTCTACATGCTGCCGCAGGGAGTGTTCTCGGTCGCGATCGCGACCGTGCTCTTCCCGTCGCTCTCCCGCCTTGCGACCCGCGGCGACATGGACGGCTTTCGGCGCACGGTCAGCACGGGCCTGCGGCAGATCGGGTTCTTCCTCGTCCCGGCGGCGGCCGTGAGCGCCGTTCTGGCCGAGCCGATCGTGCGGATCCTCTTCCAGCGCGGCCATTTCACGGCGGCGCAGACACCGGGCGTCGCGCACTCGCTAGCGGCGTTCAGCGCCGGACTCGTCTTCAACGGCGCGATGCTCATGCTCAACCGCGCGTTCTTCAGCCTCCAGTCGAACTGGCTCCCGACGGCGATCGCGCTCGGCAACCTGTTCCTGAATGCGGTCCTCGACTTCGCCTTCTACCGCCTCGGAGTGTGGGGTATCCCGCTCGCGACGGCGGTGTGCAACCTCGCCGCCACGTGGGCGTTGCTCGTGCTGTTGCGCCGCCGGCTCGGCCGGATGGACGGCGGCGCGATCGCGCAGACCGTCGCGCGCGTGACGCTCGCGTCGGCGATCGTCGCCGGTGTCGCCTGGTTCGTATGGCATCCGCTCGACGCCGCTCTTGGGCGCTCGTTCGGCGCGCAGGTCGTCTCGCTCGGCCTCGCGCTCGTCGCCTCGACCTTCGCCTACCTGTTTGCGTGCCGCGCGATGCGCGTGCGCGAGCTCGACACCCTCACGTCGGTGTGGGCGCGGTTCCGCGGCGCGTGAGCGACACGCCGCAGACCTGGCACCACGGGCTCATCAGCGAGTGGTGGGCGCACTTCAACGTCGACGGACCGGAGATCGCGTACTACCAGCGGTTCATCGAAGCGGCGCAGCCCGCGCTCGATGCGGGGTGCGGCGCCGGGCGGCTGCTGCTGCCCTGGCTGCGGGCCGGGTTGGACGTCGACGGCTGCGACGTCTCGGCCGATATGGTCGCACGCTGCCGCGAGCGGGGCGAGACCGCGGGCCTCGCCCCGACGCTCTTCGTGCAGCCGCTGCACGCGCTCGATCCGCCGCGCCGCTACCGGACGATCGTGGCCTGTGGAGTCTTCGGGCTCGGGACGACGCGCGATCAGGACCACGTAGCCCTGCGCCGCCTTCACGATGCGCTCGAGCCCGGCGGCACCTTGCTCCTAGACAACGAGGTGCCGTATTCGAGCGCGCGGCGGCTGCGCCGATGGACGGCGGAGGGCCGAGCCGAGCTGCCTGCGCCCTGGCCGAACGACTGGGACCGGCGCACCGCATCGGACGGAAGCGAGTACGCGCTGCACAGCCGCATGCTCGCCGCCGATCCTCTCGACCAGTCGTATGTCCTCGCGATGCGGGTCGAGAAACGCACGCTGGGAGAGCTCGTCGGCGAGGAGGAGTGGACGCTGACGATGCGGATGTACTTCCGAGACGAGCTCGTACTCATGCTCCAGCACGCGGGCTTCGTGGATGTCGACGTGCGCGGCGAGTACAACGACGCCGCGCCGACTCCGGACGACGACATGCTCGTCTTCGTTGCACGGACGTGATCGAGTTCACGCCCATGACGGCCGGCGATCTCGTGCTCTTCCACGAGTGGTTGCGGCGCCCGCACGTGAAGCGCTGGTGGCGCGATCGCGACACGTACGAGGACGTCGTCGAGCACTACCTGCCGGCGATCGAAGGCCGCGAGCCCAGCGACCACTACCTCATCGTCCTCGATGGTCGACCGGTCGGCGTGATCCAGACGTATCTCGTCTCCGACTATCCGGAGTGGGAGGCCATCGTCCACGTCGGCGACGGTGTTGCCGGCGTCGACCTGGCCATCGGCGAGGAGGATCTGATCGGGCGAGGCGTCGGCCCCCAGGTGCTCTCCCACTTCGCCCGCGAGATCGTCTTCGCCCGACCGGGGACGAACGCGTGCGTCGCGACCGTCGAGGAGCCGAACCGCCGGTCGTGGCGGGCCTTCGAGAAGGCTGGCTTCCGCTACGTCGCGGACGTCCAGGAGGACGGGCTGCCGCACCGGCTCATGCGCCTCGACCGTGAATCGCCGGGCGGCTGCGGACGCGGCTGACCGTCGCGAGGCGGAGGGCTCGAAGGCGTCCGGCTACGATCGTTCGACTCCCATGGACCAGGCCAAGATCCGCAACTTCTCGATCATCGCGCACATCGACCACGGCAAGTCGACGCTCGCCGACCGCATCCTCGAGCTGACGGACGCCGTCTCCGCGCGCGACATGCGCGCGCAGGTGCTCGACACGATGGAGCTCGAGCGCGAGCGCGGCATCACGATCAAGGCGCAGGCCGTGCGTGTGACCTGGAAGGGGTACGAGCTCAACCTCATCGATACGCCCGGTCACGTGGACTTCACGTACGAGGTGTCGCGTTCGCTGCAGGCATGCGAGGGCGCCGTGCTCGTCGTCGACGCCGCGCAGGGCATCGAGGCGCAGACGCTCGCCAACGCGTACCTCGCGATCGGCAACGGCCTCGAGATCGTCCCGGTCGTGAACAAGATCGACCTGCCGCAGGCGGACCCGGACGCCACCGCGATCGAGGTCGCCGACCTGCTCGGCGACGACCCTGCGAAGGTCGTGCGCATCTCGGCGAAGACCGGCGTGAACGTCGCCGACGTCCTCGACGCGATCGTCGAGCGTGTGCCGCCGCCGGCCGGAGACCCGGAGGCGCCGCCGCGCGCACTCGTCTTCGACTCGTCGTACGACCAGTACCGCGGCGTCGTCGCCTTCGTGCGCGTCGTCGACGGTTCCTTCTCGCGCCGCGAAGGGCTGCAGACGATGGCCACCGGGACGCGCTTCGACGCGGAGGAGCTCGGGTTCTTCTCGCCGACGATGAGCCCGGTGGAGTCGCTCTCGGCCGGCGAGGTCGGCTACGTCATCACGGGCCTGAAGGACGTCTCGCTCCTGCGCGTCGGCGACACGCTCACCTCGGTCGCCCGCCGGGCGAAGCAGCCGCTGCCGGGATACAAGGACGTCAAGCCGATGGTGTTCGCCGGGCTCTTCCCGACGGACTCGGACTCGTACCCGGAGCTGCGCGACGCGCTCGAGCGCCTGAAGCTCAACGATGCAGCGCTCTTCTACGAGCCCGAGACGTCGCAGGCGCTCGGCTTCGGCTTCCGCTGCGGCTTCCTCGGACTGCTGCACATGGAGATCGTGCGCGAGCGGCTCGAGCGCGAGTTCGACCTCGACCTGCTCGTCACCGCTCCGAACGTCGCGTACCGCGTGAGCGAGAAGAACAGCAGCGAGCTGGTCGAGGTGCACAACCCGTCCGACTTCCCGCGGGAGATCGAGGAGGTCGAGGAGCCGTACGTGAAGGCGTCGATCATCGTCCCGAAGGAGTTCGTCGGCACGGTGATGGAGCTGAACAACGACCGGCGCGGCACGTTCGACCATCTCGAGTACCTCTCGCCGGAGCGTGTGCACCTGACGTACGAGCTGCCGCTCGCCGAGATCGTCCTCGACTACTACGACCAGCTGAAGTCGCGCACGCGCGGCTACGCGTCGTTCGACTACGACGTCGCCGGCTTCAAGCCCGGCGAGCTCGTCCGGGTGGACGTCCTCGTCGGCGGGGAGCCGGTCGATGCTCTATCGCTCATCGTCCACCGCGACTTCGCGTACGACCGGGGGCGGCTGCTCGTCGACAAGCTGCGCGAGGAGATACCGCGGCAGATGTTCGACGTCGCCATCCAGGCGGCGATCGGCGCGCGCGTGATCGCGCGCGAGACCGTGAAGGCGCGACGCAAGGACGTGCTCGCGAAGTGCTACGGCGGCGACATCTCGCGCAAGCGAAAGCTGCTCGAGAAGCAGAAGGCCGGCAAGAAGCGGATGAAGCAGGTCGGCGCCGTCGAGGTGCCGCAGGAGGCGTTCCTCGCAGTGCTCAACATCGGCCAGGGGCAGAAGAGCTGAGCGGCGTCCGCCACCTGTACGTCCACCTGCCGTTCTGCGCGCACCGCTGCGGCTACTGCGACTTCGTCACGGCGGTGGGCCGCGGCGACCAGCACGGCGCGTACGTCGACGCACTCCTCCGGGAGCTCGAGCTCGAAGGCGGCGTGCTCGCCGACCCCGTCGAGACCGTGTTCCTCGGCGGCGGCACGCCGACGTTCACCGCGCTTCCCGAGCTGCTCCGCGTGCTCGCCGCGCTGCCGCGCGCGGAGGAGGTCACTGTCGAGGCGAACCCGGAGACGGTGACGCCCGAGCTCGCCCGCGCGTTGCGCGCCGCGGGCGTCACGCGCGTGTCGCTCGGGGCGCAGAGCTTCCAGCCCGGCCTCCTGCGCGTGCTCGAGCGCGGCGCGCAGCCTGACGACGTTCGCCGCGCGTTCGGCCTCCTGCGCGACGCCGGCTTCGACAACCTCTCGCTCGACCTCATCTACGGCATCCCGGGCCAGACCGTCGCCGACCTCGAGGCGGACCTCGCGGAGGCACTCGCACTGGGGCCTGAGCATCTCTCCTGCTACGAGCTCGAGGCGAAGCCGGGCACGCGCTTCACGCACGCGTTCGGTGACGAGCTCGCGCGCCAGGCGGAGGCGATGGAGGACTACTTCGAGCGGGTCGTGGCGACGCTCACTGCCGCGGCGTACCGCTGGTACGAGACCGCGAACTTCTGCCGTGACGACCGCCGCGCGCTGCACAACCTCGGCTATTGGCTCGGCCGCGACTACCTCGGGATCGGCGTCGGCGCCGTGTCGACGCTCG
>Ga0265339_10003806_pt1 | contig 10490 bp, 9 predicted proteins | sample 4CB219metaG_FD_202085 | JGI IMG/M metagenome (GOLD analysis project Ga0265339, IMG submission 202085) | Rhizosphere microbial communities from Carex aquatilis grown in University of Washington, Seatle, WA, United States - 4-CB2-19 metaG | ecosystem: Host-associated > Plants > Roots > Rhizosphere...
ACCGCGACCACTTCGTACCCGTCGCGCTCCAGGGTCCTCTCCAGCATGCGGAGAGAGACCAATTCGTCGTCGGCGATCAGTATCTTCATGTCATGCTGCCAGCGACGAACGACTCGACTGCCACGAGCAGTCCCGCTTCCTCACGAATCAGCTTTGCCATGGTCTCATGGACTTGCGGCAGGTCGTCCGCTCGCGCAGCGAGTTCCACTTGCGCGGCCAGTTGACTCGCTTGTTTCATCGAGAGGCCGGCGAACATCCCCTTCAGCGCATGGGCAGCCTTCTCAATTTGATTCGCGTCGCCTGACTCCGCGGCAAGCTGCAGAGCGTCCCGGAGCCGCGGAAAACTCTCCTGGAATAGTTGCAGCAGCTCCATCAGGAGTTCGCGGTCCTCGCAGACCCGGGCAAGCAGTTCCGGCATGTCCACATACTGTTCCAATGTTGCGTGCTCCGGTTCCATTATTCCCCCGCCTCTTTTGAGGGTAAGGTCTGAATCGGCCCGGAAGCGGTTTTCACTTCCAATTGTTTCGATACCAATGACAGAAGGAGAGCGTCCAGCTCCTCCGGGCGGATCGGCTTGGCAAGGTAGCCGTCCATGCCTGCAGCCAAACACCGCTCCTGGTCGCCCTTCACGGCATAGGCAGTGAGCGCCACAATGTGCTGGTGCGATCCGGTTGCTTTCTCGCGCTCCCGAATCAGCATTGTGGCCTCAATTCCGTCGAGAACCGGCATCTGCACATCCATGAGCACCAGATCGAAATGGGAACGCTCGACCATATCCATTGCTTCCTTGCCGTTACTCACGACGGTGGCCCGATGCCCGCGCTTTTCCAGCAGCCGTTGCGCCAGTCGCTGGTTGACTGCGTTGTCCTCCGCGACCAACACCTCCAGGGTGGATCCGGGCACAGGAGCGCGCCGCTCCACCGGCGGTGCTGCGGCCTGGGCCGCGCCGTTGGCTGCCTTCCGCCGATCCAGCGCGCGGACAATTGCCTCCCGCAGTTCATTCTGGCGAACCGGCTTGGTAAGAGAGGCCGAAAGTCCGAGCTGCTGGCACCGAGCCAGATCTCCCCGACGGCCGGCGGAACTCAACATCATGATGGTGGCTGCGGCAAAGTCCGGCATGCCGCGAATCTTTTCCACCAGGCTGAATCCGTCCATCCCCGGCATATGCATGTCTGTCACGATGAGCCGGAAAGAACTCCCGGAGGCCTCGGCACTGCCGAGTTCCGCGAGAGCTTCGTCACCATTGTTGACGCAGGTGACGATCATGCCCCAGCGGGTGAGCAGGCGATCGAGAATGCGCCGGTTGGTCTGATTGTCGTCAACCACCAGGACACGAGCGCCGCGCAAAATGCCTTCGGCCCGGCCAGTTGCTGACCGCTCGGGAGCCGGTCCTCCCATACCAACCTTGATTCTGAAGTGGAACTCAGCGCCATTTCCGGGCTCGCTCTTCACCCAGATATCCCCGTCCATCATGGCAACCAATCGCGAGGTGATGGTGAGGCCGAGGCCTGTTCCGCCGAACTGGCGAGTGGTGGAAGCGTCGGCCTGGGTGAAAGCATCGAAGATCGCCGCCTGCTTCTCATGAGGAATCCCGATGCCCGTATCAGCAACGGTGAAATGAAGCATGAGACTGTCGTTCTCCACCCGCTCCACTTCCGCCGAAAGCGCCACTTGGCCTTCTGCGGTGAACTTGATGGCGTTGCCCAGGAGATTAAAGATGATCTGGCGCAGGCGTGTGGGATCCCCGCGGACGATGTTCGGCACCTCCGGGGCGATGTCGCAAAGTAATTCAAGTTCCTTTTCTTCAGCACGAAGCACCAGGGTTCGCAACGTGGTCTCTATACATTCTCTGGCGTCGAATTCAATTGACTCCAGATCGATCTTGCCTGCCTCGATTTTGGAGAAATCGAGAATATCGTTGATCACATTTAGCAGGGAATCCGCGGAGAACTTCACGGTTTCAAGATAATCACGCTGTTCCGAGTTCAAATCGCTGTCGAGAACCAGATCGGTCATGCCGATGACGCCATTGAGCGGGGTGCGGATCTCATGGCTCATGTTGGCCAGGAAATCGCTCTTGGCCCGGCTGGCAGCCTCGGCCTGAATGCGCGCCTTTACCGCTTCCGCTTCGCTCTGCTTCTGTGCGGTAATGTCGCGCCCGATTCCGATGATCCCGATGATGTTGCCGTCATGATCTTGAAATGGAACTTTCGTCGTCAGCAGCCAGCGCTCTCTCCCATCTTTGTCCTTCATTAGTTCTGCCTGGCTAACCAACTGCTTTCCGGTTCGGATAACTGTCTGCTCGTCCTCGCGAAAGGCGCGAGCCAGTTCCTCTGGATAGAAAGAAGAATCATCCAGGCCGATCAGGCTGCCTTCGGGAGATCCCGTCATGTGCATCCGGATCGCCAGATTGGCCAGCACAAAGCGGCTCTCAGTGTCCTTGGCATAAATGAGATCAGGCAGGCTGTCGATAACCTTGCGCTGCATCTCCTCTTCCGACCCGTTTGTAACCTGCCCACCCTGTTGCTGCGGCTCCTTCGCGGCCTTCAGGCGAAAGGAAGAAGCGGCAGGCCAGGCGAGAAGCAGAATCACAGCGATGCCGACGAGCGCGGATGGGCCGGCCGCGAGATGGGAGAAAACAAGGTTTCGGAATAGAAGATAAGCCGCAATGACAGCCATGAGACGAATGCCAACGTCGATCAGGACTTGCTTGGGGCCTGACTCCAATTCACGATGATGCCGCCCCCTCAGACCAGTATTTTCCTCACCTTGCACGAGAGCATTGCCCCCTTTTTGAATGTGGCCGCTTTGATACGAAGAAGATACAGACAGCCTGCACGCTTGTTAAGCAAAATACGACAGCAGGATTCAAAAGAGATACCCGCAAAAGCCGGCGGTACGGTTTGATTTCGAGGGAGAGCGGGGACCGCCGTGACGCAGCTCACAAACTCACGGAGCGGAAGTGCTTCATCGCTGAGTTGCCGCGAGCGCAGGGGCGGCATGGCGCGGCGGACATGTCGGCACTCAAATGCAGGCTTCCCTTGCAGGTGTGCGGCCGGCCGCAGCTTGCTCTGAGATGAGGCCAATGTCGACCCTGCACATCTCAGACCCGATCCCGGGGCGAATAGTGGACCAAAATCGACGGGCCTCCGGGACAGGCAGTCAACTGCACAAAAATGCAGACTTTAGTCAATGGAAATTACGGGATCCCTCGCCGGACTTTACGGGATTCCGCTCCGATCTGGGGCCTAATCGGCGCTTTCGGGTTGACATTCTACCCAAGCTGTCCCATACTTGGGCAGAATGTCGACCCGAGAGAATACCGACGACCGGATCGCCCTGCTTCAGGGGACCCTGGACCTGCTGATCCTGAAATCGCTTGTCTTTGGCCCATGCCACGGCCAGGGGATTGCACGGGCTATTCAACGGCAATCGGAGGATGTCTTCCTTGTTGAGCATGGATCGCTGTATGTGGCTTTGCAGAGGCTGGAAGAGAAGAACTGGATTCGCGCGGAGTGGGGTGTGAGCGAAAACAACCGCAAAGCGCGCTTCTATTCGCTCACGGATCTGGGGCGCGAGCAATTGGCGGAGAAGGCGAGCCAGTGGCGTCGGCTGACGCGCGCGGTGGGGCTGATTCTGGATGCGAATTCCGCAGCGCAGTCAGAGGAGGCATGAGCATGTTCCAGCGTAAGCGCACCCAGAAGGATTTTGCCGAAGAGATGCAGGCGCACATTGAACTGGAAGTCGAGGACCTGCGGCGCGAGGGGTTCAGCGAGGAAGAAGCGCGGCGGCAAGCGCGGCGAAAGTTCGGCAGCGTGCGCCGGGAGCAGGAGCGGTTTTACGTGCAGGGCAGGTGGGTGTGGCTGGACAAATGGCTGCGCGACCTGAAGCATGGGTTCCGGTCACTGATGGAGAGTCCCGGGTTCACGCTTACGGCGATTGTGACGCTGGCGCTGGGCGTGGGCGCAAACACGGCGGTGTTCAGCGTGATGAATGCGGTATTGCTGCGAGGGCTGCCGGTGGCCGATGCGGATCGGGTGGTGTATTTGTGGACGACGCAACCGCCGGATGGAACGGGGACGGTGGAGACGAACGAGACGTTTTCCTACCCGGTTTACGACGCGCTGCGGAACCAGAATGGCGGAATGGAAGCGGTGATGGCGTACGTGCCGCTCTCGGGGAGCAAGGTAGCGGTGCGCATCGGTACGCAGCCGGAGGAAGCCGAAGGCGACATGGTTAGCGGCGATTTCTTCTCCGGACTGGGTGTGCGTCTGGAGCGGGGCCGCGGATTCACGGAAGAAGACGAGAAGGATCACGCGCCCCTGGCCGTGATCAGCAACGATTATTGGACGCGGCGATTTGCGCGGAATCCGGAAGTGCTGGGCACGACGCTTTATGTGAACGGCATCGGACTCACCATTGTTGGAGTAGCGGCGGAAGGCTTTGAGGGGCTGGAAGCGGGCAGGTCGACGGATTTCTGGATCCCGCTGCAGAATCGGCCCGAGCTGAATGCATGGGGTAATCCGCTGGATGAGGGCAAGACGTACATGGCCAATCCGACGTGGTGGTGCCTGCGACTGATTGGGCGGCTGCGGCCGGGAGTTACGAAGGCGCAGGCGGTGGCGCAGATGGAGCCGGTGTTTCAAGCGGCGGCTTATATCGGAGTGGGGTCTCCGGCGAAGGGCGAAAAGAAGCCGGTGCTGAGCCTGGCGGCGGCGAAGGGATTCCCGGCCTATGGCGAGGAGTATGGCAAACCGCTGCGGCTGCTGATGGGGATGGTGGGGCTGGTGCTGCTGATTGCGCTGACCAACGTGGTGATGCTGCTGATGGCTCGCAATGCGACGCGGCAGCGTGAGTTCAGCATGAAGCTGGCTTTGGGCGCGGGCCGCGGCGATCTGCTGCGGCAACTGCTGGCGGAGAGCTTGCTGCTGGTGACAGCCGGAGGATTGCTGGCGTGGTTCTTCGCGGTGTACGCCACAAGGGCGCTGGGCGCGTGGGCGCAGATTGAATCGAGCCTGGCGCCGGATGGAGCGGTGCTGCGTTTCACCGTGGGGGTTCTTGCGGTTGCAGTGATTCTGTTCGGAGCGCTGCCGTTGCGAGTTGCGCTGGCGGCGGGACCGACGCTGGCAATCAAGACATCGGCGGCGGTTTCCGGGGCGGACACGGGAAAGACGCGGATGGGCCGAACGATTGTAGTTCTGCAGATGACGATGTGCGTGGTTCTGCTGGTGGCCGCGGGACTTCTGATCCGCACGCTGCGCGATCTTGAGAACACGCCGCTGGGGTTCAACACGGATGGGCTGGTGGTGTTCGGCGTGAAGCCGGAGATTCACTCGCTGGAGCAAGGGAGAGCGCTTTACCGCGACCTCACGGCCAAGTTGCGGGAGATTCCTGGAGTGGAATCAGTGGGCGCGATGATGTGGCGCGTCGGATCGTGGTCGTCGGACAACACTGAAATGCTGGTGGACGGCAAACTGCCGGATGTGGCCAATGGAGGATCGCGAACGGTACGCATTAATGTTGTGGGTCCCGGCTTCTTCAGGACGCTCGGCGTGCCTGTGCTTGCGGGCCGCGACTTTACCGACTCCGATACCGCGAGTTCGCCGCATGTGGGCATCATCAACGAGGAGTTTGCGCGGCGATTCCTTCCGGGGGAGAATCCGCTGGGGCATGTCATCGATACGGAACACAGGGCATTTCCGATGACGATTGTGGGCGTGGTGAAGGATCACAAATACCGGAGCATCGACGAGGCGCCGATTCCAATGGCGTGGTATGAGTACGCGCAGATTCCGGTCATAGGCAGGATGGATGTGGAGATGCGGGTGCATGGCGAGCCACTGGCGATTCTGCCTGCCGCCCGCAAGGTGGTGCAACAGATGGATCCGAGCCTGCCGCTGATCCAGCCGATGACGCAAAGGGCGCAATACGATCTGACCATTTCAAACCAGGTGCTGTTTGCGCGGCTTGCCGGATTTTTTGGGCTGCTGGCAGTGGCGCTGGTGGGCGCAGGGCTCTACGGCACGCTGGCCTATCGCGTAAGCAGGCGAACGGCGGAGATAGGGATACGGATGGCGATGGGCGCGCGGCGCGGCCAGGTGGTGTGGATGATCCTGAAGGACTCGCTGATGCTGACGGCGATTGGCGTGGTCGCGGGAGTGCCTTTTGCGATGCTGGTTGGGCGTGCGCTGGCGTCGTCTCTTTATGGCGTAACGCCGCTGGACGGGGCCAGCTACGCGCTCGCCGTGGCGGGAGTGGTTTGCGTTGCGCTGGCAGCGAGCGCGTGGCCGGCTCGTCGTGCCGCCAACGTGGAGCCGTTGATTGCGTTGCGCACGGAATAGCGTTTCTCTCAGGCGCAGCAGGTGTGGGGCAGGCCGCTGCTTGCTCTAAGATGGAGCCAATGCCGACCCTGCATATCGCCCTCTCCGTTTATGACTCCATCCGCGCCCACGGCGAGGAAACCTACCCTCATGAGTGCTGCGGCGCGCTGCTGGGCCGCTCCACGCCCGAGGGGTGGCGCGTCACCGACGCAGTCCGCGCCGCCAACACCCGCACTGACTCGGCCCACAACCGCTACAACATCGCGCCCGGCGAGCTGGTCCGCATCCAGCGCGACGCCGCCCGCGAGGGACTCGACATCGCCGGCTTTTACCATTCGCATCCGGACCATCCCGCGCAGTGGTCGCAGACCGACTTTGCCGAAGCGCACTGGATCGGCTGCGCCTACGTGATCACCGAGGTCGCCCAGGGCCGCGCCGCCAAAACCAACTCCTTCCTCCTCACCGGCACCACGGAGGAGGACAAGCAATTCGAGCTTCAGGCCATCGAAATTGACCCCTCCTGAAGCTTCAAATTACCTATCATCATATCTTGATGTAACGGTAAAGTGACTGGGGTTACCATAAGGTAATCGCATCAACATATCCTGATATGTTGATGCGTTTTTGGGACAGCCGCGGGCGTCACTGCCCGGGCGCATAGTACCCCGTCCGAACTTCAAACCGTTTCACGCGGTCCGGAAACTGCAGCTCGATGCGGTGAAAGGAGCCGTCCGGCTTCAGCTCCGCGGGCACATACACCAACCGGTACTGGTTTCTCATCTCGCCTTCGATTGTCTTCAGGTCGTCCCAGACGGCTTGGCCGGATTCGTTGGCGTCAAAGACGCGGCCACCGGTCTTTTCCGCAAGCCGGGCCAGCGTCCTGGGGCCGGTTGAGTCGACGTTGTCCGATCTCACGCGAAACGCGTAAATGGCCACATTGCTGCTCTGGCACGCGCCCAGCGCCTCCTCCATCGTCACCTGGCCTGCGTTATCCTCTCCGTCGGAGAACAGAAGCAGGAAGTTTCCGGTCACAGTGGGATTGGCCTTGTCGAACCCGTAAAAGCAGGCGCGGAAAATGGTGCCGAAGATGTCTGTTCCTTCGAGCGGATTCATCCCTTTCAGTTTCACGTTGCGAATCGCCCGCGTGATCCGCGCCGGTTCCGGCGTCCACACCTGCGCCATCTCCGAGCTGAATCCGAAATCCATCACGAAGGCCTGGTCGGAGCTCTGCCGGAACAGCTTCCCGGCAAACTGCTCCGCAATGGCCTTGCTCCTGGCGAGCGCCCGCTGCATGGACTCGCTCGTGTCGAGCATGATCCCGGCGCGCACTGGCCGATCCAGCAGTGAATCGAAGGCTACAGTTCTCCGCGGTTCGTGGCCATTATCAAGAACCCTGACCTCGTCCAGCTTGAGGTCGTTGACCGGCAGCCCATGCTCATCCGCGGCATGGAACGTCAAGACCACCTCATTGACAGGCAGCTTCAGCCGAAATGGCTCCCCTCCACCGGCTGGTCCGGCCTGCGCGCCGGCAGTTACGGCGCACCTGAAAAGCAACGCGACGGCCAAGGCAAGCGGCAGATACATTCTCCGTCTCCCTTCAATCCGCATCAGCCGAACGCTCCTTTCCGGTTCCAGGCCGCCCTGATTCAGTATTCTGATTCCAGTATCCTGAGACCAGCCGCAGTCTGGCGCATCGAACAAGCGAGGTCATCAAAAGCTATGCTCATTTTCATCCCGACGCCCCTGCGACCCTTTGTTGACGGCCAGGACCGCATCGAGGTCAACGCCCCCAGCGTCTCCGGCGCGCTTGAGGCCCTCACCCTCGAACGCCCCGAGCTGCGCAAGCACCTTTTTACCCCGGAGGGCCGCGTACGCGCCTTTGTTAACCTGTATCTGAACGATGAAGACGTGCGCTACCTTCCCCAACAGGAGGCCACCGCCGTCACCGCAACCGACACGCTTTCGATTATCCCGTCCATCGCCGGCGGATCCTAGCTGTCAGCTATCAGCCGTCAGCTATCAGCAACTACAAACTATGAACTGAGAACCCGAGATGCCCACTGCCGTCGAATCCGCCCCGCTTCCCGAGCTCACTACAGACGAGCTATCCCGTTACTCGCGCCACCTCATTCTGCCTGAAGTGGGCATGGAGGGCCAACAGCGCCTGAAGGCTGCCAAGGTCCTTTGCGTCGGCACCGGCGGACTCGGCTCGCCGCTGGCCTTCTACCTGGCGGCAGCCGGCATCGGCACCCTCGGTCTGGTCGACTTTGACGTGGTGGACGCCTCCAACCTCCAGCGGCAGATCATCCACTCGACCAAAGACATTGGCCGCAAAAAGCTGGACTCCGCCGCGGAAAAGTTGAACGCGCTAAACCCCGCGCTCAACGTGGTCAAGCACGAATTGATGCTCTCGTCGGAGAACGCGCTCGGCATCCTGAAGGACTACGACATTGTTGCCGACGGCACGGACAACTTCCCTACGCGCTACCTGGTGAACGACGCCTGCGTGCTCACAGGCAAGCCCAATGTCTACGGATCAATTTTCCGTTTCGAGGGCCAGTGCAGCGTCTTCGCCACCAAGGACGGCCCCTGCTATCGCTGCCTGTATCCCGAGCCGCCACCACCCGGCCTTGTTCCCAGTTGCGCAGAGGGCGGCGTGCTTGGCATCCTGCCAGGACTGGTGGGCGTGATGCAGGCGACTGAGGTCATCAAGCTCATCCTGGGCAAAGGCGAGTCGCTCATCGGCCGTCTGCTGCTGATTGACGCGCTCAACATGCGCTTCCGGGAGCTGAAGCTGCGCAAGAATCCCGCTTGCCCGGTCTGCGGCGAGAACCCCACCATCCACGAACTCATCGACTACCAGCAGTTCTGCGGCATTGTGCCCGAGACAAAAGAGAACGCAAACATGAAAAACGGCATCCCTCAAATCACAGTGCAGGAGCTCAAGCGCCGCATCGACTCGGGCGAAGACGTTCAGCTCATCGATGTGCGCGAGCCTTACGAATTCCAGATTGCGCAGATTGGCGGCAAGCTGATCCCGCAGAACGACGTGCCCAATCGCCTTGCCGAGATTGACCCCAGCCGCGAAGTCGTGGTCCACTGCCGCTCCGGCGCGCGTTCGCAGAAGATTGCCGAGTTCCTGAAGCAGCAGGGCTATCCGCGCGTGGCCAACGTGGCCGGCGGCATCCTGGCCTGGAGCGAGCACATCGACCCGAAGGTGCAGAAATACTGACGCGCCTCCGGGATTTCGGACCATGGCCTACGCGGCACCACTGGAACCGGAGAGATGGCGTCATTCAAGCAACACGAAACCGTGACACTTTGCGGCAGCGAGATTCGTCTCGATCCGCTGGAGCTTCATCACGCTTCAGCCCTTGCCGCAGCTTCGGCAGCCGACTCATCCCTCTACCAATGGAGCCCCATTCCGCAGGGCGAAGCCGCTGCCGCCGCCTACATTGAGACAGCGCTTTGCTGGCAGAGAGCAGGCACGGCGATGCCTTTCGCCATCATCCGGCTCCGCGACCAGGCGGTGATTGGATCAACGCGCTTCTGGAACATCGAGCGCTGGAACTGGCCGGCGGGCCACGAGCGTTACGGCCGCGAGTTCCCAGACGCATGCGAGATCGGCTACACCTGGCTCACCGGCTCCGCCATCCGCACCCGCGTCAACACTGAGGCAAAGTACCTGATGCTGCGGCACGCATTTGAGGAATGGGACGTGCTGCGCGTGTGCCTGCATACCGACCTGAGGAACCTCCGTTCGCAGGCGGCCATTGAGCGCCTGGGCGCAAAGAAGGAAGGCGTGCTCCGCGCGCACCGGCTGGCAGCGGACAACACCCCTCGTGACTCCGTCCGCTACTCAATCGTCGCCGCGGAGTGGCCGGATGTTCGAGCGCGGCTCCTGGGATTCCTCAATCGGTAGCGTTGCGTTGATCCGACGCTGAAGACCGCATCTCCGTTCTGGTAGACTCGTGGGACCAACATGAGTCTTTTCCGAACCAAACCCCTTTCCACCTTGCTGGCACAAATTGAAGAGAAAGGCGGACTGAAGCGCACGCTGCGCTGGCCCGGCCTCATCGCGCTCGGCATCGGCGCCATTATCGGCGCCGGCCTGTTTGCCCGCACGCCCGCCGCGGCTGCACAAAATGCCGGTCCCGGCGTGATCTTCTC
>Ga0265339_10003808_pt1 | contig 10487 bp, 17 predicted proteins | sample 4CB219metaG_FD_202085 | JGI IMG/M metagenome (GOLD analysis project Ga0265339, IMG submission 202085) | Rhizosphere microbial communities from Carex aquatilis grown in University of Washington, Seatle, WA, United States - 4-CB2-19 metaG | ecosystem: Host-associated > Plants > Roots >...
GTCCATTAGGTCGATTCATTCCAACCGTTCGATTCCAAATTTCACGGTGACCGCCATGTGCTGCCTAAAACCAGAAGCAGGAGCGTCGCGATGGAAAATCCGAGAAAAATGAGGAGCCAGGAAGCCAGTGCGCGCCAGCCCGTCATCGGTTTGGATGCGCACTTCCGCTGGACGAGGACGTCGCCCATGCCACTCACCCTGCATTTCAGCCGAAAGACAGCGGCATCCAATTAGTGAGTTTGCGGCGCTTTCACTTGAGCCACGCTTTCTGAGACGATTTTGGTAAGGCTCATAACCGATTGATTCAGGGCCGCAAAATCCGTGAGGTCCTGTTCGATCTTGCTACCGTCTGTCACTAACTTTTGCCGCAACACGCGCGATCAGCCGCTGTATTTGGGGTCGCGACTTGAGGCGACTTATTGGATTGATCAGGTTCTTCTTGACCAAAATTCAGTTTCAGTGCGTTGGCGGCCGCCCCATTTGTTAGTATGGTGTCGACAGCAGTCGAGTTACGCAACTTTGACATACTCATAACGACACCCCTACGCTGATTTGCTTCGTCAACTTTCTGGCATCAGATAGATGCACGATCAAATCGAACAGCAAATAAAGCATCGCGTCAAACAAAAATCAAACAACAAATTAACAAAGATGGCCGGAACTAGGCGGAGTCAATGTCGGAATCCAGATTCGGGGCGCCATGATTGGTTTGTTGGACTGCGACAACTCTGGCCACTGTCCGATGGCGGCCCGGAATCTGCCGCCAAATCGCCTAATTCGCTTATCGGGACCGGGAACGCCCCAGGGCTGCCAGGCCATGAGCGTTTATTATCGGCGCGCATTTGCGCGGACTCGCCGAGGCTAGTCCTTACAGCCGTCGATGCTCGAGTTGTTGCCGCGAGCCTGGGCCGCTAACCGAAGCGACCGCAAGTGCTCAATCTTCTGGCGGATTTCGCGGGAGCGAGCTTCGTAATCGGCAGCTAATCCATTGGACTGATTGGTTCTGGGCTGCTTGAAAAGCTGTTGCGCCCGTTGCTTCGCCTCGTCCGAATTCATGACGACTATGTCCAGTAAAGGTTGGAAAATCGCAATGAGAAGGCGACCCCGATGCACAGGGAGACCGGAGCCGCCAACTTTTACGAGTGGGACATCCTCCTGGCGGAGGACGCGAAACCCTAGCTCAAAGATGCTTTAGAATGATCGCGGAATTGTCGAACACTTTACGAGAAAAGTTCACTTCGCCACTGCTCGTCCAACCGGGGCTTCTTTAATAAGGGCCAGTGGAGCGGAATGCCTGTTGTGGCCATCCGGCCTTACCCTGCAAAACCCCACGACGCTCAGCGCGAATGCCGGGTTTTTCATTTATAGCTTGCAATCACCAATCCGATAGCCAGCGCGACGACTCCCCCAGCTCACAGTGAGCGAGCGGATGACGTGGCCTCTGTTGTCCTTCCATCGCAGCCTCTTTAACACCGCAATGTGCGATTGGACGTAGCTGCAACGGCAAGCAACGCCTCGCCGCTTGAACCGAATCGTTGTAGGACAAACGTCCCGAGAGGCCAGAGACGCAAGTACAAAATGGTCATCCACTTGGTTGCGATGTAGGGATAAGAAAAATTTACGCCTGCATTCCGGGCGCAGAACCGCGTGCCGAAGCCCATAATATCAAAACTGCTAGCGGATTTATCCATCGGAGCTTTCTTCAACATGATGCAGGCTTGGCAGGTATACAGTTTTTCCGCTACCATCTGTTAGTCGCGAATGAAAGTGCGGTGCTGAGTACGCGATCCTCCTCGGCATTCGGGAAAGACTCAGAGTATTGACGTTGTCAAGACTCTGGGCCCGAGAGCGTAGGCGGTGCCAAGATGGGGTTTTATCGGTTATTGGTATGAGTGTCGGAAATGACAAAAAATGCCGAGTGCGCGTTGTTGGCCGATATTGGCGCGACCAACGCACGATTTGCCACTGGGAAGGAAGGCGTTTTTGGTCCAATCACAACCCTTCAGGTGGCTAAATTCCCAACGTTTCACGCGGCCTTGCACACTTTCTACCGGGAGAACACTTTAGATCGGAACGTCCATCAGGACGCTAATTGCTGTCGCTGGACCTGTAAAGAATGGTCGTGCGGCACTTACAAATGCGGATTGGGTCATCGATTCTGAGGAGCTCCGAAGCGAGTTCGGCTTGAAAACGACGCTCCGTAAATGATTTTGCAGCCGTGGCGTACTCAATTCCGTCTCTGACGGCGCGAGGGGATGTTGAACCGATTGGGTCAGGTATGGCCGAGCCGGGTTCACCGATAGCAGTTTTGGGTCCCGGCACTGGTTTGGGAGTCGCGTGTCTAGTCGCAGATAATGGTAAACCCGCGGTCGTGGCGAGTGAAGGCGGACATGCAACGCTGGCTGGGACATGCAAGCGCGAGGACGCAATAATAAATCACCTTCGCGCACGCTTTGATCATGTTTCGGCCGAGCGCGCTCTTTCTGGTCCAGGACTTGAAAACCTATTCACTGCCATTGCTGTCCTCGACGGCAAGCGAGTATCGCCATTGAGCGCGCCTAGAATCACGGACCGTGCTCTTGCCGGAGAATGTCGGGTTTGCTCCGAGACGCTCAAGATATTTTGCGCTTTCCTGGGCTCTTTCGCTGGCAATGTCGCCCTGACTTTTAGAGCCACCGGGGGTGTTTACATCGCGGGTGGTATTTCTCCTCGGATCGTGGAGTTCATAGGAGCTCTGAGTTTCGAAGGCGATTTGAAGCAAAAGGCCGTTTCAGCCGATATTTGCAGCCCATACCATCGTTCGTAATCACGCACCCCGCAGCTGCATTTCTTGGTTTGGCGTCGCTTATAGAGACACGTGCTTCTTCCATACCAGATCGTGCCCTGTAGCATCCAATAGACCTTTTCGGGCCTCTGATCGGTTTGGCGTTTGGCTTGCTGTGCGGCCTTTTGACGATGTCCCACGAATAGACGGAACAATGCGTGTCGCCCCGATTTGGTTTCCAAACGAGACTTCCAGACCAGAGCTAGGGAAATGCAAAGGTCGAAGCCGGAAACACGAAGTGCTATCGATCTTCTGACGCTCTTCGTAAGAGCAATGGCCCTGGGTGTGTTCTGTGCGGGGCTATTATTGTCCGATCCACAAATTGATTTGGACTCTGTTATTAGTGTCCGCCGTTTTTGGCTTGCGAGGTTGCTATTTCTTCTCTGGATTGGTTTTTCGTTCGGAACAGGGGCTACGCTTGCAAAAATTCTTTGAGACTCATCGGTCGAAACAATCGCAGGCAGAATGCCACCCAATTCGTGTTTATCCACGAGCGACGTGTGAGATAAATGCCCGATCTTCGCGGGAGCCAATACCGAACGCTCGATGAGCCGTGTCATCCATCGTGACGATTTAAAAGCAAAAGGTCCGGGGTTCAGCCGGACCTTTCGCAGGCACTAAAGAAGATTAATCCCGTTCTTTCTTGATAACCGTCGTGCTGTCATGTTCGTGGGGAATTGGCAGAACTTCGGGGTCGTGCTTCTTTTTGATGATCGTCGTTGACGACGGCTCATCCTTCTTAATTACAGTCTCGTCCGCCCGCGCGATAGTTACAAGTGGGAGACTGAACGCAACGGCCATTGCAATCACGGTGGTTTTTCGCATGGAGTCCTCCGGAAGGTCGTATCTCCGACTCTAACGTTGAACTTCGGGACCAGTTCCGCAAGCCTAGTACCAGAGCGGCGTTTGGTAGTAATCATATACGGTACGATCACGAGAGCGGTCAGACCAATCCCAATCGCTGCTCCGGTTATATTTCGGAGCGCCTTTCAACTGGCTCTCTGTCATGCCGGTCAGATAACCGCCGAGGTTGGTGTCATATTTCAGTCTAGTCCAAGGCATCGGGAAATAGTCCTCGCCCATTCCCAAAAAGCCGCCGAACGAAACGACCGCATAGGCTACTTTGCCGCTGATCTTATCGATCATAACGCGCTGCACACTTCCGATCTTCTGGTTATCGGCTCCATAAACAGCGGTTCCTTCGACCTTGTCGCTCCCGATCAAGGAAACGGTTTCGCGTCTGGAGTCTACAGTCGTCGCCATGTGTTCCTCCTTCGATATGAACCGCCCCGGGTTTGCCGGAGGCTCCAACTCTTGAGAGGATGGAGCCATGGACAAGCAGCAAAGGCAGAAGTTTTCACCTGAAGTGCGCGAGCGCGCCGTGCGGATGGTGATCGAGCACCGGGGCGATCACGCCTCGCAATGGGAGGCGATCGTCTCGATTGCGGCGAAGATCGGGTGTACGGCGCAGACCCTTCACAACTGGGTGGCCCAGGCTGAGAGGGACCAGGGCCGTCGCGCTGGCACCACGACAGACGAACGCGAGCGGATCAAGGCGCTGGAACGCGAGAACCGCGAGCTTCGCCAAGCCAATGAGATTCTGCGCAAGGCCTCAGCGTATTTTGCCCAGGCGGAGCTCGACCGCCGGTTCAGGCCGTGATCGGCTTCATTGACGATTATCGCGGGGCTTACGGGGTCGAGCCGATCTGTCGTGTGCTGAAGATCGCCCCGTCCACCTATCACGCTCACGACGCGCGGCGGCGTCGCCCTGACACGGCACCGCCGCGCGTCCAGCGGGATGCAGCGTTGCGCGTGGAGATTCGACGGGTGTTCGACGAGAACTTCCAGGTCTACGGTGTCCGCAAGGTCTGGCGTCAGCTGGTGCGAGAGGGCGAAGATGTGGCGCGCTGCACGGTGGCCCGGCTGATGCGCGGAATGGGCTTGCATGGCGTCATTCGGGGAAGACGCGTGAAGACGACGATCAGCGACAAGGCCGCGCCATGCCCGCTGGACCGCGTGAACCGCCAGTTCCGGGCGCCGCGCCCGAACGTGCTGTGGGTCTCGGACTTTACGTACGTCGCCACCTGGGCGGGCTTCGTCTACGTGGCGTTCGTCATCGACGCCTACGCTCGCCGTATTGTCGGCTGGCGGGTCAGCCGCTCGGCTCACGCCGGCTTCGTTCTCGACGCCCTGGAGCAAGCGCTTCATGACCGCAGGCCCGTGTCCGGCAGCGGGCTCGTCCATCACAGCGATCGCGGCGTGCAAGCCGGACTCAAGTGGTGGTCGCAACACTCTGAAGAAGGGGGTTGCGATGAAGATCCAACGACGGCGTTCGGATCGAGCTGGTCGGGCACCATTGCCGTCACCAGGTCGGCCACCGGTTGCCAGACGAGATGAGCGGCGACGGTTCTGGGCAGCCATAGCGGCGGGTTCGACAAGCGAGGATGCTGCCTTGGAAGCCGGTGTTCCGCCGGCGGTAGGGATAAGATGGTTCCGGGCAGCAGGGGGGATTCCACCCGCAATGTTCGGACGGTCGGCCAAGCCGCTTTCGGGTCGCTATCTCTCATTCGCCGAGCGGGAGGAGATCGCCTTGCTGCGCGCGCAGGGCGCCTCAATGCAGGAGGTTGCTCGTCGCCTTGGACGAGCAGCGTCGACGATCTCACGGGAATTGCGGCGCAATGCTGCGACTCGAAGTGGCGGCTTGGAGTATCGCGCGATAACAGCACAATGGCACGCCGAGCGATCCGCTCGCCGACCAAAACCGGGGAAGCTTGCGGTCAACGCGGCGTTGCGGACGTATGTAGAGGAGCGGCTGGCTGGCACCGTCGTGGCTCCGGGCGGGGCACTTGTCCCTGGCCCGACGGTGTACTGGAAAGGCCGGCGCCATGGACGGCGAAAAGATCGGCGGTGGGCAAAAGCATGGAGCCCGGAGCAGATCGCCCGCCGACTTCCAATCGACTTCCCGGACGATGACAACATGCGCATCAGCCATGAAGCAATTTATCAAGCGCTCTTCGTTCAAGGACGAGGCGCGTTGCGGCGGGAGCTGACGGCCTGCTTGCGCACCGGGCGGCCGCTCCGAATACCGAGGGCCCGCGCGCGTGGTCGAGGCAAGGCCTTCATCTCACCCGAAATCATGATCAGCAAACGGCCGCCGGAGGCAGCCGATCGCGCCGTGCCGGGCCATTGGGAAGGAGACCTCATCCTGGGTCTTGGCAGTTCGGCGATTGGTACCCTGGTGGAGCGCATGACTCGCTTCACTCTATTGCTTCACCTGCCGCGGATGCCTGATTACGGTCGCAACGCTCGCTTGAAGAACGGACCCGCCCTCGCTGGACATGGTGCCGGTGCGGTGCGCGACGCTATCACGCGCACAATCATTACCTTGCCCGAGCAACTGCGTCGATCGCTGACGTGGGATCAAGGAGCAGAAATGGCTCAGCACGCGCGCTTGAAGATCGACACGGGTGTACAAGTCTTCTTCTGCGATCCGCAAAGCCCATGGCAGCGCGGTACCAATGAGAACACCAATGGATTGCTGCGCCAGTACTTCCCTAGAGGAACCGATCTTACCTTGCACAGCGCCGAGCAGATTGCTGCTGTAGCAGCTACGCTAAACTCGCGGCCACGCAAGACCCTCGGTTGGAAAACACCTGCAGAGACGCTTGACCATCTGCTTCTATCGGCGGACAAGAATCGTGTTGCGACGAACGTTTGAATCCGCCCAATACGTATCAATCAAATACACCGAGCGCCTCGCCGAGGCCGGCCTTGAACCCTCCGTGGGCAGCGTCGGCGACAGCTACGACAATGCCTTGGCCGAAACGATCAACGGTCTCTACAAGGCCGAGGTCATCCACCGGCGCGGCCCTTGGCGTTCTATGGAAGCCGTCGAGTACGCCACGCTCCAATGGGTGGACTGGTTCAACAACCGGCGGCTTCTCGAGCCGATCGGCAACATCCCGCCCGCCGAGGCCGAAGCCGCCTACTATGCCGACATGGAAAAACAGTCTATCGCAGCGTGACTCAAACCAAATAGCCTCCGGGGTTACCGGGGCGGTTCAATATGGCTGATATCTGACAAGCACCTTGAGCGGGTAGAATTCCGGGAAGGTCATGATTGGAACGAGGCCAAAGAGGAGGGAAAACCAACAGGCCCCCTCAGTTCAACGATGCCGTCATGTAAGCGCGGGATGGAAGCGAGCGAACGCGATCGACCTGCACACGTCAGAGACGCTGCGATTACCAGGCTTATTATGGCTGTTGTGTCGGTCGTGCCGGCCATTCCGACACACGCCGTTCGCCAAGCCCCGGACAACTATCGCCAATGAGCCTTCCCGACGAATTGCGCGGAGAGCATCGGCGGCGCCTCTTGAGTGACTAAGAATCCCAGTGTCCCCAAAGTCGATAGATTTCCCATCCCTGGTAGCGCGCCTCGCCATTTTCGTTCGTGGTGATCAATGCATCTCTTTTGAGATCGTTGGGGAGTGATAGCCACGCGGCTATAGCCTCCCGGAGATTGGGATGGATCGTAATCGTTCCGAGTAGCTAAGAACCGCCGGCACTGAATAGTCGACATAGATGAAGCTCATGCCTGACGACCCAGAATGGCGCTCGACTTCGCTTTCGCCCCTGCCCGCGAGCGGCGCCGTCACTTGATCAGTATCGTCGCGAGTCAAAGGGTGGAGCTCCGGGCCTTCCAAAGTTGTCCGCACCCGAGCTACGAGATCGGGCGATCCATCATGAGTGACCGTTTGCGCGGGCACTACAGGTACCGGCAGCGAACCTGAGTTGGTCTCGTCGTCATTAGAGTCCATGGTTGCGGGGCACTTATTTTGGGAGGCAACAGCGTGCGAACGCTCTCGCGGCGGCACTATGCGGCTTCCCAGCTCTGGCGGCCTGGGCGATTTTCGCCGGCATCGGCCTGCTTTTGACCCGGGAGCCTTCGACGCGCAACCATCAATGCAGTTGTGTGCGGAGACCGAATTGGGCGGCGTGAGCGAGTAGCTGCGGGCATGTTTTTGATACAAAACACACTACAAAACCTCGGCCTTCCTTCCAAAATAATTCAATGATTTCAAATAGAAGGGCGGCGGTATGCGGAGTGTATCGCTCCGCCCGCGGGAACCGCACTCGCTCCCTTCCGTGAGTACCCTCGGCCGAAAGGTCCCTCTTGATTCGTGAGCGAGGTGGCGGATTTGTATCCTATTCTGGGACAATTGTCCAGGAGAATATTCCTGTTGGCGGCAAGATCGCCTTTATCGGCGAGCGGGCTGACCGGCACTTGGATTCTTCCCCTCCGAGAAGCTCAGTTCGTAGGGTGGCTTGAACGCGGCGAAATCCATCTTCTGATCCGCGCCAAAGCGACGAGTTTTGCAAGGGCTCAGCCCATCGTAAGGCCGCACCAAAACTGTCGCACCTGTCTGCGAGTATTTGCGATATAACTCAACGCTCGCGCGCGGGCTTTCGGGGGGAACAGGCAATGAAGCTCACGTTAGTTAAGGTCGAGATGTTCAGGAACATTCTGAACTCGACCGATGTTAAAATTGAAGAGAAGGTCACCTGCCTCGTCGGCAAGAACGAGTCTGGCAAGAGCGCATTTCTCCAGGCGTTGTGGCGACTGAAGCCCGCCCGCTCGAATCCAGAATTCTCAGCGCCCGACAACTATCCTGCTTGGCTGGAAAAGCGCCATCGTAATGAAGGCAAAGACCTGAGCCAAGTTAGGCCCATCCAAGTTGTTCTTGAATGGCAGGACCGCGACGTTAATGCCGTCGAACAAAAATTTGGACTGGGAATCGTCAAGATCGGCAACGAGCTACATTTCTCCAAAGCCTATGACAACAACCCCCACTGGACACATGGGTGCGATGAAATCCAGGCGGTCAAAAATTTTGTCGGCAGCCAGACATTACCAAATCCTGGCGACTACGACGGCATCGCAACCTTTATACAATTGGGCGAGAGGCTGGTAGAGGAAATAGCAAAAAATGCCGAGGACGCGGATACGCTGGCTCAATTAAAGAACGCGCAAACCGCACTTAAGACATTTCTCGGAGATAAAACTTTTGACCGAGTGGTGTGGGACATCGTTTACCCACGCTTGCCGGAGTTCTTTTATTTCGCCGAATACAGCAAGTTGCCCTACTCCGTCAAAATCGAGCACATTCTCAAAGATCAGGATTTGCATGAAGCGGAGCGGACTGCGCATTCATTGCTTAAGTTGGGCGGCACGGAGAATGACTACATGCTTAACCCGGACTATGAGCGCCGGAAGCGTGAACTTGAAAATGTCGCCAACGTTCTCAGCGATGATGTCAGAAAATACTGGACCCAAAATCCCGAGTTGCGGGTTCAGCCGGACATCACACAGAGGACGGAGAGCAAGAAAGATGGTCAGCATTCGGTCCTAGATGAGCTTAAGATCAGAATCTGGGACAACCGGCATTACTTGTCGTTGCCATTCACGGAACATTCGGCGGGCTTCCAATGGTTTTTCTCCTTCCTAGCTGCGTTCTCGGAGTACGAACATCGCGATCCGCCTGTTGTGATCTTATTAGATGAACCGGCAGTGGGATTGCACGCGCGAGCACAAGCCGACTTCCTGCGGTTCATCGAGGAGAGACTGACTAAGCGCTGTCAGGTCATCTATACGACCCATTCTCCCTTCATGGTGCAGCCCAGCAAGTTGGAGCGGGTACGCCTAGTTGAAGACCGAGGCATTGAAGAAGGTGCCGTCGTTACGAATGATGTCCTTACCCGGGATCGGGATACATTGTTCCCACTCCAAGGCGCTCTCGGCTATGATCTCGTGCAGCACCTTTTCGTTGCGGAAAACAATCTGGTCGTCGAAGGCACGTCTGACTACGCCTATCTGAAAATAATTTCAGACTATCTTGCAGCAAAGAAGCGAGTCCATCTCGATCCGAAGTGGAGCATCGTGCCCGTGGGTGGGGCCGATCTGATCCCGACATTTGTCGCGCTGCTAGGCAATCATTTGAAGATCACAGTCTTGGTGGATTCTCGAAAAGAGGGACACCAAAAATTGAATCACATGGCGAAAGACGGTTACCTTGAGAAGCAGAGGATCATTCTTATTGGACAATTTATCAACCGCGCTTCGGCGGACATTGAGGATCTGTTCGAGGAGAGTGAATATCTCAACCTCTACAACGTGGCTTTCGGGAAGAATTGGACGCCAAAGGACCTCCAAGGCACTGACGCAATCGTGGCGCGGATCGCTCGTAAAGAAGGCGTGGAGCGATTTGATCACGGTCGCCCTGCAGATGTCCTTCTGCGTGATCGCGACAAGATTCTCGCCACTTTGAGTGAGCCAACGTTGAAACGGTACGAAGACTTATTTGGGCACATCAACAAGACTCTCGGCGGGTGAGGCGAGCAAGCGTAGGGTGGGCAAAGGCGCGAAGCGCCGTGCCCACGCGGAGATGCGCAGCGTGGGCTTCGCTTCGCTCAGCCCACCCTACAACGTGCCGCAACAAACACGGAGCCGCCCATGCAAATCATCGATCGCAATCGCCAGCCGAAGGAAGCAAGCGTAGGGTGCGCAAAGGCGCGAAGCGCCGTGCCCACGCGGAGATGCGCAGCGTGGGCTTCGCTTCGCTCAGCCCACCCTACAACGTGCCGCAACAAACACGGAGACGCCCAT
>Ga0265339_10003810_pt1 | contig 10482 bp, 6 predicted proteins | sample 4CB219metaG_FD_202085 | JGI IMG/M metagenome (GOLD analysis project Ga0265339, IMG submission 202085) | Rhizosphere microbial communities from Carex aquatilis grown in University of Washington, Seatle, WA, United States - 4-CB2-19 metaG | ecosystem: Host-associated > Plants > Roots > Rhizosphere...
AAACGCAATCAGTGCACCGCCTTGCTCGGTAGCTGATCGACGTCGAAATCGTCCGACGGCACGGCGAATTCCTGACCGTTGAGCGTGAGGCCCTTTTTGCCCACGCCGACCTTCACGTGTGCGCCGTCGGCGATTTTTCCTTCAAGCAGCAGCTGGGCCAGCGGATCCTGCAAGCGGCGCTGGATGACGCGCTTCAGCGGTCGCGCGCCATAGACCTGATCGTAACCGGCGCTTGCCAGCCATTCGCGCGCCTTGGCATCGAGTTCGATCTCGATCTTGCGGTCGGCGAGCAGCTTTTGCAGCCGCACGATCTGGATGTCGACGATCTTGTCCATGTTCACCCGCGACAGACGGTTGAACAGGATGATCTCGTCCAGCCGATTGAGGAATTCGGGGCGGAAATGGGCGCGCACGGCGGCCATAGCCTGCGCGCGGGCAGCCCGCGTGTCCTCGCCGGTGAGGAATTCCGTGCCGAGATTCGAGGTCAGAATGATGACCGAGTTCTTGAAATCGACGGTGCGGCCCTGCCCGTCCGTCAGGCGGCCGTCATCAAGCACCTGCAACAGCACGTTGAAGACGTCGGCATGCGCCTTTTCGACTTCGTCGAACAGGATCACCTGATAAGGCCGGCGCCGCACCGCTTCGGTGAGCACGCCGCCTTCCTCGTAGCCGACATAGCCCGGCGGCGCGCCGATCAGGCGGGCGACCGCGTGCTTCTCCATGAATTCGCTCATGTCGATGCGGACCATGGCGTTGTCGTCGTCGAACAGGAATGCGGCGAGCGCTTTCGTGAGTTCGGTTTTGCCGACACCGGTAGGACCCAGGAACAGGAACGAACCAATGGGGCGGTTGGGGTCCTGCAACCCGGCGCGGGCGCGGCGCACGGCGTTGGAGATCGCGCGCACGGCTTCGCTCTGGCCGACGACACGCGCTTCCAGCGCCTGTTCCATCTTGAGGAGCTTGTCGCGCTCGCCTTCGAGCATCTTGTCGACGGGGATGCCGGTCCAGCGCGAGACAATGCCTGCGATATGCTCCGGCGTCACGGCTTCCTTCACAAGCGCGGTATTCTGTTTTTCCTCGATCGCCTTGAGTTTGCGTTCGAGATCGGGAATGACGCCATAGGTGAGTTCGCCGGCGCGCGCAAAATCGCCGCGGCGCTGGGCGATCTCGGCATCCTGCCGTGCCTTGTCGAGCTTTTCCTTCAGGCCCTGCACGTCCTGGACGGATTTCTTTTCCTCGTGCCACTTCGCGGTGAGCGACGTGGCCTTCTGTTCGAGATCGGCAAGCTCGGTTTCGAGCGCGGCAAGACGGTCATTCGATGCCTTGTCGGTTTCCCTTTTCAACGCCTCGCGCTCGATCTTGAGCTGGACGACGCGGCGGTCGAGTTCGTCAAGCTCTTCCGGCTTGGAATCGACCTGCATACGCAGACGGCTTGCCGCTTCGTCCATCAGGTCGATCGCCTTATCGGGCAGGAAGCGGTCGGTGATGTAGCGGTTGGACAGCGTGGCCGCCGCAACGATGGCGGAATCGGTGATGCGCACGCCGTGATGGACTTCGTATTTTTCCTTGAGGCCGCGCAGGATGGAGATCGTGTCCTCCACCGTCGGCTCCGAGACGAACACCGGTTGGAAGCGCCGCGCCAGCGCCGCATCCTTTTCGATGTGCTTGCGGTATTCGTCGAGCGTGGTTGCGCCGATACAATGCAGCTCGCCGCGCGCCAGCGAAGGTTTCAGAAGATTGGAGGCGTCCATTGCGCCTTCCCCGGCGCCCGCGCCGACCAGCGTGTGCATCTCGTCGATGAAGAGGATCACCTTACCTTCGGCGGCGGTAATCTCGTTCAACACGGCCTTCAACCGCTCCTCGAATTCGCCGCGATATTTCGCACCGGCAATCAGTGCGCCCATGTCAAGCGACATCAGCCGTTTGTCGCGCAGGCTTTCCGGCACGTCGCCGTTGACGATGCGCAGCGCCAGACCTTCGGCGATGGCCGTTTTGCCTACGCCGGGTTCGCCGATCAGCACCGGGTTATTCTTGGTGCGGCGCGAAAGGACCTGCATCGTGCGGCGGATTTCCTCGTCGCGGCCGATCACCGGATCGAGCTTGCCGTTGCGGGCAAGTTCGGTGAGGTCGCGGGTATATTTCTTCAAGGCGTCGTAGGCGTTCTCCGCCGTGGCGCTGTCGGCCGCCCGTCCCTTGCGTAGGTCGGCGATCGCCTTGTTCAACTTCTGGGGCGTGGCACCCGCGTCCTTGAGAAGCTTTGCGGAGTCCGTGCCGGCTGCCAACGCAAGCGCCAGCAACAGATATTCCGCCGTCACGAAGCTATCGCCGGCCTTCTTCGCCGCTTGTTCGGCCGCCTCCAACAGCCGCGCGGTTTCGGGGGAAAGGTAAACCTGCCCTGAGCCGGAACCTTCCACTTTGGGCAACCTGGCGAGTGCGTGCGCCACGCCGTCCCGCACCTGTTCGGGCTTGCCCCCGGCCGCAGCGATCAGACGCGCGGCCAAACCTTCCTCATCGTCGATGAGGACCTTCAGCAAATGTTCCGGGGTGAAATATTGATGGTTGGAGCGCAGCGCCAACCCTTGGGCGGACTGTATAAACCCGCGCGCCCGTTCGGTGAATTTCTCGATATCCATCTCTGCCTCTCAAGCCCACGCCCCGGCCCCGCACGCGGCAGCCTAGGACGAGTCCATGTAAATACGGTACAGCCCCACTTTACCGATTGGTCGCGCAATTTGCCGGAAAACCGCTTGCGCACTTTTCCGATTGCGCTCCCGGGGCGCTGCACCCGGCAGGATATGTGGGAATTGGTTGGCAAAAGGACAAGGCCCGTGCGGCGCCGGGTCGAACGCAGCGGGTGGAAAATGCTGGGTTTGGCTGAGGCGATGGGCGTTTCCCGGCTGGCCCCCCCGTAGAAAAAGAAAACTGCAATTCAACTCGGTGTTTTGGGCGTTATCCGCCTGAGGCGTCACGCTTTTCGCCGTGCTTGGCGGACGACAAGAAGCTGCATTAGGGCACCCTGGGCTGCATCAGCGGTACATTCGTTTTCGATTTTTGGGGGGGCGGCAGCGCTCTTCGACGTTCGCCACCGTCAAGACAACGCGCAAGCCTGTGCCTTGTTTGCAGCGACACGTTTTTCCAATCCGACAATATCAAAGAGCCCGTAAAACGTGGGAATGCGTGCGAGCGTGTTCAAGAGGCGCCTCGATCACAAATAGTTTCACAGGCGAGACTTAGGTGCAGAAGTTCAAATCGATGTTGGTGGTCCGTGGGGACAGGTGCTCCAGGTACGGTATGTGTAAACGCCGTCGGTTTGTACGTTCGCGGTCCATTGCACGCATGTGGGCAGCGACTGCGCCCGTTCAAGAGGCGGGCAAGCGGACCTGTGCAATTTAATGGGAGAATTCGAATTGTTCCAAACGGGCAATGCGGAGATTCGCTGCCTAGCTGCGGCTCGGGTGGAAATTGCGTATACTCGCCGCATGAAGATCAATGATGCCGAAGCAACAGTCATCGAGCATTGGGGCAATTTCGACCGTGAATTTGCACGTGCCACTGAAGAACTCTTTCAAGCGTTGTTGTGGGCGTTCAACGTCGATAGCGGGCCTTCCAGCCGTTGCACTGACGGTCTTCTGCCAGAATACGAGGAAAAGCTCCCCGAGGCATACTTCGGCACCGCGGTGCTAGTGTTCTTACCGGACCAAAGCGTAGAGCCGGTATCACTGGACATCTCGTTCGATCCCAAAGTTCGAAGGTTAGGGGCCGCGCAAATCCAATTTGGCTGGCGTGACTGGAACGCCGCCATTTTCGGTGATTCCCGTCACAGCAAGATGGCAGGCAGTCTGGCCTCCATGCCCCGGCTAGAGCGCCACTGGCGATGGACGTTCACGCGGCTAGAAGGAGTTTGGACGGCACAACATTTGTTGGCGAGTCGGGACCCAGTTCTCTGGCCACCCATCGACTGAATGGTAAGTTCTGCCCCTGAGCCCCGGGGCAAGAAATGACGCATCCTGGACATCGCGCGCGTGTCTAGAATGTCTGATTACGTTCTGATGTTGCGCTTCGCTGAACGAGCACTTGCGCGGGCTCGTTCCGACGGGCGAACCGGGCGCCGAGAAGGCTTTTACTTTACGGGCTTTCAAGCTTGGGCACCCTCCTCACCCGCGACGTGCATCGCACGCCACGACCTCTCCCCCTTGCGGGGGCGAGGTGAAGGGCTTGTTTCGACCGACGATCAACCAGCGTGGCAAAAAGGTACTACGGCATCTTGGAGCGGGTTGCTTTCAAGTTGACGCGCAAATATCCCGGTGTCATGGCCCGCCTAGTGCGGGCCACCCAGGTCACGCAGGCTTGCTTCCGCAGTGTTGTGCAGAATCCCTTGGCAGCGCACGAGCACGCTTCAACTGGGTGGCCCGCATTTGCGGGCCATGACAATTGAGTTTTCGTGCGTCACTTTGAGAACAAGCTACCCTATTCCTGCGTGTCGGCTTCTTCGCCGTCGTCCTCGTCGCCTTCGTCCTGATTTTCGGTCAGGGAGAAGGAGGGTCCGCTGGACGGTGCGCCCGGCTGCTGGACGAAGGGCTGCTCGCCCGCACCGTTCGGCTGGCGGTACTGGCCGCCATTGTTCTGCGGGTTCTGTTGCGGGTTCTGGGGGGCCTGCGGATTTTGCTGCTGGTATTGCTGCTGCTGCGCCTGCGACACCGCCAGGATGCGGAAATAGTGCTCGGCGTGCTGGAGATAGTTCTCCGCCATAATCCGGTCGCCGGAGGCGTTGGCGTCGCGCGCCAGCTGCAGGTACTTTTCGTACACATGCGAGGCCGAACCGCGGATTTTGATCTCGGGGCCGCTGGAATCGAAGGTGCGATTGGGGTTGTGGCCGCCACCGCCGCCGCCGCCGTTCCCGCCGCCCATATGTCCGTTATGACCGTTTTGCGGCCTGCGGCCGCCTCTCCTCGAGCGCTTCACATTTGCCCCTTTGTATTCGGACGGACTCACTCCGTCACACTGATTGGTGATCTCAGCCGTCCAGCACGCGAGGATGCGCGCGTGACGCGTTGCATTTGGTACATCTAGAGTTTGTCTTTCGCTTTGTCCCAAGGTGGATGCGACCTACGCATCCTGTCCGCCACGTCGGCCATCATATTATCGGCCGTCAGGCGGGAACCCTGTCCCCGGACCGGGACGCTAGCCTTTCTCCCTTAAATTTCCAATACTTATTTCGCAGCGGCCGATCGACCTAAGCAATGCGCCGCACCGTCAACACCCGCGGAATACCTGCCAAATCGGGGGCGATGCGCACGACTTCAAGTCCGGCCTGGAGCATCAGTGCCGCTACCTCACCGGATTGCCCCGCACCGATCTCAACCAGGGCGTGCCCGCCCGGACGCAGCAGACGCACCATTTCGGGCGCCAGGAGTCGATAAGCTGCGAGTCCGTCCGGCCCGCCATCCAGAGCCGGGATCGGCTCATAGCAAACCACTTCCGGCTCGAGACCCGCCAGGTCGGCGGTCCGGATGTAGGGCGGATTCGACAGGATGACATCAAAGGTCCCGGTGACCGTCGCGGCCCAATCTCCGACGCGGATCTCACAGCGTTTCCCCACCCCGTGACGGGCTGCATTTCGTCGGGAAACGGCGCAGGCTTTTTCTGAGAGATCAATGCCTAAGCCTCGCGTGTTCGGAAATTCCTTTAAGAACGCAACCAACAGGCAGCCCGTACCCGTGCCGAGATCGAGGACCGCCAGGGAGGCGTTTCGATCAGGGAATATCGCCAGCGCCTGCTCGATGATGGTCTCGGTTTCGGGACGCGGAATGAGCGTGTCGGGGCCAACCTCGAAGTCGAGACTCCAGAACTCCTTATGACCGGTGATATAGGCGAGCGGCTCCCGCGCGGTGCGGCGGACGACAACTGATTCGAAGCATTCCAATATTTCACCCTCCCCTTGAGGGAGGGTCGAAATCTTCTTGAGCGAAGCGAGAGAAGATTTTGGGGAGGGGTAATCTTCTGAGGCTAGCGGCATACCCCTCCCCGAATTTGGCTTCGCCAAATTCGACCCTCCCTCAAGGGGAGGGTTGGAAGAGTGCGCATGTTCCCACAGCAACCGGGCGTCGAGCCGGGGGTTGCCGACGCCTGCAGCGGCAAGGCGGCGCACCGCATCCGCCAGCAAAGCGCTCGAATCGCTCACGCGTCGGATTCCAGCTCGGCCAGGCGGCTGGCTTGATCTTCGGTCACCAGGGCATCGACGATCTCGCCGAGATCGTCGCCCGAAATGATGCGGTCCAGCTTGTAGAGCGTCAGGTTGATTCGGTGGTCGGTGACGCGCCCTTGCGGGAAATTATAGGTGCGGATGCGCTCGGAACGGTCGCCAGAGCCGACCATGCTCTTGCGGTCGGCGGCGCGGGCGCTGTCGACGCGGTGGCGCTCCATCTCGAACAGCTTGGCCTTCAGCATCTTCATCGCCTGGGCCTTGTTCTTGTGCTGGGATTTTTCCGTCTGCTGGGCGATGGCGATGCCGGTCGGAAGGTGCGTGATCCGCACAGCACTTTCCGTCTTGTTGACGTGCTGGCCCCCTGCCCCCTGTGCGCGATAAACGTCGATCCGCAAATCCTTGTCGTTGATCACGACGTCCACGTCTTCCGGCTCGGGCAGCACGGCCACGGTGGCCGCCGAGGTGTGGATGCGCCCGCTTGCCTCGGTCACCGGCACGCGCTGTACGCGATGCACGCCGCTTTCGAATTTCAGCTTGGCATAGACGCCGGTGCCGACCACGTCGAGCGTCGCGTCCTTGATGCCGCCCAGATCGCTTTCGCTCATCGACATCAACTCGGTACGCCAGCCCTGGAGCTGACAATAACGCTGATACATGCCGAGCAGATCGGCGGCGAACAGCGCCGCCTCGTCGCCGCCCGTGCCAGCGCGGATTTCCACGATGGACGAAGAGGAATCCGCGGCATCTTTCGGCAAGAGCTTGAGCTTAAGGTCGCGTTCGAGCGTTTCGAGCTGCGCCTTCAAATCCGCCCGTTCCTGTTCGGCCATCGTGCGCATTTCGGGATCGGTGGAAGGATCGTTCACGAGTACGTCCGCTTCGGCGAACTGCTTTTCGGCGCTGCGATAGGCCTCCACGCTGGCAATCACGGGCGCAAGTTCGGCGTGCTCCTTCGACAGCTTCACATAGGTGTTGCCCGTGAGGCCCGAGGAAAGCTCCGCCTCGACCGCGTGGAAGCGGTCCAGCAGGCGCTCGAGTTTGTTGGTCGGGATCATGATCTATCGCTCAGGGGGCCGGTGTGACGCCCCTTTTACCAGATCAGGCAAAGACGCAAGGAGATTCGTCGTGGACGACCCTGCAGAGAAGCCACGCGCCCTGGCGGGACCCAGGCTATGCCCGTCGCCGGTTCACCCATTGGCTCGAGGCCAGCCTGAGGCGGAATTCCTTGCGCGTGTAGTCAATGGCGACGGTCGAGAACTGCCGCAGGAAATTGAGGCCGATCAACAAGGCGGGCCGTTCAGCCAAGTCCCAGATCTTGAACACATCCAGGTCGGCCACGGCGATCTCGCAGCCGGAGAACTCCAAATTTCCCAGCAAGATCGTCTCCACCCGGATGACACGCCCCTTGCTGGTGCCTCCCGTGATGCCCGTGAGTTCGATGTCCCGATTGCCGACGTAAGCTTGGCTTATCTTCATCAGTTCGGTGCGCAGCGGCTCATTGGCCGCGGACACCTCTGCGCCGGAGTCGATAAACACCATCGTGGATACACCGTCCACGCGGCATGCAACGGCGCGCAAATGCCCATCGGTGCCAGGAGCTTCGATGCGCGTCTCGATTGAGCGGCGCGTATCGAGGAATGTCGCGGGAAGGGGAGGCGCGATTTGCAGCGTCTGCCGCTTGAAGTCAAACACCACGCGATTCGCCCCGATTGCGTCCAAGCCCAGATAGCCATCGGCCTGCAGCAGCGCGCGCGGCAGCACGGGTATTTGAAGATTGTCGCGCACCTCAGTACCGAATCTCAGCTCGGCGACGGGAACGCTTTGAGCAGCAACGGCGCGGATGATGCCTTGCACGATTATCGATTTGCCCATCGGCAAATGCAGCGCGACGGCCACGTCTTCTGCGATCACGCTCCGGTCCGCCCCCGTATCGACGACAAAATGGAAAGGGCCCTTCTCGTTGATCATCACATTGATGGTCAAATGGTTGGACGTGACCTTGATCTGTGACGGAAGCGGTTGGAACGCGCCTGGACTGGTTTCTTGGCCAAAGGCGGCCCGCGCAAACGCAAGCGAGGCGACGCCGCAGCCGACGAGATGCCGACGCGACAGAGCGGCGAGCGATAATTCCATCTGATCCCCCAAGGTGGAAAGCACTGTCCGGACTATCGCGCCATGGTACCAGCGCTGCAGCGGCATCGGCAGGCCTATTTTCTTGTGAGGTCCCAGTCTGCACTGAAACTAATTATCGAGTTGCGGCTCGACGGCAAGCCGGAACAACTACTCGGCTGCGACGGTGCTGCCCCGCGCGGCTTCGATTTCCGCAGCTTTCTTCTCGCAAAGCTCGACGATGTGTTCCACCAGGTCCGGATTCTCGATGCGATAAGCCGGTTCGCCATTGAGGTAGACCTGGCCGTGACCTTTGCCCGCACCTCCGCCGGTGAATCCCAAATCGGTTTCGCGCGCCTCGCCCGGCCCATTGACCACGCAGCCGATGATCGACAGCGACATGGGCGTGGTGATGTGCTTCAGGCGATCTTCCAGCTGCTTGACCGTGTCGATTACGTTGAAGCCCTGCCGTGCGCAGGACGGGCACGAAATAATGTTCACGCCGCGATGGCGCAAATTCAGCGATTTCAGAATATCGAAACCGACGCGCACTTCTTCCACGGGATCGGCGGAGAGCGATACGCGGATCGTATCGCCGATGCCGCCCCACAGCAGCATGCCCATGCCGATGGAAGATTTCACCGTGCCGGAGATCATGCCGCCGGCTTCGGTGATGCCCAGGTGCAGCGGCGCGTCGGTCGCTTCGGCCAAGGCCTGATACGCCGCGACTGCCAGGAACGGGTCCGACGCCTTCACGGAAATCTTGTATTCGTGAAAGTCGTTGTCGTCGAGAATCTTGGCGTGGTCGAGCGCGCTTTCAACCATCGCCTCGGGGCAAGGTTCACCGTAGCGCTCCAGCAGATCTTTTTCGAGCGAACCCGCGTTGACGCCGATGCGCATGGAGCAATTGTGATCCTTGGCGGCCTTGATGACATCCCTGACGCGCTGGGCGCTGCCAATGTTGCCGGGATTGATGCGCAGGCAGGCGGCACCGGCCTCAGCGGCCTCGATGGCACGTTTGTAGTGAAAATGAATGTCGGCAACGATCGGAATGTGAGAGGCCTTGCAGATCGCCTTCATCGCCGCCGTCGACTCTTCGTCGGGACAGGAGACGCGCACGATGTCGGCGCCGGCTTCTTCGATGCGGCGAATCTGCTCGATGGTGGCCCGCGCGTCCGACGTGAGCGTGTTCGTCATGGTCTGCACGCTGATCGGCGCGTCGCCGCCGATGGCCACAGGGCCGACGTGAATCTGCCGCGATTTACGCCGGAATATATCGCGATACGCACGAATGCTCATGGCACCCCTTTGTAGGCCCTAACCGCCCGACCTGCCGCTATTATACCGATCGCTGATCGCTTGTGGATCGAGAGATAGCGCTTCCGTCGTTTGGTCGCTCTTGCCTACAAGGCCCATGGCCTGTCCGTCCAGTTCCAACTGGACTGCCCCTGCATTCGATGTGGTTAAAGTCACGCCGACAAAATTGGGAACCCGGTAGGAATCCCCGGGTTTTAGGGTTCGGTTGATGTAAACGGTGCGGTCCGGCCCCTGAACCAAAATCCTGGTGGTTTGCCGAACATGCAGGACGACCCGGGAATTCCTGTTCTGCTCCCCGTATGTCTGTCCCTGCGGGATTGGCTCGTCAGGCGTAGCACCGGTTGAAACGCCGGACGGTTGAAGCTGCGAACTACTGTTTGACGGCGCCAATTGTCCCGCCGGAGGCGATTCCACAACCGTGTCCGTAGGTCCGGCCTGTGGCTGTATCGTGGCTTGTTGCACCGGCGCAGGCTTCGGAGGCTGCGTGACGACGGGCTTGGGCGCTGCCACCATCGTCTGCTGAGACGGCGGCGCCGTTATCGGCTCGCTCAACATGCGATCGGCTTCGATGGCAAGCCGATATGCGCCATAGACCACGAGCAGGAGTATCACCCCTGCGATGATCTTCCAGCCTTGCGGCATGCGCCGATGCTCATCTTCGTCGATGACCGTGATCGCCGGCGCCGTCTCGTCGGAACGTCCCGCGATCTCGGCCTTGAAGCGTTCCACGCACTGCACAGCGTCCAGGCCGAGATAATCCGAATACGAACGAACGAATCCGACCGCATAGGTCCGCCCCGGCAGGGCTTCCATGCGGTCTTCTTCCAGCGCCTCAAGATGATCTTTGCGAATCT
>Ga0265339_10003812_pt1 | contig 10481 bp, 8 predicted proteins | sample 4CB219metaG_FD_202085 | JGI IMG/M metagenome (GOLD analysis project Ga0265339, IMG submission 202085) | Rhizosphere microbial communities from Carex aquatilis grown in University of Washington, Seatle, WA, United States - 4-CB2-19 metaG | ecosystem: Host-associated > Plants > Roots > Rhizosphere...
CGCATCCAGCTTGCGTCACCGCACGCCGGGCACTGAGGCCGGCGCACGACGCGGTGGAGCTTCGTCTCGAGCGCTGGAAGCTCGAACGTCACCAGGTTTTCAAGCAGCGGCGAGCTCTCGGGAGCCACCAGGAGCTCGACGAGCTTGAACGCCACCACGGACGCCGACGCCTTCCGCGCGGCCGGCGACGACGGCAGCGGCGCACGCCGCGGCGCTCGATCGCAGCTGGCACGCGCACGACCGGCGCGCGCCAGGTACGTTTCGACGGGCCGGTTTCGCTCGAGACGGTCACGCAAGCAGCGCCAGCACGGCCCCCGCCTCGATGACACCGGAGAGAACACAGGCCCGATCCACGTCATGCGCCCGGCGAGCTTGATCGGCACGACGCGCGCTCCGGTGCGCTCGATCTCGCCGACGAGCTCGGTGGCAGCTTCATCTAGATAGTCGTCGCAAACCACCACCACGGTTGCGGCGTAGGGCTCGATGACCAGCCCCGCGCCCTGGAATGTCTCGGACAGCCCAGGGTCAGCCGCGCCGGCGGCGAATCGGAGGTCGACGGAGACCGCGGCACCCACGTCCGGCGATTGGCGACTGGGAAGGAGGAATCGCTGCCGGCTCATGTGCTCGATCGCCGCCAGGACCTCCACGTCGCCGTAGTCGTCCGCGAGCCGATCGATGATCTCCAGCACCGTGCGATGGCCGTCGACCTCGCCCAGCAGACGGATGTGCAAGGGCTCGCGCAACACGAACCGTTGCTCGTCGCCCAGCAAGAAGAGCTCGCCGCCCGGACCGGTGATCCGATCCAGATGCCGGGCGATTTGCAGCACGAGCGCGAGCGGATCGTCGCTCACGCCACTTCAACCGTCGTTTCACCCACGCCGATGCGGATCTCCTTGGTGGCCGGGCGTCGCTCGACGATCCCCGCGCCGGGCGTGAATCCGGCGGCGCCGAACTGACGCCGCGCTCGAAAGATATCGAGATTCAGGCGCTCGGGGCCGAAGTGCAAGAGCTTGAAGAGGGCCTCCTGATCAATCCAGCCCGCCGTCGCAGCCGATTCACCGGATTTTTCGTTCTCCCGTCGCACACGTGCGAGGGTGAGGAGCAGGTAGTGATGCGACCGCACGCCCAGCTCGACCAAGCGGTCGCGCCAGCCGACCGACAGATCGACGTGCTCTTCGTTGCGTGAGATGCGAAATCGCAGCTGCACTTCGTTGAGAGCCATCGCCTCGCGGCCGTCCCCCGCCATCCAGGTTTGCTCCGGCGGCGCCGTGTTGCAGAGCCGCCACGGAACGCTCTCGACGACGAACGGCGCCTGTTCCCGGACGACCTCCACCCGCCCTGCGTGTTCGAGCACCCAACTCCCGTCGCCGCCCTGGAAGACCACCGCGGTCGGATGATCCGGCGAAGGGATCGCGATCAGCCCGCCGTGGCGCAACAACGCGGCACCTCCCTCGGCCGGCACCACCATGACCTCCGGCGGCGCCGCGTCGGTGACCTCCCAGACACCCTTTTCGCGCCCGAAAGTGAGGCGCACGCCGGGCTGAACCGTGACGGGAATCCCCGGCTGCAATGGTTGGCCGTTCACGAACGTGCCGTACCGGCTGCCCAGATCCTTGACCATCCACGCACCGCCGGTCCAGCGCAACGACGCATGCTCGCGGGAGACCGACGACTCCGTCAGGCGCAACGAGCACCGGTGCGAGCGCCCGATCAAATGGTGCCCCTCTAGCGACCAAATACTCCCCGTGGCTACCTGACGGATCGCCCCATTGGTCCGGCCTCCGGCTCCGGCTGGCAAACAATAGGGCAGAATCCCTACCCGCGACAAGGCAGGCAACGCCCGCACGTTCGGCAGGCGCAGCGGCGTGATCGATGGCACACCTCGCCAGCGCGACGGTCAATTTGCCATTGTTAGAATGTCCCACGCGGGCGGCACGCCAAGGGGCGAACCTCCCCTTCGCCGCCTCTCGGCTCAGCGAAAATCCCGCAGATGGCGGCGGCCGATCTTGCGCGGGCCGTCGCTCGCCCGCTGGCACTCGACACAGAGCTCCACGTAGGGCATCAGCTGGAGGCGTTTCTCCGAGATCGGCTCATCGCACTCGGTGCACAGTCCAAAGGACTCGGGAGCGCCGTCGATACGCGCCAGCGCGGCCACGACGCGCCCGAGCACGTCGGAGCGGCTACGGTTGCGGCTCGAGGCGATGGCCTGTGACATCTCGGTCAACGGCTGCTCGTCCTCGTCGCTGCCCACGGCCGCGGGGTCCTTGCGCCCCGGCTCGATCTCGATGTCGCCGCCCGAAACGATCTCGCTCTTCAGATCGAGCAGCTTTTGTCGGTAGCGCTTGAGGTCGGCCGAGTCCATGGGCAAAGTTTAGCGGATCCGATGCCTGAGCTCCCCGAAGTCGAGGTCGCGTCGCGCAACCTGCGCCGCTGGATGAGCGAGCGCAAGATCCGCGGCATCGAGCCGCTCGAGGGGTCGAAGCGAATCTTTCGCCCCGCGACGGCGTCGTCGATGGATGCGCTGGCCGGCGCGCGCTTTCGCGACCTGCGCCGCGTCGGCAAGAACATCTTGATGACGTTCGACACCCGCAGCGGCACGGCTGGGCTCTGGTCGCACCTCGGCCTGACCGGCAAGTGGGTGCACCGCGCGTCCGGCGCGCCCGAGCCACCGTTCGCGCGCGTCGTCATCGACCTCGACGATCGATCGCGGCTGTACTACGTCGACACGCGAATCTTCGGCCGCCTGCGGGTCGTCCCCGGCGCCGCGTTCGAAGAGATCCCCGAGATCTCCGCGCTCGGCCCCGACCCGCTCACCGACGGCATCGACGCGCGCGCCCTGCACGCCAAGCTCACCAAGGTCGGCAAGCCGATCAAGGTCGCGATCATGGACCAGGCGCTGTTGCCCGGCATCGGCAACATCCAGGCGATCGAAGGATTGCACCGCGCGGCGATCGATCCGCGCCGGCCGGCGCGGTCGCTGTCGCAAGCCGAGGTCAACCATTTGCGCAAGGGATTGCTCGATTCGATCGAATTCACGTTGTCGTCATTCGCTGCCGATGGCGCGGACGGCGGCGCCAACGACATCACCTATGTCGAGGAACGGCGCAGCCCCAATCCGTTCCTGATCTACGGCCGGAAGGGCGAGCATTGCCCGCGCTGCAAAAAAGGCGTGATCACGCGGATCGTGCAGGCGCAACGCGCGACGTACTTCTGCCCCAATTGCCAGAAATAACGGCAGAGCCTGCACGGCCTGATTGCCGCATTTGCCGCAATTGAAGGGATGCGGGCAACTTAGAGCGGCTCGTCACAGTCTGTGCGTTGAATGTCTTCCAACGTCTCTCGCCGAGCAATCAGCGAGGCTCTGCCGTCGTCCCACCATATTTGCGGCACCCGGCCGATCGAGACGTAGTTCGAGCTCATCGCAGCTCCGTAAGCCCCCGCATCATGAAGCACCAGGAGATCGCCGACATCGGGACGGCCGAGCTGACGAGGCACGAGCAGCTCGTGATCGTCGCGCGTGAAGACGTCCCCGCTCTCGCACAGAGGTCCCGCGACGACCAGCGGCTCGGGCGGCCGGTTCGCGCCCGCGCCCACGATCGAGATCTGATGATAGGCGCCGTACATGGCCGGCCGGATCAGATCGACGAAGCCGGCGTCGACCATCACGAAGCGATGGCCCGGGCCCTTGGCGTTGGCCGCCGTCTCCTTGATGTCTTTGACCCGCGCCACGAGCAGGCCCATCGCCGCCACCGGATAGCGTCCGGGCTCGATCTCGACGCGGATGGGGCGGCGCGCGGCCTTGGCCAGCCGCTCCGCCGCCTCGACGAGAATCGGCCGGTACCACGACAGATCGTACTCCGGCGCGCCGGGGCGATACGGGTGCGGGATACCGCCACCCAGGTTCACTGCCTGCAGGTCGGGGAAGCTCGGCACGAGCTCGACGAACAGCGACACGAGCTTGCGCATGTTCTCGTCGAACTCGCGGATCTGCGGCCCGGTGCCGATGTGCGCGTGCAGAGCGACGATCGGCAGCTTGGCGTCGCTGGCCACCGCGCGGATGCGAGCGAGATCGTCCAGCCACAGGCCGTGCTTGGACGACGGACCGCCGGTGTCGCACGACTGCACGTGACCGTGGCCGAAGCCCGGGTTCACGCGGAACGCGATGCCGCCGCGGTAGCCCGAGCCGCGCAGCTCGTCGATCATTCCCGGCGAGCCCACGTTGGCCAGGATGCTGTGCTCGAGCACGGTGGTGAGGGCATTGTCGCGAAAGACGTCGACGGTGAGCATCACCACCGGGGGGTCACTGCCCATCGCGAAGCCGGCGCGGCGCGCGCGCAAGACTTCGTTGCCGCTGACGGCGTCGATCCACAGCCCGGCGCCGCGCACCGCATCGAGGACGCGCCATGACGAGTTCGCCTTCATCGCGTAGCGCGCCTTCAACGCCGGTCCCTCCGTCAGCGCCGCCACCCTGGACAGGCGTTCGCGCAGGATCTGGGCATCGTAGAGATAGAACGGCGTTCCGACCTTGTCGGCCAGCGCCGCAAGTGGATATCCGGCGAGATTCATCCGCGCACTATAGCAATGCCGACGCGGCCGTGGCGCACCGTCGAGAACGCGACGCATTCGCTAACGCGACCGCAAAAACTATGTCATTCAATGGGTCCTTGCGATCCGGTCCCAGAACGCTCGCCCTGGTGGCGCCGGCGGCGCTGGCGGCCCTGTGCGCGGCCGTGCTGGCAGCCTGGCCAGCGCCCGCGCACGCGCAGGACTTCGCCCAGCCGAACGGCGATCAGCCGGCGGAGGCGCCTGCGCCGCCGCCCGCTCCCAAGCTGACCAAGCCGCCGGCGATCACCAAATCGGTCGACCCCGTCTATCCGCCCGAAGCGCTGGCCGACAAGCTGTCGGCCGACGTGACCATGATGATCGATATCGACGTCGACGGGCACGTGAGCGGCGTCCAGGTGACCAAGCCGGCGGGCCACGGCTTCGACGAAGCCGCCGTCGCCGCCGCGAACGAGATGGAGTTCTCGCCGGCGGAGATCGACGGCAAGCCCGGCAAGATCCGCATCGAGTACGTGATGCACTTCGTCCCCAAAGTCGTCGAGGCGCCGCCCGCGCCGCCGCCGGTGCCCGAAGCGCCGCCGCCGCCGGCCGCCCCGGAACCGCCACCGCCGCCCGAGCCGGTGATCTTGCGCGGGCGACTGCGCGAGAAAGGCTCGCGCGATCCGATCGCCGCCGCCGACGTCGCCGTCATTCGCAACCAGATCGGCGCGCCGGCCGCCGCCAACGCGCGCGCCGAGGTGGTCACCAGCACCGACGAGCAAGGCCGCTTCGAGGTGCGCGGCGCCGCGCCGGGCGGTCTGCGCGTCATCGTCGCCGACACCGAGCACGAGCCGTGCATTCAAGACTTCATGCCGTCGCAGCTCGGCGGCGCGGTGGTGCCGCAGATGAACTGCTACGCGAAGCCGCGCGGGAGCCGCTTCGAGACGCACGTGCGCGCGCAGCGCCAGAACGAGGAGGTCACCAAGCACACGCTGTCGCAGGCCGAGCTCACGACGGTGCCCGGCACGTTCGGCGATCCGCTGCGCGTGATCCAGAACCTGCCAGGCGTGGCGCGCATCCCCTACGGCATCGGCCAGCTGGTCGTGCGCGGGTCGGCGCCGCAGGACTCCAGCGTGTTCGTCGACGGGCAACGCGTTCCGATCCTCTATCACTTCCTCGGCGGGCCATCGGTGCTCACGCCCAGCCTGATCGACAAGATCGACTTCTATCCCGGCGGCTTTGGCGTGCACTACGGGCGCGCGACCGCGGGCGTCCTCGACGTCACCACCAAGACCGACCAGGCGACGCAGCTGCACGGCAACGCCGACATCAACCTGCTCGACGCGTCGGGATCGGTCGAGGGGCCGCTGGGCGGCGGCATCACCGGCGGCCTGGCCGCGCGGCGGTCGTACATCGACGAGTGGCTGCCGCTGGTCATCCCGCAAAAGCAGGGCTCGACGACGGTGATCGCGACGCCGGTCTACTGGGACTACCAGGCGCGCTTGTCGAAGGATCTGGGCAACGCCGGCAAGCTCGGCCTCTTCGTGTTCGGAAGCAACGACACCTTGCACGTGCTCGACTCGGACCCGTCGCGCGGCGACCTGGATCTCGGCACGCACATCGGGTTCCACCGCGTGGTCGGAACCTGGACCGTCACCAAGGATGGCTGGGTCTCGAAGCTCTCGCCGTCGTACGGGTTCGAGACCAACCAGTTCAACGCCGGCGAGATCGCCGTCGACGCCGGCGCGCAGGTGTTCGGCTTGCGCGAAGATCTCACCAGGCCCATCAACAGCAAGCTCACGCTGATGACCGGCTACGACGGGCAGCTGCGGCTCGAGGATCTGCACTTCCACATCCCGGTGCCGAACCTGACGCGCACGTTCGGGCGCACGCAGCCGAACCTGGTGGACATCGATCGTGGTTTTCCCGACGCCGGCAACGCTCTCTACGTGGAGGCGCTCTGGGATCCGACCAAGAACCTGCGCATCGTTCCGGGCATTCGCGGCGACTGGTTCCACTACAACGGGACCGACCGCTTCACCTACGACCCGCGCATCGTCGCGCACTGGCAGGTGACGCCGACGTTCGCGCTCAAGGCCGGCGTGGGGATCTTTCACCAGCCGCAGGAGCCCCAAGTGTTGGATTCGGTGTACGGCAATCCGAACCTGAAACCGATCTGGGCCGACCAGTACCATCTCGGCTTCGAAAAGCGCTTCAGCGACGCGATCACGCTCGACACGACCTTCTACTACCAGCGGCGCCACAACCTGCCGGTGGCCGACCGCGCGGCGAACTTCGTCGACACGGGAAAGGGGCGCGGCTACGGCATGGAGCTCTTGTTGCGGCACGAGATCACGCGCCACTTCTTCGGCTGGATCTCGTACACGCTCTCGCGCGCCGAGCAGACGGCCGCGACGGTCGGCAACATCGACACCAACAGCATGCTGGGCGGAATCGCGCCGCCGGCCAACGGCGCCTACTACCCCACACCGTTCGACCAGACCCACAACCTGATCTTGATCGCGAGCTACAAGCTCAACGCCAACTGGGAGTTCGGCACCCGATTCCGCGTGGTCAGCGGCGTTCCCACGACGCCGATCCAGGGCTCGGTCTACGATTCGGACTACAACACCTACCGGCCGGTCGAAGGGCCCCTGAACTCGTCGCGGCGGCAGACGTTCCACCAGCTCGACCTGCGCGCGGAGCACACCTGGTACTTCGACAACTTCCGCTTCAGCGCCTATCTCGACATTCAGAACGTCTACAACGCACAGAACCCCGAGAGCACCGTCTACGACTATCGTTTTCAGCAGTCGGCCCCGGTGCGCGGCATCCCCTTCCTGCCCGTGGTCGGCTTCCGAGGCAAATTCTGAGAGGACGTCCTGAGATGCACAAATCCTCGACGACGAACGCAAGACAGCTGATGACCGCCGCGGTGCTCGCCGCGTGTGCCGCGCTCGGCGGCGGTTGTTCGAGCTTTCAGGACGAGAGCACGCTCATCGACCTGCGCATCCTCGCCATCAAGGCCGATCCGGCCGAGATCTACGTCGATCCGTCGACGCTGGCGACGCAGACCGCGCCGTTCGAGAGCACGTTCACCGCGCTGGTCGTCGACCCGAAGGGGAACGGCCGCGCGATCTCCTACGACGTGCTCGCCTGCCCGCGCGACATCGACACGGTCACCGCGGCCACCGGCCACAACGGCGTCATCTGCGCGCACAACGTCCCCGGGCAGACACCGAGCTCCTACGAAGTGATCTCGCCCGACACGCCGAGCCTGACCACCGACCCCGGTCCGGAGCACGACATCTCGTTCGACTTCTCGGTTCCACCGTCGCTGCTCGAGGTGGCGTTCGGCGTCGATCCTTACGCCGCGATGGGCTTTCAGCTGCCCGTCGTCGTGCAGATGGAGCTCGCCGCCGGCAGCGAGAGCATCGTCACCACCAAGCGCATGATCTTCTCGCAGCAACTGCCCGATCGGCCGGCGCAGGCGCCCAACCAGAATCCCACGATCATGACCATGACCATCTATCCGGCGCGCGATGCCAACGCCGATCCCATCTCGCCGGTGCCGCTCGATCCGGGTACGCCGGTGCCCATCCGGCTGGGCAGCCAGATGTGGTTCGAGCCGGGCGGCGCCATCGCCGAGGCGTACTCGACGCGCTCGCTGACACGAGACAACCCGCCGCAGGTCGTGACCACCGACGTGCCGGCGGAGACGCTGCGCTACGCGTTCTTCTCGACGGCCGGTACGTTCACGCCCGTCGAGACCAGCACGGCGACGCCGCCGATCTTCACCTCGCCGGACCGCATTCACATCGAGTCGCAATACACCGCGCCCACCACGATGCCCGACAACCCCAACCTCACCGTCTGGTTCGTCGTCCGTGACGAACGGGGCGGAGCGTCGTGGACGACACGGCAAATCCAGCTGGTTTCGCCGTAAGACGCACGGATCTATTCCGCGCCGCATAAGTGTGTATGCTGGAAAGCGAAGGAGGACGACATGAGGCGACTTCTTCCGCGATCGGCATTGATCCGTTTTGGTTGTGGGTTGTTGGTTTGGTGTCTCGCTGGATCGTTCGGCGCCGCCGGTATTTCCACGGCGAACGCCGCCGCAAAGGCGAAAAAGCAGGCCGCGGCGCCGCCCGCAGGCAAGAAGGTGAATGCCTGCGGCTGCTACGCCGACGCGCAAAACAACTGTTTCTGCGGCCGCAAAGGCAAATGCGACTGCCCCGGCGAGTGCGAGCCCAAAGGCTGCGAGGAGAAGCGCGCCAAGCAGATGGAAAAGGAAGTCGCCGCCGAAACCAAGAAGGCCGCCGAGGCCGACAAGAAACAAAAGCAGAAATCGGCCGAGGCGGAAAAGAAGCAGCAGCAGAAAGAAGCTAAGGAGTGAGTCGCCGCCGGCGGCGGTGTCCGTAGCTGGCGTAAATTGCCAGCCCGATCAGTAACCAGATCCCCAGGCGCCACCAGTTGGCGGCGGGCAGACCCCACATCAGCCCGCCGCAGAACAAGATCGCGAGGACGGGGGTCACCGGATAGCCCGGGCAGCGAAACGGGCGTGGGCGCTCCGGCTCGCGAATGCGCAGCGCCATCACGCCGAGCGCGACGACGATGAACGCCAGCAACGTGCCGATGCTGGTCAGCTCCAACGCCTGGTCCTGCGTCACGAACGTCGGCGCCAGCCCGACGAAGACACCGGTCAGGATCGTCCCGCGGTACGGCGTGCGGAAGCGCGGGTGCACGCGCGCGAACGCCGACGGCAACAGTCCGTCGCGCGCCATCGCGAACAGGATGCGCGGCTGCCCCAGCTGGAACACCAGCAGCACCGCGGTCACGGCGATCACCGCGCCCAGCGACATCAGCGTCGCCGCTCGGGGCATGCCCACGGCCAGCAGCGCGCGAGAGAGCGGATCCCCGGTGTCGAGCTGGCGGTACGGCACGAGCCCGGTCATCACCGCGGCGACCGCGATGTAAAGGACGCTGCAAATCAGCAAGGATGCGATCATGCCGCGCGGCAGATCGCGCTGCGGGTTGCGCGTCTCTTCCGCGACGGTGGAGACGGCGTCGAACCCGATGTACGAGAAGAACGCCAGCGACGCACCGGCCCAGATCCCGCGAAATCCGGTGGGGGCGAACGGATGCCAGTTGGCGGGCTGCACGAACTTGGCGCCGACGCCCACGAACGCCGCCACCAGCACCAGCTTCAACGTCACCATACCCGCGTTGAAGCGCGCGCTCTCGCGCACGCCGATCACCAGCAACACCGTCAACAACGCCACAATCAAGGCAGCGGGCAGATTGAACGCGACCGCGAGCGTGCCGAACGGCGTCGCCAGCTTGGGCGCGATCGCGGCGATCGCCGGATCTTTCACCGCCGACTGTAGATCCGACGCCATCCAGGCGGGGAAATCCAGGCCCAGGCTGCCGCGCAGAAGCGAGCGAAAGTAGTCGGCCCAGCTCTGCGCGACGTAGATGTTGCCGACGGCGTACTCGATGATCAGATCCCAGCCGATGATCCAGGCCGGCAGCTCGCCCAGCGCAACGAACGCGTAGGTATACGCACTACCCGACGCCGGCACCAGCGCGGCAATCTCGGCGTAGCAGAGGGCGGAGAATCCGCACGCGACCGCGGTGATGACGAACGACAGTATCAGCGCCGGACCGGCCGCCGGGTGATCCGGCCCGCCGGCCGCCATCTGCCCGACGCTGGAGAAGATGCCGGCGCCGACGATGGCGCCGACGCCCAGCAGCGTCAGATCGAGGGCGCCCAGGGTGCGCCGCAGCGCCGGCGCACCACTCGCTGTGCCGTAGCGGGGCGCGGGCTCGTCCCAGGCTTTGCGGCGAAACAGATCGGCGGCCTTCAATGCCCCGAACGCTGCCCTGGCGCGGCGGTCGAGTCAACCAGGCCGCGTCGAGGCTCGCGCGACCAGCTCAGG
>Ga0265339_10003813_pt1 | contig 10481 bp, 8 predicted proteins | sample 4CB219metaG_FD_202085 | JGI IMG/M metagenome (GOLD analysis project Ga0265339, IMG submission 202085) | Rhizosphere microbial communities from Carex aquatilis grown in University of Washington, Seatle, WA, United States - 4-CB2-19 metaG | ecosystem: Host-associated > Plants > Roots > Rhizosphere...
TGGACGCGGGCACGGACGTCGGCGTCGACGCGGGGACCGACCTCGGCGCGGGCGGCGCCGGGGCGGACGCCGCCGCGGGGGCGAGCGGCGGCAGCGGCGGCAGCGGCGCGGCGGGGGCGACGGGCGGCGCCGGCGGCGCGCCGTCGCCCTGCGCGGGCCAGCCCGACGGGACGGCGTGCGACGACGGAAACGCGTGCACGAGCGGCGATTCGTGCCAGGCCGGCGCGTGCGTGGGCGGCGCTGCGGTGACGTGCGCGGCGGCGGATGCGTGCCACGTGGCGGGGACGTGCAACCCCGCGACCGGGACGTGCTCGACGCCGGCGGCGCCGAACGGGACGGCGTGCGACGACGGGAACGCGTGCACGACGGGTGACTCGTGCCAGGCGGGCGTGTGCACGGCGAGCGGGGCGGTGACGTGCGCGGCGGCGGACGCGTGCCACGTGGCGGGGACGTGCAACCCGTCGACGGGCGTTTGCTCGACGCCGGTGGCGGCGAACGGGACGGCGTGCAGCGACGGGAACGCGTGCACGACGGGCGACTCGTGCCAGGCGGGGGCCTGCACGGGAACGACGGTGACGTGCGTGGCCGCGGATGCGTGCCACGTCGCGGGGACGTGCAATCCGTCGACGGGCGTGTGCTCGACGCCGGTGGCGGCGAACGGGACGGCGTGCAGCGACGGGAACGCGTGCACGACCGGCGACTCGTGCCAGGCGGGCGTGTGCACGGGGACGCCGTCGTGCTCGAGCGGCACCGGGCTCACGGGCGAGTACTTCGACAACGCCGACCTCACGAACCTCAAGGTCACGCGCGTCGACGCGACGGTGAACTTCAACTGGGGCACCGGCTCTCCCGATCCGACGATCGGCGTCGACACCTTCTCGGTGCGCTGGTCGGGAACGGTGACGCCGCTCTACACCGAGACGTACACCTTCTACGTCAAGACCGACGACGGCGTGCGCCTCTGGGTCAACAACCAGCAGCTCGTCAACCGCTGGGTGGACCAAGGCGCGACCGAGGTCAGCGGCACGATCGCGCTCACCGCCGGCACGGCCTACGCCATCAAGATGGAGTACTACGACAACGGCGGCGGGGCGCTCGCGCAGCTCTCGTGGTCGAGCGCGCACACGGCCAAGCAGATCATCCCGCAGGCGCAGCTCACGCCGGCGACGGTCGCGCCTCCGCCTCCTCCGCCCCCGGTGACGTTCCCGCTCAAGGTCAACTTCCAGCCGACGGGCGTCGCAGTCCCCACGGGCTACGTGGCCGACTTCGGGGACGTCTACGGCGCGCGCACGACGAGCCTCACCTACGGCTGGAGCGTCAGCCACACGGGCAACGCCCGCAAGCGCGGCGTGAACGCCGATGCGCGCCTCGATACGCTGAACCAGTTCCACGCTGGGGCCAAGTGGGAGGTCGCCGTGCCCAACGGCACGTACAACGTCCTCGTGAGCATCGGCGACCCGTCCTACGCGTCGACGTTCACGATCAACGTCGAGGGCGTGAGCTACTGGAAGGCGACCTCGCTCGCCGTGAACAAGTTCCTGCAGCTGACGAAGTCCGTCACCGTCACCGACGGCCGCCTGACGATCGACCAGGGCACCGCCGCCGAGATGGCGACACGCATCGACTACGTCGAGATCTCAAGTTCGGGACCCTGACAGGGTCCCGCGCCCCCTGCGCTCGCTCCGCGCGGCAAAGCCGCGCTGCGCTCGGGTTAGGCTTTTGCGGTGAACGCGAGGTACGTGAGGGCGCCGGTGCGCAGCTCGTCGTAGATCGCGGTGCCGCGCAGGCCGGCGAACTGGCGGAAGATGCCCGCGAGGGGGCGGTCGACGAGCGAGGCGATGAGCGAGCGCTTGCGCTCGTCGTCGGCGTCGAGCGCGGCGACGACGCCGGGCGTGAGGTCGCGCTCGGCTTCGACGCGAAAGCCGGCGTTCGTGAGCGCCGCGCGCCAGGCGGCCAGCTCCTCGCGCGGACGGAAGTCGGCGTACAGGAAGGCGCCGCCGGGGCGCAGCACGCGAAACACCTCGCGGAAGAAGTCGTCGATGCGTCCGTAGCAGTGCGACGACTCGACGTTCAAGACGGCGTCGAAGGTGCCGGCGGGGAAGGGCAGGCGCTCGGCGTCGCCCACCTCGAACGACAGCGCCGGCACGGCGAAGCGGGCGCGGCAGAGCGCGACGGCGCGCGGCGCGACGTCCACCGCGACGAGGCGGCGCGGCCCGTGGTAGCGCGCGACGAACGAGGCGCCGCCGCCGCGGCCGCAGCCCACCTCGAGCACGTCGCAGCCCGCGAGCGGGACCGCGCCGGCCACGGTGTCGTAGAGCTCGATGAAGGACCGATCGGCCTCGTCCGCGGCCTCGAGAGCGCGGGCGCTCCCGCCCCGGAAGCCGTAGTTCATGAAGGTCCAGCTCGGCTCCCGGTAGCGCCCGGCCAGCAGCTGGTACCACCCGCGCCACAGGAGCCGCTTCGAGAGGGGCAGCCGGCTGGCCAGCGAGACGGCGCGCGCGAGAAGCATATTAAGTAGATATCACGCGCCGCGCGGTCTTCTCCGGGGCGCCGAGTTGACGCTCGGATTTTGGGGGTTACAACTGACTGGCAGTACCTCCGTGAGGCATATCGCCCACGGATAAAGACCCGCCGGGAGCTGATGGCCTCGGCGAAAGGAGAACGAAGATGCATCCAGCAATGGTGTCGTGGTGGCGTGCGCGCGAAATGGGCGGCGGTTGCGGGGGGGGCGGGGGCGAGGCCGCGAGCTGCGCGCCGCGCGCGTGGCAAGGTCAAGGCGGCGGTGGGTGGGGCGGGGGACCGCCCTCCGGTGAGGGCGGCGGCGACGGTGACGGGTTCGGCGGCGGCGCGTTCGGGGTGAGGCGTCCGCTCCGGTTCCTCGCCTACAAGCTCGAGCTCGACGAGCGCCAGGTCGCCGAGCTCGCGCGCGTCCTGGACGAGCTCAAGACCGAGCGCGCCCAGGGCGAGGTCGACCGCCGGCGCTCGTTGACGGCCTTCGCCGACTCGCTCGGCGGAGAGGCCTTCGACGAGGCCCGCGCCAGGGAAGCGGGCGCCCTCCGCGTCCAGACGGCCGAGCGCCTGCGCGACGCCGTCACGAAGGCGCTGGGGAAGATCCACGCGCTGCTCGAGCCCGATCAGCGGGAGCGGCTCGCGTACCTGATCCGAACCGGCGCTCTGGCCATCTAAAGGGGATCGCGGGGCGGGCCTTCGGGCTCGCCCCGCGGTTTGTCTTGGAAAGGTTTGAATCATGCTCAACGCCGCACGTGTACCCATGGAAGATAAAGCGCTGCTCGACGCGTACTCGCGAACGGTGACGTCAGTCGCCGAGCAGGTGAGCGCCTCGGTCGTGAAGCTCGAGGTGCAGGGCGCGCCGCCGCCGCAGCAGGGGGACCGCCGCCGTGGCAGGCCGAGGCCCGAGCCCGGGATGGGCAGCGGGTCGGGGTTCGTCGTGACGCCCGACGGCTTCGTGCTCACGAACAGCCACGTCGTGCACGACGCCAAGCGGATCACGGTCGCGCTGCTCGACGGCACGCGCGCCGCCGCGAGCCTCGTGGGCGACGACCCCGACACCGACCTCGCCGTGGTGCGCATCGACGCGCCCCACCTGACGCCGCTCGCGTTCGCCGACTCGGCGGCGCTGCGCGTGGGTCAGATCGCGATCGCCGTCGGCAACCCGTACGGCTTCGACTGCACGGTCACGACGGGCGTCGTGAGCGCGCTCGGGCGCTCGCTGCGCACGCAGTCGGGCCACCTCGTCGACGACGTCATCCAGACCGACGCCGCGCTCAACCCCGGCAACTCGGGCGGACCGCTCGTCGACGCGCGCGGCCAGGTCATCGGCGTCAACACGGCCATGATCATGCCGGCACAGGGCATCTGCTTCGCGATCGCCGCGAACACGGCCAGCTTCGTGATGGGCAAGCTCATCCACGAGGGCCGCATCCGACGCGCGTACCTCGGCGTCGCGGGCCAGAACGTGCCGCTGCACCGGCGCGTCGTGCGCTACCACGAGCTGCCCCACGAGACGGGCGTCTTCGTCGTGTCGACGGAGCCGGACAGCCCGGCGGCGGCGGCGGGCCTGCGCGACGGCGACCTCATCGTCGCCTACGGCGACCGGCCCATCTCGGGCATCGACGACCTGCACCGCCTCCTCACCGAGGAGCAGGCCGGCGTCGCGTCGCCGCTCACGGTCATCCGCGACCTCAAGAAGGTCGCGCTGACTGTGCAGCCGCGCCTGCGGCGCTGAGTCAGGGTCCCTGGCAGAGACCGGGCCGGCAGGTGCCGGTCTTGCCGGGGCTGAAGCTGGTCTGCGTGCACGAGCCCGCGCAGTCGTAGGGGTACGTGCACGCGTCGCCGTCGGCGCCGGGCGTCGCGCACTCGGACGTCGACGCGAGGCACGTGAGATCCGAGGCGCACTGGACCTTACGGCAGTCGGCGCCGACGGCGCCCCGCGGCTGACAGGCGCCCGTGGAGTCGCAGAACTGATCGGCGGCGCAGGTCACCGTCGCGCACGGGGTCGCGCGGACGATGCACTGCTGGCCCTCGCAGTCGCTGCTCGCGCAAACGAAGTCGTCGTCGCAAGGGCCGCCGAGCGGCACCGCGCCGACCAGGAAGTCGGTGCAAGGAATCAGGCGGCCGTACCTCGGCTCGAAGACGGCGTTGCACGCGTTCTCGAGGTCCTTCAGGCAGCGGCTCGCCGCGGCGGAGTCGAAGCGCAGCTGGTCCATGGCGACCAGCTCGGAGCCGTTCTGCCCAAGGTTCGCGGCGAGCTTGGACACGCAGCTCGTCCGATCGGCCACGTTGAGCGCTGTCTGGAGGTCGGTCGGGGAACAGCACTCGAAGGCGCGCCGGCAGACGGCCTCCGCGTAGCTCCCGGCGAAGGATTGGAGGGCGTCCTCGCCGCAGGTCGCACCCGGGAGCGCGGCAGCGACGAGCAAGACCGCGGGCCAAACCCCGCGCCGGCCCCGCCGTCCGCCCTCGGTCCCCTTCACGCCGCCATTCTGCGCCGTCCGCCCGCCGGCCGAAAGTGCGATATCCTGAGCCGGCCATGTCGTTTCAATTCGCCGTGAACCTCGCCTCTGCCCGAAAGCCTCGCCCGAAGGACTCCGACCTCGTCTTCGGCCGCAACTTCACGGACCACATGGCCATCGTCGACTACGAAGCGGACCGCGGCTGGTTCGACCCGCGCGTCGTCCCGTACGGTCCCCTCACGCTCGATCCGGCGGCCGCCGTGCTGCACTACGGGCAAGAGCTCTTCGACGGGCTCAAGGCCTTCCGCGGCGCCGACGGCAAGGTGCGCATCTTCCGGATCGACCGCCACGCGAAGCGCATGCACGACGGGGCCGCGCGCCTCTGCATGCCGGCCCTCGACGAGGAGCTGTTCAAGCAGTCGGCGCTCGAGCTCGTGCGCGCGGATCGTGAGTGGGTGCCGGAGTCGCCGGGGACGTCGCTCTACGTCCGGCCCGCGATGGTCGCCACCGAGCCGTTCCTCGGCGTGCGCCCGTCGAAGCGCTACCTCTACTTCGTCATCGCCTCGCCGGTGTCCGGCTACGGCGGGCAGGTGTTCTCGCCTGCGCGCATCTGGGTCGAGGACAAGTACGTGCGCGCGGCCCAGGGTGGCCTCGGCGCCGTGAAGTCGGGCGCGAACTACCTCGCCAGCCTGCTCGCCGCCGAGGAGGCCAAGGCCCGCGGCTACGCGCAGGTGCTGTGGACCGACGCCTCGAACCACCGCTACCTCGAGGAGGTGGGCACGATGAACCTGGTCGTGCGCATCGGCGACGAGTTCGTGACGCCGCCGCTCGGCGGCACGATCCTCGGGGGCGTGACGCGCGACTCGGTCATCACGCTGCTGCGCGACTGGGGCATGCCCGTGAGCGAGCGGCCCATCGCCATCGACGAGGTGCTGGCGGCGCACCGCAACGGCGCGCTCCGCGAGGTCTTCGGCTGCGGCACGGCCGCGGTCATCACGCCCGTCGGCGAGCTTGGCTGGCGCGGCGAGAAGCTCGTCATCAACGGCGGCCAGGCCGGCGAGATGGCGCGCAAGCTCTACGACGCCGTCACCGACATCCAGTACGGCCGCGCCCCCGACAAGCACGGCTGGATGACCGCCATCGACTGACTTAGAATGGCAAGCGGCGGGGCCGCCCCGCTCGGATTCGGGCTCGGACCTCGTGATGAGTCGCGCGCTGAAGACATCCGCCGTGTTGCTGGCGCTCGCGTGCGCGGGCGGCGCGGTCGCCTGCAAGGGCGCGATCACGGGTGCGCCCGCGGGGCCGGGCTCGCCCGCCGCCGGTGGCGCCGGCCGGGGAGCGGCCGCGGGCTTCGCGACGGGCGCGGGCGGCGCCGGGGGCGTGTCGTTCTCCTCGGGCGTGACGTGCGCGGGCGGGCACGACGCGCCCATCGTGCCGCTCCGGAGGCTCACGCGTCTCGAGTATGGCAACGCCGTGCGCGATCTCCTCGGCACCGCCGCCGTCGCGCCCGACGACATCCCCGCCGACGAGAACGTCGGGCCGTTCGCCTCGAACACGGTCACCTCGGTGACCGATCTCTCGACGGAGCAGTACCTCGAGAGCGCGGAGCGCCTCGCGGCGGCTGCCGTCGCGACGCCGGCGGCGACGGACGCGCTCGTCGGGTGCGACCGCGCGGCGATGGGCGACGCCGCGTGCGCGTCGGCGTTCATCGATCGGTTCGGAGCGCGCGCCTTCCGCCGCCCGCTTGCGGCCGACGAGAAAGCGCGCTACGTGGGGCTCACCGCGGGCGCCGCGTTCGCGGACGGCATCCGCCTCGTCGTCGAGGCGATGCTCCAGTCGCCGATTTTCCTCTACCACCTCGAGCTCGATCCGACGCCAGCGCCCGCGGGCGCGCTCGTGCCGCTCGACTCCTACCAGCTCGCCGCGCGGCTCGCCTTCTTCCTGTGGGCGAGCGTGCCCGACGACGCGCTCATGGCGGCGGCGGCCGGCGGCGGCCTGGCCGACGTCGCGCCCCTGCGCGCCCAGGTGACGCGGATGCTGGCCGACCCGCGCGCGCACGACGCCATCGCGAGCTTTCACGCGGCGTGGCTGGACCTCGGCAAGCTGCCGGCGATCACGAAGGATCCGACGCTGTATCCGCAGTTCTCGCCCGCGCTGCGCGACGCCATGCAGGCCGAGACGGCGGCGTTCGTCGACGACGTGCTCCGGAACGGCGACGGCCGGCTCGAGACGCTGCTGACCGCGCCGTACTCGATCCTCGACGGTGGGCTCTTCGATCTCTACGGCGTCGCGCGGCCCGCGGGCACGACGGGCCCGGTGCGCGTCGACCTCGACCCCACGAAGAGGGCGGGCCTGTTGACGCAGGCGAGCTTCCTCGCCTCGCACGCGCACGAGAACCAGACGTCGCCCGTGGCGCGCGGCGTGGCCGTCATTCGCAACGTCCTGTGCGTCGCGCTGCCCGATCCGCCCCCCAACGTCGACAACGCGCCGCCCGAGCCCATGCCGGGCGCGACCACCCGCCAGCGCTTCGCCGTGCACGAGAGCGAGGCGAGCTGCGCGGGCTGTCACAAGATGATCGACGGCATCGGCCTGGGCTTCGAGGCGTACGACGCGGTCGGCGCCTTCCGGACCACGGACCAGGGGCAGCCCGTCGACGCTACGGGGAACGTGATCTCTGCGCCCGAGATCGACGGGCCGTTCGACGGCGCCGTCGCCCTCGCCAAGGAGCTCGCGGGCGCGAAGCAGGTCCAGCAGTGCGTCGCGCGCCAGTGGTTCCGCTTCGCGCTCGGCCGCATGGAAGGGGAGACCGACGGCTGCTCGCTGGTCGGTCTCTTCGAGGCCTTCGATGCCTCGGGGCACGACGTGCGGCAGCTCCTCGCGGCCATCGCGACCTCGGACGCGTTCCGCTATCGAAAGGTGGGGGCGCCGTGAAGATGCCCAGCTTCGGCCGACGCGCGCTGCTGCGCGGCCTCGGCGCCGCCGCCGCCGCGAGCCCGTTCGTCCCGCTGCTCGAGTCGACGCGCGCGCGCGGACAGTCGGTGACGTTCCCCAAGCGCCTCGTGCTCTTCTACACGCCGCACGGCACCGTCTGGAACAAATGGCTGCCCACGGGGACCGAGACGGCCTTCACGCTCTCGCCGATCCTCGCGCCGCTCGCGCGTCACCAGAGCCGGCTCACGGTCGTCGCGGGGCTCGGCATCCCCGACAAGGGCGTGGGGGCGCCGCACACCAAGGGCCCGTCGCTGCTCTGGCAGGGCTCGACCCTCGCCGACGACGGGACGTTCAACCGCGCCGACTGCTCGGGCGGGTGCACGTACGGCTGGAACACGGGCGCGTCGGTCGATCAGCTGATCATCAAGGCGCTCGCGCCGAAGACGACGTACCCGTCGCTGCAGTTCGGCACGCGCTGCGGCGGCAACAACCCGGCGAGCCGCATGATCTACACGGGTCCGCAGCAGCCGCTCGCGCCCGAGACCGATCCCTGGGCGGCGTTCGGCCGTCTCTTCGCCATGCCGGCGGCACCGAGCGCGCTCGCGAAGCTGCAGGCCGAGCGCAAGAGCGTCCTCGACGTCGCGGGCGCCGAGCTCGCGGCGCTGCGGGGGCGCGTGTCCGCCGCGGATCGCGTGAAGCTCGACGCGCACGCCGCCGCGATCCGCACGCTCGAGACGCGGCTCGCGGCCGCGCAGCCCGCCGCGTGCGTCGCGCCCAAGCTCGCGGCGAAGGTCACCGCGGGCGACGCCGCCAACACGCCCGCCGTCATGGACGGCCACTTCGATCTCATGACGGCGGCGCTCGCCTGCGACCTCACGCGCTTCGCGAGCTATCAGCACGTCATCGGCGACAACGACGGCACGACGTACACCTGGCTCGGGCAGACGACGGCGCACCACACGATGACGCACGCGCCGGACTCGGACACGGCGACCTGGGACCAGGTGACGGCGATCTACACCTGGTACGCGACGAAGCTCGGAGAGCTGCTCGACCGATTGGCCGCGATCCCCGAGGGCGGCGGCACGATGCTCGACAACACGCTCGTCGTCTGGGGCAGCGAGCTCGGGAAGGGCAACAGCCACTCGTTCGCGAACGTTCCCTTCGTGCTGGCGGGCGGCGCGGGCGGCGCCGTGCGCGGGGGCCGCTTCCTGCAGGTCGCCGCCGGGACGACGCACAACCGCCTGCTCGTCGCGATCTGTCAGGCCATGGGCGCGACGGCCATCGACACCGTCGGAAACACGGACACGGGCAAGGGTCCGCTGCCGGGCCTGCTCGCTTAGCTCACGTGCTCCGCGTGAAGACTTGCCCTCGGGTGGCCTGGTAGGCGCTGTTGCGGATGAGCTCGCGCACCTGGCGCGGGTCGGGCACGCCCACGAGGCGCAGGCGTGGGTTCGCCGGGTCGGACGAGGCGATCGAGATCTTGCCGACGCCGAGCATGCGCTCGACGATCGTCTGGGTGAAGGTGATGTCGTCGATCGTGCGGACGTCGACCTCGGCGAGGGACTTCGAGAGCACGCCCGTCTCGACCATGATGCGCTGGTTCGAGACGCCGTAGCGGTGGCTGCGCAGGGCGAGCGCGCGCCAGGCGAGCCGGACGAGGCGCGCGCCCACGACGGCGACGACGGCGAGGATGATCATCGTGCGCGCGCTGCTCTCGTTCTCGACGACGAGCGTGCGGACGTCGCGCGAGCTGTGCACGAGGAGCTCGCGCAGGGGATCGTAGGCGAGGGACACGGCGACGGGCAGGGCGACGGCGAAGAGCGCGGTCGCGGCGATCGAGACGGCCATGGCCTTGAGCGACGGGCGGCCCTCCCAGAGCACCTCTTCGTTGGCGGGCGCCGACAAGCGGCCGCCCGCGAAGACGTTGGCCGCGACGGTGGCGCCGCCGAAAGGGAAGCCGCACTGCGGGCAGGCCGCCGCCGCGCGCGAGACCATCGCCTTGCACTCCGGGCACGGAACCAGTGCCATGCGGCCGACACTACCACGGCGCGCGGCGTCGACAGCGTCGGCGCTCAGTGGCCCTTTTGCGCGGCGGACGACTTCTTGAAGTCGATGAAGGTGACGCCGTCGACGGCGGGCGCGGCGGGCGCCTTGCTGCGGGGCGCGGGCGCCGCGCTCGCGCTCGGGCGCGGCCGGCGCGGGGAGGGCGTCGCCACCTTCGGCTGCCCGAGAGGGACGAGCGCCAGCGCGACGACGTCCTGCCCGCGCGGCTTCATCTCGAGGACGCGCTCGACGGGCGCGTAGCCGGGGCTGCGCACGACGAGCCTGTACGTCCCCGGGGACGCGTCGAGGAACATCGGCGAGCGGTCGGCCATCTTCTGGCCGTCGATGTAGATCTCGGCCTCCGTCGGCTCGGTCTCGATCTCGATGCGTCCGGGCGCGTTCTGCACCGCGTGGCGGCCGACGGCGAAGACGACGGCGAAGACGAGCACCGCGGCACCGAGGACGATGAGCCCGCGCGCGCTTCGGCCGCGCTTCTCCCGCGGCATGACGATCCGCGAGCGCAGCGACGAGGCC
>Ga0265339_10003816_pt1 | contig 10476 bp, 11 predicted proteins | sample 4CB219metaG_FD_202085 | JGI IMG/M metagenome (GOLD analysis project Ga0265339, IMG submission 202085) | Rhizosphere microbial communities from Carex aquatilis grown in University of Washington, Seatle, WA, United States - 4-CB2-19 metaG | ecosystem: Host-associated > Plants > Roots >...
ATTGGGAGCAGGACGGTGTGACGCCGAAGGGTCACGCGCTCGCAATCGTCGCCACACTGGAAGGCATCATCAAACGCTCGCCTTATCATCCCGGCGCGCTGCATCTCTATATCCATGCGGTGGAGGCGACAACGACGCCGCAGCGCGCAGAGGTCGCGGCCGACCGCCTCGAAAAGCTGATGCCCGGCGCCGGCCACATCGTGCATATGCCGTCGCACATCTATTACCGCATCGGCCGCTATGCGGACGCGGCGAAGGTGAACGCGCTGGCGGCGCTGGTCGACGAGCAATACATCGCCGCCTGCCATGCGCAGGGCTATTATCCGGTCGGCTATTACGGCCACAACATCCACTTCCTGTGGACGTCGTCGGAGATGGAAGGCCGCTACCAGGCCTCCATCGATGCGGCGCGGCGGCTGATCAAGGCTGTCGGTCCGGACGCGGCCAAGCTCGGACCGCAAGCACAGCTCTATTTCCTCACGCCCTATGCGACGCTGCTGCGCTTCGGAAAATGGAATGCGGTGCTGGCCGAACCGCTGCCGCCGGACGATCAGAAGCTGACACTCGCCATCGCGCACCTAGCGCGCGGCTTCGCCTATGCCAACATGGGCGACAAGACGAACGCGGCGGCCGAACGCGCGGCGCTCGCGGCGTTGGTCAACGGACCCGATCTGACGAACATCTCGATGTTTCCGGCCGAGACCATGGCGCAGATCGCGCTCGCCGATCTTAGCGGCGAGATCGCGCGCACCTCCGGCGATCTCGAAACCGCCATCGCCTTCTTCACCAAGGCGCGCGACATGGAGGAGGCCCTGCCCTACACCGAGCCGCCCTATTGGCACGAGCCGTCGAGCCACCTGCTCGGCGCGGCGCTGCTTCAGGCCGGACGCGCGAAGGACGCGGCGGCCGCTTATGAGCTGAGCCTCACGTCTTACCGTCTCGACGGCTGGGCGCTGTACGGTTTGGCGCAGGCGCAGGACGCGATGAACGACAAGGTAGCCGCTGCGGCGACGCGCAAGGCGTTCAACAAGGTCTGGCAACGCGCCGACGTCAAGCTGACGAGCTCGCGGTTCTAGAGTCGCTTCGAGCAAAACAAACAATGTCATGGCCCGCGAATGCGGGCCATCCAGTTGGTGCGCCAGCGCTGCTTGCAGAATCCAGGGCTTCACCTGGATGGCCCGCATTCGCGGGCCATGACACGGTTGATTTGAGCGAGGGCGGCGATACACCGCCCCCCACGCACGCAGGCCTACATCCCGCTTAGCAGGTTCAGCGCGGCGTTCGCGTGGGTCTTGCACGTCGAATCGTCGTTGGCGGCATCGGCGGCGGCCAGTTCATTTTGGATCTGCGTCGCCTTGGTGGAATCGCTTGGCAAGGTCATGCCGCGCGCCTGGGTGATGAGTTGGGCGCAGGTCTGGCTCGACGTGCTGGCGGGCGTGGCCGAGGACGGTGCGGCGCTCGGGGCCGGCGGCGCTACCGGATCGGCGGCGAAAGCGGCGGTCGCGAGCATGGTGGCGGCGGCGGCCGCGAGGAACAGTTTCATGATGATCTCCCTGTTATCCCGAACCCTCGGTTTTTCGAACGCGCGGCGCACAACATGGTTTCCGAAGTTTCATCCATGCACGCGATGTTCCGCCGCTTGACCGCGGAACCGCGACGCCTCTTACATGGCACGGTTCATTCGAGGGGTTCGGGGGCATGGCGGAAGACACGTTCTGGTTCGAAGGCGGCGACGGCACGAAGCTGTTCGCCTATCGCTGGCTGCCCGACAAACCGGTGCGCGGCGTGCTCCAGATCGCGCACGGCATGGGCGAGCATGCGCTGCGCTATCGCGCGCCGTTGCAGCCACTGCTCGATGCCGGCATCGCGATCTACGCCAACGACCATCGCGGCCATGGCCGCACCTCGCCCGATGCGCTTGGCGATTTCGGACCCGGCGGGTTCAAGGCGCTCGTCGACGACATGGCGGTGCTGAGCCGTCTGATCCGCGCGGAGAATCCGGAAAAGAAACTCGTCCTCATGGGCCATTCGATGGGGTCCTTCGCGGCGCAGATTTATGTCGTGGACCATTCTGGCCTGATCGACGGCTACATCCTCTCGGGCTCCGCCGCGCTCGACAAATTGCAGGCGCCCAAGGGCGGGCTCTCGGCCATCGGCGCCGGCATGGAAAAACCGCGCACGCCGTTCGACTGGCTCACCCGCGACGAGAGCGAGGTCGACGCATACATCGCCGATCCACTCTGCGGCTTCACGGTGGACGAAGCGGGCCGCGCCTCGATGTTCGCCGCCGCCGCGCCGGCGCTCGATCCCGCGCAGCTGGCGCGGATCAGGAAGGACCAGCCGGTCTATGTCTTCGCGGGCGACAAGGACCCGATCAACGCCGGGCTCACGGCGCTGACACCGCTGGTCGATCGCTATCGTGCCCTCGGCCTCGACGTCGCGACCGATTTCTATGCCGGCGGCCGCCACGAGATGCTGAACGAGACCAATCGCGCCGAGGTCGTGGCGAACCTCCAAGCCTTCATCGAGCGCGCGATCGCATGACGGTCCGTGCCAAGAAATTGATCGGTACGATCCTGATTCTGATCTGGCTGCCGGTCTATGCCCTGCTCGCCTCGGGCCTAGCGGTGCTGATCCTGCCGCGCGCGAGCGGCTTCACGGCGTTCCTGTTCTACGCGATCGCGGGGATGCTCTGGGCGGTGCCGGTCGGGCTGATGTTCCCGTGGATGTTCCGCGATCCGACGCGCTAGACGCGCAATCCCAGCCCGTCGATCTTCGCCATCAGGTCCGGCGGCAACGGCCCAGCGGATTCCGCCGCGACGCATTGCGCGAGCTCCTCGCGGTTCTTCACGCCCAGGATCACCGTCGCCACACCCGGCAGCGACAGCGCATAGCGGTGCGCCAGCATCGCGGGATCTTCGCCAAGTTCGGCGCACAGCGCCCGGAACGGCGCAGCGCGCGCATAATCCTTCGCGTCGGGATTGTTGGGGGAGAGTTCGCGATCGACCTGCGTGGTCAGTGCGCCCGCCTGCACCGCGCGGATACCGAGCACGCCGACGCCCTCCTCCACCGCCGTCCGCAGGATATCGCGCGGCCGCGCCGGTTCGGCGTAGCGGCGCAAGCTTCCCGCGCTGTCGAGCAGATTGGTCACGACCTGCGCGAAGGCCGGCTTCTTGTCGTGCTTCAGCGCGCGGATGATCGCGTCCGGCACGCCCGATCCCGTGATGCCCCAGGCCGCGATCTTGCCAGCCGCTTTCAGCTTCTCGAACACCGGGATCACGAGTTCGGCGTAGACCGACCAGCGCGTCGCGAAGCCATCCTGCCGGTCGGGCCGGATCGCGTAGACATAGTCGTCGGCGCAGATGTTGGAATGCAGGAAGAAGATGTCGACGCGCTCAATCCGCATCGTCCGCAACGTGTCTTCCAGCGATTTCGTCAGGATCGCCGCGACCTCTCCCGGCGCCGGCGTGCCCAGGCCGCATTTCGTCGTGATGCGCAGGCCCTTCGGCAATCGGCCGTCGAAGGTCTCGCTGACGATGGCCTCGCAATTGCGATACATGGGCGCGGTGTCGAGCAGGTCGATGCCGGCATCGACCGCAGCATGGATCGTGGCCTTCGCCTCGTCGCGGCTGGTCTCGCCCCAGCCCTGCCCGATGCCGCCGCCGCCCAGCGTCAGCGCGCTCACGCGGCCAAGCGACCCGAAGGCGTTGGTCCTCATGCCATGTCCCAGATCGATTTGAACGGGCCGCCGCCGTTCAGCATCTGCGCCGGGCTCTTCTTGTCGATGTGACCGATCAGGCCCTGATAGACGCCATAGCCGACCAGTTCCTGCAAGCGCGGCGCAAAGCTGCGCACCAGCTCCGGCGCGAGACCGAGCTGCTGGTTCTCCTGCTGGCGGATGAAGCCGGCGCAATAGTTCATCGCGATGCCGGTGCGGCGCGTGTCCGTGCGGTTGGCGCCGCCGCCATGCCACAGCGCGCCGTCCCAGATCAGTACCGAGCCCTTGGCCATCTCCGCCGGCACGCTCTCATAGGCGCCGCCATAGTCGGGATTGGCTTTGAGATGACTGCCGGGCACCAGCCGCGTCGCGCCGTTGGCGTCGGTGAAATCGGTCAGCGCCCACATCGAATTGCACACGATGGCGCGGTGCGGCTTGGCCAGCGGGATCACCATGTCGTCGGCATGGATCGGCTGCGCCGTCTCGCCCGGATCGATCGCGATGGACGACAGCGACGAGATCAGGCAGCCCGCATCGAGCACGCCTTCGATCAGCGGCAGCACGTTCTCATGCACCGGCACGCGCGCGAAGACCTCGCCATGCGCCAGGAGATTGTAGATGCGCACCGTCTTGTGGCCCTCGAAGCCGTTCATCGCCGGCTTGGCATCGAGTTCGCGCTCCAGTCTTTCGAGCGCGGCGTTCAACGCATCGACCAGCGCCGGTTCGATGGCGTTCTCGACGATGGTGAACCCGTCGCGCGCCAGGCAGGCGAGATGCTCGTCGCGGAAAGTATTATCCATGGCCACATCCTAGCATTGCTGTCATCCCGGCCAAGCGAGCGCGAGCCGGGACCCATCGTGCCGCCGGCACCATGGATCCCGGGTCTCGCTGCGCTCGCCCGGGATGACAATTTGGGCGCAAACGCACGAACCTTCTAGGGCGCGCTCACCGCCGCGATGGCGTGGCCGTCCACCGGGCGGCCGGGCTGCAAGCCTAGCAGCTTCAGGACGGTGGGGTGGACATCGATCTGCTCCAGTCGCTTGACCTCGCCCGGCGTCACGCCCGCGCCCCAGGCGTAGAACACGCCGTGCATCTGCACCACCTGGTCCGGCGGATAGCCGTGATTCGCCGCGATATGCACGGTGAACGGCGTGAAGGTGAGCGGCCAGAACCAGTTGATGCCGATATATTTCGTCCAGGAAGGATAGAGCTCGAACCCCGCCATCCACAGGGGCGGATGCGTCACCAGCAAAAGGTCGCCGACGCGCGGACCCGTGCCGACATGCGCATAGGCCGGATAATGCCCCTTGCGATAGACGGTGAAGAGATCGGGATATTTCTTCAGCGCCGCCTCGACCCGGTCGACGCTGTCGTGCTGCTTGTCGACATAGACATAGGCGCTGGCGCCGTCGGTCGCCTGGTCGGCATGGATGTCGTTCTCCGCCCAGATGCGGCCGAGGTTGATGATCGGGCCGACATCCATCATGCCGTGATCGGTTCCGATCACCAGCGTGCCTTCGCGGCCGGGCGGCAGCGCCTTGAGCGCGGCCATCAGCCGCCCCGTGATCGCGTCGGCACGCTTGACGGCGTCCTGCGTTTCCGCGCCCGCCACGCCGTGCTCATGCGCGACGCTGTCGGGGATGTCGAAATAGAGCGCGATCAGGCGCGGATGGTTCGGATCATTGTCCTTCAGTTCGGCCAGTGCGCGCTCGATGACCGTCTGGTCGCTCTCGTGTTTCTTCCACGGCACTTCGGGATTGATGATGCTCGCCCGCGCGCCCGTCTTGCTCGACCAGCGGCCGACGGTGTTGAACGCAGCGGCGCGAACGCCCTGGCGCTCGGCCGCCTCCCACATAGTCTCGCAGCCGGTGCGCCACGCCGCGTCGCCGGCATCGCCGCCCGGCCCGCCGAAGCGGCCCTTCTTCGGATCGACGAAGATGTTGGACATGATGCCGTGATGCTCCGGCCAGCAGCCGGTATAGGCGGTGGTGTGATTGATCAGTGAGATGGAGGGAAAGGCGGGCACAAGGTGCCGCGACCACGCGCCCTCGCGCTTCAACTGGTCGAAATGCGGCGTGCCGCCATGCGCGGCGTCCAGCTCCGCCGGCGAGAACCCGTCGAACAGGACGTAGACGACGGTCCGCTCCGCCGCGAAGGCCGGCGCGAAACCCAGAAACAGCAGCGAAAATGCGAGAACGAGACGCTTCACGACTTCCCCCCGAAAGCAGAACGCGGCGGGACATTACCCCCGCCGCGCCGGAATGTCGTGAGGTGGATTGGCAACGCTGCCATTCCAATTAATCGTCATGGCCGCCCTTGTGGCGGCCACCCATACTCTCACCCGGTTGCAGTGCTAATGGGTGGCCGGGACAAGCCCGGCCATGACGGGTGAGAGATTCACGCCTTCTCCAGAATGTGCACGGCGCACGCGCTGCCGGCGCCGACGACATGCGTCAGCCCGATTCGCGCACCGCCGACCTGGCGGTTGCCCGCTTCGCCGCGCAGATGCGTGGTGATTTCGTAGATATTCGCGATGCCGGTGGCGCCCAGCGGATGGCCCTTGGACAACAGCCCGCCCGAGACGTTCACCGGAATCTTGCCGCCGAGCTGCGTCGCGCCGCTGTCGATCAGCCGGCCCGCCTCGCCGTCCTTGCAGATACCGAGATTCTCATAATGCACGATCTCCGCCGTCGCGAAACAGTCGTGCAGCTCGATCAAGTCGACATCGTCGGGGCCGAGCCCCGCCATCTCATAGGCGTTCTTCGCGGCCAGCCGTGTCACCGCGTTGAAATCCATCATCGCGATGTTGCGCGGGGTGTAGGGATCGGAGGTCAGCGCCGACGCCCGCACTTTCACCGCGCGGCCCATCAGGCCGAGCTCGCGCGCCTTCTTCTCCGAGCACAGCACCGCGGCGGCCGAGCCGTCGACATTCACCGAGCACATCAGCTTGGTGTTGGGATAGGAGATCATCTCCGCCCCCATCACTTCCTCGAGCGGCGTTTCCTTCTGGTACATCGCCTTGGGGTTCAGCGTGGAGTGATGGTGGTTCTTCACCGACACTTTCGCGAACTGCTCGAAGGTCGTGCCGTATTTGCGCGTGTGCTCGAGGCCGACATGGGCGAACACGGACGGCATGGTGCCGGAGCCGAGCAGGCCCTCGGTCGGGATGCCCTTGCCGCCGCCCCCGCCGCCGAGCAGGCCCGAGCCCATCTGTTCGGAGCCGACGCAAAGCACGATGTCGTAGACGCCGGCCTTGATCGCCATCCAGCCTTCGCGGAACGCGGTCGCGCCTGTCGCACAAGCATTGGCAGTGTTCACCACCGGAATGCCGGTCTGGCCGATCTCGCGCAGGATGCGCTGGCCGACGCCGGCCGATGCTTCGAACAGGTTGCCGCTATAGAGCGCCTGCATGTCCTGGATGGTCAGCCCGCAATCGTCGAGCGCCATCAGCGCCGCCTGCGCGCCGAGTTCGGGTACGCTCTTCTCGGGGAAGCGCCCGAACTTGATCATGTCGGTTCCGACGACGTAGACGTCGTTGCTCATGGCGTTTCTCCTTAAGCGCGCGGTTCGAAGAAATAGGCGAGATAGGAATTGCCGTCCTTGTCCTTCTGGGGGACGGGGCGGATCACGATGTTCACGGGCATGTCGAACTTGATCTTCGCCGGATCGGGCTCGACGCCGAGCAGGTTGCCCTTCAGCGTGCCGCCGCCGTCGACATCGACGATGGCGGAGATGAACGGCACAGGCACGCCCGGAAAATTCCGGTGCACCACGGTGAAATTGTAGAGCTTGCCGGTCGAGGCGAGCTTGATGGGCTCCACGCCCTTGCGCGCGCCGCACTTGCCGCAGGTCTCGCGCGTGCCGACCGCGACCTCGCCGCACTTGCCGCATTTCGATCCGGCGAGATAGGGCTCGCCATCCTTGGGTATTTTAAGAAACGGCACCGCGCCCTTGGTGGTGGGCGGCGGTTTCACGCCGGCGGCTGACATCGATGGCTCTCCTGCGAATTTGGCCGCGAGCAAAACGCGCTCCGGCCCGTAACGCAACCGTTCCCTAGCGGAAAGACCAAGAGCGGCAGTGCTGACGTGCGCGGTCTGGCGGCACTGGACGCGACAACATGAAAATAGGCGTCATGGCCGGCCTTGTGCCGGCCACTCATAATCCCGATCGGTTGGCGTGCTTATGGGTCGCCGGCACAAGGCCGGCGATGACGACGGGATATTTGAACGAACGTGCCAAAACCCGCGGCAGCTACGTCGCGATGTCTTGGGACGCGTTTGACTTACGCATTCAGCACCACGCCCGCCACGATAGCCTCCGCCTTCGCGAACAGTGCCGGATCGACCTTGGCGCCGCTGGCGGCCGCGTTGTCGTCGAGCTGCGCGGGGCGGCTGGCGCCGACGATGGCGCTCGCGACATTGGGCTCGCGCAGCACCCAGGCGAGCGCGAACTGGCCCATGGTCAGCCCCGCCTCCTGCGCCAGCGGCTTCAGTTTCTGCACGGCTTCGAGAACCGGTTTCGTCATCCAGCGGCCGATGAAGCTGCCCATCTCGCTGGACGTCGCGCGGGTGCCGGCGGGCGGTGGCGCGTCGGGATCATATTTGCCGGTCAGCACGCCTTGCGCCAGCGGCGACCACACGATCTGCGAGATGCCGTTGTCGGCGCTGAGCGGGATCACCTTTTCCTCGGGCCGGCGCCACAAAAGCGAATATTGCGGCTGGCTGGAGACGAAGTGCTCCACGCCCTTCGCCGCGATGGAAGCCTGGATCTGCTCGGGCGACCATTCGGAGAATCCGATATAACGCGTCTTGCCGCTCTTCACCGCCTTGGTCAGCGCCTCCATTGTTTCATCGAGAGGCGTGGCGGTGTCGTAGCGGTGGCACTGATAGAGATCGACGTGATCGGTCTTGAGCCGCTTCAGCGAGGCATCGAGCTGCTTTTCGATCTGCGCCTTCGACAGGCCCTTGTCGCTGTCGCTCATCGGGAAGAACACCTTGGTAGCGAGCACGTAGGTGGCGCGCTTGCGCGGCGTCAGCGCCTCGCCCAGGAAGGTCTCCGCGGCGCCGCGGCCATAGGCGTTGGCGGTGTCGATGAAGTTGATCCCCAGCTCGAAGGCGCGGTTCAGGCAGGCGGTCGCGCTCTCTTTTTCCACACCGACGCCATAAGTCAGCCACGAACCCAGGGAAATCTCCGATACGCTGAGGTCGCTGGCGCCGAGCTTGCGGTACTTCATGGGGCTGTCCTTATCGGTTCTCGTTCGAGGATCGGAAATCGGCTGTCCCCAAGTCAACGAGGGGGATTTAAGGATGGTTGCGCCTTTCGCCCTGTTCGGCACCAGCCATGTCGTCGCGCTCGTGCTCCCCTTCGTGTTGCCACCGCTCGCGGCGCTCCTGGTGCGGCCGCTGACCCATCCCGCCGCCGACCGCGCGGTCCGCTGGACGCTGGGCGCCGCGATGACGGTGAACTGGTTCGGCTGGATGGCCCTGCTGCACGGCAAGGGCTGGCTCGGCGTCGACAACGAATTCCCGCTCAACTTGTGCGACTGGGCGACGGTCGCCACCGTCGTCACGTTGTTTTGGCCCAACCAGCGCAGCTATGAACTCGCCTATTTCTGGGCGCTGGCCGGCACGCTCCAGGGTATGCTGACGCCCGATGTCCAGCTCGACTTTCCCGACACACAGTTTCTGCTGTTCTTCGTCTTCCACGGCGGCATCATCGCCAGCGTCCTCTATCTGACCTTTGGGCTGAAGCTGCGGCCCACCCCCGCCTCGCTGCCGCGCGTCATCGCCTGGTCGTTCGGCTATGCCGCCACCGCCGGGTTGTTCGATTGGGTCAGCGGCGCCAATTACGGGATGCTGCGTGCCAAGCCGCCCTACCCCACCATCCTGGACGTCATGCCGCCCTGGCCGTGGTATATCGCCGTGCTGATCGCGATGGGACTTGCCTCGACCGTGGTCTACTACGCACCGTTTTTCATCGCCGACCGCCTGCGCGGGACCGCCGACGCCGTTTCCACGCCATGAGCGTCACCGACAATCCCGCTTCGAGCCGTTTCGAACTCGTGGAAGACGGCCAGACCGCCTTCGCCGTCTACCATCGCAGCGGACAGCACGTCGTCATCCCGCATGTCGAGGCGCCGCTTGCGTTGCGCGGCAAGGGCACGGCGGGGCGGCTGATGGAGGGCATCGTCGCGCTGGCGCGTGCGGCCGGGTTCAAGATCGTGCCGACCTGCTCTTACGCCCAGGCCTGGTTCCGCCGCCACCGCGACGCCGCCGACGTGCTGGGTTAGACGCCCCTCGGCACCCGCGCGCCGAATTTCAGGATCAGGCGCTTCAGCTCGGGCTCGCCGACCAGTGCGGCGGCCTCGCCGATGGAGTGCCATTTGGTCTCGCGCGCGGCCTTTTCCGACCAGCTGCGGTGTTGGCGCGTGACCTTGAGCGGAAAGAGGCTGACGCGGCAGGGCACGCCCGCGCCGTGCTTCAACTCCTTGATATAGTGGAAGACGCCGAGCGCTTCGGGCGCGATCTCGCCGCTGACGCCGGCCTCCTCATACGCCTCGCGCGCCGCGTCGGCCGAGGGCGTCGAACCCTTCGCCGGCCAGCCCTTGGGCACGATCCAGCGCTGCGTGCGGCGCGAGGTGATGAGCAGGACCTCGATGCCGCTCTCGGTCACGCGATAGGGCAGAGCGGCCACTTGCGTGCCCGCCGTCGTCCGCGCCGCGATGCTGCGCGGTATCGCCGATGCTGCCTTCATGCGTA
>Ga0265339_10003817_pt1 | contig 10475 bp, 8 predicted proteins | sample 4CB219metaG_FD_202085 | JGI IMG/M metagenome (GOLD analysis project Ga0265339, IMG submission 202085) | Rhizosphere microbial communities from Carex aquatilis grown in University of Washington, Seatle, WA, United States - 4-CB2-19 metaG | ecosystem: Host-associated > Plants > Roots > Rhizosphere...
GGCCGGATTGGGCTCGGACGGCGGAGCCGGCGGGACTTGCTGGTCAATGGATCCCGGCACGGAAACTACTGTCACTTTGCCGACTCGCATCCCCGCATCCTGCAATGCGAGTGTCGCGCTTCCCAGTGGCTGTCCAGTCAGGTTCGGCATCACGTAGGTCGCCAATTCCGGACCGTTGCTGATCAACAGATTGATTTTCGGCGCCGAAATCCCGCTGGCATTCACCGGCGGGCTCTGCGATACGACTTGGTCCTGCGGGGCTTCCGGCAGGTTCACCTGCGCGACGGAACCGAGCGCCAAACCACGGCGACGTATGTTCAGTTCCGCCGCGCGCTCGCTGGCTCCTGTCACGTCGGGAATTGCCACGCGCTGTGGGCCAAGGCTCTGCGCCACGCGGATGGACCAGCCGCGGCGAACTTTCATGCCGGGTGCGGGCATTTGCGTCATGATCCTGCCCTCCGGGACATCAGCGCTGTAGAACTGGCGCTCAATGACGACCTGCAACCCGTTGGAGGCTCCGGCACGTTCCGCCTCCGCCGGGCTCATGCCGACGAGCTTAGGGATAGTTACTTCGCGGCCGTGGATCGCCAGTTGCATGGCCGTCAGCGCTGAAATGAGCGCGACCGTCATCAGCACGAGAACCAGGAAAAGCATGCGAAAAAACTGGCGCATTGCTCGGAATTATAGCGTGGGATGGAGTTGGATTCGTTCGAACGCTGAACTAAACCGCGGCCGGCGAATCGCTGAGCGGACCGGCGTCTGCTTCTTTCCACTCGTGTCCACAGGCGTGGCAGCTCCAGTTACTTTTCTGCATGGGAATTGGGATACCTAAGTAGGCAGAACCATACGAGACAAGCTTGTTCAGTTCCTGATCCGCAACATCCAGCGACTGGCAATTGGGACATCGCGGCTGCTGGTACTCGCCCACACCTTCCACGTCCAGGTTTTCGGGAGTGGGCTGGTTCAGCATCTCGTTAGCAGCCTCGACGTCTTCCGGCCGAACCTGCAACTTGATCCCTCCGAGAAGATTGGAAATGAACCAATCCATCCGGATCATGTTGTCATCGAGCAGAAAGGCTTCAATCCCCGCCGATTCCAGACTGCCCTTCGCCAGCAGCGCTTCCGGGAGATCGCGGAATTTCCGAACCGTAACCAGGTTCCTGAGCTCGTAGACGTCAACACCGGGAGGGCTCGCAATCTCGATATTCAGATCGCGCCGCATGATCTCCGCCGCCAGCGCTGCCTGCGCCTCTTCGCTCAGTTCGTATCCGGTAGCGGCGATCTTCTCCAGTTCGCCGTCGCTCATACCGGAGTAGATGCCGGCGAGCCGCGCGCGTTCCTGATCTGGCGTGGTCATAGCCGGTCATCATACTACTCACCGGCCACGGTGATCGCGACTTACTTGGCAGCGGCTTTCGAGACAGGAACCGCACCCGCCGCGGCCGCCTGCGCCTGTTGTTGCCCAACCCACTGGTGTATGCGCGCGCTCAGTACTTCCATCGGCAGCGCTCCGCCGGAAAGCACTTCATCATGGAAGCCCCGCACATCGAACTTGGCACCCAGTTGGTCCTTCGCGTACTGGCGAAGCTTCAGGATTTCCAGCTGTCCAATTTTGTACCCCAGCGCCTGCGCGGGCGCCGCCATGTAGCGGTCGGTCTCGCTCTGGACGGACACCTCGTCAATCGAAGAGTGATCGTGGAAGTAATCGACCACCTGCTGCCGCGTCCAGTGTTTGTAATGGAAGCCCGTGTCAACGACCAGGCGAATGGCGCGCAGCATGTCATCCTGCAGGTGCCCGTAGTAGCTGTAGGGGTCCTGGAAGAAGCCGACCTCCTCGCCCAATCTCTCTGAGTAAAGAGCCCATCCCTCCGTGAACGCTGTGTAGTACTCGTGCTGCCGGTAGATGGGGAGCGCGGGCAATTCTTGCGCGATTGTGATCTGGAGATGGTGGCCGGGCACGCCCTCGTGATAAGCGGTCGTCTCAATATCCAACAAGCTGCGTTTGGCGAAGTCGCCCGTGTTCACCATGATGTGGCCGGGCCGCGAACCGTCGGGAGTGCCATCCACATACGACGCGTCCGACGCCTCCTTTTCGCGGAACTCCTCGACCGGCATGACCTGAAGCCGCGCCTTCGGCAACGTTCCAAACAGTTGCGGAAGTTTGGTGTACATCTGATCGACGTACTTGCGATACAAGTCAAGAATCTGCTCGCGCGATTGCGCATGTTGCTTGGGGTCCGCATCCACCGCGGCTTTGAAGCTCTTCAAGTCCTTGTAGCCGAGTTTCTGGACGACTTCCAGCATGCGCGCTTCAATCTCTTTCACCTGCGCCAGTCCGAGCTGATGAATCTCTTCGGGTGACAGGTTGGTCGTCGTGCTCTCCTTCACGCGAAACGCGTACCACGCATCGCCATTCGGCAACGACCATGCGCCGGGCTCAGTCCTTCCCTTGGGAGCGTATTCATCACGGACAAATGCCGTGAACTTTACGTAGGCGGGAAGCACTGAATCCTGCACTGCGGCCAGGCCCTCCGTGCGCAAACGCTTGCGGTCAGCTTCGGAGATCGAATCTGGAAACTTTTTGAAAGGCTGCGCAAACGGACTCTCTTCCACCGGCGTCGTTGCAATTCCGTTGGACTGGGCCACGACTTTTTCGAGCAGTATCTTGGGCTGCATCAGCCCTTCCGCCATGCCTTTGCGCATCTGCACGACAGTCTGGTCAAACACCACCGGAAGTTGCTTGAGACGCGCAATGTAGTCTTCGTAATCCTTCACAGTCTCGAAGGAAAGAAGGCTGACGAGCTGCGGCGCGTCAATATGAATTCCGCCCTGCTGGCTTACCGGCATCTCCCAGGGCTTGAACCGTGCGCCTTCGAGACCCATCTTCAGGTCGCGAACCATCAGCTGTTTGTTCAGCACTTCCTGATCAGGGAATCCCGTTGTGTCGATGGCATTGAAGCGGTCGAGAAAACGGCGGCTCTGCTCGAGGCTGTCATCGATGGCCGCTTGCGAGAAGTCATCCAGTTTGTCGTTGTAGCGCTTGTCCCCCAGGATTGAGGCGTAGATCGGACTTGTGCGCATCGTGTATTCCCACTGTTCGTGCAGTAAGTCATTCAGCGCTTTGCGGCGCGCTTCGAGATCGGCAGGAGGATTGGCGGCCGACAGGCTCGCGGGAACCAGCATGGCAACGATGAGCAGGCAAACCAGGTATCGCATTGGAACTCCAGAAAAGTAGTTTTGTTGAGCGAGCAGACGGACATCCCACCTAACTGCTTGAACGTATAGACGAATACGCAGGAGGAAGGTTATCGGTTCCCAGGAAAATCATGGGCGGGCATTGGCGCGAGCTCTTCGCAGGCCGGCAGCCACGCCTTTCCGCACGGCAAGCTTATATCCAGCTGCATCCATGGCAGTTGCAGCGCTGGCGGCGATGCCGCCGGGGGTGGCGGCCTCTTCGAGCAGCGACTCGAGCGAATGCTTTCCTTCACGCCAGGCAACGATGCCGTCCGCCAGAGCGTGCGCGCTCGCCAGCAGCGCCGTTTTCTTGTCGAGACCAACCGCCTCCGCCGAAGCTGCCAGAACCGCGAGAGCGTGGTATCCGTGGCTGCTCGAGTACGTGACGGTGAAAGCATCGAACTTGCTTTCCGGAATCTCAACGACTTGACCGAAGCTGGCGAAAAGAGTCCGCACGATGTTGCGGTCTCTTGCCGCAAGTCCTCGAGGGAAGGTGAGTGCCGTCAGGCCGCGGCCGCTGCGGCAGACGGGACTAGGCATGGCGCGGACCCAGCGAATCGGCGGGCCCAGATTCTTGCTGAGAATTCGCAGCGGTATGCCGGCGGCAAGACTGACAGCCAGCAGAGGTTTGTTTGTAGCACGGATTGATCGTAGAAGCTCCGCGACCGAACTCGGCCGAACCGCGATGATCAGCAAATCCGCCCGGCGGACGGCACGCTCCAAGTCAAGCTCCACGACAGCCGCGTAACGCCTTTTCAGATCTCGCAGTTTGTTGCCGTTGCGATCATGAATGATCAGACGATGTTTCGTCTTGGCCAGCCGCAAGCCTGCCAACATCGCGGACGTGATGCGGCCTCCCCCCAGAAAAACGATGTTCATGCCATCTCCCCGCAAACTTCGTCCGCGGCTGAGAGCAAGGTCTCCACATCCTGCTGCGTATGAGCAGTAGAAATGATCCAGTGCAGTCCGTTGGATGGCGTCATGTAGATGCCGCGGTCGAGTACAGCGTGGACAAACCGCGAGTACTTCGCCGTATCCGCGTATTGGCAGTAGTCGCGATAATCTCGAATCGCAGCACGATGCGTGAAATAGATCTGGAACATCGGGCCGAAACCTTGCACGATGCCGTCGACCTTCCTCTTGCGAAAAACATCACGCAAGCCCGCGATAGCAGAGTCTCCGATCGCATAGATCTGTTTGTAAACCGCGCCCTCATTTGCGGCCAGAAGATCAAGGTTTGCGCCGATCACTTGCATTGTGAGGCGGTGACCGTTGAAGGTTCCATAATGCAGCACCATGCCGTCGCGGCCCCACCGCATCTGGTCGAGAATTGCGCGTGGTCCAGCCACGGCACCAACCGGAAATCCGGCACCCAGCGCCTTACCGAAGGTGCTCAGGTCGGGCGTGAGTCCGAAATGTTGTTGGCAGCCGCCCGGCGCGTAGCGAAATCCGGTAACCACCTCATCAAGTATGAAGAGTGCGCCGTATTGGTGGGCCAGTTCGCACACTCTCTGGAGGTAGCCCTCACGCGGCAGAATGCAACCCATATTGGCCATGATCGGTTCGGTGATGATGGCGGCCAACTCCTTGCCATGGCGCCGCAGGATGACTTCGAGCGATTCAACATCATTCCATGGCGCCAGAACAACATCATCAAACACTGTCGCAGGGATGCCCGCCGAATCCGGAAAACGTGTCGGGTTTTCTTTTGGACCCAGCTGATCGGCGGGATGGCTGTGGCCGTTCAGGCAGTAGGGATCGTACCAGCCGTGGTAGTGCCCCTCGAACTTCAGGAACTTCGTGCGTCCCGTGTACGCGCGCGCCAGGCGCAAGGCCAGCATGGTGGCTTCACTGCCGCTGTTGGCGAAGCGGACCGCTTCGGCGCTGGGTACCATCCGTCGAAAACGCTCGGCGGCTTCGACTTCAGCGGACGTCGCGGCTGCAAAATGCGATCCCTCTGCCATCGTTTGCGAGACAACTTCGACCAACTTCGGATGCGCGTGCCCTTGGATCAGTGCGCCAAAAGACATCATGTAGTCCACGAATTCGTTGCCGTCCAGGTCCCAGACGTGCGAGCCATGACCACGCTCCAGCACGACCGGGCCCGACGAATACACGGCCGCGCCGCGCGACGGAGAATTCACGCCTTCGATCAGCGACTGCTGGGCGCGCTCGTACCACGCATGGGAGTGTTCGCGGACGTTTGTCTTTTTGAGCATTTCTGGCAATCGCTAGTCTGCGGTGCCGCCGCCATCAACCACCAGCGCCGCACCTGTCATGAAAGACGAATCCTCCGACGCGAGGAACAGCACAGCCTTTGCGATCTCGTCCGGCGTGCCGATCCTACCCATCGGGCGATTTTCACAGCCTGCGAGATACGACTTCCAATCCAGGCCGCGCAAGCGTGCGTCTTCGGGCAACATAGGCGTGTCAACATCGCCCGGACAAATGCAGTTCACACGAATTCCCTGCCGCCCATGATCGACGGCCATAGCTTTCGTAAGGAGAACGACTCCGCCCTTCGACGCACAGTAAGCCACCGCTCTGTCGCCGCCGACCAGGCCCCATCCCGAACTGTTGTTGATGATGACTCCGCTCTTTTGCGCGATCATCGGATCAAGCGCATATTTCGACATCAGGAACGTGCCCTTCAGGTTGATGTCGATCTGCAGGTCCCATTCCTCTTCGGTGCACTCGATCGCGGTCTGCGGGAAAAAGACTCCGGCATTGTTGAACAGAATATCCAGGCGCCCGAAGGACTTCAGCGTTTCGTCCACTGCCCGTTTGCACTCGGCCGACTTGCGCACATCGGTGCGGATGAAGATCGCTTTCCCGCCGCCCTCGAGAATGCGCGCGGTGACGGCGTGGCCTCGCGTTTCATTGCGGCCCGTAATGGCAACATTCGCCCCCTCCTGCGCGAATAAAAGAGCTACGGCCTCTCCGATGCCGGAAGTTCCACCCGTGATAAGCGCGACTTTGTTCTTAAGGCGCATGACTCAAACCGAACCTGCAAGACCGCCGCCATCGACCACTAGCGCGGTCCCAGTCACAAACGACGAAGCGTCGCTGGCGAGATACAAAACCGCTTGGGCGATTTCTTCGGGCTTGCCCACACGTCCTAAAGGCCGCTTTGCTGACCCCGCAAGAAACTCCCGGCTATCTTCACCAAGTTGCGCAGCTTCTGATCGCAACATACCAGTATCCGTATCGCCGGGACAGATACAGTTCACGCGAATTCTCGGCCCGTGATCGATCGCCATCGCTTTGGTGAGGAGCACCACCGCACCCTTCGACGCGCAATAGACCGCTGCTTTCGCCCCGCCTGCCAATCCCCATCCGGAGGCCGTATTAATGATTGAGCCGGCGCCCTGCTTTTCCATGTGCGGTATGACTTCTCGGGACAGAAGATAGATAGCTTTGACGTTCACGTCCATCACGCGGTCCCAATCCTCTTCACTGAGTTCCAGGATGGTCGCGCGGCGAATGATGCCCGCATTGTTGAAAAGAACGTCGATGCGCCCCAGTTCGCGTATCGCACGCGCAACGACGCGGCGGCAATCCTCTGCGACTTTGGCGTCGACGGTCTCGAAGAGCGCGCGCCCGCCCTCGCGCATAATTTCTTGCACCACTTGCTGGCCTGTTTCCGGGTTCACATCGGCAATCACAACCGTGGCGCCTTCGCGCGCAAACAGCAGTGCCGTCGCGCGTCCGATGCCGGACGCCCCGCCTGTAATGAGCGCAACTTTGCCTTCAAGCTGCATGCGCCTATCGGCTCGCGAGCCCTCCCGCGGTCTCTCCGCCGTCACAGGTGTAAACGTGGCCGGTAATATTCTGCGCGTCATCGGACGCGAGAAATGCAAACAGCGCGGCGATTTCCTCGGGCTGGGCATGGCGCCGAAGTGGAATCTTGCGGTTGACCTCTTCGAGCATCGCATCGGTGTATTCGGCGCGCTGCATGGGCGTGAGTACATATCCAGGTGCCACGGCGCAAACACGAACCTTCGGCGCCAATTCCAGCGCCATCGACTTCGTCAGTTCGATCACGCCCGCTTTGGTCGCGTTATAGTCGGCGTAAAACGGGTATCCCATCACGCCATTGGTGGATGCCGTTTGCAGGATCACTCCGCTGCCCCGTTCCATCATGTGCCGGGCCGCGGTCTGGGCGACGTAGAACACGCCCGTCAGATTCACGGTGATCACTTTGTCCCACTCATCGGGGGTAATGTCGAGGAAGTTGTGACGGATGCTGATTCCCGCGTTATTGATCAGCACGTCGACGCCACCCATCAGGCGAATGGCCTCTGAGAACGCCGCCTGTACCTGTTTCAGATCGCTGACATCCGCATCGAGCGCGCCCGCAAGATCCGGCAGTTCTTGCAAAATCTTCCGCCTTCCCTCGACATCCCGATCGAGCACGCACACGACCGACCCTTCATCCAGGAATCGCGCCGCCGTGGCCGCTCCGATGCCACTGGCCCCGCCCGTGATCAAAACCCGTTTTGCTTCCAACCCGCGCACTCACACCTCCACCAATAAAATCGGGCAGATCAGGATACCTGTCTGCCCGGGAACGCGCCATCCAATCGAAGCTCTGTTTTTACGGCTGCGAACTCACCTCGAGTAGAAGATGGTCTTTGAAGTCGGTTGCCAGTTTCGCCACTCCGTTCGCTCCTGCTTCCACTGATCCAAAATCCTTGCCGTCGGTGTAATCGGTCACGTGGTACTTTCCGGGCTGCAATCCGCGAAGTTCGATGTCGCCCTTCCAGTCCGTAGCGGCGGCCGGAGCAAAGAACGCGTAGTACATCTTGTTGTCCTTCGCGATCGCATAGCCTTCCGGCGTATCGTAGCCCGTGACGTACAGATCACGGAATTCGCCCTTCGAAAGCATCTTGTCGTTGTACAAGCCGATCCACTTCTTCCAGAGTTCTTCTTTCTGCGCGGTCAGGTTGACGTCTTTAAATTTCGGTCCGGGATCAGGCCAAACAAACTTGGTCCCGACTACGCCTCCGGTTCCAATCGTGGAAGCGAAGTCATCGCCATGTTCTTTCCAGTCATTGCCGACCCTGGTCATAGCAGAGAGTTCGACGTGATCGCCATACACCGCCGACTCCGGTCCGAGCAGCGCCTTATACATCTTGATGCGGCGGCGCACCTGCACCGCTCCCACCGGATCCGCAGTCACAGCCTGATCCATAAAGGGCAACCAGGCGAGCGATGGCGGAGTTCCGCATGGACACGACTGCGTCACGCTTTGCGGTTTCAGAGCGCGCGTCGTTTCGTAGATTTCCTTGTACACGTCGGCCATCGCATTCACCGAATCCTGCGGCGACTTGTGATGGTGCGCGGGATTGAAGCACTGCGGCACGCTGTAAATATTGTCGAGTTTGCTCCCGTCGAATCCCCAGTCGCGAATGAATTTCTCGGTGAGCTGCTTGTGATAAGCGCGCACTTCGGGCACTGCCGGGCACATCGCTGCCAGTCCGCGCGTAATGTGCACGTGCTTCCCGTTCTTATCGAGAATCAGCCAGTCGGGATGCTCCTTCACTACCTTCGACACGATGTATTTGTGCGACTCCCACTTCCCTTCTCCATCTTCAGCAGTAAGCGGCAGCCACCACAACTGCACGAACATTCCCTCCTTGTGGAAGTCGTCGGTCATTTTTTTGATTGAGTCATCGGGGAACGTCTCCTTCCGCGGATTCCAGTCGCCATAAGTGTCGAACCAGCGATCATCGAGCGTTGCCCACTTGATTCCCATCTCTTTGAGCTTTGGAATCGTGCCCACCATCTGTGCCGGCGTTACGTTGAATTCATATCCCCAGCCGCACCAGCTCACGTTGTACGCTTCGCTGGAAGGCTTGGGCAGTTGCCATCCCTCTTTCTGCAGTACGCTCGACCAGGTGCGCAGCGGCTCGTAGAAATCGCCCTGGTAAACAGACAGGAAGGTGCGCGGGGTCGAGTAAACTTCGCCGGGCTTCAGCGTGACATTAGCGGGGTAGTCAACCTCGGCCATCACGCGACCGTCAGCCCCAACCTTGGCGGGAATCGACGCCGGAAGTGGGATCGTTTCCACGTGCCCGATCGCTTCGCCTACCTGCCGATTCCAGAATGCCACCACTGGAATGCCGCCCCCATAGCCGCCTTTTACCATTTCGCCAAAAACGTTGGGCTGCGAAAAACCCGGCTTGAGCTTCACCACATCGTCTTTGCCCCAGTCGTAGCTGGAACCGTGGAACGACCACATGTCCCACGCCGGTTCCTTCACCTCCCCTAAGTGAGCGTTGAGCCGTCTCCGCTGGTTCACGCTGCTGTCGATCTTCACGTCCGAGGCGCCCGTGTTTTTGTATTCCACGGTGCTCAGGAGAATGTTCGGAAATTTGTCATAGACTTCGACCGCGAGCACCGGCTCCATTGCCAAGCCAGAAGGCCCTAATGGGCGCGCGGGAATCTCGATCCTCTTCCCCACCCCCATCTTGCCAACGGCTTCCAGCACGCGCGCCGATCCGAAGTCCAGTATGAAGTGGACATCTTTGCCCGCCACCTGCAGAAAATCACTGTCGGCCGGAGCGCCAGCCTTTGGGTCGTCGAGCGAGAGTTTCTGCCCGTCCTTCAGCAACGAAGCTTGAATATAGCCGTCAGGACGTATACGAAACTCCGCCGCACTCGTCGTCAGCACAACCGGACCACCCGAATTCGCCTCGACCTTGATGGCGGAAGGTTGCGTCGGCTCAGGTTTCGGTTGCGCACTCTGCGGTTGTGGTTTGGATACCTTCGAACAAGCTGACAGGAACAGCATTGCGGCCAACAGTGCAATCAACAAACGTCGGGCTTTCACGGGGACCTCTCCTTTAGGTTGTAGCGCGACCTGGCCCAAATATGCCAGTTGACAAAAGCTATAAAACGAAAGTAAAAGTAATCGTTCGTAATATTACACCGAAAGCTTATATTTACTGTATTCCGAACTTGCGTTCGTCCTTGGGCGCGGGTGCGGAGTACGGCTTAGGAGTCTTGTCATGCCCACCTTTTTCTCTCGCCTGCAGCGTCTTCCAGTCTTCATTCTTATCGCGGTTCTTGCCGCGGTCGTGCCGGCGCGGGCGCAGAAAGATGCGTGCGCGATCGTGGGCCAGGTGCGCGATTCCACCGGTGCGGTGGTGACAGATGCCAAAGTTGTTGTGACTGACGTCGATCGCGGAATCGAGATGACGTTCACGACGAACGGCGAAGGCGGATATGTTGCCAGT
>Ga0265339_10003822_pt1 | contig 10466 bp, 11 predicted proteins | sample 4CB219metaG_FD_202085 | JGI IMG/M metagenome (GOLD analysis project Ga0265339, IMG submission 202085) | Rhizosphere microbial communities from Carex aquatilis grown in University of Washington, Seatle, WA, United States - 4-CB2-19 metaG | ecosystem: Host-associated > Plants > Roots >...
GCGATGATGGCTCCTCACTTGGCGGGTCCAAGACAATCGGTCGCGAAGCTCCGCTGGGAAACCAAATGCGAGCCAAGACACTGAAAACCATGACGCATCGAGGAGGGAAATCATCATGATCAGAAGGTTCATAGACGGAATGAAGGCGCCCGAGCGGAGGCGCGTCTTTTACGCGATCCTCGGGGGGAAGGCGCTGGGGCTGGCGCTCCTCTTTCTCATCATCGCTGGTGTCCCGGCCTACTTCGGTCACAAGGCAATGGCTGCCGATGCGCCGCCGAACCCGCCGTATGTGAACCCGATCAACACCATGTGGGTCTGCGTCACGGCGTTCCTCGTCTTCTTCATGCAGGCCGGGTTCATGTTCCTTGAGGCCGGATTCGCGAGAACGCGCGAAACGGTCAACGTGCTCCTTGAAGGCATCGTCGACACCTGCCTCTGTGGCCTGCTGTTCTGGGCCTTTGGCTTCGCGTTCATGTTCGGCTCGGGGAACGGCATCATCGGCCACGAGTTCTTCTTCCTGCATGGCGCGCCCGAGACCTACGGCTCGACGGGGGTCTCGATCCTGGCGTTCTTCCTGTTCCAGTACGCCTTCGCCGACACCTGCTCGACCATCACCTCGGGCGCGATGATCGGGCGCACCGGCTTCGTGGGCGACCTCGTCTACAGCTTCTTCGTGAGCGGGTTCATCTACCCGATCTTCGGCCACTGGGCCTGGGGCCCTGACGGCTGGCTCAACACCATCCACCCGGCGGCGTTCCACGACTTTGCCGGATCGACCGTGGTTCACACCATCGGAGGCATGGTGTCTCTCGCCGGCGCGATCGTTCTCGGACCTCGGCTCGGCCGAAAGTTCAAGCGCGACGGTGGCGGGGCGATGCCGGGTCACGACATGACGATCGCGGCGGTGGGCGGCGTGATCCTCTGGTTCGGGTGGTACGGGTTCAATCCGGGCAGCACGCTCTCTGCGATGGATGCGGCTGGCATCGGACGCATCGCCACCAACACCACGCTGGCGGCTTGTGCCGGTGGTCTGTCGGCCATGTTCTGGATGTACCCCAAGAACAAGGTCTGGGACTGCGGCATGACCATCAACGGCTTCCTGGCCGGCCTCGTCGCCATCACCTGCCCGTGCTACTGGGTTTCGCCCTTCGGCGCGATCATGATCGGTGCCATCGCGGGACCGGTTTGCGCGCTCTGGGTCGACCTGATGGAGTACCTCCGGATCGACGATCCGGTCGGTGCGGTTGCGGTGCACGGCGCCTGCGGAATCTGGGGCACCCTGAGCCTCGGCCTGTTCGCGACCGGGCAGTACGGAGCCCCCACGCCGACGGGCGCGGACACCTCGGCGGGGGCCCTTGTCAGCGGCCTCTTCTACGGCGGTGGCGTGAATCAGCTCATCGGTCAGGCGATCGGTAGCGCTGCGATTGGCGTTTCCGTGTTCGTCGCATCGCTGGTGATGATGTACGGGGTCAAGATGACCGTCGGGCTGCGCGTCTCGAAGGAGGGTGAGCTCGACGGACTCGACCTTCACGAGCACGGCGGCGGGGCCTACCCCGAGCTGTTGGGCTCGAGCATGTCCGTGGCCGCGGGTGAGCCTCAAGCTCGTCCCAAGCACGCGAGCGCGCCCGTCCCAGCGTAAGAGGGAATTTCCCGCCGTCGGTCTTGATGCGCCGGCGGCGGGAATCCGCATCAAACAAACAAAAAGGTGGCCCTCCGGGGCCCCCCAGCAAAGAGCGGGACGTGGCCTCGCTTCGTCGTTCTCTTTGCTGAGGGACTCTCGTTTTCGAGCGGATCGACGTCGTCGCGGGCCTGCCGGCGGGCGAGATGACCTGTTTCCGCGTTGCGCAGGCCCATCAACAAAAACCGACGGGAGACACCATGAAAGAGATCAAGGCCATTATCAAACCGCACAAGCTCGACGAGGTGCGCGACGCTTTGCGCGAGGCGGGCGTCACGGGCATGACCGTCTATGAGGTCAAGGGCTTCGGACGCACAGGCGGCAAGACCGAGGTCTTCCGAGGCTCCGCTTACGCGGTCGATTTCGTTCCTAAGATCAAGCTCGAGATGGTCGTTCCGGACGCCCTGGTTGCCCAGGTCGTAGCCAGGCTCGTCGCGGCGGCCAAGACCGACAAGATTGGCGACGGCAAGGTTTTCGTGGTGCCAGTCGAAGAGGCTGTCCGCATTCGCACGGGCGAACGCGGCGACGAAGCACTCTGAGAGGTTCCGTCTCATTCCGCTCGACTGGTTCGTCGCGGACCAGTCGAGTGCTGATTAAGCACGACCGGAGGATCGTCGTGAAGAAAATCGAGGCCATCATCAAGCCGTTCAAGCTCGACGAGGTCAAGGATCGCATCCGCGAGACGGGAGTCACCGGCCTCACGGTCTACGAGGTCAAAGGATTCGGTCGTACGGGTGGAAAGGCCGAGACCTACCGAGGGTCGAGCTACGTCGTCGATTTCGTCCCCAAGGTCAGGATCGAGATCGTGGTCGCCGATGCCTTGGTTGGTCCCGTGGTCGAGGCGATCGCTATGGTCTCGAAGACCGGGAAGCTCGGCGACGGAAAGATCTTCGTGACGCCGCTCGAGGAGGCGATTCGCATTCGCACCGGCGAACGCGGCGAGGAGGCTCTGTAGGCGGCAGCGGTACGGTGTCCCGGCGGACACTGTCTCGCCAGCGGGCTGCGAGACCGCGCGCCACCGCTACTTATCGCCCTTGCTGGGCGAGTGGAGCGAGGTCGCGAGCGACGTCGCGAGCGAGCTGAGCATCGCCTTGTCCGGCCGGCGCTCCTTGGGAAGAATCGCCTGTGCGACTGCGTCGCCCTCGACGACGAAGAGACCACCTCCGCACGCCTGCAGTCTCCGGCGTAGCGCTTCGGCGTCCCAGTGAGCCGCGCCCGACGCGGTCGCCTGGTCCCACAGGAACTCGGCTGCCAGCGCGGGCGTGCATGCAACGTACGACGCGTGGGTGTGCTCCCGCGAGGTCTTCATCTCGTCGAGCGCGCGGGCGAGCACCCCGGCGTTGTTGATCGCTTCGATCCCGACGATCCGGGCGCCTGCCAGGACGTGCCCGTCGCGATAGCCCACGACGTTCGCGCGACCAATTCCGGGAACGCCGCCACTATAGGTCGTCAAGCCCGCGAGGTGCAGCCACTGGGCGAGAGGCGCCGCCAGATCTCGTACCTGAGACACCGGCTTGAAGAGATCCGCGACAGCCCCTCCGGTTCGCTTCCCAGCCTTGAAGATCAATGCCGCAAGGATCTCGAGGGCGGGCACGTCGTACCACAGCGAGTCCTTGGCGCTGCGCAGCTCGTCGATCCGACGCTCGATCGCCGGCATGCGTTTCCTGCCGGTCGCGCCGGCCAGCTCGAGGTCCTCGACCAGCGCGTCGAGAACCTTGGCGTCCTTGACGGCCGCCTTGAGAAGGCGAAGGCGCAGGTAGCAATAGCGGGTCGTATCCGGGTCAGCGAACAATCCAAACTTCACGGGTTGTCATCGTTCTTGAGTTTGGCGCGGAACGCAAGCGTTCCGGCGCGCCCGTTCACTGCTAGACTGCCGTAGAAATGGCCAATCCTAGCAAGACGCTCCCCAAGGATGCCTGCCCGCATTGTGAAAGATCGGTTGGACTGGTCTGGTGGAACCTGCTTCCGTCCCGCGACAACAAGCGCTTCATGACCTGCAAGGCCTGCGGTGGTCATTTCGATCTCTCGAATGCCTGCAAGATGACGTCGGTTGTCAGCGGGATGCTCGGCCTGGCGCTCGGCATGTTCTTTCCGTTCCAATGGATCGTTGCATTCGGCCACGGTTCGAAACTATCGCTCCTCGAGGGGGTGGCGGCTGCAGCGCTCACAGTCGTTCTGATCGCGACGACCGCAGCCCGGATCGCCCTGCGGCTGGAACCGAAGACCTGATATCAGGTCGCGCTCGATGTGGCCGGTACGCCTCGTTATGGATCACTCTCGTCATAGAGGATCCAGATTCTTCACTCTGCTCGAGTGAGCGCCAGGCCGTTCTGCGCAGCGGCGCGCACGCGCGGCGACGGATCGCGCGCGGCGCGCTCGAATGCTTGCCGCGCGCCGTGCCGGTCGCCAGCGTCGAGCAACAGCCGGCCGAGCGTCGCCGCCGCTTCGCCGGCGCGCGACGACGACGGGAAGCGATCCAGGAACGCCGTGAACAATGTCCGCGATCCCGCGGCATCGCCGGCGCGCCCGACCGCGACCGCGCGCCAGTAGAGCGCGTCTTCTTCGATGTCTCGCCCGTGCGCCAGGCGTTCGACCTCGGCAAACTCCGCGGCGGCCTCCTTCGCGTCACCGCTGCGCAACAGCGCCCAGGCGTGGCCGAACGAGGGCGACGGGCCCATCGGCCGCTCGTCGCGCGTCGCCGGCAAAGGCTTGGGCGCCGGGGTGATCGCGGCAAATCTCTTCGCCTTCGCATGGCGCCGGATCGAAGGCGGCGACCGGTGCGCGGGCGCGCGCCGCGGGTTGGTCCCGTCGGCCATCGGTGGCGGCGGCGGCGCGACGACCTCCGGCGCGGGGGCAGGCGCGGGCGCGACGGGCTGTTCTGCGCGCACCCAGTCGTCGCCGGGCGCCAGCATGGCCTGCGCGCCGCCGCTCGAGCGGACCTCGACCAGACCCTTCCAGACGTGAACACCGGCCAGGTGGTGATCGATCACCGACACCTTGAAACGCGTGCCGCGGACCTCGACCTCACCGTCGTCGGTGACCACGCGGAAGCGTTCGTGCGCGTGTAGCGGCGCGATCTCGAGCTCGAGCGCGCCGTCATCGAGGCGCACGATCTCGTCGGGCTGAAATTGCGCGCGCGAGAAGCGCGCCGGTCCGATCGCGCGGATCGTCGCGCGTGTGTCACCGATCGCCGTCGGCATTCCCGGCGCCGGCGCTTCGAGGCGGGCGCCCGCGACGACGGCATGGTCGGTGTGCCGGCTCACCCAGAAGATCAAGGTGGCGACAGTGGGGACCAGCAGCGCCACCCAGATCAGCCCGCGCCGAGTCGCTCGCTCCCGCCGCGCCTGCTCCGCGGCCGTCGCCGCCACCAGCGCGCGCAGGCGTGCGCCGATCCCCTCACGCGCCTCGCGCGAGAGCTTCTCCGGGAGGGGGGCGGCGACTCTTGCGTCCTGCGCTAGCTCTTGCAGAGCGCGAAATTCCGCGGAGCAGCGCTCGCATCGGATGAGGTGCCATTCGGTGCGCGGGTCGGCCGCCTCGGAGACGGCTCGCGTGACCTTCCACCCGGGCGGACATCCGGGCCGCGCCAGCCGCGCCAGCCAGCTCATCGGTCGCTCTCCATGCCAACGAACGCGCGCAGCCGCGTGCGCGCCTCGTGCAGGCGCCGCCAGACCGTCCCCTCGGGGATGCCAAGAGCGCGCGCGGCCTCGGTCCCCTTGAGGCCCTCGAGATCGCACAGCAGGAAGACCACGCGAAAATCGTAGGGCAGCGCTTCGATGCCGGCGCGCAGCCGCTCGAGAGATTGCCGGTGGGTCACGCGATCGTCAGGTCGGTGCGCTTCCCGGGGCGCGTCGGCGCGCGCGACCGCCGTCATGGCCGTGCGCCGGCGCGCTTCGCTGCGCGCATGGTGGCGCGCGACGTTCAAGGCGACGCTGAGGATCCAGGTGCTGACCGCCGATCGGCCGCCGAAGCGGTGCGCCGAGCGATGAACCTCGAGGAAGGTCACCTGCACCAGATCCTCGAGATCGCGGCGGTCGACGTGGCCGAGGCGCCCGAGGATGCGGTTTACCTGAGGGCCGTGGCGGTGGAACAGCTCCTCGAGCGCGCGCCCGTCGCCGCTGGCGCAGGCGAGCACCAGCGACTCGTCGGACTGGACGCGTTGATCGGGGCGCCGAAAGGGGAGCACATTCTCGCTGCTGCTCATGGCGTGTATTGCAGCGCGAGGGCCCCGCGCAGGTAATTGGAGGGCGCGGTCATCCGCTGACCCGGGAGCGCCTCCGGGCTGGTGCGCGTCACCAGCGACCAGGCGTGGGCCGCGCCGAGCTCCGCCACCAGCGTCAGGCGCCGACTCAGCGAGAATCCGGCGCTGGCCGACGCTTCCAGACGCAGCCCGATGTCGTCGCCGCCCGGCATGTCGGCTTCGCCATCGGTGAGATTCGGATTGTCCCCGTGAAGCCGCCCGACGCCGAATCCGACCAGCGGGGTCAGCGTCACACCGTTGCCCGCGAGCGGCCACGCCGCCAGTGCCAGCAGCTCGACCGCGGAACGGCTGCCGCTGTCATGGTCGAGATCGAAAAAGTTGTCGTCGCGTGCCATCCTCAGCCGCCCGCCGACGCACAGGGCGCCAACCGTCCCGCACGCGGTGACCGCGCTCCCGTACCACAACGAATCCCCTCCACTGGTCCCGAGCTCCAGGGCGCCGGCAACCCGCCAGCCGGGAGGGCTGGCGGCGGGCGGCGCCGCGCGCGTCTCGGTCTCGTCGGTGGCTTGCTGGTGGGCGACGCCGGGCTGCGTGTTCAGGGCTGGCACGGTCTCCGTCTCTGGCGCGAGCCAGCTCTCGATCAAACTGGCCGCGGTCTCGGCGTCGCCGATGCGGCGCTCGCTCCGGCGTCCGAAGGGATCCTCGATGCGCAGCACATAGCCGCGCCCGCCCGGTTCCGCGATCAACCACGCCTGCACGCGCTTCTCCGCACCCGTGCACGCGCTAGCCGTGGTCGTGAGGTCGTGGTCGCGCAGGATCGCGCGCACCGGCTCGACGATGCGCGGTGCGCCGGTCACGGTCGCCGACGGCGGACAGATCGCCGCGCTCGCGCGCCCATGGGCGAGCAAGCACGAGAGTCCGATGGTCGTCGCCGTCACGATCGGTCTCAAAGCAATGGTTGGTGCCCGGCGGCGTAGCCTCCTTCGCACGACATTCGATTCTCGCGCGTGTCGATGGGGCTGGCCAGCTCCAACTCGCGTTTGCCGCTGCGCTCCGATACGCGTGAAGGAGCTCCATTCCGTCGGGCACTCAGATTCGACGCCATGACCGACTCGCGCACAGCGGCGGCGGCGCCAATATCGTGACGCTGGAGGTTCTCCGAAATGACCGATGATCTCGCCAAGCCTCGTTGTGCCGGCCACCCCGACTGCTCTGCCCAGACGATCAATCGACGGCGGTTCCTGTCCGTCACCGGCGCGTCGGCCGGATTGCTGGTGGTGGCCAGCGCCGTCCCCGGTTGTAGCCAGGGCATCTCACCTCCGAGCGGGCCGGTCGCGGCCGGCAACGTCTCGGCGCTGTCCGTCGGTTCGTTGATGCTGCTGTCCGACGTCATCCTGGCGCGTGACGCCAATGGTGTCTACGCCATGTCGCGGGCCTGCACCCATCAGGGCTGCGCGGTCGACGACACGGCAAGCGGCGTCGCCGGGGGGCTGCATTGCCCCTGCCACGGGTCGGCGTTCGACGGTAACGGTGCGGTCACTCACGGTCCGGCCGGCTCGCCGTTGCAGCACTATGCGGTCACCATCGCCACCGACGGGACCATGACCGTCGAGGGCGGTCAGCCGGTGTCGGCCGACACGCGTACGATGGTCGTCTGACTTGCGCGCGGGCTTGGCGTTCCGCGGCGGACGGACTCAAACTGAGGGGCATGGCGAAATCGATTGGGCGCCGGGGTGTGATGCTCGGCGTGGGTGCCGGCGTGACTGCGCTGGCCTCGATCGCGCGCGCGGCCGGCCGTAAATCGCCGCCGCGCGCCGCTGAATCCGACGAAGACGTGGGGCCGGGCGAGGATCTGATGCGCGAGCACGGCGTGCTGCGCCGGATCCTGCTGGTCTACGCCGAGGTCGGGCGCCGCCTGGAGGCTTCGCCTGATGCCGACGTGGTCGCCGCGGTTCAGCGCAGCGCCAAGTTGATCCGCCGCTTCGTCGAGGACTACCACGAGAAGCAGGAGGAAGAGATGTTGTTCCCGCGCTTCGAGCGCGCCCACCGGCTGGTGGAGCTGGTAGGCGTCTTGCGCGCTCAGCATCAGGCCGGGCGGCGAGTCACCGAGCGCATCCAGGGATTGGCAACCGCCGACGGGATCAAAAGCGCCGACGGACGGCACCGGTTGCACGTCGAGCTGCAGTCGTTCGCGCGCATGTACGAGCCTCACGCGGCGCGCGAAGACACCGTCCTCTTCCCCGCGCTGCACGAGATCGTGAGCCGCTCGGAGTACGACGCCCTGGGCGAGGACTTCGAACGCCGGGAGCACAAGGTGTTCGGCGAGGACGGATTCGCGCACTCCGTGTCCGAGGTCGACGACATCGAGCGCGCGCTGGGCATCGAGGCCCTGGGCCAGTTCACGCCGAAGACGTGAACCGCCGGACCGCAAAGAGCGCGGCGCCGGCCGCGAGCACGATCGCGCCGGTCACCACCGCGGCGCCGGGGAGGCTGGTGGCGACCGCGATGCACCCCACGAGGCCCAGCACGGCGATGGGTCGCGCTCGACGGCGGCCGTCGCGCGGCAGCGTGAGCGCGCTGGCGTTGGTGACCGCGTAATAGACCAGCACCGCAAACGAGCTGAACCCGATCGCGCGGCTGACGTCGAGCACCGCCACCAGAGCGATCACCGCGGCGCCGATCGCGATCTCGGCCCGGTATGGGACGCGATACTTCGGGTGGACCGCGTCCAGCCAGGCCGGCAGGTCGCGCGCCGCCGCCATCGCGAACGTCGTGCGGCTGACGCCGACGATCAGCGACAGCAGCACGCCCAGTGATGCGACGGCCGCGCCGATCCTCACGACGACAGCGAGCGAGGCGAAGCGCCCGAGCTCCACCGCATCGGCGAGGGGAGCCGGCGAGGACGCCAGGAGCTCGGCGCTCACGGCCGAGAGCGCGCTGACGATCACCGTCGCGTAGATCAGCAGCGTGATCCCGAGCGCGATGGGGATCGCGCGCGGGATCGTGCGCGCGGGATCGATCACCTCTTCTCCGAGGGTCGCGATGCGCGCGTAGCCCGCGAACGCGAAGAACAGCAAGCCGGCGCCTCGCAGGACCGCGCGCGGTCCGGTCGCGTCGAAGGGCCAGAGCTCCGCCGCGCTGGGCGAACCGCCCGCCAGCATCGCCCAAACCGTGATGCCCAGCGCCGCGATCACCAGCGCCAGGAGGATCCGTGTCGCGCCCAGGGTCTTGCGGATCCCGAAGCAGTTCACCGCCGTCAGCGCGGCAACGACCACGATCGCCAGCGGTCGCGTCAGTGTCGGCCAAACGTAGTGTCCAAATGTCAGCGCCATCGCGGCGCAGCTGGCGACCTTGCCAACGACGAACGCCCATCCCGCAAGGAATCCCCAGAAGGGGCCCAGCCGGCGGCGGCCGTAGACGTACGCGCCCCCCGATTCAGGGTAGATCGCGGCCAGCGTCGCCGACGACGTGGCGTTGCAGTACGCCAGCCCTCCCGCGACGATCAGGCTCAGCGTGACCGCGTTGCCTGCCGCACGCGCCGCCGGCCCCACCGCCGAGAAGACTCCGGCGCCGATCATCGAGCCGAGCCCGACGACGATCGCGTCCCCGACGCCGAGCTTGCGGGCCAGGCGCGTCGGTGGAGCCTGGTCTCCGTTCGCCGCCGTCACTGCTTGAGCTTAACAGGACCAGGTCCCACCATTGCGGCGTGGCCATTCCGACAACAGCTTTCAATGGAACTTGGGGAAGGGGGGAACTATGGCCAAAAGGAACTGGTTCCAGAGAGATCTGATCGGCGACACATCCGAGCACGAGCGCGGGATCGAGCTCTGGATCTACTCGAGCGCGAAGACCGCGGTCCGGCACCGGGTGGCGCTCGGGTTGATGGCGCTGGCGCTCGTGGCGGCGTTCATGACCGGGTACGCCACGCTGTTGCTGGCCGCACCCGCGGTGTTCATGGTAGCGTTTGCCGTGGCGCTGCTGAACGGTCGAGCGAAGCAGACGGCGCTGCGCCACGCCGGCGTGCTGCCGATCGTGCTGCCGGACGTGGTGTGGTTATCGGACGCGCGCGCCAAGACCCTGATCATTCGCCTGGGCGCCGCGCGCGCCGCGGTCCAGAACGCGGTCTTGGCTGGGCCGCGAGGCGCGGCGTTCGATGTTTCGAGCGCGCTCGATCACATTCCGAAGCTTGAGAGGGAGGTGGTCGTGCTCGCGACGCGCCTCGAGTACATCGCGCGGTTCCTCGATTCGACGTCCCTTCCCGTTCTACGCATGACCTTGGCGCGCGTGCGGGACCGCGGCCAGGTCGGCAACAACGACGGCAACGGCGACGGCGAGGGCGCTCGCGGGCCACTCACGCGAGCGGCCGAGCGCTGCCAGGCACAGGTCGATGCGGTCAAGGGGCTGGTCGCGCGCGCCGAAGCGCTGTCGTCGCAAGCAGAGGAGGCGCTGCTGACGATCGAAGGTGTTCCGGCGCGCATCACCAGCCTGCAACTGCGGCGACTGGAGGCGTGTGACGGCACGGCCGAGCCGGCGAGCGCCGCGGCCGCGACGATCGTCGAAACGTTCGCCGCATTGGAGCAAGCATCGGCC
>Ga0265339_10003825_pt1 | contig 10460 bp, 9 predicted proteins | sample 4CB219metaG_FD_202085 | JGI IMG/M metagenome (GOLD analysis project Ga0265339, IMG submission 202085) | Rhizosphere microbial communities from Carex aquatilis grown in University of Washington, Seatle, WA, United States - 4-CB2-19 metaG | ecosystem: Host-associated > Plants > Roots > Rhizosphere...
TCGCAGAGGAACGAGATCGTCCCCTTGGCGTCCGCGAACTTGCCCGTCGACGACGCCAGATCGAGATCGAGACGAATCGTCCCTGCGAGCGGGAGGTTGATCGACTCGCGCACGCCGGGGATCTCCTTGGCGTCGACGCCCCGCGCCTGAAGCTCGATGCGAAACGGGCCCTTCTTGCCCGGCTCGCCGCTCTGCGTGAGCTCGACCCGGCCGCCGAAGGCGTCGAGCTCGATCGTCGTCGACGGCGCCGCGCCGAAGAGCCGGCCGAGCGTCGCGCTCAGGATCGAGGTCGTCACGGTCGCCTTGTCGATCTTGAAGCGCGTCGGCTTGCCGGTCGGCGGCCGCGTCTTGACGTGGATGTTCGAGAAGCTCACGCCCGCGCCCCAGGTCGGCCCCGCGGACTCGATGTCCACGTCGTAGCCCTGCTGGGAGGCGACGTCGATGGCCACCTCCTTCGCCCGGTCGTAGGGGAACCAGACGTAGAGCGCGACGATGAACACGAGCCAGAACACGCCCGTGCCGATGGCGGACCGCCGCAGCTTGCGCAGCGTCTCGGGTGACGGCTTCTTCATTTGCTGTCCGCCTCCTTCTTGCCGCCCTCGCCCGGCTTCTTCTTGGGCTTCTCCTCCTTGACCCGTTCGAAGGCCGTCGCCGTCGCGTCGACGGCGAGCTTCTTCGTGTCGGAGAAGCTGCGCTTGAGCGAGAGGCGCGTGAAGAAGATGAGGCGCGGCCCCGTCTCGAGGCGCCGCATGAACTTCGTGAGCGACTGCAGGTCCACGTCGCGGATCTTGATGTCGAGGTCGTGCTGCAGGTACCGCTTGCCCGCCGGGGTCGGCTTCTGCTCGTTCGACTCGGCGATCTCTATCTTCTCTTCCTTCGCCGCCGCCTCGATGTCGCCCGTGAGCTGCGGCGGGTCGTTGCCGATGCGCGCCGCGTCCGCGTCGCTGCGCGCCTTGGCCTGGAGGTAGATGTCGCGGTTGCTCGCGATGGCCTTGAGCGCTTCGCGGATCGCGGCGTTGTCCTCCTCGAGGTCGGCCACGCCGCTGAAGAGCAGGTACGCGCCGAAGATCGTGACGACGCCCAGCGCCGAGCCGATGAGGATGGCCAGGTTCCGGCGCTGTTTGGGCGCGAGCCGCTCCCACTCGCCCGAGAGGTAGGCGATGGGCCGCGCCAGCAGCCGGCGCCCGAGGTCGCGGAGCTTCGTCGTCAGGTCGGTGAGCGCGCTCATGGGCACCGGGAGTTGATCGTGAGGGTGAACTGCTTACCGCCGCCCGACACTTCCGTGATGGCGCCCTTGGTGACCTCGTCGAAGCACTCGATGTCCTTGAACTTGCCGGCCATCTCGTCGACGGCCGCCGCCGAGTCGACCGTGCCCTTGATGAAGGTCTTCTTGGGGCGGATGTCGAGCTCGAGGATGTCGAGCTTCACCTTGTCCGCCGGCGGCGCGTGCCGCGAGATCTGATCGAGCAGGTCGTAGGCGGTCGCCTTGGGCAGCGGAGCGAGGTCCTCCTTGAAGCCTCTCTTGAGGAGCTGCGCGATGGCGGGCGCGTCGTCGCGCGGCTGACCGAAGAGCTCCTGCGTCGCCGTCTTGAGCTGCTTGTCGAGCTGCTTCTTCTCGTCGCCCAGGCTCGACAGGCGCACGCCGAGATCGATGCCCACCGACAGGAGCAGGATCGCGCCGAGGAGCGCGAGGTGCGGCGCGCGCTGGCGCAGCACGGAGAAGCTCGCGCGGTAGACGAACGGGCCGCGCCGGAAGTCGACCTCCTTCGAGCCGCCGCTCGCGGCGAGCGCGATGGCGGCCGCGAGCGCGTGGGACTCCGATTCGTCGCTCGTCGCGGCGGCGAAGTCGGCCGTCTCGTCCGCGGTGCCGACGGCGTTGCCCGCGAGGGACGGTCGCACGGCCAGGAAGTGCGCCGGCAGCCCGAGCTCCGCCGTGAGGAAGGGCAGCAGGCCGCGCAGCCGCCCCGTACCGCCCGTGACGAGCAAGCCCTCCACCTCGATGCGCGAGGCGGCGCGGAAGCTGACCAGCGTCTGGCGCAGCTCGCGCACGAGCGGCGTGAGCGCCTCGCGCAGCACGGCGTCGAGCTTGGCGGCCAGCGGCGTCGCGCCCGGCGTGCCCGGGGGCAGCAGCGCCGCCTCGTTGCGCTTGGCTTGCTCGGCGCGGTCGAGGTCGGCCTCGAAGGCCTTGGCGATGGCCTGCGTGAGCATCGCGCCACCCCGGAGGATCGTGCGGGCCGACATCGCCTCGCCGTCCTGCACGAAGCACACGTTCGTGCGCAGGTGACCGAGGTCGACGACGGCGCGGCAAGGCGGCACCGGCGCCTCGACGCCCTCCTCGACGACGACGGGCGGCGCGGCCGGCAGCAGCGTCCGGTAGATCACGGGCGCGGCGTAGAGCGCGCGGGGGTGCGTGCCCTTGGCCTCCTGGGCGGCGATGAGCGCCGCGACGTCGTCGCGCTTCGCCGCGACGGCCAGGACCGACGAGCCCTCGCCCGATTCGCCGACGACGAGGTGATCGAACACGACGTCCTCGAGCGCGTGCACGATCTGCCCCTCGAGCTCGTAGCCCACGACCTGATCGATCTTGCGCGCGTCGGTGAAGGGCAGCTGCATGAGCCGCACCGACAGCGTGTCGCCCGGGATGGCGAAGTACGGCGTCGCCTCGCGCGCCTGCGAGAGGCCCTCGCGCACGGCGTCGGCCTGCCGCTCGACGAGCGGCGCGTCGCCCGAGGGCACGGCCGTCTCCATGAGCCCGCGCAGCGTCGTCGCGCGGAAGCCCACCTCGAGGAAGCAGAACTTCACCGAGAACGCGCCGAGATCGATGCCACAGATGATGTGCGCCATGTTCGGGGTTATTCCTCGCGCCAGTATCGCAAGACGCCGGCGGCCTGCTCCGCCTGCGGGTTGAGCGTGAGCGGGCTGGAGAGCACGCCCATGCTGTCGACGATGACCGTGATCTTCTTCTTGACCTTGCCGGCCTCGCCGGTGGCCACGATGCGGTAGATGCGCGGCGCGCCCACCTTGGCGACGTCGCCGAGGTTGCCGATGTTGATGGGAGGGATCGCCTGCAGGACCTTGTACCGCGGGTCGTCGGGCAGCACGGCCTGCGAGGGGTTCTGCAGCATCGCCGTGATGGCGCCCAGGCTGTCGAACCCGCCGGCCGAGGCGCGATCGCAGAGCACGCTCGCGACCGGGTAGAGCCGCGTGTCGTCGAGCACCGACAGATCGGCGGGCGGCTTCGTCTGATCGGGGACGGCGGCCGCGCGCAGCACGCCCATGAGCAGCGGCGTGCAGTCGCCGCCGTTCTTGTTCGTGATCGCGGAGAGGTTCACCTTGCACGCCTCGGTGGCGGCGGCGCCCGTCCCTGCCCCACCGAGCTGCGTGGGGAACGGATAGATCGTGAGGTGGGGCTGAAACGCCTCCATGAAGCCGTCGGTCACGCCGCGCACGAGCTTGAGCTCCTCGAGCGTGTCGAAGGGATCGTTGTGGGCCCGGTACTTGTCGGCGCGATCGTCGTAGCGGTAGTCCTCGCCCGAGGCGGAGACGCCGTCGGGCGAGAAGCCCTGCTCGTCGTTGTCCGCCCAGTCGATGATGGCGCGGGCCACCTCGGCGCGCGTCGCAAACTGCCCGTTCGCGTCCGACTCCGAGAACAGCCGATCGAAGCGACGCGAGTAGAGGAGCCCCATGAGGAGCCGGAACACCATCTTCTGCCGATCGGCCAGGGCGTTGAACCCGGCGCCGCAGTTGATGTTGATCTTGCCGTCCTCGGGCGTGATCTCCGCGTCGAAGGTGCCGGATTTGAGGCCGAGGCCCTTGACGCCGGTCGTGTCGAGGCCGATGAGGCTGCCGAGGCCCGCGACCTCGTCCTTCGAGCCGCTGAAGAAGCCCATGAGCGGGCCTGCGTAGTCGGTGACGCGTAGGCTGAAGCCGAGCCCGCCCCCGCTCGCGCCGCCGCCCGCGCCGCCCGCGCCGCTGGCGCCGCCCGCGCCCGTGCCCATCGCCTGGCTGATGAGCTTCTGCGCCTGGCCCATGATGGGGTCGACGAACTGCTTCTGGATCTTGATGAGCATGCGTCCGAGGTTGACGGCCGAGACGGCGAGGTAGTGCGCCTTCAGCTCGTCGCGCGCGTTGGCGGCCTGCGCGGCGTCGACGTTCGTGCCGTAGCTGAACTGCCCCACGAGGGCCACCATGAGCGCGATCCAGGTGAGGACCAGGAGAAGCGCCACGCCGCGCTGCTTGTTGCGAGGCTTCCTCACTGGATCTTCTCCGTCATGCGGAGGCGGGCGTCCGTGGCGTACGAGACCTCCCGACCCTGCTCGTCGAGGACGATGAGCGTGATGCGCACGTGCGAGGGCAGGAAGTCCGCGCCCGGCGTGTGCGTGTTCCACTCGTTCTCCCACTCCTTCTTCTTGTAGTCGTAGAAGGAGAACTTCACGCGCGCGACGTCCGGGCAGAGGATGTACGACTCGCCCGAGAGCGCCTTGGGATCGTCGGCCTGCAGGCGGCGCGTCTCCCGGCGCATGAGGTTCGTGACCCGCGGGTCGTCGGGGTCGCGATCACCGTAGTAGGTCACGACGGACGTGTCGCTCTCGGCGAGCCCACCGCGGAGGCGCTGATGCGCGAACGTCGAGAACGAGAGCTCGTCGACGCTCGCCTGCGACGACGACGTCAGGAACGTGCGCGTGTAGGTGCCCGGGCTCGTCTCGGAGGACAGGTACGCCATCTCGAGCTCGCGCGACATGCGCATCAGCGCGACGCGCGCCGTGTGCACGCGCTCCTGCGCCGCCTCGAGCGCCTTCTTCTTCGCCGCGGTCTGGCTGAACGCGCCGAACATGATCGTCGTGATGAAGGCGAGGATCGCCATGGCGAGCAGGATCTCGATGAGCGTGAAGCCCGCGGCGCGCGCTCTTTCGATGGGGCGCTTCATCGGGTGGGCACCGCCGCCGCGGCCGGGTTGGCGGCGTTGATCGCCGCGCCGAGGTTGCCGAGCCCCGGCGGCGCGTTCGCCGCGCCCGGCGCGCCCGGCGCGGGCGCCGCGCCGCCGCCCGTGAGCGCGGCGTCGAGCTTCGACGGATCGGCGAGGTACTGCACGACCTCGATCGTCTGGTTCGGGCGGCCCGTCTCGTCCCAGGTCACGTGCACGGTGACGCGGCGGACGGCCTCCTGCAGCCCGAGGCGGATGGGCTCGATGAAGCTCGACATCATGCCGCCCAGGAACCCCGAGATCATCGACATCGGGTTGCCCGTGTCGTCCTTCGCCTTGTCCTGGGCCTGGTCGCGCTGCTTGAGCGCGGCGTCGGCCGGCAGCTCGACGCGCTCGATGAGCGAGTCCCAGCGGAACTCCGCGTGCCCCTGCTCCTTGAAGTTGCCCTCGGCCGTCTCGTCGTCCGTCGAGAAGCCGTTCTCGAGCACCTGATCCTCGACGTCGACCATCTTGGCGCGCGCGAGGAACGTCGCCGTCGTCGTGAGGCGCGCGTGGCGCGTCGCACGCATGTTGCCCGTGACGACGGAGAGCAGCGTCACGAGCGTGATGGCGAGGATCGCCACCGCGATCATGACCTCGAGCAGCGTGAAGCCATGCTCGTTCCTCATGGCTTCGTCACGTCGTTGCCGTTGTCGTCGGTCTCGCCGTAGGCGGGTGGCTTGACCTCCTGGTTGTAGACGCGCACGCGGCCCGTGATGGGGTGCGCGACGAGGGAGTAGATCGTTTCGCCGTCGGGATCCGAGAGCGAGACGATCGCCGCCTCGGTCTGGCCGAGCGGGAAGAAGTAGATGTAGGCGCGTCCCGTCGTGATGGGGTCCGTCGAGCGCGGCGTGTAGACGCTGCGGAGGACGACGCGCTTCTTGAGCGTGACGGGCTTGAGCGCCGTCTCCTTGAACGCCGCGAAGCGCGCGCGCTGGGGCTTGAACTCGCCGATGTCGAGCTTCGAGGGATCGTAGCTCGAGTTGAGCGGCAGCCCCGAGGACGACGTCGACGACGAGCCGAAGAGATCGGCGGCGGCGGACTTCGACGCCTTCTCCTGGGCCGCCTTCTTCTCTTCGTCGTCCTTGGCCTCGTCGGCCTCGCGCTTCCGGGTCTGCTCGGGCGTCTCGGTGTCGCGCGGGATGAAGAACTTGTCGTCGGTGACCTCGGCCCAGTACTTCCCTCCCTCGAGATCGAGGACGAGCCGGTGGGTCTTGCCCGTCGTCGAGGCGCGATCGAAGAGGAACCGCATGGCCCCCGCGAGGTGCGTCGTGTCGGCGCGGAGGTCGCTGCGCGCGAGCCGCTTCAGCCCGCTCACGCCGAGGGTCATGACGAGCCCGATGATCGCGAGCGTGATGAGAATCTCGATGAGCGTGAACCCGTGCGAACGCGACCGGCGCGAGGCGCCGGCCGCGAGGCGTGGGAACTGCGTCATCGAGATCGAGCTCATCGCAGCGTCGCTACAGGTTCCAGGACTGGATGTCGTCGGCCGTGCCGTCCTGCTTGTCGGGGCCGGGCGAGGTGACGTCGGCGCCGTCGGGCTCCTGCGCGCCGGGGCACTTGAGCGTGATTGGCGAGCCCCACGGATCCCGGGCGTTGCCCTTGTCGAGGTACTTGCCGGCGACGAGCTCGTCGATGCTGTGCGGGCAGCTCGGCGTCTCGATCATGTACTGCGTGACCGCCTCGCGCGCCGCCTTGACGCGCATCTTGGCCGTCGAGATCTGCGCCTTCTTGAACTTGTTGAACAGCGCGACGCCCACGCCGCCCGCGATCATGGCGATGATGGCGAGCACGATCATGATCTCGAGCAGCGTGAAACCGGCCTGACGGCGTCGCGCGCGCCGCTGCTCGCGCTCGTAGATGTCGATCTGGTTCGTGGTCATGGTTCGCTCCTCACTGGACGAAGTCCTGCATTTCGAGAATGGGTTGAAGAACCGAGAAGACGATGAAGGCCACGCCCATGGCCATCGTGACGATGAGCGCGGGCGAGAGCACCGTCGTGAGCCGCCCGACCTTGCCGTCGACGTCCCGCTCGTAGGCGACGGCGACGTTCTCCAGCATGGACTCGAGCTGGCCCGAGCGCTCGCCGACGGCCACCATGTGCACCATCATGGAGGGGAACTGCCCCGAGCGCCGCAGGGGCGCCGCGATCGACTCGCCCTCGCGGATGGCATCGCGCGCCTCCTCGACGACCTTCTCGAGCACGACGTTGTTGAGCACGCGCTTGACGATCTCGAGCGCCGTGAGCACGGGGACACCCGCGGCGAGCATCGTCGACAGCGTGCGCGCGAAGCGCGCCACGGCGACGTAGCGGATGAGGGGCCCGAGCAGCGGCAGCTTCAGCTTGAAGCGATCGATGGTCAGGCGGCCCTTGGGCTTGGCGACCCAGCGCCGGAAGCCCCAGTAGCCGAGGCCCCCGAGGATCCCGAGCAGCCACCAGTAGCTCGAGAGCGCGTCGGAGATGACGATGAGCAAGCTCGTGTTCCACGGCAGCGTGCGCGACTGGTCCTCGAAGATCGACGTGATCTTGGGGACGACGACGACCATGAGCAGGCCCATGATCCCCGACCCGAGCACCATCATGATGATCGGGTAGGTCATGGCCGACGACACCTTCGAGCGCAGCGCCTGCTGCGCGTCGAGGAAGTCGGCCAGGCGCCCCAGCACGGCGTCGAGGTTGCCCGCGGCCTCGCCCGAACGGACCATGTTCGTGTAGAGCTCGGGGAAGATCTTCGGGTGCTGCGCGAGCGTGTCGGCCAGCGAGCTGCCTTCGTTGACCTTCTGGCGGACGCCCGTGAGGATGACCTCGAACTTCTTGTTGTCCGACTGTTCGGACAGCGCGCCGAGGCCCTCGGCGAGCGGGATGCCGGCCCGCAGCAGCGTGCCGAGCTGGCGCGTGAAGACGGCCACCTCCTGCGGCTGCACGCGCTGCACGAGCCCGCCCAGATCCACCTCGCGCTTCCAGAACGGCACGGCGGCGCCGCCGGCACCCGAGGTCGCCGTCTTCGTGGGCGCCTTGCCGCCGCCGCCGAGCATCTCGCGGTGCTCGGTCACGAAGATGCCGTCGCGGCGCAGGACGAGGCGCAGGCCCTTCGCGCTGTCGGCGTCGCGCGTGCCGGCCACGGCCTTGCCCGCCGCCGAGAGCCCCTTCCACGAGTAGACCGGCACGGCTTCCTTCCCCCTACTCCACGTCCTGGGTCGTGATCATGAGGACCTCGGCCGTGGTCGTCATGCCCGACAGCACCTTCTGCGCGCCGTCTTCGCGCAGCGTCCGCATGCCCACGCTCACGGCGTGGTTCTTCACCGTCTGCGCGTCCGCGTTCTTGATGGTGAGCTGCCGGGTCTTCTCGTCGATGATCAGCAGCTCGTAGATCGCCGTGCGGCCCTTGTAGCCCTGGCCGAGGCAGGCCGGGCAGCCGCCCTCCTTGGCGCGATAGAGCTTCCCGGGCGGCGGGAAGTCCTCGATGCCCTTGAACTTCACGCGGCGGGCCTTGCCCGAGCGGAAGGCGGCCGGATCGATGTTGATGCTCGCCAGGTCCTCGTCGCTCGGCTCGTAGAGCTCGCGGCACGTGGTGCACACGCGGCGCACGAGCCGCTGGGCGAGCAGCGCCATGAGCGACGACGCCACGAGGAACGGCTGCACGCCCAGGTCGACGAGGCGCGTGATGGCGCCCGCGGCGTCGTTCGTGTGGATCGTCGAGAGCACGAGGTGGCCCGTGAGCGAAGCCTGGATCGCGATCTCCGACGTCTCGCGATCGCGGATCTCGCCGACCATGATGACGTCGGGGTCGTGGCGCAGGAACGAGCGCAGCCCCGAGGCGAAGGTCAGGTCGATCTTCGTGTTCACGGCCGTCTGCGAGATGCCGTCGAGCTGATACTCGACCGGGTCCTCGATGGTGAGGATGTTGAGCTCGGGCGAGTTGATCTTGGCCAGGCAGGCGTAGAGCGTCGTCGTCTTGCCCGAGCCGGTGGGCCCCGTGACCAGCAAGATGCCGTGCGGGCGGCGGATGAGGTCGTCCATCTGCCGGAGGTGGTCGTCGCCGAACCCGATGTCGGCCAGGTCGTGCAGCACCGACTCGCGATCGAGCAGACGGATCGTGATGCGCTCGCCCGCCTTGACGGTGGGGATGGTCGCGACACGCATGTCGATGTCCTTGCCGGCGATCTTGCGGCGGATGCGGCCGTCTTGCGGCAGGCGCTTCTCCGCGATGTTGAGGCCGGCCATGATCTTCACGCGCGAGATGATCGACGGCATGAACTGCTTGGCCGCGCGCCGTGACTCGTAGAGCTCGCCGTCGATGCGGTAGCGGACCATCACCTCCTTCTCGCCCGGCTCGATGTGGATATCGCTGGCGCGCTCCTTGACGGCGTTGAACAGGAGCGAGTTCACCCAGCGGATGATGGGCGCCTCGTCGGTGATCTCGAGGATGTCGACGAGCTCCTCGCTCGAGCCCTCGTCCTCCTCGTCGCCGGCCTCCTTGTCGAGCTCGCCGCCCTTGTCGCGCGTGCGCCCGTAGGCGTCGTTGATGACCTCGAGGATCTTCTGCGACGGCACGAGCACGGGCTGCACGGCCGCCGCCAGCTGGGAGCGCAGGTCGTCGAGCGCGCCGACGTCGAGCGGGTCCGATGTCGCGACGACGACCGTGTCGCCCTCGCGCTGGAGGGCGAGCACGCGGTGCTGCTTCGCGAACCCGATCGGCACCAGCGAGGCGAGCTCGACGTCGACGTCGGCGATCTCGAGGTCGGCGTCGACGGCGATGCCGAGCTGCTTGCCGAGCGCGACGAGCACGTCCTCCTCGGTGACGGCCCGCATCTTGATGAGGATCTCGCCCAGGCGGCCGCCCTCCTTCCGCTGAGCCTCGAGCGCCTGCTCGATGAGCGCGGGCGTGAGCGAGGGTCCGGCCTCGCCCGAGGGGGCGCCCGCGCGCGGTCCGCCGACCGCGCGCTTGGCCTCGAGCAAGAGCTCGCCGATGCGCTTCGTCGTCACGGCGCTCCTACGGGGCTCCCGAGGGAGGGGGAGGCGTCGTCGTCGGCGCCTCGACGGGCGGCGGCACCGGCGGGTTGTGATCGGCGGGCGGCGGTCCAGGCGCCGTCGGCCCCTCCTGGTTGCTCTTGGGCGGCGCCTTCTGGTCGGGCGCCCCAGGCTTCGGCACCATCGAGGGCTCGAGCGGCCCCGACTCGTCGGTGGCCTGCTGGATGCGGATCTGGTCGATCTCATCCTCCTCGAGCTGGATCTCCTTGGCGGCGCGGTTGACCTCCTCGAGCATGCCGCGCTTGCGCCGGTAGTCGGCCACCGTGTCCAGCTCGTGCCGGTCCTCGCCGCCGAAGCGCTCCACGAACTCGCGCCGCTCCTTCATCTTCTTGTCGAGCACGCGGCGCAGGTCCGACTGGTCGTTCACGACATACGGCGTGAGCGCGATGATGAGGTTCGTCTTCACGACGTGCTTCGTCGTGTTGCGGAAGAAGAACCCGAGCACGGGGATGTCGCCGAGGATCG
>Ga0265339_10003829_pt1 | contig 10455 bp, 14 predicted proteins | sample 4CB219metaG_FD_202085 | JGI IMG/M metagenome (GOLD analysis project Ga0265339, IMG submission 202085) | Rhizosphere microbial communities from Carex aquatilis grown in University of Washington, Seatle, WA, United States - 4-CB2-19 metaG | ecosystem: Host-associated > Plants > Roots >...
CGCCGAGACCGCCGCCGTCACCGCCGAGGCCGCCACCGCCTTCTGTCGTGCCCCCGATCGGGCCAATGCCAGTGGTGCCGCCGAACAGATTGCCGAGCAGGCCGCCGGCGCCCAAACCGGCTGTTGCCGTCGAGGTGCCGTCGGAGTTGAGCAGCGAGCCTCCTACGCCGGTCGAGTCACTGTTGGGGTCGATGCCCACCTGAGCCCCGTTGCCGCTGCCGAACAGGTCGCCGGTATTGGCGGTGATGGCGTTGTCACCTGCGCTCGTTGGCGGGTTCAGGACCGTGACGTCAGTCCCATTCCCCGATCCCGTCGAGCCCGATGCGCCGATGCCTGTTCCAAGCAGGCCACCCTGGTTGCCGAGATTGAGGCTGAGAGCGGTCGCCGGAAAAGTCGTCAGCAATACTGTTGCAATAGCGATGGTGGATACAACGATACGCGTATTCATTTGGCACTCCTCATCTTCTGTCCTCTCGCGCCGCCGAGGCGTGCCGGCGGCGACTATCGGATAGGAAGACAACGGAGACCCGAAACTTCAGCTTCGTGACTTTGGTGGTTCTGGTTGCGCCTTCGCTAACGCGCGGATGCGCCTTCTAGGCAAAACTTGAGAACGACAGCGACCACCGAGGGTTATATCGGACTGATACAATTTGGCGCGAAGCAAAGACCGTCCCTGCGCACGGAAGAGCAGCACGGAGCCGCCAAACCGGCGCTCGGTGCTTTGTGTCTTCCGGAGCCTGCGCTAGACAGGCGGTGCGGCGCCTGATCCGCAGCGGAGAATCTTGATCGCGATGGCCAGTCTCATTGCCCTTGCCAATGCCACGCCACCACGGGCTCTGGTGCCCATGGAAATCCTCATCAACCAGGGCGGCGCCGGCGGCGACCTCTATGTGCTGCAGAGCGGCGAGCTCGCCGTCGAGCGTGATGGGGTCGAGGTGACGCGGGTGTCCCGCCCAAACTCACTGGTCGGCGAGATGTCGGTGCTGCTCGGCACCCCCAACAGCGCCACCGTGCGTGCCGTCGGAGAAGCCACCGTGGGCGTCATCAAGGACGCGCGCCGGCAGCTTCTGAGCGATCCCGAGACGATCTTCCAACTGGCCTCGCTGGTGGCGTCACGGCTCGATTCGACCACCGCGCTCCTCGTCGAGCTGTCGCGCGAGCATGCAGGAAAGGCCGAGCACGGCATGCTGTCGCGCATCCTGACCGCGTTGGCGCTGCCGTCCGACGCCGAGGCGGTTTCGCGCTACGACCTGTTCGATCCGCGCAGCCTCCTGCTCTGAGATCAGGCGCCGCCCGGCCCGATCGCCTCGAAGAATTTGGTCCGCCCGTCCGGCGTGACGCGGATCGCCGACAGCTTGCCCGAGGCAAAGCACGCCGTATCAAGCCCGATGCGGTGCGGCGTCACCACCACGTCGTCGTCCGGGGTGTGCCCATGCACGATGCGCAGGCCGCCGGACATCTGCGAGCTGAGGAACGGCGCGCGGATCCAGAGCAGGTCGTCCTCGGTTTGCCCCGCAAGCGGAATTCCCGGCCGGATGCCGGCATAAACGAAGAGCCAGCCCGGCAGCATGACGTAAAGCGGTAGCCCTGACAGAAATTCACGGTCTTCCGCTGGAAACTGGCCGGCAACCTGGGCTGCTGGACCCTCCGGATCGATGCCGTATGACCGCAGCGTTTCAGCTCCGCCCTGCGATCGCCAGTTGTCATCCTCGACCGGATTATTGAGAAACGCCATCAGCAGCGCCTCATGATTGCCCATGAGCGCGATCCGCCGGAAACCGGCCGGCGCCGGGCCTTTCACATGTGCCAGCACCCGCGCCGAAGCGGGTCCGCGGTCGATGTGATCGCCGATTGTGATGAGCCATTTTTCACCGTCGATGCTCAATCCGTCAGCGACAATCTGCGTTTCGATGTCGAGCAACTGGCTGAGGCAACCATGCACGTCGCCGATCGCGTAGACGGCGGCGGGCCATGCATGGAAGGTGAGGCGTGGATGAACCATGCCGGTTCATAGCGCAATCGGCCGCTTGGGGAACGCCCCGGAACGGCCCTAAGGTTCGCCGGCGTCGGAACGGAGATCGCGGATGTTCGGAATGAGGGGGCGGCACAGGGGGTTCTTCGCGGCGCTGATCGCAGGCCTCGTCGTGCTTGCGATCGGGCTCATCGTACGTCCGGGCCTTGGCCTCCTGCTCGCCACCAACGTCTTCTTCCTGGTCTATTTGGGGATGGTGCTGCCGGTGGCCTCGCGCAAGCTTACCGCCGAGTACCTGCGGCAGCACGCCGACGAGGAAGATCAGCCGGCGCTTGTCATCTTCCTTGTCATGGTAGCGACCGCAGTGACGTCCGCCGTAGCGCTGTTCCTGGTGCTGACCGGTCACACGCCGATGGGGATCGAGCTTGTGCTGGGCAGTGCCTCGGTCGTCCTGGGCTGGTTCGCGGTCCACACCATGATGGCGATGCACTACGCCTGGGAATTCTATGGGAAGCCCGACTCGGGACGTTCGAAGCGCAACGATGGAGCGGCTGGCGGCCTCGAGTTTCCGGGAAACGAGGATCCCGACGGGATCGCCTTTCTCTACTTTTCGTACGTCGTCGGCATGACCGCCCAGACCTCCGACACCGCCGTCAGCACCAACGCCATGCGCCGCATCGTGGGCGTGCATGGGATTTTCGCGTTCTTCTTCAACACGGTGATCGTGGCGGCGGCGGTCAATATCGTTGTGTCGATCGCGCATTGACTAAGCGCACCGGACGCGGGACCGTTCGCGCCTGACGCGACGGAGGGAGCCGTCACGTCACAAGCGGAGTTGTCGGCGTATCAGCGCGTGCGAAGGGCCTCGCCGAGGGCCCGGTGAACAATTTCCGACCGGAGGAACATCATGAAGCTCAATCTGATCGCCGGCATTCCCGTTGTCGTGGCCGCGAGCCTGTTGCTGACCGCCTGTGGCGGCAACACACCGACCGCATCGTCAAGCTCGTCGAGCGCGCCAAGTGCAGCGGCGGTTGCCTCATCGAGCGCCGCCGCGGCTGCCGATGCATCGGCCTCGGCCGAAGCGGCTGCCGCCTCCGCATCTGCCGCCTCCGCGGCGTCTGCTGCCAAGGCCTCGGCCGATGCGGCCTCGTCCTCGGCCGCCGCCGCCGCAGCCGCTTCCGCGTCGCAGGCATCAGCTGACGCGGCATCGTCTTCGGCCGCAGCACAAGCCGCCGCTTCGGCTGCCTCTGCCTCCCAAGCTGCCGCGTCCGCTGCTGCCGCTTCGGCTTCGGCCGCCTCAGAAGCCGCGGCCTCTCAGGCAGCGGCCGCATCCGCATCGGAAGCTGCCGCGTCGGCGGCCGCGGCCTCGGCCGCCTCTGCATCCGAGGCGGCTGCATCGCAGGCATCCGTCGCTTCGGCGTCCGCGGCGTCTGCATCAGCCGCCGCAGCGTCGGCAGCCTCCGCCTCCGAGGCCTCCGCGTCCGCCGCCTCGGTGGCATCGGCATCGATGGCCTCGGCATCGGAAGCGTCAGCATCAATGGCCTCGGCATCCGCAGCCTCGGCATCCGAAGCTTCTGCGTCATCCGCATCCGCAGCCTCGGCGTCGTCCGCATCTGTGGCAGCTGCATCCGCATCTGCGGCGTCCGCTTCGGCAGCGTCGGCCTCGGAAGCCGCAGCGTCCGCCGCGGCTTCGGCCTCGCAAGCGGCAGCGCCCGCGGCGCTGGCAAGCAGTGCTGCGGAGCCATCGTCGTCGGCCATGGCAACCATGGCCTCCTCGTCGGAGATGGCACCGGCGCCCTCGTCCGAGATGGGGATGAGTTCATCGTCTGAGATGGCGGTGTCGTCGTCTTCTGAGATGGCCCCGGCCTCATCCTCGCAGATGGCTTCGATGGCGTCGTCCGAGATGGCCATGAGCTCCTCTGAAATGGTGTCGAGTTCATCATCCGAGATGGCGCCGATGGGTTCATCGTCTGAGATGGCGGTGTCGTCGTCTTCTGAGATGGCCCCGGCCTCGTCCTCGGAGATGGCCCCGATGTCGTCATCCGAGATGGCGCCGATGGCGTCGTCCGAGATGGCCATGAGTTCCTCTGAAATGGGGTCGAGTTCCTCGTCGGAAATGGCACCGATGAGCTCGTCATCGGCAATGGCACCGATGAGCTCGTCATCGGTAATGGCATCCTCATCCGAAATGGTGATGAGCGCCTCGTCCGCCCCCGCCGCGCCGGACTTGACAGGCACGATCCCGGCCGCTGCACTGACCGGCGACGTGGCCACGGCTGCCCCAGGCTCGACCGTCGATGGCTTCGACTATGTCGGCGTCTGGGCCAAGGACGGAGCGACTTGCGCGACGATCGGCTCGACCGGTGCCACCGGCTTTGCGGTCATCACGACAGCGTCGTTTCGTGACGACACGCGGACTGGCACCGGCGTCTATCTGGCGGAGACCAACGGCAAGGTAAGCCTCGATCTCGGTGGTGGCAAAAGCGTCAGCCTCGAGCAGACCGGCAAGGACGCGCTCGATATCGACGGCACCGCGATGGTGCGCTGCACGCCCTAGAGCATCGTTCCGATCGAGATCGCAAAGGGCCGCCGCGGCGGCCCTTTTCACGTCGGCGTGCTGGTGACGGCAAAGAGCACGATCGCCGCGGCATTGCTGACGTTGAGCGACTTGATCGCGCCGCGCATGTCGAGCCGCACCAGCTCGTCGCATACCGCGCGCGTGCGCTGCCTCAGGCCCTTTCCCTCGGCGCCCAGCACGATCGCGAGGGGACCGCTGCCGCCGCGCGGTCCGAGCGCGGAGGGTGCCTCGGAATCGAGCCCGATGACGCGCATTCCGCGCCCTTTGAGGTCTTCGAGCGCATCACTGAGGTTTCGCACCTCGATCAGCGGCACGAGGTCGAGAGCGCCCGAAGCGGCTTTGGCTAGAACGCCGGTTTCGCTCGGGGCGTAGCGCTGTGTCGTGAGCACGGCGTCAGCGCCGAAGGCGCAGGCCGTGCGCAGGATCGCCCCGACATTGTGCGGGTCGGTTACCTGATCGAGCACTACGATCAGCTGCAGCGGACTTATGTCGTCAATCCCGAAGCGGTCGACCGGCGCCACTTCGAGCGCAACACCTTGATGCACTGCGTCGCGTCCAAGAATCTCATCCAGCTGTCTTGGCGTCACTTCACGCTGCTTGAGGCGCGGGATGTCCCCGGTCTCGCGCAACCGCGCGAGGGCGTTCGGAGTCGTCAGCAACTCTCGCTTGTCGCGGCGGGGATTATCGAGAGCGGCGCGCACCGTATGCAGCCCGTAGAGGTAGACCGGCCCCTGGTCCGGATCGTGCCGTGGTTTGGGCGGAAAGCGGTTCTCGCGCATGGCTCTCGACTAGGCGGTTTGGCCACCGGCCACAAGGCCGCCCCCGACGCCCGTTTTGGAGGTTGACAGGATACCGGCCCCTCACCATAAACCCGCACGCTTCCGGCCTCGGCCGGAGCGTAGCGGATGCGCCGGCCCGTCTCGGCTGGGGGAGAGTGTCCCGAGTGGCAAAGGGGGCGGACTGTAAATCCGCTGGCTATGCCTTCGTAGGTTCGAGTCCTACCTCTCCCACCATCCGCGACGCGCGCGGGTGTAGCTCAATGGTAGAGCAGCAGCCTTCCAAGCTGAATACGAGGGTTCGATTCCCTTCACCCGCTCCAGGCGCTCGGTCTGCAGATTGCGCGCCGCGTTCATCGGCCGGTTCATCGACACGTAGCCTCGAACAGGGCCAGGCCAGCCGAAACAAAATGCCCCCGCGAATGGCAGGGGCACGACACTCTTGCTTTGCGGATGCGAGGCCGGGGCGCCGGCCTCGATCGACGCTTACTTGTGCATGGTCTTCATGGCCGCCATTTCCGCTTTCCAGTCCGCGATGCAGGCTGGCAGCAGCGGCAGGAAGTAGCAGTAGGCCGGAATGGTCGGCTTGGCGGCGGGTTTCATGGTGGCGGCGCCAACCGGCAGTGCGGGCAGGACGCTTGCAGCCACGAGGGCCACAACTACCAGAGTCTTTTTCATCTGTTTCCCCTGACGTTGCCCGCGTGAAGCCGCGAGCTGGCGGAACGCTAGTGCAGCGCCTGAAACGCGGCAACGGAGGGCTACGAAAATCCCGGCGAATGCGCGGATTCGGCAACACCTACGACACCCGGCGAGGCTTGCGAAGCGCGGGCTTTGCGATTAGATCGGCGGCGCCTCGGAGGGGTATAGCTCAGTTGGTAGAGCATCGGTCTCCAAAACCGAGGGTCGAGGGTTCAAGTCCTTCTGCCCCTGCCAAGGCAAATCAAAGAGTTACCTGATCTCGCGTCGTCGCGGCCATCTGGGTCGAGAACCAAGCGATGGTGCGCCGCAGCCCGTCGTCGAGCTCGACTTTGGGCGACCAGCCGAGCCGCTCGCGCGCGAGGGTAATGTCCGGCTTGCGGATACGCGGATCGTCCTCGGGCAGGGGGCGGCGAATGATGGTCGAGCGGCTGCTGGTGAGCGCGATGACCCGCTCTGCCAAAGCCCTGACACTGATTTCGGCCGGATTGCCGAGGTTGATCGGCGCAAAGCCGAAGGGCTCCGCGCAATAGAGCTCGACCAGCCCATCAACCAAGTCGGAGACGTGGCAGAGCGATCGGGTCTGGCTGCCCTCGCCGAACATCGTCAGTGGTGCGCCGCTGAGGGCCTGAACCACGAAATTGGACACCACGCGGCCGTCGCTTGCCGCCATCCCCTCGCCATAGGTGTTGAAGATGCGCGCGACGCGAACGTCGATTTTGTGTTGCCGGGCATAGTCGGCACACAGGGTCTCGGCGGTGCGCTTGCCCTCGTCGTAGCAGGCGCGCGGGCCAACAGGATTCACATTGCCCAGATACGTCTCGTTCTGCGGATGGACGCTCGGGTCGCCGTAGACCTCGCTGGTCGAGGCCTGAAGGACCCGGATGCCGCGACCCCGCGCCAGCTCGAGCATGTTGTACATGCCCCACACGCTCGTCCGCAGCGTCCGGATCGGATCGGCCTGGTAGTGCGGCGGCGAGGCGGGGCAGGCGAGGTTGAAGATGCCGTCGACGTCATACGACGCAACGTCAATAACATCGGCCTCGACGATGCGGCACGCCCCGCTGGCCATTTCGGCAAGACCGCTGCGCGAGCCGGTCGAAAAATTGTCGACGGCCACCACCTTTGCACCTTCTGCCAGCAGCCGACGGACGAGGTGCCGGCCAATGAATCCGGCGGCGCCGGTGACGAGAATGGTATTTCCTCCGAATGCGAAGCTCATTTGCCGGGCCGGTCCCAGTTGGCGGTGATGATGTCGACGGCATCGCGCTTGCCTGCTTCGAAGTCGAGGGACATCGCAAAGTGCTGTGCGTTTTCCGCTATCGATCGAGCCTCGTCTGCATGGCCTCTGGCCCAGTCCACCTTCTCGGCCAGGTCGGACATGTCAGAGCGGACGGGGACGAAATGCTCAAACGGCTTGATGCGGTCATAGTACCATTGCCGATAGCCAAGCTGGGACTCGACCTTGAACACGCAGCAGCCAAACAGCATTCGCACGAACAGGTTGGACCAGGTGTTGGTCACGCCATCGATGTCGATGGCGAATTTCCGGTGTAGCCAGCTCGGCTCCGGAAGCCAGCCCCCGCTCAGTCCGGCCCCGACAGCGGGCCCGGTCCAGATGCCGCCGTCTTCTCCTATGCCGGCAAGACGCACATCGCTATCCGCTATGCCCCGGGCCTTCATGCATAGGCGGAGCCTGGGGATCACCGCGGCATTATTCTGATCGGCGAGATCGAAGCTGACGGCACCGGCGCCATTCATGCCACCACGCCAGACGACATCGTGGGTGCGTGCCGACCAAGCCGGGGCGTGGGCGGCCAACTGTCGTGCGACAGCAAAACCCTCATAGAGGTAGAAATGGGGGTCCGGGAGGGCAATCGCCGCCTTTGAACGAACAGATGGGGAGAAGCGTGCCAGCGACGGGCGCTGTCCGTCACTGGCGTTGACGGTTATGCGCCGCACCTCAGCTCCGCACAGGTCCATCCAGTAGAGATAGGCGCTCACAAAATTGCGCGAAGAAACAAGGAAGTCGCGCGGAGCGTCGATGCCGTAAGCGATTGAGTAACGGCCGGCTCCATCGCGCTCGATCGCGACATCGTTTGCCCATCCTGCGCCGTGCCGGCCGACCCGAACCTTGACTAGGCGGCCGCGTCTCTCAAGAGTCCGCTCGAAATCCAGAGCGAGAAGTCTGGCGTCGAGCCACTCACCCAAACGGGCAGTCGCCCTGCTGTGACGTCCTGCCAAGGCACGGTCTCCACGAGGCAGCGTGGTCTGACATTGTAAGCTAAGACCTGTCCAGATCCGCACGTCTTGGTGTCGCCGGCGTCAAGCAGGAAGACCTTCCGACCGCTGAGGATCATGAAACCGGCTGGTCCCACTCGGCGGTGATCAAGTCCACCGCCTCGTTCTTGCCGGTCTCAAAGTCGAGACCTAGGGCAAAGCGCTGTGCATTGTCCGCAATCGCTCGAGCCTCGTTGGGATGGCTTTTGGCCCACTCCACCTTCTCGGCCAGATCCGACATGTCCGGCAGAATTGGGACGTAATGTTCGAACGGTAAGACGCGATCATAGTACCATTGACGAAAGCCGAGCTGGGACTCGACCTTGAAAGGCGCAGCACCCCAGCAGCATCCGGATAAAGAAGTTCGACCAGGTATTAGAAAAGCCGTCGATGTCGATGGCGTATTTCCGAGTGAGCCAACTTGCTGCGGCGATATGGTCGCCGATAAGGCCCACTTGACGAGCGGGCTCTGTCCAAATTCCTCCGTCCGCGCCAATTCTCACCATCCGTACGTCGAACCTCGAGTCACCCTGCACTTTCAGGCAAAGACGCATTCGTGGCACGACGAGAGGGTTGTCCTGATCGGCATGATCGATGCTGATCTGCCCTGGGCCGTTACTGCCTCCGCGCCAAACAACTTGGTCGCTCCGCGTCTCCCATGCAGGGGTATCCGGCACCCTCAGCCGCTCCGCCTGGAACGCGTGGTGCTGGAAAAAATGCGGGTCTGGAATTGCTACGTGCTTTGAGCGCGGAGCCGAAGGGGCGAAGCGCGCACAGGACGGGCTGTCGCCGTCGCCCGCATTTATGGTCATGCGAGTGACGGTCGCAGGCGTGGAGTCCATCCAGTAAAGGTAGGCCAGCAGTGAGTGCCGTGCGGGAAGGACGAAGCGCCTTCGGGCCGAGGCCGAGTACGTGATCTTGTAAATGTTGCGGCCGCGATCAACGCTTACGTCGTGCGGCCAGCCCTCGCCCGTCAGGTCGATAGTTATCTTCACGTTGCGGCCGTGCTTGGCGAACGATCTCTCGAGATCTCTGGCTATGAACCGCGCGTTGACTGCGTCGATCAGATGTCCGGCGAGACTGTCGTGACTGGCCTGCAAACTCGCCCCTTTATACGCCTCTTTCGGTGTTGCATTGTCCCCTTGAACTGTCTAGATACCCCGCTCCCAGCCGCCCGAGGTGACTCGCGCGGCGATTGGTTTTGGGCAAAACGCCTTAGGAAATCAGCGGATGGCTGCGATCAACCCGATCAAGTTCCTGCAGGAAGTACGGCAGGAAGTATCGAAGGTCACCTGGCCCACACGCCAGGAGACGGTGATCTCGACCATCATGGTGCTGGCGATGGTGACGATCGCGAGCCTGTTCTTCCTGGCTGCGGACCAGATCATTTCTTTTCTGGTGCATTTGATCCTGCCGACGACCGGCTGACACGAACGACCTGGGTTAAGGACTAAAAGCGGCATGGCCAAGCGCTGGTACATCGTTCAGGCGTATAGCAACTTCGAGCGCAAGGTCGCCGAGGACATTCGTCAGAAGGTCGCGCAGAACAAGCTTCAGGACTTGTTCGAGGACGTGATCGTGCCGACCGAAAAGGTCGTGGAAATGCGCCGCGGCCGCAAGGTGGATGCCGAGCGCAAATTCTTTCCCGGCTACGTGCTGGTGAAGATGGACATGACCAATGACGCCTATCACCTCATCAAGAACACCCCAAAGGTGACGGGCTTCCTTGGTTCGGGCGACAAGCCGATGCCGATCTCCGAGCGTGAGGCGATGGCGATCCTGCAGCAGGTGCAGGAAGGGGTTGAGCATCCCAAGCCATCCGTTTCGTTCGAGGTCGGAGAGAAGGTGCGCGTCGCCGACGGCGCGTTCCAGAGCTTCGAGGGCATCGTCGAAGAAGTCGACGAGGAGCGTTCGCGGCTCAAGGTTGAAGTTTCGATTTTCGGGCGGCCGACACCGGTCGAGCTCGAATACGGTCAGGTCGAAAAGGTCTGATCCCTGAAAGCCGTGGGAGGGAAGCTGCAGTCGCCAACTGCGGGGGAGCCCGGACCACGGCGTCTACCAACCCAGCCCGATCGTGGGCGATTTGGAGATAGAGCATGGCAAAGAAGATCACAGGCTACCTGAAGCTTCAGGTGCCGGCCGGTTCGGCGACC
>Ga0265339_10003835_pt1 | contig 10440 bp, 9 predicted proteins | sample 4CB219metaG_FD_202085 | JGI IMG/M metagenome (GOLD analysis project Ga0265339, IMG submission 202085) | Rhizosphere microbial communities from Carex aquatilis grown in University of Washington, Seatle, WA, United States - 4-CB2-19 metaG | ecosystem: Host-associated > Plants > Roots > Rhizosphere...
GGCAGCGGCAGGCCGCGCTTGTCGCTGCCCCACTCCAGTTGGCTCATGAACCCGCCGCCGACGGCGTTGAGATCGGCAAGCAGGTCGCGAACGATCAGGTACATCGCCAGGCTGTCGGTGAACCGCTTCTCGGCGGCCGCGTCGGGCAACTCGACCCGCTGACCGAGGTTCGAGGCCACCCACGCCCGCAAGGCCTTGAGTTCCGCGGCGTTGTAGGCCTTCTTGGCAAGCATGTCCGCCAGCAGCTTCATGTCCAGCCGCGTGATCTCCAGCCCGAACGTCCGGCGGGTCGGAATCACATGGGCCAAGGCGGTCTCCATGCCCATTGAGTCGTGCCCGAAGATCACGACGCGGCGGCCTCGCAGACCGGCGGCCGTCATCGCCGCGTAGCACCAGTCGATGAGAGCTACGGCGGTCTTGTCGCTCATCTTGGGGTTGGCGCCGGTGTCGGCCCAGTTGCCGACGTTCAGCGTGGCCAGGTATCCGCTCTGGGCCAGCGCGCCGGTGACCGCGTGTGCGTAAACCACGCCGGGCTTGGGTCCGCTGTTGCCACAGGTGATGTTGACCGGCATGCCGGCGGGCAGTTGCCCCAGCAGTGTCATCAGAGTCAGTTGGGGGAAGGCCCACGTGTCCGGGGCGCAGATGACGGCGTCGACCTTGGCGTCGCGGAACTGCCTGGCCACCTGGTCGGCCTGCGCCTCGCCGTCGATGAGGATCGGCGTCCAGACCACATTCACCGGCCGCCCGTCGGGCATCTTCACACCGGCGGCCACCACTTCGGCGACCATCTCGATGATGTTCACGCACCGCACGCGATCAGCTGCGTCGATCCGCGGATCACCCGTCGCGCACACACCAAACGTAAACGCCCCAACATGGGGCGACACCTTATCAGATAAACGATTCGCCTTGACCATTTACGTCTCCTTTCAAGAACGCCAGACAGGATACGCAAAAGAGCCACTAGCCACAAGCCACTAGCGACCAGGTCCTCGTACACCTGCCTGCATCCAAATGTAATCGGTTGCGATCCACGCCGAAAGGCAAACCGGCATTGAGCACTGCAGAATGTGGACGGAGGCTTGCCTTTCAGCGTCGTTGGATCACAGAATTGATTAGAACGAGTTCCCACAGCATTTGGCCGATGGATTCCGCATTCCGCATTCCGCATAGGTGGGTCCGCTCGCTTACATTTCACGGCTTGCTCGCACACGCGGCTCTACTTCTTGAGCCTAAGGAACTCCATGACTTGCTTGAGGTCGCTCCATACCATGCCGCGGGTCTCGACGTTGTAGTTGCGCAGCAGATATGAAGGATGGAATGTCGGCATGACTGGCGTGCCGCCCAGGCCTGGGGCGATCTCGGGCAGTTTTTGCCATTGTCCGCGGATCTTGGTGATGCCAATGGTCGTGTTCAGGAGCGTCTGCGTGGCAGGGTTGCCCAGCGTGACGATGACCTTGGGGCGGATGATCTGCAGTTGGCGGGCCAGGAAGGGCCAGCACTTGACGACCTCGTCAGGCGCGGGCGTGCGATTTTCTGGCGGGCGGCACTTGAGGACATTGCAGATGTACACGTCCTCGCGACGCAGGCCCATGGCGACGATCATTTCGGAGAGCTTTTGCCCGGCCCGGCCAACAAAGGGGCGTCCGCAAGCGTCTTCGTCGGCTCCCGGCGCCTCGCCTACAAACACAAGTTGCGCGTTTGAGTCGCCCTCCCCAAAGACCAGATTGGTGCGGGTCTTGCCCAGCGGACACCCCTGACACGCCAGCGCCTCCTGGCGAAGGGCATCCATAGCGGCGGCCTTTTCGGCAGCGGACATCGGCGCGAGCTCCTCCTGCACGGCCGGCAACTCGATCCGCCGGGCATCGGCCACCACTGCCGGGGCAGTCGCAGCCATTGCTGACCGCTCGCGCGCTAGCGGAGCCGCCGGGGCCGCAGAGGGCACCACCAGCGGATTGCGTCGCGCGGGCAGGAACACCCCACCCATCATGAGATCAGTCTCCAGCAGTTGCCGGGCAATGTTCCGCATCTCGTCAGTCGTGCTCATGGCCCGCATTGTACACGCCCGACCACCGGCCACAAGGGCGCGGTCCAACTACAGCCACAGAGGGCACAGAGAACTCAGAGAAAGCACCTTGGTTTTTCTTTCCTCGGTGAGCTCTGTGTCCTCTGTGGCGGTCGTTGGGTCTTGGCGATCGAATGTGCGCAAAAAAGCGGCCGACGGGGGAAAGGAGGACAAAAACCGCCGTCGGCCGGAGGGGCCTGCAGGTGGGTAGCCCCTCTCGCTCGCTCTGTGTAATATAACGGAACTGTCTCAACGGAAGTTCGGAGATTTTCCGGCTTTTTAGGTTTTTCCGGTCTCCAACATGCATCCTACTGCCACATCATGTCTTACAATAAGATATTCGGTGTATGGTGACCACAGGTATTTACCCTTAATGTCATCAATATAGTTCGGAACCAGACTGTTCCAAGGGTGGGCTATTCAGAGATATGAACGGCGAGCCAAAGCTTCTTAGGACCGGCTCACTTCACAAGGACGTCAGGCCCTTGGCGGTCGCTGCGGTCGCCGTCCCAGCGGTGGGCGGCGATGGCGTCGAGGATCTGGTAAGCCACCTCGATGGCTGCCAGCCCGTCGGCGGCGGAGACCACGGGGGCGGCACCTTCTTCGACGGTGCGGCGGAAGGCCTCGGCTTGGCGGCACAGGGGCTCGGTGCTGTCGTCGACGATGAGCTGCTCGTATTTCAGCAGCTTGGTGTAGTCGACGCTGGTGGCCAGTTCAGCCAGATCCTTCACGTCCAGTTCGCGGGCCATCTGGATGAGGTCCAGGTTCTCACTCTTCTTGATGACCACGCCGGTCTTCTTGGCGTAGTCGACGCTGAGGTAAGCCTGCTCGCCGAAGATCCGCATGCGACGTTCGGTCTTAACGGCCAGTCGGCTGGCGGTGATGTTGGCCACGCACCCGTTGGCGAAGGCCAGGCGGGCGTTGCAGATATCCTCGTGCTTGCCGATGACGGCGACGCCGACCGCGTGGACATCGACAACCCGGCTGGCAGCGAGCATGAGTACCAGGTCGATATCGTGGATCATCATGTCCAGCACCACGCCGACATCGGCGGAGCGGAACGTGAAGGGGCTGATGCGGTCGGCCTCGATGAACTTCGGCGCAAAGGCATGCTTCGATAGCGCCAGCACGGCGGGGTTGAATCGTTCGGTGTGTCCTACTTGCACGCTGGCGCCGCCCTGGCGGGCCAGTTCGATGATTTCTCGGCCGGTCGCAATGTCGGGCGCGAGGGGCTTTTCGATAAGCACGCTCTTACCCGCCTTGAGGAACGGCCTGGCGGCATCGAGGTGTGCTCGCGTGGGGACGGCGATGATGGCGGCATCGCACATTTCGACAGCCTGTGCCGGATCGGTCACCGCGACGGTATCGCGCTGCTTGGCCAGTGCCTGTGCCGCGGCGGCATTAGCATCCACCACGCATGCAAGGGTCGCCCCGGACATCTCGTGAATGACGCGGGCATGAAGCTTGCCCATTCGGCCGGCCCCGACGACAGCTACGCGAAAGCTCATGCCAGTGCCCTCCGGATGACAGCCTTCCACTCGCCGGGCATGAACTGCTCGAATTCGGGTGGGATCTCGCCGCGGTAGATCTCGCGGTGTCGTCCGTACGTACCCTTTAGGCTGCGGCTGCAGAAGGCGCACAGATCGGCGACTTCGCCCTCGACGCCCAGGTTGACCAGTTGTTCGATCTTGGTGGCCAGGGCGGCCTCGTTATAGAACAAGTCCGCTAGCGCCCCGCGTAGTTCTTTTTCGTCCTGTGCGCTGAGGCGTGCGGTCTTGATACCCTGGTCGTTGATGCCCGCGACAGTGGGCGTAGTCTCGTCGCCCTTGGGGCCAAAGATGGTGTATGGCGGCACGTCGCGGCGGACGGGCACGCGGCGGTCGACGCGACTGTATTGCCCTATCGTGCAGAACTGCAGCACCGCGGACATGTCGTCCAGAATCGCGCCATCATGCACGCGGATATGCCCGGCCAGCAGCACTCCGCGGCCCAGCGTCGTGCGGTCGTCGATGAAACTGTCGTGCCCGATATGGCAGCCGTCCATGAGGTAGTTGCCGTCGCCGATCCTCGTGAGGTAGCCGCCCGACTCAGTGCCGACATGGGCCGTCACATTGCGTCCGAAACGGTTGCGATGCCCGATCACCAACAGCGTCACGCCGCCGGCGTACTTGAGGTCCTGCGGGATCGCCCCCAGCACGCACCCCTCGCCGATGTAATTGCCCTGCCCGATAATAGTGTGGCCGGTCACGCAGACGCGGCGATGAAGCACCGTGTCGGGCCCGATGGTCACGTGCGGGCCGATAACGCAATACGCACCAATGACCGCCGACGGTGCTACCCGGGCGGAAGGGTCGATCTCACGAAGGACGGTCAGGCTTTTCATTGGTATCCGTTTATTGGCTACTTGATTAACGACTTCTGCACGCTCTGGACAAGGCGCTGCACGTGCAAGTCGCAGTCTTCCTGGGCCAAAAGGCGCTGGAGGACGGCAGCGTCGACACCCTCACCCGAGCTGTTGTAGATCTCGTGGAACGCCGACTTGAGGGCCTTGATAGAACTGTCGCCAAAGCCGCAGCGGCGGAGTTTCTCCGTGTTCACGCCGCGGACGCGGAACGGCGTGCCCTGGACCATCGCGTATGGTGGGGCATCGCGGTTGATCTCGGTGTACCCCAACGTGAACGTGTACGCGCCGACATGGACGCCCGGATCGATCACGATGAAGCCGCTGGTGTGAACGTAGTCTTCCAGCACCGCCCCGGCCCCGATCAGCGTACTGTTGATCAGGATGCCGTGATTGCCCAGTTTGGCCCCGGCGCCGATGTGGCAGCCGATCATTACCAGGTTATCGTCGCCGATCCGTGTGGGAGCCTCGCTCGTGCCGCCATAGATCGTGGCATGCTCGCGGATCGAGTTGGCGACGCCGATGACGACCTCGCCCTCCTCGCCGCCCTTGCCCTCGCTGGTGCCGATGACCGCCAGCGGAAATACCCTGTTGCGCTCGCCCAGAATGGTCTTGCCGGTGATCGTGACATTGCCTTCAATCACGCACCCGGCGCCGATCCGAACGTGCGGGCCGATATACGTAAACGGCCCGATCTTCACATCGTCGGCAATCTTCGCGCCGCGTTCAATCGTTGCAAGTTTTGAAATCTCTGCCATATCGTCCTTAACAGCAGCCAATAGCCAACGGCCATTAACTAATACGTAGCTCGTAGTTCCATGCGCCGCAGGGCAGTTGCTCTGCTAGCGGTACCTTCCGCTTTTCTCTGAATTCTCGGTGTCCTCTGTGGCCGTCGTCTTTCACGCCGGTTCTGCATCCACCAGCATGAACTTGATCTCCGCCTCGGCGGCGACATCGTTGCCTACCAGGGCGCGGCAGCGGCAGTGGGCAGTGCGGCTGCGGACGTGAATGGCCTCGGCCTCCAGAATCAACTGGTCGCCGGGGTACACCAGGCGGCGGAGCTTGACGCGATCGATGCTCAAGAGGAATCCCAGCTTGCCGGCGTGCTCCAGCCGCCGACTGACCAGGATGCCAGCCAGTTGCGCCATCGCCTCGACCTGCATCACACCGGGCATGATCGGCTGGCCGGGGTAGTGGCCCTGGAAGTACGGCTCATTCATGGAGACGTTCTTGATGCCAACCGCACGCTTGTCGCCTTCGATCTCGATGATCCGGTCGACCATCAGGAACGGGTAGCGGTGAGGCAGCATCCGCATGATCTGGCGGATGTCCATCAGCGGCTCGTGCACGCCGCCGCGGGTACGACCGCCAGTGGCGATCGTCTCCAAAAGCTTGCGGACCAGGTTCTGGTTGAGCTCGTGGCCGCTCTTATAGGCAACGATCCTGCCGCGGAGGTGCCGCCCCAGCAGCGCCAGGTCGCCGATCAGGTCGGCCACCTTGTGCCGCACGTGCTCATCGGGGAACCGCACCTGGTTTTCCACGGGCCCGTCGTTGCCCATGACCAGAACGTCCCTGGTGGTCAGGTGCTCGCCCAGACCCTGGGCCCGGAACTGCTTGGCCTCGGCCTCCAGCAGGAACGTCCGCGAGGGAGCGATCTGCCGCATGTAGTCGTCTTTGCCCAGGCGGAATCCCAACACCTGGCGGCCTATGGAAGGCACATTGCCGTAGTCCAGGTCATAGAGGATGTCCAGGCAGTCCACCGGACCAGGCAGCGCGGCCAGCATCGCGTCGCCCTCGCTGATCGAAATCGCCTCCTCGATGACATACACCTTCTGAGGGATCTCCTGCTCCAGCGTGCCGGCCGAGGTCAGCGCCTCGGCGAACGCCAATGGCGAACCATCGATCGACGGCGTCTCGGCGGCCGATACCTCAATGACCAGGTTGTCCAGGTCCAGGCCCCACGCCGCCGACAGCACGTGCTCGACGGTCTCGACGGAGGCCGAGCCGTTAACCAGCGTGGTCCGACGTGGACGTTTGACGACATTGGCGACATCGGCATGGATGCGGACTGGCTCGCCCAAATCAGTGCGGACGAAAACGATGCCGCTGTTGGGCTCGCCGGGGTTAAACCGCAGCGTGCACGACTCGCCGCCGAACAGGCCCGGACCTACAACGTCTACGGGCTTCTTAATGGTCTTTTGAAGACTCAAGGGCGTTTAGCCTCGATTCAAGTTCCTTGACCCTGCGCTGCAACTCGGGCAGCTTGCCAACATTGACTGTCTGCCGCATGAAGTCCCGCACACCAACGGCCAGGGTGCCGAAAACTTCTGCACCTGGCGGCACATCCTTCAGGAGCCCCGACTGGGCACCGACCCGCGCCAGGTCGCCGATCGCCACGTGGTCGCCCACGCCGACTTGGCCACCCATAACCACATAGTTTCCTAACCGGCAACTGCCCGCCAACCCAACCTGGGCGGCCAGCAGGCAGCCTTGGCCAATCTGCACGTTGTGGGCCACCTGGACATAATTGTCGATCTTGGTGCCGGCACCGACCCGCGTAACGCCGAACTTAGCCCGGTCCACGCAGACGCATGCACCCAGGTCTACATCGTCCTGAAGCTCGACGATCCCGATGTGGGGCACACGGACGTTCTTGCCTTGTGACTGGTAATAGCCAAAGCCATCGTAGCCGATCACGCAACCGGGCCCCACGCGGACCCGACAGCCCAGGCGACAGCCCCAGCGAACCACCGCGTTCTCGAACAGCACGCAGCCTTCGCCGAGCGTCACGTTCGCGCCGATCTTCACGCCGGCAGATAACACACAGCCAGCACCAATCACCGCACCTTCGCCGATAACCACAAACGGGCCAATGGCTACGTCAGCGGCCAGGCTTGCCGACGACGCTACGACGGCCGATGGGTGGATGCCCACCGCCGGCAGGTCATCGCCAGGATTAAAGTAGCCCAGCAACGCCGCAAGGGCGGCCTGGACGTTCTTCACCCGAACCAGCGGAATGCCCGCCGCGGGGACACTGGCGCCCACCAGGGCAGCCGACGCCTTGGAACTCGGCAGTTGTCCGGCAAGGGCTGCATCCGAAACAAAGGTCATCTGCCCTGGCACGGCCTCGTCCAGCGAGCCAACGCCATTAATGGCGACGCTTGGGTCACCCTCCAATTGGCCTTGGACCAGTTGGGCAATCTCCTGCAACGTAATGCTGATACTCATCGGCCGGGTATCATAGCCGCCCAAGCCCCCCGCTGCAAGAGTAGCGACAAGAGGCTAATGCCCGAGCGGGGCGTACATGGATCTGCACGGGCGACCTACTTCTTTTGGCCCTTGTACAACTCGTTCAGGTTAAGCAGGACCTGGTCGGTGATTTCCATGGATGGATCAGCATAGAGGACCTTGCGGCGGGTGAGCTGGTCCAGGAACTCATCGACAGTCCGCGTTGAGAGCTCGGCCGATTCCTTCACCAGCACCAGCGTGTAGCCGTCATCCTTGGCGACGTGACCGATCATCGCGACGATCTCGTCGTGCATCTCCTTGCTCAGCCGGAGGTTGGTGCGGTTCTGCATTTCGGTCTGCGTGTTGGCCCACGCCTGCCGCTCGATCATCTTCTTGGTCAAGTCCTCGGTGACCTTGTCGTAATCGGGCGTGCCTGGCTTCAGGCTCGTCGGGCCACCGCCCAGTTGATTGTTGAGGTCCTCGATATCCTTCTTGTACTGCCTATCCTTCTTCTCAATTTCTTCCATTGCAGCCTTCTGCTTGGCGGCGAAATCCTTGGCCTTGTCGTAATTCCGGAAGATTCGCCCGATGTCAACCACGGCCACGCGGGCCGGAGCGGGCAGTTCCTTGGGGGCGGCAGAGGAAAGATTAATGGCCAAGCCCAGTACCAGGGCAACCACGGCCACGGCGACGATCATCAACGAACGCTTCATCATGCACCTCGTGTTGGGGTTTTCGTATAGCGGCCTCATGGTACGGAATTCCAAGCACGGATGCCAGCGGTTAGGTGGAGATCGGAAGGCGAAACAAGAGGTGTTTCGGTATTCAGGGGGGCGCGATATTGGGTGCGGCTTGCTGTGGGCTCGCGCCTGGACGCGACGGTGGCTTGCCTGTCGGCGCTGTTCGAATTCGCCTAGACATGATGCGGGCTCTGCCTTTTTGCTCTTTGAGTGTTCCCCACAAAAAAAGAGCAAAAAGGCAGAGCCCGATCTAAATCCATTACGCGGCCCTCTACGCCCCGTCTTCGCCAATGAGGTAGACGCGATCCTTACCGTGCCTCTTGGCGCTGCGGAGACCTTCGTCGGCGGTGCGGAGCAGGTCGCGACAGGTTTGGCCGCCACCGGGATAGTTCGCCAGGCCGGCGGATATCGACAACACGCCGCGAGCCTCCGGGCCCAGGTACGGGAACGAGTGGTCACATACCGCGGCGCGGAATCGCTCGGCCAATACAACGAAGCTCTCCAACGGCTTGGACTCCGGCGAACGCGGCTGATCGGCATCCCAGAACAGCACCGCGAACTCGTCACCTCCGATGCGGGCGACGATATCGTGGTCGCGGCTGGTCTTCTTCATCAGGGCGGCCGTCTCGCGGAGTATCTCGTCGCCGGCGGCATGGCCGTACGTCTCGTTGTAGTGCTTGAAGTTGTCGATGTCATACAGCAGCAGCGTGACGCGGAAGTTGCCCTGGCTGGCGCGGGCGAGGATCTGGTCGGTCAGATGGTAGAAGTACCTGCGGTTGTACGCCCCGGTCAGGTGGTCGGTGATCGCCAGCTTGTGCAGCGATTCGATCCGCCGGGCATTGCTCACCAGCGAGCCAAGCAGTTGGTTCAACTGCGCCAGCAACTGGGCCGCTGCCGGCGAGGGCGGGTCGTTGCCCGCGGCCACCAGCAGGTGGGCCACCTCTCCCGGGATGGTCATCAGGGGCGCCTGGGCGGGCGCAAGGCCATCGGCAACTATCCACCGCGATGGCAGTCCCACCGCAGCCAGCAACTCCACGATTGCATGCTCCAGGGTGGATATGCTCGTCGAAGAGGCCATCAGCCCCGACAACTGCGCCACCGACAGCACAGGCGCCTCGCTCGGGAGGCCAGCCTGCGCAGCAACCGGCGGGGTAGGTACGGTTACGGACGTGCGACCGCTACGGATGCGATCCAGTTCCGCCCGCGTGGGTGGTGAGATGAAGTAGTCATCCAGCCCGATTCCGCATAGGCTGCGCATCTCCGGTTCGGAGGGCACCGGCCCTACGGCCATCAAAGGCTCATCGCCGTGCAGGCGCCGCAGGGCGCGGCACAGGCCCGGCAGTTCCGCCTGCGGGGCCGACACTACCACGGACCGGTACTGCCCCTGCTTCATGGCCAGCATTGCGTCGTACGGAGCTGCGGCAGTGGCGCGTTGGCGACCCAACTGCGTCCGCAACTGCTCCAGCGACCCGGGCTCGCCGACCAGCAGGATGTCGTTTTCGTCGGTCATCGCTGGTCCTCCAGCAAGGCAGTCAGTTCTTCCGGCGATAGCAGGTCCTGCGGCGACCGAACGCCGGCGAAAGTTGCCTCTTCCTTGCCCTGCCCGTTGCCCTCGCCGCGGACGACCGGTGCGACAGAGGCAGCCGGGGCTTGCTCCACATCCGCCTGCGGAACGGCGGGAACCTCTCGCTCTACAACCTCGGCGTCTTCCATGCCGGCGCGGAACTCGTCAGCCTCCGCGTTGCCAGGCCGCGTGAGGGCGGCCAACTCTTCGTCAGTGAGTTGTGGCCTGTCTGGCGGCATGGGAGCGTCGGATTGGTAACGCCCCACCAGCCGCGAGACCGGGGCTGGCGGCGAGACCGGAGCCGGGACCGGCTGCACATTGCTTGCCCTCGCTGGTGCCTTGGTCGGCGTGGGTGCGCTAAGCGACGTTGGTGCCTTGAGCGGCGCTGGGATGTATGTAGATGGCGCGGCCGGTAGCCCACCGGAAGCTTCCGGTGGGCGTT
>Ga0265339_10003839_pt1 | contig 10435 bp, 8 predicted proteins | sample 4CB219metaG_FD_202085 | JGI IMG/M metagenome (GOLD analysis project Ga0265339, IMG submission 202085) | Rhizosphere microbial communities from Carex aquatilis grown in University of Washington, Seatle, WA, United States - 4-CB2-19 metaG | ecosystem: Host-associated > Plants > Roots > Rhizosphere...
GGTGCGCGCGTCGGACGGCTTGGCCGCGAACTGCTCGGGCGCCATGTACGCGGGCGTGCCGATCTGCACGCCTGTCTGCGTGAGCTTGAGCGCGAGGTACCCGGGCGACGGCACCTTGAGGTGCCGTCCGACGCCGCCCTCGAGAGGCATGGTCGAGTCGGGGTCGCTCACGTCGGGCGCCTTGGGGGCAACCGGCGTCGCCGGCATCTCGACGGCGGCGGCTCCATCGAGGTCGCCGAATTGCCGCGCGAGCCCGAAGTCCATGACGCGGACCTGCCCGTCCTTCGTGAGCATCACGTTCTCGGGCTTGAAGTCGCGGTGGACCATGCCGTGCTCGTGCGCCGCCTCGAGCCCGCGCCCCGCCGCCTGGAAGGTGCGCAGCGTCTCGCGCCACGTCCGCGGCGCCGCGTGCATCCAGTGGCCGAGCGTGTTGCCGTCGACGAACTCCATCGCGATGAAGACCGTGTCGCGGAAGCTGCCCACGTCGTAGACGACCACCACGTTCGGGTGCTGCAGCTTCGCGATCGCCTGCGCCTCGCGCAGGAGGCGCGCCTCGCCGTCCGACGAGCGCCCGCGCAAGATCTTCACCGCCACCTTGCGGTCGAGCTCGGGGTCGTAGGCGGCGTACACCTCGCCCATGCCCCCGCGCCCGAGCAGGCCGATGAGCACGAACCGGCCGACGGTCTCGCCGCGATCGATGATGCGCGCCTCGGGGTTGCCGCCCGCCTCCGGGATCATGGCGCGCCCAGCCCGAGCCGCGCGTAGCTCTCTTCGCGGTCGCGCCGGAGATCGCGCAGCACGGCGTCGAGCGCCGCCGCGCCGCGCGCGCTCACCGTCTCGAAGTTGCGGCGCGTGACGTCGTCGGAGACGCGCGGGCCCTCGCCGGTGGCGCGGCGGAGCACCGACGCGCGCACGAGCTGCAGCGTCGGGTCCGGCGTGCGGCGCACGAACGACACGAGCTGCGGCGGCGTCGCGAACGTCACGGGCGCGTCGGGATGAAACGCCGCGATGAGGAACGACGGCGCGGGCGGCGACGTCGCGGCGTCGGAGCGGCGCGCGTGATCGGCGCGGCGCACGCGCTCGGCGAACGCGTCGAAGGCGGACGCGCGCGTCACGAGGCGAGGAAAAATGAGCAGGCCGATGGCGACGTCGGGCGCGGCGTCGCACTCGTCGAGGAACGGGAGGGCGTCCTCGGGCGAGGGGCTGTCGGCGAGCAGCACGCGCTGGCGGACCTGCCCCGACGTGAAGGCCTTCTCCGCCCAGGGGCAGAGGTCCCAGGCGAGGACGACCTCGTTGACGTAGCGGGTGTTGAGGCGGAGCGCCTCGGCCTCGAGCGCGGGGCCGGCCAGCGCGCTCAAGCGCCGCCGGCGGGTTTTCCGTCGGAGGAGGCGCCCGCCGCCTTGTCGCCCGACTCCACGAACGCCCCCATGTGCCGGAACTTGCGGTAGCGATCCTCGCGCAGCGCCTCCGGCGACATCACGAGCAGCGCCGCGAGGTGGCGCCGGAGCGCGTCGCCGAGGTTGAGCGCCGTCGCGTCATGGTCGCGGTGCGCGCCGCCCACGGCCTCGGGCACGACGTCGTCGACGACGCCGAGCCGCACGAGATCGGTGGCCGTCATCTTCATGGCCTCGGCCGCCTCGGGCTTCTTCGCGTCGTCGCGCCACAGGATCGACGCGCAGCCCTCGGGCGAGATCACCGAGTAGGTCGCGTACTCGAGCATGAGGATGCGGTTCGCGACGCCGATGCCGAGCGCGCCGCCCGAGCCGCCCTCGCCGATGACCGCGCACACGATGGGCACGGGCAGCCCCGCCATGACCTCGAGGTTCTTGGCGATGGCCTCGGCCTGGCCGCGCTCCTCGGCGTCGACGCCCGGGTACGCGCCCTGGGTGTCGATGAGGCAGATGATGGGCCGCCCCGTGCGTCCCGCGAGCTCCATGAGGCGCAGCGCCTTGCGGTAGCCCTCGGGCTTGGGCTGGCCGAAGTTGCGGCGCTGCTTCTCCTTCGTCGTGCGGCCCTTCTGGTGGCCCACGACGAGCAAGGGCGTGCCGTCGAACGTGCCGAAGCCGGCGATGATGGCCGGGTCGTCGGCGAAGCGGCGGTCGCCGTGCAGCTCGATGAAGCCCGGGAAGAGGCGATCGATGTAGTCCTGCGTGTAGGGCCGCGCGGGGTGGCGCGACAGCTGGACCTTCTGCCAGGGCGACAGGTCCGCGAAGATCTCCTGCTGCAGCTCGCGCGCGCGCTCCTCGAGCAACGCGATCTGGGGGCGCAGCTCCGGGGCGCCGCCGCTGACGCGGACGAGCTCCTCGATCTTGCGCTCGAGGTCGACGACGGGGCGCTCGAAGTCGAGGGCGGGCACCTCGGGCGGGGCGGCTTTGACAGCGGGATCGGCCATTGGGGGCCGCTATCTTAACGCAGCCCGGATGCGGGCAGCGAACTCCTCGCGCTCCGCGTCGCTGGCGTAGGGCTCGCGCGGCCAGAAGAACCCCCGCAGGCCGTCCTTGCGGCGCCGCGGCACGACGTGCACGTGCACGTGCGGCACGCTCTGCGAGACCTTGTTGTTGATGGCGACGAACGTCCCGTGGGCGTCCAGCGCCACCTCGAGCGCGCGGCAGACGCGCTGCACGGCGCCGAAGAGGGGCCCGAGTCCCTCGGGCGGCACGTCGGGCAGCGTCTCGGCGTGCGCGGTCGGCACGACGAGCACGTGGCCCTTGAAGAGCGGCTTGAGGTCGAGGAAGGCGACGGCGTCCTGTTCCTTCAAGACGAAATCGGCCTTGCGCTCGCCGGCGATGATGGCGCAGAAGACGCAACCCGGCACGGGCTCGCTCATGCGGCGAGCTCCGCGGCGAGCGCGCCGAGCCGGTCGGCGGCGGGCGGCGCCTCGAGGCGGGCGGCCGCCCCTTCCTTCTTGAACCAGGTGCGCTGCCGGCGCGCGTACGCGACGGTCGCCGCGATGGTCGCCTGCAGGGCCTCCTCGCGCGTGCACGCGCCGTCGAGCAGCGCGCCGACCTGCTGGTAGCCGAGCGCCTGCAGCGGACGCAGCGCGGGCCCGTAGCCGGCGGCGCGCAGCGCGCGCACCTCGTCCTCGAAGCCCGCCTCGAACATCTGGCGCGCGCGCGCCTCGATGCGCAGGCGCAGGTCCGCGAGCGGCGGATCGAACACGAGCACGCGCGCCTGGAGGTCGCCGGGAGGCGCCGCCTCGGCCCGCAGCGCCGTGATGGGCACGCCCGTCTGCTCCCAGACCTCGAGCGCGCGGCTGATGCGCACGAGGTCGCGCGCGCCGATCGCGGCCGCGGCCGCGGGGTCGATGCCCGCGAGGCGCGCATGCAGCGCCTCGACGCCGAGCGCGGCGGCCTCCTCGCGGTGGCGCGCGCGGATGGCGGCGTCGGGCGGCGGCGCCTCGAAGAAGCCCACCGTGAGCGCGCGGAAGTAGAGGCCCGTGCCGCCCACGACGATGGGCACCCGCCCGCGCGCGGCGACGTCGGCGACGGCCGCGCGCGCGAGCGCCGCCCAGCGCGCGGCGTGGAACGGCTCGTCGGGCCGCACGACGTCCAGCAGGTGGTGCGGGATCTCGCGCCGCTCCTCGCGCGTCGGCTTGGCCGTGCCGACGTCCATGCCGACGTACACCTGCTGCGAGTCGCACGACACGATCTCGCCACCGAGCCGCCGCGCCAGCTCGAGCGCGAGCGCGCTCTTGCCCGAGGCCGTGGGGCCGAGGACGGCCAAACAGCGGAGCGGGGAATTCGGGGACGTCACGGGCTCTCTATACCTCTTAGTACCGCGCCGAGGAGAGCCGATCGAGACCTCTGCGCCTCGCCCCGCCAGAGCGGGGAGAGGCCGTCGGGTGAGGGGCGCGGCGCGCCAATTGACCGCTCCCCCTCACCTCAATCCTCTCCCCGCTTCGCGGGGCGAGGACAAACGGTTGCGGTCGATCGTGGCGGAACCAAAATGTCGTGCCGAGGCTAAATGCGGCCGAAGCGGCGCTCGATCTCGGCGAGGGGGAGCCGCAGCATGACGGGGCGCCCGTGCGGGCAGTGCGAGCGCAGGTCGACGCCGTCGAGCTGGGCGAGCAGGCCGACGGCCTCGTCGCGCCCGAGCACGTCGCCCGCGCGCACGACGCTGTGGCAGGCCATCGTCGCCAGCACGTGGTCGATGCCCTCGAGGGTGTCGGCGGTCGGCGTGCCCTCGGCCAGCTGGCCGAGCACGTCGCGCAGGAGCGGCTTCGGATCGGCGTCCTTGAGCATCTCGGGCACGGCGCGCACGCGCACGGCGCGCGCCCCCGCGCGCTCGACCTCGAAGCCGAGCGCGTCGAGCGTGGCCTGACCCGCGCCCTCGACGACGGCCGCCGCCGCCTCGTCGACCTCGATGGGCAGCGGGAAGAGCAGGCGCTGGCGCCGCACCTCGCGGCGGCCGTGCGCCGAGACGAGGCGGCCGTAGGCGACGCGCTCGTGGGCGGCGTGCTGGTCGACGAGGATGAGCTCGCCCTGACTCTCGCACACGAGGTACGTGCGGTGGAGCTGGCCGATGTACGCGAGGCCGGCGAAGAAGGGCGCGGGTCCCTCGGCGGCGGACAGGGACGCCGCCGTGTCGTCCCCGCCGGGCATGCCCGCGTCGAGCGCGGTCTCGCGAGGCGCGTCGCGCGCGCGCAGCGGGAGCGCCGCCTGCGCCGAACCGATCGACGTCCACGCGCCCTCGCTCCGCGCCGGGCGCGTGGGCGGCAGCGTGAACGCGCGCAGCGGCCGCGTGGGCGCGCCCGCGCCGCCGGTCTCCAGCCACGGCGCGCGCGCGAGCGCCGCGCCGAGCACGTGGCGCACGGCCCCGTAGACCTCCTGCGGCCGCGCGAAGCGCACCTCGAGCTTCTGCGGGTGGACGTTCACGTCGAGGTCGCCGCCCGGCACGTCGAGGAAAACCGCCGCGAGCGGGTAGCGCCCCTTCTCGAGCAGCGGCCCGTACGCCTGCGAGACCGCGTGCAGGAGAGACCGGTCGCGCACCCCGCGCCCGTTGACGAACAAGTAGGCGTTGCGCGCCGTCGTCGTCGCGGCGTCGGGGTCCGCGAGGAACCCACGCACGCGCACGCCGCCCTCCTCGCCCATCGCCTCGTGCAGGGCACCCGCGCCCCGCCGCGCCAGCGCCGCGCGCACCCGCTCGGCGAGATCGCGGTGCGGCGGCAGGTCGAGCCGCACGGCGCCCTTCACCTTGAGCCGCAGGTGCACCTCCGGGTGCGCGATGCCGAGCCGCAGGACGGCCTCGTAGATGTTGGCCTCCTCGGTGCTCTCGGACTTGAGGAACTTCGCGCGCGCCGGCGTGTTGAAGAAGAGGTCGCGCACCTCGATCTGCGTGCCCGCGGGCACGCCCGCCTCGCGCGCGTCGGTCTCGACGCCCGCCTCGACCACGAGCCGGAACCCCTCGCCCGCGCCCTCCCCGTCGCGCGGCCGCGACAGCAGCGTCAGGCGCGACACGGCCGCGATCGAAGGCAGCGCCTCTCCCCTGAATCCGAACGTCGCCAGCGCCCACAGCTCGTCGGCCTCGGCGAGCTTCGACGTCGCGTGGCGCTTGAGCGCGAGGCGCGCGTCCTCGGCCGGCAGACCCCAGCCGTCGTCGACGACGCGCACGAGGCGCCGCCCTCCCCCCTCGACCTCGATGTCGACGCGCCGGGCGCCGGCGTCGAGCGCGTTCTCGACCAGCTCCTTGACCACCGAGGCCGGCCGCTCGACGACCTCGCCCGCGGCGATCTGATCGGCCAGCGCGGGCGGGAGCACGCGGATGGGCCGGCGTGCGGGGCTCGAGGCCGCGATCGACATCGGCGCGAGCCTAGGGGCCCTCGGGGGGCTGATCAACGGCGTTCTTCGTCTCCTCCGTCGTCTCTTCCTCGATCGACCGCCGCGCGGCGGGCCCGACCTTCGGCGGCGGCACCAGCGTCGGCAGCCCGATGGGCAGGTCGACATCGAAGCGGCACCCCTGCCCCGGCGCCGAGCGCACGACCACGTGCCCGCCGTGCGCCTCCGTGACCTTCTTGACGGTCGCGAGCCCGAGCCCGATGCCCGGCTTGCCCGTGTTCGGCCCGCGCACGTACGGCTGGAAGACGTTCTCTCCGAGCGCGGGCGGCAGCCCCGGCCCGTCGTCCTCGACCTCGAGGCGCACGAACATCCCGGCCACGCGCGCGCGCACCGTCACGTGGTGGCCGGCGCCGTCGCCCACGTACTTCACCGAGTTGCGCAGCAGGTTCGAGACGATCGAGCTCAGCATGCCCGCGCCGCAGGCGACGAGAAGCCCGGGCGGCAGCTCCAGCTCGACGGCGACGGCGACGCCGCGCAGCTTGGCCTCGGGCTCGACCTCCTCGACGACGGCGCGCACGACCTCGCCCACCTCGGCGCGCTCTCCCGGCGTCGGCTGCGCCCCGGCGCGCGCGAACTCGAGCAGCGCGTCCGCGATCGTGCGCGCCCGCCGCAGCCCCGCCCGCCCCGAGCCGACGAGCCGCGCCGTGCGCCCGCCCGGCTCGGCCTCGGCCGCGGCGACGTCGAGCGCGAGGCTGGCCGCGCCGAGCGGCCCGAGCACGTCGTGGGCGACGCGTCCTGCGAAGAGCTCGAGCTCCTCGGCGCGCCGCTCGATGAGCGCGGTGTACCGGCGCTCGACCCGCACCACCATGAGCGCCGTGAAGAGCGCCAGCAGCAGGCTGGTCGCGTCGAGCGCGATGGCCAGCGCGATCGACTGCCGCCCGAGCCGCTCGATGCGCTGGGCCAGCGTGGCGCCGCGCTCGGCGTGACGCTCGACCATGCGCATGAGCTCCTCGTCGAAGCGCTCGGTCGCCGGGCGGACCCCCTTGACGAGCGTCGCGCGCGCCTCGGCCCATTCGGCGCGCGAAGCGTGCCCTTCGAAGCGGTCGAGCACGGCGTCGAGGTCCGCCTTGAGCGTCGCCCCGTCGGCGCCGACCCGCGGCTCGGCGCGCGGGAGCCCGCGCGCCCGGTAGTCGGCCCACTCGCGCTCGATGGCGGCGCGCGCGTGCCCGAGCTCGGGCGACGGCGGCTGGGCGGCGCCTTCGGTGCCCCGGTCGGCGATGTCGTCGGCCAGGAGCTCGTACCAGCGCAGCTCACCGCGCAGGGTCGCCAGCGCCGCCACCGCCGGGGCGGTCGTCCCGGTGATCTGCGCCGCCGCGCGCTGGATGCGGACGTCGGCGTACTCGGAGATGGCCGTCGACAGGACGAAGGCCACCGACACCCCCCCAAACGCCACATAGAGCGCGAGCGCCGACCGAGGAGGCCGACCCTCCGCCCGCCTTGCCTTCTTTCGAGACATTTCGCAGGCTCGCCGGGCAGCCTATCACCTGGTAGGGCGATCTGGACGACCCAACGAGGGTCGTTGACAGGCCGGCGCGCCCGGATTATAAACCCCCGCTTTCACGCGCTTTTGCGCAGTCGTCTGTAAAAGGAGCCGTTCCTCATGTCTCTCAAGATGGGCCTGTTGGGCCGTAAGATCGGAATGACCCAGGTTTTTCACGAGGACGGCACCGCCCTCGGCGTCACTGCGGTCTCGGTCGGCCCCTGCGTCGTCGTCGGCAAGCGCACCGCTGACAAGCACGGCTACACGGCCGTCCAGCTCGGCTTCGAGGAGCTGCCGGTCCGCCTCGCCTCGCGTCCCGAGACGGGCTTCTTCAAGAAGGCCGGCGTCGAGAAGCCGCTCCGCCACCTCCGTGAGGTCCGCCTCGACCCGAAGGACGTCGACAAATACGAGGTCGGCAAGGTCCTCAAGGCCGACGAGATCTTCAAGGTCGGCGACGTCGTCGACGTCGTGGGCACGACCAAGGGCAAGGGCTACCAGGGCGTCATGAAGCGCCACAAGATGGCCGGCGACACGGCGACCCACGGTACCCACGAGTTCTTCCGCCACGGCGGCTCGATCGGCTGCCGCCTCACGCCGGGCCGCGTCCACAAGGGCAAGCGCATGTCGGGCCTCATGGGCAACGTCAAGAACACCTCGAGCGACCTCGTCGTCGTCCAGGTGCTCGCCGACAAGGACCTCGTGCTCGTCAAGGGCGCGGTCCCCGGCCCCCAGAACGGCCTCGTGCTCATCAAGGGCAGCGTCAAGGACGTGAAGAAGTACGTCACGCCGCGCCAGGTGAAAGAGATCGAGTCGAAGAACCCGATGAAGGCGTCCAAGAAGGGCGCCCCGGCCGCCAAGAAGTAGCGGCGAGCGTACGTCCCGCAGAGGAGGTTTCCTCTGTCCAAGCTCCGCGACTCCCGCCACCGCCACGACGCGTTCTTCAAGCGCGCGCGCGATGCGGGCTTCGCGGCGCGCTCCGTCTACAAGCTCGAGGAGATCGACAAGAAGCTCCGTCTCCTGCGGCCCGGGTACCGCGTGCTCGACCTCGGCTGCCGCCCGGGCTCGTGGATGCAGTACGCGCTCAAGGCCGTGGGCGCGCACGGTGCGGTGGTCGGCATCGACCGCGACCCGCTCGACCAGCCGCTGCCGGGCGCGCGCGTCCTGCGCGGCGACATCTACGCGACGACCGACGAGGAGCTGCTCGGGGAACTCCGGGCCTTCGACGTTGTCCTATCCGATATGGCGCCTGACACGACGGGCGTGCGCGCGACCGACCAGGCCCGCTCGGCGGCGCTGTTCGAGGAGGCCCTCGCGCGCGCCGAGCGGCTGCTCGCCCCGACGGGCGCGTTCGTGGGCAAGATCTTCCAGGGGCCTGACGTCGAGAAGATCCGCAAGCGCATGGGCGAGCGCTTCGCCGAGGTGAAGATGGTCAAGCCCGAGAGCTCGCGCGCGCAGAGCATCGAGATCTTCCTCGCGGGCAAGGGCTTCACGTGATGCCGGCGGCGGGCCTCTGGGCCGCGCCGCTCTGGCTCGCGGCGGCCGCCGCGGGCGCACTCGACGCCCCGGCCGCCACGCAGAAGATCGCCGTGGACGTGCGCGGGCCCGTCGCGCTCGTGACGGTGACGCGCGCGCTGGCGTGCGAGCACGCCCCCCAGGAGGCCCTGCCCTGCGAGCGCCTCGTCGACGTCGCCCTGCCCGACGGCGCCGCGCTCGTCGACGTCGCCGTCTCGGAGCGCGGGACGTGGCGCGCGCTCGCGGTCACGCCGCGCGAGCGCGCGACGCGCGAGTACCTGGCCGGCCTGCGCGTGACGCCCGCGCGCGAGCCCTACGACGACGCGACCACGTTCCGCGTGCGCGTCGCGGGCGACGCGCGCGCCCCGCTCGCGTTGCGCTACCGCTTCTCGCTCCTGCCCGGGACGTCGGAGGGCCGGCGCCGCATCCGGTTCCCCGGTTCGCCCGAGCGCGAGCCCGTCCCCGCCGACGTCACGGCGTCGATCGCGGGCGGGCGCGACGTCGAGATCGCCGGCACGCACGCGCCGCGCGCGCACGTCTCGACGCGCTCGGGCTGGGAGCTCTCGTGGGCGACGCGCGAAGCGGCCGGGGCGCGCCTCGAGGGCGACGCCGCCTTCGCGAGGGTCTCGCCGACGCAGACGCTGGCCGCCGTGTCGGTCGAGGCACGCGGCGGAAAGCCGGTGGAGCCGCCGCCGAGCCTGCTCTTCCTCGTCGACCGCTCGCGCAGCGTGGGCCTCGCGGGGCTCGGCGCCGAGAACGACCTCGCGGGTCGGCTGCTCGAGGCCTTGCCGCCGGCCACGCGGTTCGACGCGCTCTTCTTCGACCGGCAGGTGCGCCGCCTCTTCCCCATGAGCCGGCCGGCGACGCGCGAGGCGTTGTCCGCCCTCGACGCCGAGATGGTGCCCGATCGAATGCGCAATGGGACGGATCTCGCGGGCGCGCTGCGGGACGCGGGCGCGCTCCTGCGCCGGGAGGCGAGCGCGTTCGCGCCGCGCGCCTGGGTCGTGCTCGTCACGGACGGCGCGCTGCCCGACGCGGACGGCGCCGCCCTCGGCGCGACGCCCGGGCTCGCGCTGCAGCTCGCCGTCTTCGTCGTGCGGCCGGCCGACGAGGATCCGGCGCCCGCGGCGGCGACGCGCGCGCTGCGGCGGCTCGCGGCCGCGCGCGGCGGTATCGTGCGAGAGCTCGCCGCCAACGAGGTCGGCGAGGCGCTGCCGGCCGCGCTCGCGGCCCTCGCGCGCGGCGGCGACGTCGCCGAGGTCCGGCTCGTCGCGAACGGCGCCGAGCACGCCCTCGCCCCGCACCTCGCGCCCGGCGAGGGCCGGCACGCCCTGCTCTCGCTCGCGTCGCTCGGGCCCGCCGAGATCGTCGGCACGGCGGGCGGCGCACGCCTCCGGCGGTCCCTCCGCCCGCGCGCCGTCGATCCCGCCTGGCTGAGCGCCCTCGTGCCGAAGGCGGGAGGCGACGCGACGCGGCTCCTCGCGACGGACGGCCTCGTCGCGCTCGTCGAGACGCCCGCCGTCGTGACGTCGGGGCCGGACGTGGTGCGCGGCCGGCTCGACCGGGAGGTCGTGCGCAACACGCTCGCGCTCGCGTACATGCCACGCGC
>Ga0265339_10003840_pt1 | contig 10433 bp, 9 predicted proteins | sample 4CB219metaG_FD_202085 | JGI IMG/M metagenome (GOLD analysis project Ga0265339, IMG submission 202085) | Rhizosphere microbial communities from Carex aquatilis grown in University of Washington, Seatle, WA, United States - 4-CB2-19 metaG | ecosystem: Host-associated > Plants > Roots > Rhizosphere...
GGCCTGTTGGGTGGGCCGTGGACATTACAGATGACCGGCCCCGAGGGCGTCGTCGCCGAATGCGCGTCGTTCCTGGTGGTGCTGGGCGTGGTGCTCGCGAGCCTGCTGACGATCAAGTGGATCGTCCGGCGGACGCTGGCAAAGCACCCGAACATCAACGTGGCATTTGTCATCAGCCAGGCGTTTGTTGTCGGCAGCCTGGCGAAAGTATTGTCGGCCGTGCTGGCAGGCGTAATTGTCTGGTATTGCCTTGGCCTGAGCACTCGGCCGTTTTTCGTGTGGTTGGCTGCTTTTTACCTTTTGATGCTAATGGGTGAGAGCATTTGGTTGACAAGGCTGTTGAAATCCGGTACAAAACCCGACTGTTTATCCAGGCCGGGCGGTCCTGATAAAGGGACCGGCGGCCCAGGCAAAGTATGATCAGCAAGCCCTCCTCCTCGCTCGCCTTGCTGTATGAGAGAACCTAGTTGTTACTGGCTGAAGAATTCAACCTGATAAAGCATATAACGGACCATCCCTGGCCCGGTTTTCGCTGGGATGCACACTTACCGTTTCCTGCGCCCTATGATCAGATCACGCTGATGTCCAGTGGCATCGCGTCGATGATCGTGGTGGCCGTCCTGTTGTTATTGGTGGTCATCCCCCTTGCCCGCCGCCAGATGAACGTCCCCAAGGGCGGGCGGAACCTCGTCGAGATTCTCGTCGTCTTCGTTCGGGACATGGTCGCCCGCCCGGCGCTGCACGACAAGGCGGACTACTTCCTGCCATTTCTGCTTACGCAGTTCGTGTTCTTCCTGGGCATGAACCTCATAGGCCTGTTGCCGCTGGCCGTGCTTACCGACGCCGTTCACATTAACGGCCAGGCCTACCCGCTTGGCTTTACGCCGACGAGCATTCTCACGATCACCGGCGCCCACGCGACGCTGGTGCTGGTGCTGATCCTCATATACAGCTTCAGCGAGCAGGCCAAGCGGTTCAAGGCCCATCATGGCGGCAATGGCCTGGTGGCGTACGCACTTTCGCCGCTGCTGTTCATCAAGAGCCTCGTGCCCACCGTGCCTGGTGCGGCGGGGTACATCATGTGGCCGCTGCTGGCGGCGATCGAGATCACCTCGGTCGTGTCCAAGTGCTTTGCCCTGATGGTTCGTATTTTCGCTAACATGCTGGCCGGCCATAGCTTGCTGGCTGTGTTCATGATGTTCATAGTTGGCGCGCTCGAGGCGGGCAAGAACCAGTTGCTGTATGTCGGCCCGGTCAGCGTAATCGCCAGCGTGGGCATCAGCCTGATGGAACTGCTGGTAGGCGCTATCCAGGCGTATATCTTTACGTTCCTGACGGCATTGTTTATCGGGCTGTACGTTGAGCCGTCGCATTAAAGAGAGCCACGTAGCCACTAGCCACAAGCCACAAGGGCATGTGAATAGTGCGACTCGGGTTCAAGGTGCGGCGGCGACGAGCGCGGAAACAGGATCAACAGTAACTTAGATTTGAATTAAGCTCGCGAATGCGGGCAGCCATGAGAAGCCCTTGTGGCTAGTGGCTTGTGGCTATTGGCTTGTTGTTAGGAGAGCAAGATGAAAAAGTTGGTGTGGACAGCGGTCGTGGGCCTGGTGTTGGTCGCGGCCATTACCCCGATTTTCGCCCAGAACGTGGAAAAGCCCACGGGCACGACAACGGCGCCTGCCGCCGCGGTCAAGCCGGCTGAGGCGCCTGGCATCAGCCCGGGCACCGGCTTTGCCCTGATGGGCGCCGGCATCGGCGCCGGTCTGGCAGCCATTGGCGCCGGCATCGGCATCGGTCGCATCGGCGGCTCGATGGTCGAGTCGATCGCCCGCCAGCCCGAGGCCAGCGGCGCGATGTTCGCCCCCATGATCATCACGGCAGCCATGATCGAAGGCACCACGCTGTTCGCCATCGTCATCTGCTTGCTGTCGGTCCTGAGGTAAGACGCACGCGTGCACGGTTCGGCGGGCTGATTATCGGCCCGCCGAGCCTGCGCGCGGCGTGGAGCATTACATGACACGCAAACATCAGTCCATCCTGGGCTGGCTCACGGCGGTTGTACTCGCCGCGTGGTCCGCTGCGCCGGCACTGGCGGCCGAAGGCGAGAAGGGCGGCTTCTACTTCGGCGATCTTGGGCAGGCGATTGCTTCGCTGATCATCTTCGGCATCCTGCTTGTAGTCTTAGGCAAGTGGGCCTGGAAGCCCATCATCAAGCAGCTCGAAGGCCGAGAGCAACGCATCGCCGAGACAATCCAGAACGCCCAACTCCGTGCTGCCGAGGCCGAGGCCCTGCTTGAGCAGTACCGCAAGCGCCTTGCCGCCGCCGACGCGGAGGCTGGCGAGGTGCTCAACCAGTCCCGCAAGGAAGCCGCCGCCGCACGCGAGGCCATCCTGCAGGCCGCCCACACCGAGGCACAACGCCTTGGCGAGCAGTCCCGCTCTGAGATCGAGCAGGCCAAGACCAGCGCCATCCGCGACCTCTACGAGCAGGCCGCCGTCCTGGCTACAGACGTCGCCGGACGGATCATCCGCCGGCAACTCAGCCCGGACGACCAGAAACAAATGCTCCAGGACGCCCTGGCCGAAATCCGCGAAAAGGCGGGGCGAGCGTAAAACATGGAAGTCAGCACCCGACCTGAGACCGTCCTGGACCCGACGACGATTCGGTTGGGCGACCTGTACGCGCAGGCGCTGCTGGACGGCCTGGGCGACGAAGCCGCCGATGCCATCGCCACGGAGCTCGAGGCCATCGTTGACCTTGTGGACTCCGTGCCCGGCGGACGCGAACTGGTCCTGGGATTGCTCGGACGAAGCGAAGATCGCTCAGACCGACTGGCCAGAATCTTCCGCGACCGAGTCAGCGAACCAGTCGACGCCCTGATGGGCGTGCTGGAACGTCATGGCCGCTTGGCTATCCTGCCCGCGGTCGTGCGGAGTTTCCGGCGTCGACTGAACGGCCGCCAAGGCCGCGTCGAGGTGTTCCTGACCACGGCAGTGCCGATGGACGTGGCCGAGGTTCTCCGGATCGAGCAGGACCTTGCCGCCACGATGGGCATCAAGCCGCTTTTGCGTGCGAGCGTGGACGAAAGCCTGATCGGCGGGGCGGTCCTCCGCGTCCGCGACCAGGTGTACGACTCGAGCGTCAAGACGCAACTGACCAGGCTTCGCCAGCAGGTTGTGGCGAATAGCCAAATAGCGACGTAGCGAATAGCGACGTAGCGAATAGCGACATAGCGACATAGAGCGAAATAGCCGCGTAGCAACATGGCGAAGCTGCGAAATGGCGACATAGGAAGCAGCACAGTGTTTTTAGATCGGTCGCAGCGACATGCGAAGACCCTGGTTCGCTACGTCGCTTGTCGCTATGTCGCTTGTTGGCTAAGGCCATAGACGTACAAAGCAAGTGGGTACCCACGACGTGGCGACCCGCCTGGATTGGATAGAAAATGAGATTCAAAGCCGACGAAATCGTAAGCGTCATCCGCGAAGAGATCGCCAACTATCGCAAGGAAACCGACATCTCCCAGGTCGGCCGTGTGCTGGAACTGGGCGACGGCATTGCACAGGTCTTTGGCCTGTCCAACGTGATGGCCGGCGAGATGCTGCAGTTTGCCAGCGGGGCCGCCGGACAGGTGTTCAACCTCGAAGAAAGCTCCATCGGCGTCGTCGTCTACAGCGGTTGGGAGCACATCAAGGAAGGCGAGTCCGTCCGCGGGACAGGACGCCTGCTGGAAGTGCCGGTCGGAGATGAAATGCTCGGGCGAGTGATTGACCCGCTGGGCAATCCACTGGACGGGCTTGGCCCCATCAAGTCCACGCAGATGCGGCCGGTGGAACTGATCGCCCCGGGCATCGCCGCCCGCCAGCCTGTGGATGAGCCGCTGACGACGGGCATCAAGGCCGTCGACGCCATGGTGCCAATCGGCCGAGGCCAGCGCGAGCTGATCATCGGCGACCGCAAGACAGGCAAGACCGCCATTGCCATCGATACAATCATCAACCAGCGCGACACGGGCGTTCTGTGCGTGTACGTGGCCGTCGGGCAGAAGGAATCCACCGTCGCCGGCGTTGTCGAGGTGTTGCGGCAGCACGGTGCGATGAATCACACGATCGTCGTGTCGGCGTCCAGCTCCACGCCCGCGCCGCTGCAGTACATCGCTCCTTATGCCGGCTGCACCATTGCCGAGCACTTCATGTACACCCAGGGTCGGCCCACGCTGGTGGTGTATGACGACCTCAGCAAGCAGGCGGCCGCGTACAGGCAGATCTCGCTGCTGCTTCGCCGCCCGCCAGGTCGCGAGGCCTATCCCGGCGACGTGTTCTATCTCCACAGCCGCCTTCTGGAGCGTGCTGTGAAGCTGGCGGCCAAGTACGTGATCGCCCCGTCCTCCACAGCCGATGACGACGCGAAGGTCACCGGCGTGGACGGCAAGATATACGATGGCCCGCTGGGCCTGCATGCGGCCAAGGAAGTGCTCAAGAGTCGCCCCGATGCCGCAAGCCTGAAGGTCCACCGCCTGCCGACCTCCGGCGGCTCGATGACGGCGTTGCCGATCTGCGAAACGCAGGAAGGCGAAGTGTCGTCGTACATCCCGACTAACCTGATCTCGATCACCGACGGCCAGATCTACCTGGAACCGTCGCTGTTCTTCGCCGGCGTCCGCCCGGCCATCAACGCAGGCATCTCCGTGAGCCGCGTTGGTTACAAGGCTGCGTTCCCGGCCATGAAGGACGTGGCCAAGAGCCTGCGTCTTGACCTGGCGTCGTTCCGCGAGCTTGAAAGTTTCGCACAGTTGGGCATGGAACTGGACCCAGCCAGCCAGAGGCAGCTGGACCGCGGCGCCCGCATGGTTCGCATGTTGACGCAGAAGCAGTATGGCCCGCTGAGCGTTGCCCAGCAGGTAATCTCGATCTTCGCCGGCACGCGCGGCTTCATGGACGACCTGGCCCTGGACGAGGTGCCCGCCTTCGAGGCAGGCCTCTTGGAGTGTGTCGCCAAGGAGCACCAGGACTTCTACGAGCCGTTCAACAAGGAACGCAAGTTCACCCCCGAGCGGATCGAACGCCTGACGAAGATCGTGGAAGACTACAAGACCGTGTTCAAGAAGAGCAGAAGGAAAGCATAAGAATCCGCAGATTACACAGATTACGCAGATAAGACGAACAGCAAAGAGATGCGACCTCGATGCATCAGTTCGAGAAGAGCAAGCGTCTTTCTGAAATCTGCGAAATCTGCGTAATCTGTGGATCAAAAGTTGTTGTGTTCTGTGGATGAAAAGATAGAGAGTAAATGGCCAAAGCCCGAGCCATCCTGAAGCGTGTAAAGGCTGTCAAGTCCATCCGAACCGTCACCAAGACGATGGAGATGGTCGCGACTGCCCGCTACCGCCGCAACCACCAGCGGGTCGTGGCGACCAAGCCGTACGTCGACCGCCTGGCTGAGACGGTGAAGAACCTCGTCGCCCGCGGCGTGATGGCCGACGTCGAGCACCCGCTGCTCCGCGCCGAGCCGCCCGTCAAGCGACAGGTGCTGCTGGTCATTACCTCCAACCGAGGCCTGGCTGGCTCGTACAACAGCGGCGTGCTTCGCGCTGCCGCCCAGCGATACCGCCAGTTGCACAACGACGGCTACGAGGTCCTCGTGCACGCGGTTGGCAAACGCGGCATACAGTTCATGCGGTTCCGCCGCCTGACGACCGAGAAGACGTACACCCAGTTCGACAACCTGCCGCAGTATGACCAGGTCCGCGACATAGCCGACGGCCTCATCGAGCGTTTCTCCGCCGGCGAGATCAGCGGCGTTGAGGTGGTCTACACTCAGTTCGTGTCGTCGGCAAGGCAAACGCCTGTCATCGCGCCGGTGCTGCCGCTGTCGGAGTTGACGGCCGCCCCAAGCGCAAACATGCCCGCCAGCGGCGAGCACGAGCCCTCGTACGAGCTGATCCCCTCGCCGGGGGCGCTGTTCGAGCGACTGCTGCCACTGACGGTTCGAATGAAGATATACCAGTGCTTCCTGGACGCGGCCGCCTCGGAGCAGATGATGCGAATCGCGGCCATGCGTGCGGCCACCGACGCCGCGGACGAGATGATCCACGACCTGACGGTTCAGTACAACCGCAGCCGCCAGGCCCAGATCACGACGGAACTGGCGGAGATCATGGGCGGCTCGGTGTCTCTGGAGGCGTAACAACAGGTAAGAGGCGATAGGTTAGAGGTGAGGCTTCGCGATAGCGAGTATCGGTAGAGGCACAACCTCGTGGACATTGTGGAACACCTAACCTCTCACCTCTAACCTCTAACCTGGTTTTGGCGAGAGCTGCAATAAAGAGATAGGCTTAGATTATGGCAAGCACAGGCAAGATTACGCAGGTCATAGGCTCGACGTTTGACGCCGAGTTTCCCGAGGACGCTCTACCGGCCATCTACAACGCATTGCGGGTGGACCATGAGGGCAGCGGCCAGAAGATCCACCTGACCGGCGAGGTGCAGCAGTACCTCGGCGGCGGGCGTGTGCGGTGCGTGGCCCTGGGTTCCACCGACGGCCTGGTCCGCGGCATGCCCATCGTGGACACCGGCTCAGCCGTGCGTATGCCGGTTGGCAACTGCGTGCTGGGACGCGTGTTCAACGTCCTTGGCGAGCCGGTTGACGACCGCGGCCCGGTGCAGGCCGAGGAATACCGGGACATCCATCAGGCCCCGCCCAGCTTCGACAGCCTGACGCCAAAGAGCGAACTGTTCGAGACCGGCATCAAGGTCATCGACCTTTTGGCCCCGTTCGTTCGCGGCGGCAAGACCGGCCTGTTCGGCGGTGCCGGCCTCGGCAAGACGGTTATCATCCAGGAACTCATCGCCCGCGTGGCCAGCAAGCACGGCGGCTATTCCGTGTTCGCAGGCGTCGGCGAGCGTACCCGTGAGGGCAACGACCTGTGGCTGGAAATGCAGGAAACGCAGATCGGCTCGACGGGCCAGAACGTGCTCTCCCGCACGGCCATGGTCTTCGGCCAGATGAACGAGCCACCAGGCGCCCGCCTTCGCGTCGCACTCAGCGCATTGACGGTTGCGGAATACTTCCGCGACTCCAGCGGCGCCGACACGCTGCTGTTCATCGACAATATTTTCCGTTTCAGCCAGGCCGGCTCGGAAGTGTCCGCACTACTGGGCCGCATGCCGTCCGCCGCCGGTTATCAGCCGACGCTGGCGACGGAAATGGGCGAGTTGCAGGAGCGCATTACGTCGACCAAGAAGGGCGCCATCACGTCCGTGCAAGCCGTCTACGTGCCCGCCGACGACATGACCGACCCCGCACCGGCCGCCGCGGTTACGCACCTTGACAGCTTCATCGTGCTGGAACGCAAGATCGTGGAAAAGGGCATTTACCCCGCCATCGATCCGCTGGCCAGCTCGTCGCGAATTCTCGATCCGCAGTACGTGGGCGAGGAGCACTACCGCACGGCCCGCCGCGTGCAGCAGATCCTCCAGCGTTACCGCGACCTGCAGGACATCATCGCCATCCTGGGCGTGGATGAACTGAGCGAAGAGGACAAGCAGATCGTCGCTCGCGCCCGCCGCATCGAGCGGTTCCTCAGCCAGCCGTTCTTCGTGGCCGAGGTCTTCACCGGCAAGGCGGGCAACTTCACGCCGCTGGCCGAGACGATCCGCTCGTTCCAGGAGATCTGCGACGGCAAGTGGGATCACCTGCCGGAACAGGCGTTCATGTACGTCGGCACAGTCGAAGAAGCCGCCGAACAGGCGAAGAAGCTGGAAAAGGCGTAATTCACCGCAGAGGACGCGGAGAACGCAGAGAGAAAAGCAAGATTTTGAATTGCGCTCTCTCTGAGCCCTCAGTGATCTCTGTGGCTGTCGTTTTTAACGAGTATCGATATTATGGCCCGAACATTTTGCCTTGAACTGATGACGCCTGACGGCCCGGTGGCGACTTCTGACGCCGCTGTGGTCGTGATCCCGGCCGCCGATGGCGAGATCGGCATCCTGGCCGGTCACGCGCCGCTGGTGGCCTTGCTGGGGGCGGGCGTACTGATGTTCGAGGATGCCGCGGGCAAGCAGTCCAAGTACTGGGCGGCCGGCGGGTTCGCCCACGTCCGCGAGAACGCCGTGAGCATCCTTCCCGAAGAATGCTTCACGATGGACAAGCTCGACGCAGCCGTGGCCACCCAGGAACTCGACCGCGCCCAGGCCATGTCGCGAGGCAGCTACGAAGCCAGCGCCCGCCGCGCCACCGCCATCCAGGCCGCGCAAAAGAAACTCCGCCTCGCCCAGGCGATGAAAAAGGCCCAGTAGGCGCGGATGCCCTCTTGGGTCTCGAATGTTCCCTTGGTTTTCGAACGACGCAAAAAGGCAAGCCGCCGGCCACGTTTTACTTGAGACGGAGCTGGCTTGCCTTTTTGCGTCGTTTTCTTTCTCATGTCCCTAACATGCAGGGTCAGATACTATTGATCGAGAACGTGACTCTATGAATTCCCCAAAAACAATACGTATCGGCACGCGCAAGAGCATGTTGGCCATGGCGCAGTCGCAGATGGTGGCCGACGATCTGATGCGCGCCCATGCCGGGCTGAACGTTGAGCTTGTGCCGATCGTCACCGAAGGTGACCGGTACTTTGGGCCGCTGCACACCGCCGGCGGCAAGGGGCTGTTCACCGCGGAGCTTGAGGCGGCCTTGCGCGAAGGGCGGGTGGACTTGGCGGTGCACTCGTCCAAGGACCTGCCGGCAGCGATGGCAGCCGACCTGACGATCGCCGCCGTGCCGGCACGTGCCGACGCCCGCGATGGCCTGGTTACGCCCGCCGGCGCCGACGTGATGGCCCTGCCCCAGGCCGCCGTCGTGGGGACAAGTTCGTTGCGGCGAGGGCTACAGATATTGCTCCAGCGGCCTGACGTGAAGATCGTGCCGTTCCGCGGGAACGTGGACACGCGGCTGCGGAAGGTGCTGGACGACCGCGAGGTGGACGCGACGGTGCTGGCGATGGCGGGCCTGGTACGGTCGGGGCTGACGGACAAGTACAAGGCGCACGTCAAGCCGCTGGCGGTGGAGGAATTCGTGCCGGCGTCGGGGCAGGGGGCACTGGCGATCCAGGCGGCCGTGACGAATCGGCGGGCGGTGGACTTGGCGATGGCGCTGGATGACGTGGACTCGCGGGCGGCGCTGGAGGCCGAACGGACCGTCGTGGCGGCCCTGGGTGGCGACTGTCACAGTTGCCTTGCCGTTCACATGCGTCGCGTTGCTGGCGCGGCCTCGCAGTGGGAGGCGCTGTTCCTGGCCGCACGGAAGGATTTCACATCGCCATATCGTGTGCGTCTGGTTGGCGAGTCGGCGGCGGCAGTGGCCGCTGATCTGGTGGAACGCCTCGTGCGCGACGGTGTGGAGAAGCTGGTGCGGGAATAACGCGGGACGTATTTGCGTCCTGCTTCCAAGCTTCCTGTTGACTCGTTCTCCCCGGCACGCAGTGCCGGGGCTTTTTGCAGAGGATTGGACGAGGTGGGGAACGCTAGGCGAATACATTGACCGTCCTTCCCCGCAAACGCTATACTAGTGTTTGATGCTGCTTGAATAGGTCCGTCAAAGGCTGAGGAGCGGCGGCGTGTCGCCGTCGAAAAGGATGCATGGAGGGCGGGATCACCGCCTGCATTTCGTTTAGTTGGCCGTGTTCTTGATGTCCACAGCCTGCACCGGGCCGGTGCGTAACCAATGAGTGAACAAATAAAGGTCCGCAAGCTTCTCGTGTTGCATGGTCCGTCGTTGGAGTCACAGGGCGTGCTGGAACTGCTCCAACAGCACTTCCAGGTCCAGGTCGCGCAGCGAATGGATGAGGCCCTGGACGCGATGCGCAAGGCGCCCTTCGACGCCGTCCTCGCCGAGACCGCCGACTTCCTGCCGCTTGAGCGCGGCGTCGTCACCCAGCAGGCGTCCGTCCTCCTGGACACCATTGCCGACGGCGTGGGCATCTTCGGCTCGCAGGGGCAGCTCATCTGGGGCAACCGCCGACTCCGCGATATTCCCGACGCCCTGATGGCCCGCCTCCAGGAGGTCTGCGCCCAGGCCTTCGCCCAACTGGCGACCGAAGGCCCGTCGGACTGTTCCCGAGGCCGACGCTACAGCCTCCTGCCCGACGACGGCTCGTATTTCGAGATCATCTGCACGCCCGTCCGCGACCACGCCGGCGCGCTGCAGCAGGTGGCCGCCGTCATGGTCAACGCCACCAGTCAACGCCGCCAGCAGATCAAGCTCAACGCCATCGACAAGGCCGGCCGCGAACTGGTCAGCCTCGACGCCGAGACCCTCGCCGGCCAGGATGCAACCCAGCGACTGAAGCTGCTGGAGGATCGCGTCATCGGCTGCAGCCGCAACGTGCTGCAGTACCAGCATTTCGCCGTTCTGCTGCTGAACCAGCGGTCAAACCGCCTCGAACAGA
>Ga0265339_10003841_pt1 | contig 10430 bp, 11 predicted proteins | sample 4CB219metaG_FD_202085 | JGI IMG/M metagenome (GOLD analysis project Ga0265339, IMG submission 202085) | Rhizosphere microbial communities from Carex aquatilis grown in University of Washington, Seatle, WA, United States - 4-CB2-19 metaG | ecosystem: Host-associated > Plants > Roots >...
GTAGGAGCGAGCGCGAAACGTCAGCGACTGCCGTGGGCAGATGAGGCTCGACAAGGCCGCCTCTCCAATGTGGATGAGTCTTGATTGGTTAATAATCTGCGGACATAAAGTTAACGCGGAGTTAACGAACCTTAACAAACCTTGATCTGAAGTCCCTAAGACACCGTTATTTTTTGCTTGGTTCCGCCCGATTCGGACGCTAGGTCCAGCCTGTAACGAGCCTCCGGGTTTGCCATGGGCACCAACACCTCGCGCCGCCTAACCAACGCCACGCTCGCCGCCCTGGCACCCGGCGAGAGCGCCTACGACGCGTCGTTGCCCGGCTTTTTGGTCCGCAAGAACCGGCGCGGCCGGCTCGACTATTTTGTTCGCCGCCGCGGCAAAAAGCATGCGCTCCACCGGGCCATCGGCAACTCGGCCCTGATGAGTCTGAGTGATGCTCGGGAGCGCGCCCGCACGATTCTCGTTCAACACGACCATGCCCGCATGACGGCACCGGGCAAGCGGTACACGCTCGACGAGGGGTGGCCGCTCTACAAGGCGTCACTGCTTGCCGCCGGCCGTAGCCCCAAGACCTTGCGCACCTACGAAATGGGCATGCGCCGGCTCTCGCCCAAGTTCCGCCGCACGTTGTTGAGCGACCTGGGAAGCGACCCCTCGTTGTTTGCTGCCGAACACGATCGCATCGCCGCCGGGCATCCAGCCGCCGCGGCGGCAAGCGGCAAGTTGATCGCCATCATCTACGGCTATATCAGAGAGCGCTACGACGACACGTTGCCCAACCGCTCGCCCGCGATCGACCGCAACGTCAACACCAAGCCCGCCCGTGACCCTCGCGTGCTGCGAGAGGGGGATATGCGGGACTGGTGGAAGCGCGTCCAAACTTTGGTCGATCCGGTGCGGCGCGAGGCCCACCTGATGCTCGTGTTGTCGGGCATGCGGCCGGAGGCGCTGCTGGCGATGCGGCTCGAACATCAGAACACTGACGACCTGACGCTGTGGTTGATTCCAAATCCGAAGGGCGGAGCGATCAAGCAGTTCTCGCTCATCCTCTCGCCGCCAATGCACGAATGCGTCAAGCGCGTCCTCGCCTATGCCCTCGCGAACGGCCGCGCCAACGGCCACCTCTTCCCCGCGACGAGGGGGCGAGGGCCGCTGACCATGTTGGCCGCCGACCGCAAGACAACTTGGTACGAGCCGAGGGCGCTACGCCGCGGCTATGCGACCATGGCCGAGACGGTAGGCGTACCGGAGCGCAGTATTGGGCGGCTGCTCAACCACGCTTCCAGCCAACCGATCACGGCGTTGTATGTGCGCACGGACCCTGGTGGCGAGATGTTGCGGCAACAGCAGGCGGCTATCTCGGCGCGCATTGTTGCGGCCATTGGCGACCCAGCCTTGGTCGATTCGACCGGCGATCGAATCGACGATCAAACAACCGCCGCGTGGACCGAGGATGCGGGGCTGATGCCGCGGTAATTTTCAACTGTACAGTAAAAACGGCAACATTGCGGTATGTCGAATCCGCATCGCTATTGTTTGATCCGAACCGATAGCGCGCAGACTTTAGGTCTACAACCAACAACAAAAGGTCTGCAACCAACAACAAAATGGCTACCAGACCCGGCGCGAAAAATCAAAACAAAAAGGTTTGACTCGAACAGGCTGAATCTGAATTGGCCTGATGATCAGGCCCGGCTACAATATCGGTCGACTTGGCCCGACTGCCTTCCTCAATCTTGCGACAATCAAAAATGCAACGATTAGCGCAACGCTTAGGATGGCGAAAACCGTAGGAAAAAGGGTGGCGTAAGTGTTGCGTCAAGTGTTGTGAAATGAGCCAAGGACTAGGACGAACCCAGGTGGCGATCATCAATTTGTTGCATCGGGAAGGCGGCCCGAGACGGCCGCGCGACCTTGCGGCCCAGGTCCACGGCGTGGGCGAGCCGACGACGTCGCAGGTCGTTGCCGTGAGGCGTGCGCTCGGCACGCTCAAGCGCCGCAAGCGGGTTATGAAAATTAAGGGCCGCGGGTGGGGCGTGCGCCGTGGCAAAAAAGGTCCTCGCATCGACGGGCCGCTGCAAATGGAATTGCCGATCGTCGACGGCTACCGTTTGATCTGAAAAAGAACCGCCAGATTTGCTGATCATCTCGTTTGTTTGATCATCAAAAAAATAACGTCGACGTGACCTTGCTGGCCGCGGGTCGAATGAATAGTCTGACGCCTACAACGACCGCGGCCCGCCGAGGCACGTCTGCCCAGGCGCGTAAAAGTTTCTCGGCGCGTGCCGCGGTTAGTTGTTGCCTGGGCAAGGCACCGTTGAATCAGCAACACCTAATCCGCTGTTGAGTCACCCCGCCTCGCCCCAAAAGGGAGAGGGGGTGTGATGAGTGCTGCCCTGGAGTTTGAATACCCGCCCGAGTCGGGCAAGCGATACCGATACGCCGATGGCAATAAACGCGGCATCTTTATCGGAATGACGAAAGCCGATCAGGCTCGTCAGTTCGAGGACTGGTGCGCCAAGGGACTGATTGTGACGGTTGGCGAAGCGTCGGCCCCGCCGCCCGAGGACCAAACAGCCAAGGTCGATGAGCCGCCGCCGCAAGAGCCTGGGATGATCGACACCGACGACCCTGGGCAAATGCGCCGTCATTGGGAGAAGGCCAAGCCAAGCGATCTGAACCTGAAGACGTTGGTACGTTACGCATGCCGCGCCGGCACGGAGTGGGATTGGGCGCGGGCGTTGATGGACCAATGGAAGGCGGCCGGTTTCAAGGTGCAGGGTGCGCACCGCGTTGAGCATCATAGCGGCCTTTCGGCCAATGTCCTTAGAGAGTGCGCCGAGAAGTACCGCGCACTTGCCGTCGATGTCACACGCATCGACGGCAAGGCGGCCTTCGAGAAGGATTGGAGCACCGAGCCGGCTGTGCCCGAGCGATTCAAGGACGGCGAGAACATCGGCATCCTGCTCGGCCCCAAGCACGGCGGCCTCATTCGACTCGATCCTGAATCACCGCAAGCCGCGTATTGGGTGGCGGAAGTATTCGGCGATTTGCCATGTGCAATCTATAGCCGCCCAAGTGCGCCCGGCATTGGTCGCTTGGTTCTGAGTCCAGGGTGCAATCACGAGCAGTATCGATTGCCGAAGGAATGCAAAGGTGATGTTCGCTTTGCGGACCTGAGCAAACACGGCCCGCTGATCGCCGAGCTTAAGGCCAAAGGCCAGACGATGGCTCCGCCATCGGTGCATCCCGACACCCGTGAGCGGTTGACGTGGGATCGATGGCCCAAGCCGCTCGCCTCGATTGAGCCGGCCGATGCCAAGCGCCGCATGGGCCTCGCGTGCTTGCTCACGGTTGCCGAGATTTGTTATCCCGAACCCGGCGGCCGTTCGCAATACATGCTCGCGTTGTGCGGCGTGCTCACGCGCGCCGGCTTGCCTCAAGAGCAGGTCGCGCATTGGGTGCAAAGCCTTGGCGACAAGGTGGGCGACTCGGGCAAGGGTGGCCGATGGACCATCTCAGAGGAAGATACCGCCAATAAGCTGGCCGCGGGCGAGGGAGTCTATGGCGTGCCCGCGCTGGTGAAGTTCATGGAACTTCCCGAGGCGTGTGAGAAGACGTTCCACGGGTGGCTGCAAATGGCCAGTCAAACAACGCCGGCTGTGACTGGAACTTGGCCCGGTGGCCTCAATCAGTTCAAGAACATCATGCCGAATCTTCGCAACGCACGCGAGGCGGTGCTGCGGCTTGAGGTGGACTGCAAATACAACGAGTTTACCAACCGCCAGATCGTTCATGGCCACGAGATTGTTGGTGGCGATCTGACCGATGATTCTGTGCGCACGATTCGCATGGTGATTGCAGATCGGTTCGGTTTTGAGCTGACCAAAGCCGATCTGGAAGATGCCATCAACTACCTCTGTCACCAGCACACCTTTCACCCGGTACTCGATTCGTTTGCCGCCTTGCCCGCATGGGATGGCGTGAAGCGGATCGACACTTGGCTCATCGACTATTTCGGTGCGGCCGACACGGAGTTGGTGCGCGCCTATAGCCGCAAGGTCATGTGCGCTCTTATTCGGCGCATCAAAGAACCGGGTTGCAAATTCGATCACGTCCTCACGCTCACGGGCAAGCAGGACATTGGCAAGACGCTGTTCTGCACCGACTTGGCCGGTGACGCCGATTACTATGCCGATGTTGGTATCCTTGCCGACAACTCTCGCGAGGCCGCGGAGCAGTTCGCCGGCAAGTGGGTGATCGAGATTGGTGAACTGGCCGGCTACAACAATCACGCACTGCAGAAGATTAAAGCGTACATCACTAAAGGCTTCGATCGCGCGCGCGGTGTGTGGCAGCACTACGCGAAGGACTACCACCGCGCCTGCATCTTCATTGCCACCGTGAATCCCGGTGGCTTTTTGAACGACCCCACCGGCGAGCGCCGCTGGTGGATTGTTGAAGTGCAGTTTTATAAGCGGGAAGAGTTCCTGCGCAATCGCGATCAGTTGTTGGCCGAGGCGTTGACCGCCGAGCCGGGCGAAAAGTTGTGGCTCGAAACCCAGGAACTTAAGGACGCGCAGGCTGGCAGTGCATCCGAATACAAAGAGCCGAACGAGTTGGTCGACGTGCTCGAACATCTACCGTGCCACCTCGTGTTCAGCACAAAGGCCCAGCAGATGCAGCAGCGCGTCTCCAACGAGGAGGTGCGGCGGTTTCTCGACCTTGAAGTGAAGGACTTGGTGAAGGGAGGCACGCGCAACCTGAGCGCCGTGATCGCCAACGCGATGGCGCACCTCGGCTTCCACAAAGGGGCCAAGCCAATGACCATTGAGTCCGGCAAGCCGGTGGCCCGCGGCTACTGGCGGCCGTTCGATCCGGCCAAGCTTGCGGCAAGCGATGACGCCACGGCCTTGGTCGAGGGGCCTCCCGAACCGGAACCGGAGATTCCCGGCTTGGCACCGCCCGATGAGGTGCAGGACTACGGCACCGATTGCCTCGAAGCGCCGCTCGTGGCGAACTAACAAGCCACGTTTTTGTGTAAGGAGGAGCGTAAGTGAAGTTGTGGCCGTGGCTGTGGCACTTCTTCTTCCTACTTACATCCTTACATCCTTACAGAGAGAAATATTTGATAGGCTATATTGTTCTGTTGTGTTCCGCTGCCGCTGCTGTTCTAGCGCGAAGCCGACCGCCAGAAAAAGACTGGGCACTTTTTTTGTAAGGAGCAATTTCCGCCTAGAGCGTTGGGCATCCTACAGAAAGTGGCTTACGGCATTTTGGGCCGTTTGTGTAAGGTAGACCCACCCCTGCGGCGAGCCGGGCGATCGGAGCATCCCCCGCTGCATCCGCCAGGGATACCCTTTCCAGGGACATTGCCCTGCCTAAAAGAAGCCACGGTTTGGCCACGCCAAGGCCGCAAGGCCGCAAGGCCCATGAACCACAAGTCCTAGCGTCGCATGCCAGCACAAACGCTAGTCCTTGTGGTCTTGGGCCATTGGCCTTAGTCGCTTGATATCATTGATGAATTTGGCAAATGTTCCATAATGGCAATTATCGGAACCGAGATGCTGGCCGCTGGCTCCCGGTGGCCCTTTAAGGCTCGATCGCCGGCAGCGCCGCCGGTTATTGGCGGCCTTGTTGGCCCGGAATAAAGGCGAATCGGCAGTAATTGTCGGGAGAATCAGCGCCCCAGGCCCCAGGCCCACCCTCGATTCAACAAAAAACCAAAAAAGGCGGGGCCAAAATGTCTCTACCCAGCCGGCCGCGGCCTTGGCGGCGGAGTAGGTACATCTGCAGATGCACCTACCTTCTAGCCCGCCTCACCCTGATCAGGGCTTGAACAGCGCGCGCGACAAATGGCACGAGCCCGGCCGGGCCACACACCTACCAGGGACGATTCCATGCGCGTACGCCACCTCGCTGCCAAGCAGAGCCGCCAGGAACCCGCGGCCAACGACCGCCCGGCCGTGGCCATGGCCGGCACCGATCGACGGCGCACCGGCAGCGGGCTCACCAAGCGCCTTCGTCGTAATCGTTCCCTCGGCAACGGCACCGGCCGCACCAGCGGCTTGATGGCGGCGCGCGCCCGCACCCTCGGCATTGAGCCGCCGATCGACGGCGGCGGGCCGGCGCACAAGCCGTCGCGGTTGTTGATGCACCACCAGCGGACTCTGTTGCCACCGCGGCTTGTTCCTCGGGCGATGCTTGAAGCGGCGGAGCGACAGGAGCGTATCAACGCCGAGACCGCGGCACTGTGGGGCGATGTAGCCTCGAATCTTGCGGCCTTTGACCTTCCGGCCGGCGGCTAAATTAATTTTCAGAAATGTGCCGAGTGGCTGGGACAACGGCCGCTCGGTGACGCTATCAGCACCCTCGCGAGGGCGACCAACAAGTCGCGGGGAGATTCAAAAATGGCCAACCAGGAAACCGATCGCGGCGTAAAAGGAATCGCGCCCGATTCAATGTCGGCCGGCAGTGCGCATGCAGCAGTAGGCCGGACGTCCGCTGCTGGTTTTGGTAGCCCCAATGCGGCGACCCAAGCCTACGCCGCGCGCACCGTCAACAAACCTCGCAGTGCGCATGAGGCCGCACCGCCGGTCACCGAGCACTCGGCCAACCCGGAAGATGTTTCAAAGCGCGCCGGCCGCGTGCCTTCCTTCGGCATGCCGCTGGGCAGCACCAAGCGCGCGCCCGAGAACTTCTAATGTCGAACCGCCCCCGCCCACTTTGCGAGCGAGTGCGCGATTTGCTCTCGCGCCTACCGCCAAAACGGCGGGCGACGTTTTTGCAAATCCTCGCGCACGATCTGCGGCAAGAGTTGCGGGCGGCGAAGCAAGATGAAGCAGCGGAGTCGATCACATGCGCCGCGCGTTGACCATCACCGAGATTCTGAAGCAGTTGCCGGCACCACCGCACTGGCGCATGGGGCCGGGTGGCCGTCCTCGGAATCTGACCCTCAGCGGTAAAGCCGCCGTGAGCATCCTTGAGGGCCACGGCATCGATACGGCAAGGATTCTCAGCATCATCGACCTACGCATGATGCCCACGGAATTTGAGGCGTTCAAACAAATAAGCGCGATCACTGACGAGGACATTCACCGCCGCAACAAAGAGCGCCTTGAAGTAGAGCGCGCCGGCCGGTGGCAACCCTCGTTGACTGGAAGAGCATCAAGCAGATAGGATCCGATCACATGGCCACCAAAAGACGCGAGGAGATCGACGCCGCAACGATGCCGGCATCGCTCAACGGAAATGTCGCGACCGATCTTCACCCCCACTCGTTGTTGCCGCACGCCGACATTCTCGTCGACGGAGAATCTACGGACGTGGCCGCCGCGAGCTACGACACCGCGCGCCGTACTTTAAAAGTTTTGTACGAGAGCGCAGATGCCATCGATCAGGCGCACACCGCGTGCATGACCAACATTCGAGTCGGCACAGAAAAAGCCTCGGGAAAGCCAATTCTCCAACGTGGCATTGACCCTCAGCGTGCACCTCAATTGGCCGCCGCAATGAGCGAGTCCTTTGGCCGCGCGGCAGCGCAGATCGAAGCCTCCGATGGCATCCTCGGTAAGACCGTCGAGAAGTTGGAAAACGACGTTGCCACCTCGCTCGTCAACAAACGGGCCAACGAGACGAGCGTCTCGCAGGCGGCCGGCGAGATTCGCCAGTATCTTCGGTCCAACTTCAAGGACCCAGGAGCAAGGCTCAACTTCCTTATGCAATGCATCGAGCAAGGCGACCATGAGACGATTAGCGCCGTGCTGGCGACACGACCTTGGGTCTCGGGCCTCGACAGAGAGCAACAAGCACGGGTGCGCGATCTGGCCGCGGAAAAGTTTGCTCAGCGAAGTTACAAACAGTTGAAGGCGATCACCGCCGTTCGTGCTCATCTAGACCGAGCGAACAGATCGTACGTGGCATCTTACTTCTCGAAGTTGCCGCGCATCGCCGCGACTCCGGTCGACGATGCTCTCGGCAAGCTCAAAGGCTGACGCCGATGCCGTACAAATCAGCAGCAATGCGCCGCATCGAGGAACTGCAAGAAGAGTTGCTTGCTCGTGATCGGCAGATTGCCGAGTTGATGAATGCCGATGCTACCAAGACCATCGAGGCATCAAACAACAAACTTGAGGCCGAGCGCATCGCGGCGATTCAAGCGCAGAAGGAAGCGGCGCGGGTCGCCGCATGGAAACTGCATAATTTTGACGTGGCCGTCAAAGAGCGACCAGATCAGTCGCTTGATTGGACAGCCATTGATCGAGTTGGGGAGGGTTGGCCGAGTCCAGAAGCCGAGGCGGAGTGGAGCGAGTCAAACTCGGCCGCGGCCGAGGCGGTTGCCGCCGTATTGCAGGCGGCGGTCGGCGAAACCAAACTCGGCAAGATGCTGAAGGAGGTGCAAGACCATCATGCCCGCCTTGCGAACACATGACGCCGAGCCGCCGAACGAGAAGGCCGTGATCGAAGCCGAGGCGGCCATCGAACAACGCCGCGCGGCGCAACGTGCCGAGAAGGATGCTCGCGTTGAGCGGGCACTTGATCGCCTACGCTACGGCGAGAACAGTCTGGGGGGAGGGTACTCCTGGAGCGGCGGCTTGCTGCGGCTCCGGTAGTAATAACCGCGCCAGTTCTCGGTGGGGACTGGGATTGACGCGGCAAAGCCGGCGGATGGGTGGCTCCTCGTCCGCCGGCAATAAAACCTGCGTTGTTTGCTCCTTCGGGCGACGCGGTTAGCCAGGGCGAGGGAGCCCATGTCCTCGCCCTGGCATCAACAAACAAAGGCGCGCATTCCGCTCGCCACGGTGCCCGGTGTCATCCCTCCGCGCCGGGCACCGTTTCCTTCCGCCAATCATCAAAAAATGAAAAAAAAGCGACCATACTCTGGGGCGGCGGCCTATTGCGGCTCCGCATATTAAACAAAGACGCTTGTCGGGTTCGGCTGGGACTGGCCCGATGCAGCGCCGGTGCTGGAGGAGTGGTTGCTCCTGCTTCGCTGGCACCAATATTTGAATGCTACAGGGAGCCGCGGACACGACGGTAGGGCAGGGCTAGTCTACCATCATCGCGTGGATTTCCGGCCATGTTTCGCTCATTACCAAATACGCGTATCGAATCGGGATCTCCGCCATCTGAGCAATCTTAGGCAAAGAGAGTTTTTTGCCAGCATGCGGGAGCAAAATATTCCTTGCTCCCATCGGGAACAGAACGGCGGCCGCATATGTGATCGCAACTCGATCCGTCAATGCGTGAATGCCATCGGTAAATGGATCTTGTAAGTCAGATGGAAGGATAATCTTTTCGATGAGTTTATCGATGTCCTCCGGCCTGCTTACCCGTGTTTCGATCGGATCGAGCAGGTGGAGGAGTTCTTTGCAGCAGACCAGCCGGTGCCAATCATCCGACATCTGTTTAGCGTAAGTGATATCGGCGACGCGGCGTGGATTTGGATCGTTCTCCTGCATGGGATATTCCCAGTGTTCAATTTCGCCGCTAACTATCGCGGGATTGAGCTTAGGGTCGGCCCAAAAATAGATTTCATCTTTCACGCCGAGTTTCAGGAACTCGGGCATGACCTCCCTTTCTATGTCGATCGGCAGATGCTCCCATTGAGAGCAAGCCTTGATAAGAGCCGCAACGCTCAATGCGGCACCCTCCAAAGAAAAAGCCCGGGGGGACCCCGGGCTAGAATCAAACGCCAGAGTTGTCTGGCGTCATATATCCGCAACAACCTTGCGTAGGTCAATAGGTGCTTGTTTGCACTGGGGCGCGTGCGGAGCCGGCGTGATCTCCCCGGAGCGCTTGCGCGCTGCCGCGGCGGCGCGTTCAGCGTTGAACTCATCCTCGCAGATGATGTCACTCTGGCCGCGGAAAAACCGAATATTGACAAGCTTCATGTCCCGCCTCTCGAAGAGGCAGTCCATGCCGTCTTCCCTCGAATGCTTAGACATGACCTTCACTCCTGGTGGCCTTAAGACCGCTTCGAACGCAACTTGCCGATCCCCCTCGGCGAGGTGGACCGTTCAGCCTTGTCCCGTTTTTCTCTGTGACCGAGCGTATATAGAGACATCCCAGCCAGTCAACAAGTGAGCCCGAATCACTGGAAAAACGGTCGGTTTGTCGCATGTTCCGGTTAATATCTCCACAATCTGTCGCTGAGTCAAACGGCGCGTACGCCTCGTAGTTCCTTAATATCTATCCCAAAGCGATGTTGTCCGCTTTGATCTACATCACACAGTGACGCGGCTGACGATCGTCGCGGATCGGGCATAGGAAAGCCTCCAGCCAGCCTCCAAGGGGCGTCAAACCGTGCTAAATATCTTTGACATATAAGGTTTTTGTCCGTCAAGTAGTTAACGCGGAGTTAACGGTTACCTCCGCTTAACCTTTTTCCGGCGCGGTTTTCTTGAACAGAAGACCCTGGCCGCGGG
>Ga0265339_10003844_pt1 | contig 10421 bp, 10 predicted proteins | sample 4CB219metaG_FD_202085 | JGI IMG/M metagenome (GOLD analysis project Ga0265339, IMG submission 202085) | Rhizosphere microbial communities from Carex aquatilis grown in University of Washington, Seatle, WA, United States - 4-CB2-19 metaG | ecosystem: Host-associated > Plants > Roots >...
GCACCCAGGAGGCGCACGATGTCCGGCAGCGACGGCAGATACAGGTCGGTGGTGAGCAGGCCGATGGCGCTCAATCCCGCGAGCAGAGCCGTGAGGCCGAAAGTACCGGGACGCAACATGGATGAATTGAACCGCCGAGAAGCCTAGCGCTTCTCGCCCTGCAAGCCGTAGCGATGCAGGTCGGTTCCGTGCGCGTCAAGCCAGGCCTTGGCGCGAGCGACATTCGGGCAAATGCCCTCGACCAGGCGCCAGAACCGGCGCGAATGATTCATCTCGACCAGGTGCGCGACCTCGTGCGCGGCAAGATAATCGAGCACGTAGCGCGGCGCGAGGATGAGCCGCCAGGAATAGGACAGCACGCCGGTGGTGGAGCAGGAGCCCCAGCGGCTCGACTGGTCGCGGATCGACACGCGTTTGATGGCAACGCCAAGCGCTTCGGCGGCGCTGCGGCTCGCGACCTCAAGATCGCGCTTGGCTTCGCGCTTGAAGAAATCGGAGACGCGCCGCGCCACATGCGGCTCCTCGCCTGCGACGCAAAGCAGACGCTCGCCGTCGCCACCGGCCTCGACCCAGACCGTGCCGCGCATGCCGCGCCGGTGCTCGATGCGATGGTCGAGCCCGCGCAGCGGCACCACCGTGCCATGCACGAAGGCGAGCGCTTCGGGCAGACGGTCGAGCCGTGCGGCGATCCAGCCGCCGTGTTTCTCGGCAAAGGCGCGCGCTTCCTTCACGCTGCCGCGCGGCGGCATGGTCAGAACGACCTCGCGGGTCACCGAATGAATGCGCAAGGTATAGCGGCGCGCCTGCCGGTGGCGGCGCAGCCGCACGAGGTAAAGCTGTTGATCGAAGGCAATGCTGATCGCCGAGGGTTCGCTCGGCCGGCGGTAGAGGAGCGCGCGCAGCGGCATCAGAATCGTCCAACCGAGCTCAAGAGGTGCGCGATACTGCCACAAATTCCGGTCTGTGCAGCCCCCTCGTCGCGGAATTTACGAGGGCGGGCTTCACCTCGGAAACGCATGGCGGACTACGGCTTTAAGCGTGCTTGCCGTTGCCGCGGCCACGTCCGCCATTGTTGCTCAGCACGAAATCGGCGATGCGCGGCGCAATCTCGGAGCGGAAGCGCGAGCCATTGAACACGCCGTAGTGGCCGACGCCCGGCTGGAGGTAATGAGCCCTGAGCTCCGCCGGGATATTGGGGCATAGCGCCTGCGCCGCCTCGGTCTGGCCGACGCTGGAGATGTCGTCGTGCTCGCCTTCGACCGTGAGCAGTGCCACGCGCTTGATATGCGACGGGTCGATCATGCGGTTGCGATGCGTCATCTGTCCCTTGGGCAGCGCGTGGCGGATGAACACGGTGTCGACTGTCTGCAGGTAGAACTCGGCGGTCAGATCCATGACGGCAAGATACTCGTCATAGAACTCGCGATGCTTGTTGGCGGAGTCGCCGTCGCCCTTGACCAGATGCATGAACAGGTCGCGGTGCGCCTCGATGTGACGGTCGAGGTTCATGCTGACGAAGCCGTGCAGCTGCAGGAAGCCTGGGTAGACGTCGCGCATGAAGCCCGGGTGCGGGAACGGCACCTTGCTGATGACGTGGCTGCGGAACCAGTCGAGGCCGCGGTTTTCGGCGAGCTTGTTGACGTCATTGGCGTTGATGCGGGTGTCGATCGGGCCGCCCATCAGCACCATCGAGTGCGGCACGTATGGATCCTTGTCGGCCTCCATCAGCGCGACCGCGGCGAGCACCGGCACCGACGGCTGGCACACCGCGATGACGTGAGCGTCGCCGCCGAGCATGTGCAGCATGGAGATAATGTAGTCGATGTAGTCGTCGAGGTCGAAGCGGCCTTCCGCGACCGGCACCGAGCGCGCATTGCACCACTCGGTGATGTAGACGTCGTGATTGGGCAGGAAGGCCTCGACCGTGCCGCGCAGCAGCGTGGCGTAGTGGCCGGACATCGGCGCGACGATCAGCAGTTTTGGCTGCGGGCGGCGCGGCACGCGCTTGAACACGCGTTCGAAGTGCAACAGGCGGCAGAACGGCCGCTCCCACACTGTGTTGATGTGCACCGGAACGCGCTCGGCGCCGACGGTGGTCGAGTCGATGCGCCACTCCGGCTTGCCGTAGCGACGCGTGGTGCGCTCGAACACCTCCATCGCGGCGGCGACCGACTTGCCGTAGGTGGTGTGCGCCAGCGGATTGGCCGGATTGCGGAAGAACAGGCGTGTGGCGTCGGCGAAGGCCCGGCTTGGATCAAGCGCGGAATGGCCTAGCTCGTAGAGCCAGTACATCGGCGTGGATAGGCCAGCGCTCTCACTCGGCAGGGCGGCTGCCCCGTCGAATTCACCGATCGGCATTGACCCAGTCCCCGGACTTTGCTGCGCCGCAGCACGATGTCGTCTTTCTGTCATAACGTCAATAATAGAGATAAGTCCTTCGTGCGAGGTTTACAGTGGACAAGCCGGAAAACACCTGTGTTTTCAAACTATTCGCCGCCCTGCAGCAGCGATCCCTGGACCCGGGCGCTGTGCAGCAGCGCCATGAAGGCCAATGATGCGGCCGCGAACAGCACAATATTGAACGCGAAAGCCTCGATCATCAGGTCGGCGCGAAACACATCGTCGATGACCAGCGCGCGCATGCCCTCGAACACGTAAGTCGGCGGCAGCGACCAGGCGACGTATTGCAGCCAGTGCGGCAGCACCGTCACCGGGTAGTAGACGCAGGTCAGCGGCAGAAACAGGAACATGATGGTCCAGGCCATGCTCTCGGCACCCATGCCGTTCCGCAGCAGCAGGCCGGCAACGAAGATGCCGACCGACCAGCTTGTCAGGATCAGATTGGCAAAGAAGGCGGCGAGCGCGAAGCCGAGCGTCCAGACGTTGAAGCCGAAGAAGGCGATCGCCAGCAGTGACACCGGGATCATGCCGATCAGCAGGCGGATGATGCTCATGATCATCAGCGCCGAGATGAACTCGACCGGCCGCAGTGGCGACATCATCAGGTTGGCGAGGTTGTGCGAATACATCTCCTCGAGGAAAGAAATGGAGAAGCCGAGTTGGCCGCGGAACAGAACGTCCCACAGAATCACCGCGCCGATGAAGATGCCGCCGGCGCGGGCGAACATGCTGGAGCTCTGCGACACGTAGAGCTGCAGGAAGCCCCACATCAGCATCTGCACCGTCGGCCAGTAGATGAGATCGAGGATGCGCGGCCAGGATGAGCGCAGCAGGTACCAGTAGCGCCGCACCATGGCGCCGACGCGCCGCGGGGAATATTCGAGGCTGCCTGTGCTCATTGCGCGGCCTCGCGCGCGCGGCCGCGGGCGACGTCGAGGAAGACTTCCTCAAGCGTCCGCCGGCCATGGCGGGTCAACAGATTGGCCGGCGTATCATCGTCCTCGATGCGGCCAGCCTTCATGATGATGACGCGCTCGCACAGCCGCTCGACCTCCGTCATGTTGTGCGAGGCGAGCAGGATGGTGGCGTTGTGGGCGCGCCGGTAGGTTTCGAGCCGGCCGCGCACCCAGTCGGCGGTGTCGGGGTCGAGCGAGGCGGTCGGCTCGTCGAGCAGAAGCACCTCCGGCTCATTGAGCAGCGCCTTGGCGAGCGAAACGCGCGTCTTCTGCCCCGAGGACAGCTTGCCATTCAGCCGGTGGAGGAACTCGGTGAGGTCCAGGTCGGCGGCGAGGCTCGCGATGCGGGCCTCGATGTCAGCGACGCCGTAGAGCTGCGCGAACACCGACAGGTTCTGCCACACCGTGAGCCGGCTCGGCATGTCGACATAGGGGCTCTCGAAATTCATCCGCTGCAGCACGCGGTAGCGCTCTTGCGGCATCTGCGAACCGAGCACGGTGACGGTGCCGGAGGTCGGCACCACGAGCCCCATGATCATGGCGATGGTGGTGGTCTTGCCGGCGCCGTTGCCGCCCAGCAGCCCCGTGATCGAACCGGCCGGCAGGGCGAAACTGATGCCGTCGACGGCGGTGGTGCCCTTGTAGCGCTTGACGAGGCGCTCGACCGCGATCGCCGTTTCGCTCACCCCATGTCCCCGTAAGGCCCGTTGGGGTCGGCGAGCGCCTGCAGACGCAGCGCCGCGGCGCGGGCGAAGGCGAGCATCATCGACTTGCGGGTCGGCGCCGGCAGGCGGTGCTCCGGCGCCTCGCAGACGAGGTGGGCGCCGAAGGCGTCCGCCACGATCAGCCCGGTGTCGGGCGGGAAAATCTCGCAGGGCACCTCGGTGCAGGTGGCAAAGAACAGCCGGTCGCAATGCATGCGGTAGTCCTGCCACTTCTGGTCGGCGCGGAAATCGGCGACCGAGGACTTGATCTCGACGATCCAGATTTCGCCCGAAGCGTCCAAGCCCACCAGATCGGCGCGGCGGCCCGAGGCGAGCGAGAGTTCCGCGACGCAGGAAAACCCGCGAGACAGCAGGAAACGCGCGGTACCGCGCGCGATCGCCAGCGCCGTCTCGGACTGGCGGCCGTCAACCGGCATCTGCAGGGGCTGAGCAGAAAATCGCATAGGCGGTTTTATCGCGCTTCGGCGGCGGCGGGCAAACTTGCTCCCGAACGCCGGTTGAGGCGATAAAGGCGGCCCAACGGGACACGCCTCATGACTGCGATCGACTACGAAGCCGAATACAACGTCCACGCGCTGGTGCCCGAGCACCCGCAGGTTTCGGCGCGGCGCGAGCGCGACAGCAAGGCTTACCGGGCTGAGGCGCGCGGCGCGGAACTCAACGTCTCGTACGGCCCCTCGCCGCGGCAGGTCTACGATGTGTTCCCCGCGACCGGCGGAAGCGCGCCGCTGGCGCTCTACATCCACGGCGGCGGCTGGCGCGCGCTAGCGCCGTCGTTCTTCAGCCACATGGCCAAGGGCGCCAACACCCACGGCATCACCGTGGCGCTCGCCGGCTACGATCTCTGCCCCGATGTATCGATGGCGACCATCATCGAAGAGGTGCGCGCCGCGGCGCTGGCGCTGTGGCGGCGCTACCATCAGCGCATCTTCGTCTTCGGCCATTCGGCCGGCGGGCACCTCACGGCGTGTCTGCTGGCGACCGACTGGACGACGCTCGCGTCCGACGTGCCCGGCGATCTGGTGCCGGCCGCCTACACCGTGTCCGGCGTGTTCGATCTGACGCCGCTCACGCACACCGCGCAGAACGAGATTCTCAAGCTCGACGCGAAATCGGCGCACGATTGTTCGCCGCTGTTCTGGAAAGTGCCGCCGGGCCGCAAGCTCGACGCCGTGGTCGGGGCAGACGAATCGAGCGAGTTCATCCGCCAGAGCCGCACCGTCGCCGAGACATGGAGAAAGGCCGGCGCCGATACGCGCTTCGAACTGGTCGCCGGCAATCACTTTACCGCGCTCGAGCCGCTGGCCGATCCGGCGAGCGCGATGACCAAACGCCTCGCCGAGATGGCGAAGGCGGCCGCCGCGCTGCCGCTCTAGAAGAACGCCTGGATGCCGGTCTGCGCGCGGCCGAGGATCAGGGCGTGGATGTCGTGGGTGCCCTCGTAGGTGTTCACCGTCTCGAGGTTCGAGAGCACGCGCATCACGTGATATTCCTGGCTGATGCCGTTGCCGCCGTGCATGTCGCGCGCGAGCCGCGCGACATCGAGCGCCTTGCCGCAATTGTTGCGCTTCATCAGCGAGATCGACGGCGGCGCGGCTTTGCCCTGCTCCAGCATGCGGCCGAGCCGCAGCGCGCCGGCGAGGCCGAGCGCGATCTCGGTCTGCATGTCGGCGAGCTTCTTCTGGATCAACTGGTTGGCAGCGAGCGGGCGGTTGAACTGCTTGCGCTCGAGCACGTAAGCGCGCGCGGCGTGCCAGCAGAATTCGGCGGCACCCATCGCGCCCCAGGCGATGCCGTAGCGCGCATTGTTGAGGCAGCCGAACGGCCCGGCGAGGCCCTTCACGTTCGGCAGCAGATTGTCTTCGGGGATGACGCAATCCTCGAGCACGATCTCGCCGGTGATCGAGGCGCGCAGGCTGAGCTTGCCTTCGATCTTCGGCGTCGAGAAGCCCTTGGCGCCGCGCTCGACGATGAAGCCGCGGATGACGTTGTCGAGCTTCGCCCAGACCACCGCGACATGCGCGACCGGCGCGTTGGAGATCCAGGTCTTGGCGCCGTTGAGCTTGAAGCCGCCGGCGACTTTCTCGGCGCGTGTCACCATCGAGCCCGGATCGGAGCCGTGGTCGGGCTCGGTCAGACCGAAGCAGCCGATCATCTCGCCGGTCGCAAGCTTGGGCAGATATTTGCGGCGCTGCGCTTCAGTGCCGTAGGCGTAGATCGGATACATCACCAGCGACGACTGCACCGACATGGTGGAGCGGTAGCCTGAATCGACGCGCTCGAGCTCGCGCGCGATCAGGCCGTAGCTGACGTAACCGAGGCCGGCGCCGCCGTATTCTTCGGGGATCGTCGGGCCGATCAGGCCGAGCTTGCCCATCGCCGGGATGATCGTGGGGTCGTATTTCTCGTCGCGGTAGGCCTCGATGACGCGCGGCATCAGATAGTCCTGGGCAAAGCCGCGCGCGGTGTCGCGCACCATGCGCTCTTCTTCGCTGAGCTCGCTCTCGATGCCGAGCGGGTCCTCCCAGTTGAAGGCCGCGTCCTTGAGCATCGCCGGCATGCCGTGGCGCACTTCCGCCGCTTGCGACATTGTTTCCTCCGTCGGAATTGTTGGCTGGCATTATAGACGCAGGCGCGCGCCGTCGCCCCTGTTCTTTGCGGCGCGGGGGCGCCGTATTCCCCTTTTGCTCCCTCAACACGAGGGAGCGGAGCGCCGAAAGGCGCGTCCGTATCGTCGTGCCGCGTTCCTCATCGGAACGCGGGCGCCTCTCGGCGCTCCACCGGCGGCGTTCTTCTCGGCGCCGGGCCGCGCTTCTGGAGTGGGCTCTAGAGCGTGCCGCCAATCAGGGCGGCCGGCCGAGCCCGGCCCCATCAGCGAGCTCCTCGCGGGGGGTCGTAGTGCCCCCGAGCGGTGCCCCGGCGCCGCCCGAGTGCGGGGGGATACGTTGTCCCTCCGCCCGCGGGCGCCGCATCCTGCTCCACCATCAAGACGCCTCATGATGACGCCCTCGTATCGAGCAAGACGTCGTGGAATATAATCCTAGCATAAGAAATGTCAAGCGCGCAAACAAAAACCCCGCCGTGACCCGGCGGGGTTTTGCATTCCGGCAGAAGAAATGGCGATCAGATCGCCATCTTCAATTCTTTGGTGGCGCGGAAGGCGACCTTCTTGCTCGCCTTGATCTGGATCGGCTCGCCGGTCGCCGGGTTGCGGCCCATGCGCGCGGCGCGCTTGCGAACCTGGAGGATGCCGAGGCCGGCGATCTTCACCCGCTCGCCCTTCTTGAGGTGCTTGGTGATGAGACCGACGAGGTCTTCCAGCATCTGCACGCCCTGCTTCTTGGTGAGCTGATGCTGCTCGGCCAGTGTATAGGCCAGAATTTTGGTGGTGATCGGCTTGCTCGGCTTGGGTGTGTCAGCCATGGAAATGCTCGCTCCTTGTGCGCCCCATGCGCATCGGCGTTGAGCCATATGAGATTCGCGGCCCGGCGCAAAGGGCCGCAAGGCCAAAATTGTCGAAAAATGGGGCTTTTTTGCACTGCGGCGCGGTTTTAGCCCGTTGCGGCGGGCTTTTTCAGGTCTGTCGAGCCTGCAGACGCCCCCGTAGCCCCGCTGGAGGGAGCGTGTCGAAGAAGGCAGGTTCACCAGCGACCCAAAGACGCTGGGGCATTCGTCAGCCGCTCTTTCTGCAGACCAACATCGCATAGCTCCCCAAATACGCCGAGAGCCGCGGGTAGTTCGTCTCCAACCATCGAATGACGGTCCAGCCAAGTTTCCCGATGCCGTTAAATTCGGTGACCTTCTGGTTGAAATATGTCGTTGCCATACCGGTACCGACAATCTCCACCGGCCCGAAGCGGCCAAGGCGCCGCCGCATCCACCCGATAGGCATCGGCTTGAAGGGAAGCGGCGGCTTCGAGCGGATGAGATTGAAAAGCGACCCCAACAAAGGCGCGTCTCTGACCAGGCCGCGAATGAGCCGCACCGGGAACGCAAGCGGATAGGGATTGGCGGTGACGATCGCCACGACGCCGCCGGTCCGCACCACCCGTGCCATCTCGGCGATCGCCGCTTCCTGCGCCGACGCGCTGTCGATGTGGTAAATCATGTGTTGCGAGACGACCGCGTCAAACGCGCCGTCGTTGAAAGGCAGCGCGCAACAGTCGGCTTTCTGAAATTCGCATTTGATCGGGGCATCCGAAGACGATGCGCGAGCCAACGCGATTCCCCTCTCGGAAAAATCGACGCCGGTGTATCGCGAGCAGAGATCCATAATCAATTTTGCGGGATTACCGCCGCAGCCGCATTCCAAAAGGTTCAACGCGGCGCCAGCCTGCGAAAGTGCCGATCGAATCCGACCTACATGCAGGCGGTGCAGTTCGATTCTGATAGGGCCGACTTCGCTGGCGCCGAATAATTTAGAGTCGACGAACTTGCCGTCCTGTACGCGCCAGCCAATGTCATCATAAAAGCGACGTGTCGCCTCAGTGCCGGCTGTAGCAGCCGGACTTACGGATATCGTGTCAGGCTCCTCCACTTATCGACACTCCCGCCCCCCGGGCCCCGGATTGAGTATCGCAAACGGAATGCCGACGCTCCATAGGCCTTTGGGCGCCAGAGAGCGAAAAACGCCGCTGCCCGCAAAAGCGCGCCTGAACCCTGTCCGTGCCAGTGAGAGAGCGCGATCGGCGCCACCGCGCCTTTATCAAGCCCGTTGCCGCTGACGGCTTTCTCGTCTATCTCAACGCCCAGGCGCCCGTAGCTCAGCTGGATAGAGCGTTGCCCTCCGAAGGCAAAGGTCGGACGTTCGAATCGTCTCGGGCGCGCCAGCCCTTCCCCGAGCCTAGAATTTGACCGACGGCGGGATGAACGCCGCGATCTCCGACGCCGGGATGAAATACTTGGCGATGATCGGCGCTTTCTTTTCATCATCGTCGCCGTTGCCGCCCATGATCCGCCGCGTGACCAGGCCGAGCAGGCATTTCTTGTTGGCGGCGAACACGCCGGACCCCGAGTTGCCGCTGCCCGGTACGAAGACGATCGCCGAGCGGTAGCGCGGCGGCACGCGGCTTTTGAGATCGTCCGGCGGCACCACGCGCGAGCGCGTCACGCCCTTGGGTGTCGCCACGATGACCGGCTGGCCCGGCGAAGCTGGCTCCTGACAGAGCGGCATGCGGCGCAGCGCCAGACTGACCGGAAGCTGCCGCTCGTCGATGCCGAGCAGTTCGAGATCGGCGCGGTGGAAGTGGCCGTCCTTGATGATGGTGGTCGGCAGCTCAAGGCCGGCGATGCCGACCAGAGGCCAGCGCCAGAGGGCGAGGCCGGAAACATGGGCGGCGGTGAGCACGACGCCGTTGCCGAGATAGACGCCGGTGCCGAACGGCGCCTTGTGCCCGGTGCGATAGATGTTGACGGCGTAGAGCGTGAGCCAGTCGTCGGTGTCCTGAGCCCGCGCCGGCCAGCCCGATATTGCAGCGGCGACGAGGCCGACGCACAATGCCGTGAGCAATCGCATTCCATTCGCCTTCGCGTCGCCACCGTCAAAGATACAGCAAACAACCGCCCCGGCAATTCGAGGGCGGCAGAAACCACCGGGAGGATGATCATGCCAATTTCACGCCGTGGAATACTCGCCGCGATCGGGCTTGCACCGGCTGCGAGCCTGTTGCCGAAGAACGCCTTCGCCGCCTACCCGGACCGGGCGATCCACCTGATCGTGCCGTTCGCGCCCGGCGGCAATGCCGACATCGTCGGCCGCCTGGTCGGCGAGGAAATGTCCAAAGCACTCGGCCAGCCGGTGGTGGTCGACAATCGCGGCGGCGCGGGCGGCTCGATTGGCGGCGAAGCGGTGGCGCGCGCCACGCCCGACGGCTACACGCTGCTGGTCGGCTCGAACGGGCCGCTCACCGTCAATCCGTTCGTGCAGGCCAAGATGCCGTACGATCCGCTCAAGGATTTTGTCGCCGTTGCGCTGACCAGCTACGTGCCGCACTGCATCGTCGTCAACGACGCGGTGCCGGCGAAGACGCTGCCGGAACTGATCGCGCTGTCGAAGAAGGCCCCGATCAACATGGCGACCAGCGGCGTCGGCTCCGCATCGCACATGACGCTCGAGCGCTTCAAGGCGGCGACCGGCGCCGACATCACCCACGTGCCCTACAAGAGCGGCGGCGCGCTGATGCCCGACCTGATGGGCGGACAGATCCAGGCGGCGATGACGGAATTCTCCGTGGCGCTCACCCTGCACAAAAGCGGCAAGGCGCGCATCGTAGCGGTGGCCTCGGCGCAGCGCTCGCAGCTTGCGCCCGACGTCCCGACCTTCATCGAGGGCGGCGTCAAG
>Ga0265339_10003846_pt1 | contig 10418 bp, 10 predicted proteins | sample 4CB219metaG_FD_202085 | JGI IMG/M metagenome (GOLD analysis project Ga0265339, IMG submission 202085) | Rhizosphere microbial communities from Carex aquatilis grown in University of Washington, Seatle, WA, United States - 4-CB2-19 metaG | ecosystem: Host-associated > Plants > Roots >...
GAAGACCACCGTGCCGATGAGGTTCTTCCGCGGGACGGCCCCCCACTCCCGCGAGTCGCACGACTGGGCGCGGTTGTCGCCCATGAAGAAGTAGTCGCCCTGCGGCACCTGCCAACTCTGTCCGAAATGAGTGGTGTCTGCCAAGCGTCTCGCCGTTTGGATGTACGGCTCGTCGAGCTCGTAGAAGCTATCTCCCCGGGGCGGCTCGATAAAGATGTGGCCCTGCTTGTCCTCCTTGATCGTCTCCCCGGGCAGCCCGATGAGCCGTTTCACGAACGTGCCGCCGGCGCCGCACTTGACGAGGGCGAGCGGCGGGGTGTGGAACACGATGATCTGGCCCCGGTGCGGCGCCGCGAAGCGGAGGCAGACGCGGCAGGCGAGGACGCGGTCGCTGAAGCTCGACTCGCAGCCCTCGGCCGGCCGGGCGCAGTGGAGCGTTGGCTCCATCGACGAGGACGGGATCCGGTACGGGTTGATGATCCAGGCCTTGAGGGCGAGGACGATGAGGACGGCGCCGGCGATCGTCACCACCCAGTCGAGGGCGACGCGGACGTGCCGCGGCAGGTTCGGGAACAGGTGGCCGAGCGGGTCTCTCACCGGACGTTCGCCTTCCGCCAGGCGTCGACCCGGCCGTGGTCGCCGGAGAGGAGAACGTCGGGCACCGTCCAGCCGCGGAACTCGGGCGGCCGCGTGTAGTGCGGATACTCGAGCGCGCCGCCGAGCTCGGCGGAGAAGCTCTCGAGCTCGCCGGAGCCCTCCGCGAGCGCGCCCGGCAGCCGCCGGGCGACCGCGTCGAGGAGCACCATCGCCGCGAGGTCGCCGTTCGAGAGGACGTACGGGCCGATCGAGATCGCGTCGCTCGCGAGATGCTGGACGATGCGGTCGTCGAAGCCCTCGAACCGGGCCGAGAGGAGGGTGACCGTCTCCTCGGCGGCGAGCTCCTCGACGACGGCCTGCGTCAGGGGCCGGCCCTGCGGGGTCAGCGCGACGACCCGGTGGCCGGGGGCGCCGCCGTAGGCGGCGTCGAGCGCGGCCGCGACGACGTCGACGCGGAGCACCATGCCGGCGCCGCCGCCGTACGGCTCGTCGTCGACCTGCCCGGCGCGGAGCGGCGTCGTGTCGCGGTAGTTGAGGAAGCGGAGCTCGAGCTCGGTCCCGAGCACGCCCGCGAGCGGCTGCTGCTCGGTGAGCCAGGCGAAGGCATGAGGAACGAGGGTAAAGACATCGACTCTCATCCGGCATCCGCGAAGCCTGACGCGATCACGATTCGCCCACCCTCGAGATCGACCGACCGCACGCAGGCTTCGACGAGCGGCAGGGACATGCCCGAGTCGAGCTCGAGGACGTCGTTGGCAGGGTAGTCGACCACGTCCGCGACCATTCCGAGGAACCGGCCGCCCTCCTCCTCGACGGCGAGCCCGACAAGTTCGAAGACGTAGTACTCGTCCTCCCCGAGGGACGGGAGAAGCGCCTTCGGGACGGCCAGCTCGGCCCCGCGCTCGACCGGGCGGTCGAGCCGGATCACCGGCCGGCCGCCGGAGCCGTGCCGGGAGACCGTGACCTTGGCGGACCGCCCCGCGGCGTACAGCTCCGCCCCGGCGGCGAAGACGCCCTTCCGCTCGCTCGGGCTGTCGACGAAGAAGGCGCCGTCCACGCCGTGCGGGCGTCCGACCCGTCCGACCGGGACGAGCTCAGGCTCCAACGGCGTGAGCCTCGACCCAGTCGAGCCAGGCCTCGCGGCTCATCGCCGCCGGCTCTTCGCCCGGATAGGCCGTCCGGCGACGCTCCAGGTCGAGCAGCCAGTACGCGAGCCCCACCTCGCCCGGCATGAGCTCCCGGTCGCCGTTCCCGCGGATCCAGCGGACGCGGTCGCCGAGCGCGCGGAGCCGATCGAGCGTCTCCGCCGCCTGCGGCCCGCCCGCGACGACGTCGCCGCCGACGAGGATCGTCGCCTCGTCCGGGACCTCCGCGAGGACGGCCTCGAGCGCGGCGAGGTTCCCGTGGATGTCGTAGAGGGTCGCGATCACCCGACGATCTCGAGCTGCAGCCGCCGGCCGGCATTCGGGCCGCCGGCGCGCACGATCGTCCGCAGGGCGCGCGCGATGCGCCCCTGGCGGCCGATCACCTTGCCGACGTCGCCCTCGGCGACGTGCAGCCGGAGGACGAGCGAGCCGTCGTCGCCCTCGACCTGCTCGACGCGCACGGCTTCCGGCTCGTCGACGAGCCGCCGCGCCAGCTCGGCGAGCAGCTCTTGCATTGCTAAGAGATGCCTTTGGCCTTGAGCAGCTTCGCGACCGGGTCGGTCGGCTGCGCGCCCTTCTGGAGCCAGCCGCGCACCTTTTCCTCGTCGAACTCGATGAGGGACGGCTCGTGCTGGGGGTTGTACCGCCCGACGATCTCGATGAACTTGCCGTCGCGCGGCGAGCGCGTGTCGGCGGCCACGACGCGGTAGATCGGGTTCTTCTTCGACCCGACCCGCGTCAGTCTCAACTTCACTGCCATCGAATCACCTTCTCGCTTTCTTCTTCCGTTTGCTTGAGGACTTGCGGGTCGCGCTCGGACGCGGCTTTCCGCTCCCGGCCGGCATCTGCATTCCCGGGAGCGACGGCATCTTGCCTGAACCCATCGCCTTCATCATCTTCGCCATCTGCTTCCGGGCCTCGATGAGCTGGTTCACCTGGGTGACCGTGGTGCCGCTCCCGGCCGCGATCCGCTTCCGCCGCGAGCCGTCGATGACGTGCGGGACGCGCCGTTCCTGGGGCGTCATCGAGAGGATGATCCCCTCCACCCGGCCGAGCTGCCGCTCGTCCACGTCGTCGAGCCCTTCGAGCTGCTTGCCGAGGCCGGGGATGAGCTTGAGGACGCCCTGGAGCGGCCCCATCCGGCGCAGCATCTTGTAGCTCTTGAGGAAGTCGTCGAAGCTGAACTCGCCCGCCATCATCCGACGCTCGAGCTCCTCCTTCTCGTCGTCGGCGACCGCCGCCTCGGCGCGCTCGATGAGCGTGAGCACGTCGCCCATGCCGAGGATGCGCGACGCCATCCGGTCGGGGTGGAACCACTCGAGCGCGTCGAGCTTCTCGCCGACCGACGCGAGCTTGATCGGCCGGCCGGTGACGGCCTTCACCGATAGCGCCGCGCCGCCGCGTGCGTCGCCGTCGAGCTTCGTCATGACGACGCCGTCGAAGTCGATGCGCTCCTGGAACGCCTTCGCGACGTTCACGGCCTCCTGGCCGGTCATCGCGTCGAGCACGAGGAGGACGTTCGTCGGCTTCGCCTCGCGGCGGACGGCGGCGAGCTCCTCCATGAGCGGCTCGTCGACGTGCAGCCGACCGGCGGTGTCGAGGATGACGACGTCGCGCCCGTCCGCCTTCGCGCGCTCGATGCCGGCGCGGACCGCCTGCACCGGGTCGGAGCGCTCGTCGGCGTAGACGGGAACTCCGACCTGCGCGCCGAGCTGCACGAGCTGGTCGATCGCGGCGGGCCGCTGGAGGTCGGCGGCGACGAGCGCGGGCTTGCGCCCGTCTTTCTGGAGGAGGAGCGCGAGCTTGCCGGCGGCGGTCGTCTTGCCCGATCCCTGCAGGCCGGCGAGGAGGATCGTCGTCGGCGGCCGCGGCGAGAACGCGAGCTGGGAGGAGCCCGAGCCCATGAGCGCGGTCAGCTCCTCGTGGACGATCTTCACGACCTGCTGGCCGGGCGTCAGGCTCTTGGCGACGTCCTGGCCGAGCGCGCGCTCCCGCACCTGCGCGACGAACTGCCGGACGATCTCGAGGTTGACGTCCGCCTCGAGCAGGGCGAGACGCACCTCGCGCATCGCGCGCGAGATCGCCTCCTCGTCGAGGGTGCCGCGGCCGCGGAGGTCACCGAGGGCGCTCTGGAGCTTGTCGGAGAGGGTGTCGAACACGAGACGGCCAGGGTACCGGGCTGGGTCGTGTGGGAGCGCGCCCGCTAGCGCCTTTCGCCACATAGCGCCACACTGTGCGCATGGCCTCCGCAGCCGCCGTCATGCGGAAGACCGTCAGCGTGCTCTTCTGCGACGTCGCCGGGTCGACGGAGCTGGGGGAACAGCTCGACCCCGAAGCGCTGCGCACGGTGATGACGCGCTGGTTCGACGAGATGCGCGTGCCGATCGAGCGGGCCGGCGGGACGGTGGAGAAGTTCGTCGGCGACGCCGTCATGGCCGTCTTCGGCGTTCCGACCGTCCACGAAGACGACGCGTTCCGCGCAGTCCAGGCCGCGGTCGAGATGCGCGCTGCCGTGATCCCGCTCGGCTTGCAAGTCCGCATCGGCGTCAACACCGGCGAGGTCGTCACCGGGGACGGCTCGACGACGCTCGTCACCGGTGACGCGGTCAACACCGCGAAGCGGCTCGAGGAAGCGGCCGCGCCCGGAGAGATCCTCATCGGCGCTGCCACGCGACGCCTCGTCGAGAACGCGACCGACCTGGAGCTCGTCGGGCCGATCGCTGTGAAGGGGAAGCGCGAGCCCGTCGAGGCGTGGCGCGTGCTGCGCACGATGCCCGACGCGACGCCGTACGCGAGACGGCTCGATGCACCGCTCGTCGGGCGGACGCGCGAGCTCGCACTTCTCCGCGAGGAGCTCGCAGCGGCGGAGCGCGAGCGCGCGCTCCGGCTCGTCACGGTCTACGGCGCCGCAGGCGTGGGCAAGTCCCGGCTCGCGCTCGAATTCCTCGCCGGCGCGCAGCCGGCTGCGCGAGTGCTCCGGGCGCGCTGCATCCCGTACGGCGACGGCATCACGTTCCTGCCGCTCCGTGAGCTCCTCGCGGAGGTCGACGAGGAGCTCGCGCTCGAGGCCGCGACGAGCGAGGAGACATTCTGGGCGGTCCGCCGCCTGTTCGAGCAGCTCGCCGCCGAGCGGCCCCTCCTCGTCTGCCTCGAGGACGTCCACTGGGCCGAGCCGACCTTCCTCGACCTCATCGAATACCTCGCCGGCTGGACCCGGGACGTGCCCGTCCTCCTGCTTTGCCTCGCGCGGCCCGAGCTGCTCGACGCGCGCCCGCGCTGGGGCGGTGCGTCGCTGACGCTCGAGCCGTTGACCGAGCAGGAGTCGGCGACGCTCCTCGACGAGCTCGTCGGCGGAGCGTCGACGCCGGCTCGCACGCGCATCGCGGAGACGGCGGAGGGCAATCCACTCTTCATCGAACAGATGGTCGCGATGCTCGCCGACGACGATCAGTCGGTCGAGGTGCCGCCGACGATCCAGGCGCTGCTCGCGGCGCGGCTCGACCGGCTCGACCCGTCCGAGCGTGCAGTCGTCGAGCGCGCGGCCGTCGTCGGCAAGGAGTTCTGGCGGAGCGCCGTCGTCGAGCTTTCCCCCGACGACGAGCGCGCGACGGTCGCGGCGACGTTGCTCTCCCTCGCGCGCAAGGAGCTCGTCCGCCCCGAGCGCTCCGCATTCCTCGGCGACGACGGCTTTCGCTTCCGGCACGCGCTCATCTGCGACGCGGCCTATAGCGCGATTCCGAAGTCCACGCGCGCCGAGCTCCATGAACGGTTCGCGGGCTGGCTCGAGCGCCGTGACGCCGAGGACGAGCTCGTCGGCTACCACCTCGAACAGGCTGCGCGGTGCCGCGCCGAGCTCGGCGCGCCGGACGAGGCGCTCGCCGAGCGCGCGGGCGTCCTGCTCGCGGCGGCGGGGAGCCGCGCGCACGCGCGGGACGACATGCCCGCTGCGCGAACGCTCCTCGAGCGCGCGGTCGAGCTCGCACACCTCGGCCCGGCCCGACCGGAGGCGCTCCGCGAGCTGGCGACCGCGCGCTGGGCCACCGGGGACGTCGCGGGCGCCGCGACCACGGTCGACGACGCGATCCGGACTGCGGTGGAGCTCGGCGACCGCCGCCAGGAGTGGTACGCGCGGCTCGAGCGCGCCGCGCGACAACGGCAGCTCCATCTCGGCGGCGACGACCTGGCGGCGATCGCAACCGAGGCCGTCGAGGTCTTCGGAGCGCTCGGCGACCACGCCGGCCTCGCGCGCGCATGGCGGCGGCTCGCGCTGGTCTCGTATTCGACGTACCACTTCGCCGAGGCCGCGCATGCGGCCGAGCGTGCGCTCGACCATGCCCGGCGCGCGGACGACGCCGCGGAGAGCGCGAGAACCGTTGACGTCTACTGCTCCTCCCTCCTGTACGGGCCCGAACCGGCGCCGAGCGCCACGCTGCGCTGCCGGGAGCTCCTCGCCGACGCGGCGTCGAACCGCATCGTCGAGGCCGCCGTCGCCAGCGCGCTCGCGGGGCTGACTGCGATGCAGGGATCGTTCGACGAAGCACGGGCGAACGCCGGCCGCGCAGCGGCGATCTACGACGATCTCGGGCTGCGCCTGCTCCGCGCCGGGCTCTCCGAGGTGATCGCGGCGGTCGATGTGCTCGCGGGCGACCTGACGGCGGCCGAGCGCGAGCTCCGAACCAGTCGCGCAGTCTTCGAGGAGGCAGGCGCGGTCCCGCTCGCAGGCCTCCACGCGGCCCTTCTTGCACAGGTGGTGATCGAACAGGGGCGGCTCGACGAGGCCGAGACATTGCTCGCGATCTCCCGCGCGGCGGTGGACGAGACCGACCTCGGCAGCCTCGTCGTCGTACGGCTCGCCGGCGCGCGCCTCGCGGCCATGCGCGGGCGTACCGACGAGGCGCTCCGGCTCGTGGAGGAGGCGATCGACGCCCTCCGTCCGACGGACGCGATCGTCATCCAGGCCGAGGCGCACCTCATTCGCGCGTCCATCGCGCAGGAGGAGCCGGTCGAGGCGCTCGAGCTGTACGAGCTCAAGGGCAGCACGGCGGGGGCGGCACGGGCACGCGTGCTGGTCACCGAGCCGCTGCCGCGATAACGTCGCGCAACGGGCCGACTGAGGGAGGGCACCAATGGCGAAGAGCAACAAGCCACGCACAGTGACCGGACGGGTGGAAGCGTCGTCCGTCCAGTCGCACTGGGACGGCTGGAACGGCGCGCTCGACAAGGCGCTGGGGAAGACCGGCTGGAAGGCCGGCAACTACACGAACGTGCAGATCGAGTTCTACGCGAACGTCGACGTCGTCAATCCCGGCAGCATCGTCGAGTATGCGGTGAAGCTCATACCGCCGAGCGGCTAGGGACTAGCTCAGCAGCGCGCGGGCGAAGTCGAGCGGGTCGAACGGCCGCAGGTCGTCGATCCGCTCGCCGACGCCGATGAGCTTCACCGGCAGGCCGAGCTCGTACGCGATCGGAATGGCGACGCCTCCCTTCGCGGAGCCGTCGAGCTTCGTCAGCGCGACGCCGGTGATGCCGACCGCCTCGTTGAAGAGCTTCGCCTGCTGCACGCCGTTCTGCCCCGTCGTCGCGTCGACGACGAGCAGCGTCTCGTGCGGTGCGCCGTCGAGCTTGCGCTCGATGACGCGGCGCACCTTTGCGAGCTCCTCCATGAGGTTCGTCTGCGTGTGCAGTCGGCCGGCGGTGTCGACGATGACGACGTCGCGCCCGCGCGCCTGCGCCAGCTCGATCGCGTCGTACGCGACCGCGGCGGGATCGGCACCGCGCCCGGAGCCCACGAAGTCGGCACCGGCGCGCTGCGCCCAGATCTCGAGCTGCTCCTCGGCCGCGGCGCGGAACGTGTCCGCCGCGGCGACGACGACCGAGCGGCCGTGCTCGGAGAGCTTCGACGCGAGCTTGCCGATCGTCGTCGTCTTCCCCGTGCCGTTCACGCCGACGACGAGGATCACGCTCGGTTTCGCCTGCACGTGCAGCGTGCCGGGGTCGCCGAGGAGCGCGGCGGCCTCCTCTGCGAGCGCGGCGCCGAGCTCGCCGAGCTCGCCGCGCGCCTCGAGCCGGCGCACGAGCTCCGCCGTTGCGGGAACGCCGACGTCGGCCTGGAGCAGCGCCTCCTCGAGCCGCTCCCACGCGAGGTCGTCGTTGGGGTCGAACGCGGCCGCCTGGATCTGCTCGGTGAGCGCGCGCCGCGACTTCGACAGCGACTCGCGCAGGCGCGAGAAGAGGCCTGCCCGTTCCGCCTCCGGCTCGGGCGCAGCCCCTTCTTCACCGAGTAGCTCGGACCAGCTCCGCGGCATCGCGGCCAGACTAGAGCAGCGTCGCGGTGTAGTCGGGGACGTAGTGGAAGAGATCGCGCGGCGGCCGCTCGTAGTCGCTCTCCACCGGCCGCGGCGGCAGCTTCAGCGGAGTCTCGAGCACGTCCTCGTACGGGACGATCGAGAGGAGGTGGGCGATGCAGTTGAGCCGCGCGCGGCGCTTGTCGTCCCCCTCGACGACGTACCACGGCGCCTCCGGGATGTCGGTGTGCACGAACATCTCGTCCTTCGCGCGCGAGTAGTCGATCCAGCGCGCGCGCGAGTCGAGGTCCATCGGCGAGAGCTTCCAGCGCCGGAGCGGATCGTCGAGGCGCGAGCGGAAGCGGCGCTCCTGCTCCTCGTCGCTGACCGAGAACCAGTACTTGATCAGCATGATCCCGTCGTTCACGAGCAGCCGCTCGAAGATCGGGCACTGCTGGAGGAAGCGGCGGTACTCGTCGGGCGTGCAGAAGCCCATCACGTGCTCGACGCCGGCGCGGTTGTACCAGCTCCGGTCGAAGAAGACGATCTCGCCCGCCGTCGGCAGGCGCGCGATGTAGCGCTGGAAGTACCACTGGCCGCGCTCGCGCTCGGTCGGCGCCGGCAGCGCGACGATCCGCGCCACGCGCGGGTTGAGGTATTCGGTAATCCGCTTGATCGCGCCGCCCTTGCCGGCGGCGTCGCGCCCCTCGAAGACGACGACAAGCCGCACGCCCGTCGTCCGCACCCACTCCTTCATCTTCACGAGCTCGCCCTGGAGGCGCTGCAACTCCTGCTCGTAGAGCTTGCGCGGGACCTTCGTCGCCTCGTCGTGGGGCATTACGCCACCGCGACGGCTTCTGCTTCTTCGCGCGGCAGCCGTCTCGAGACGACCTGCGACACGCCGTCGCCGCCCATCGTCACGCCGTACAGGATGTCCGCGGCTTCCATCGTGCGCTTCTGGTGCGTGATGACGACGAACTGCGCGCGGTCGGCGTACCGCCGGAGCAGCTCGACGAAGCGCCCGATGTTCGTGTCGTCGAGCGCGGCCTCGACCTCGTCGAGGAGATAGAACGGGCACGGCCGCGCGAGGAAGAGCGCGAAGAGGAACGAGATGGCGCCGAGCGCCTTCTCGCCGCCGGAGAGGAGCGACAGGCGCTGCACGCGCTTGCCCGCGGGCCGGAGCTCGACCTCGATCCCGGGCTGCTCCTCGTCGTCCTCCGCCTCCACGAGCCGCAGCCGGCCCTCGCCGCCCGGGAAGAGCGTGGACGCGACCTCGGCGAAGTTCGCCTGCACCGCGTCGAACGTCTCCGTGAAGCGCCGCTCGACCGTCTCGGTCAGCTCGGTGCGGAGCTTCTCGAGCTCGTCGAGGCTCGCCTCGAGGTCGGCCCGCTGCGTCACGAGATCGTCGAGCCGGATCTTCTCGGCCTCGTACTCCTCCTTCGCGAGCGGGTTCACCTGGCCGAGCGACTCGCGCCGCCGCTCCAGGCGCTCCGCCTTCTCGGCGAGCTCGTCGCGGTCGTCGCCTTCAGCTCGCTCCTCGGTGCCGGTCTGCGCGAGCCGGCGCCGCGCCTCGTCCGCCTCCGCCTCGATGCGCGCGACCTCGACGTCGATCGCCGACGCGCGCTCCGACGCCTCGGTCAGCGCCTGCCGGAGCTCGACCTCGGCGGCGCCGAGGCGGCGCAGCTCCTCGCCGAGCTCGCCGGTGCGCGCACCGCCGGCATCGACGCGCGCGCGCAGCGGCGCTTCGTAGCGAGCCGCGGGAAGGTCGAGCACGTGCACGAGCCGCTCGACGAGCGCGACGCTGCGCACGACAACGGGATCGCGCTCGATCGAATACGCAGCCTCGGGAATCGGTGCGTCCGCGCGCCGGCGCAGCGCGTCGAGCTCCTCCGCGAGCGCGCGGCGCCGCGCCTGCAGCTCGAGCATCAGCGCCTCCGCGGTCTCGCCCGCGAACCACAGCTCGCCGCGCGCCGGGTCGTAACCGAATCCCTCCGGCGTGACCGACGGCACCGTCGACGAGAGAAGCTCTTCCTTCGGCACGACCGGCAGCGCGCGGACGAGCTCGCCGGGGTCGCGGTCGACGAGGACCATGAGACTGCCGAGCCCGGCCGCGCGCGCGCGCTCGAGCAGCGCGAACCCGGAGGCCGCGTCGGCCACGACGAGCGCGGACGCGCGCGGACCGAGCGCGGCGGCGACGGCGCGCTCCTGCCCCGCCTCGACGTCGAGCAGCGACAGCGCGATCCTCTCCCCCTCTTCGGCGAGCGCGCGCGCCGCCGGCGGCAGGCCCTCGCGCTCGGCGAGCGCGCGGTCGAGCGCACGCAGCCGCTCCTCGAGCAACCGCACCTGCTCGGAGAGCGCGGCGCGCTCCGCGCGAACACGCTCGTCGAGCACG
>Ga0265339_10003850_pt1 | contig 10415 bp, 7 predicted proteins | sample 4CB219metaG_FD_202085 | JGI IMG/M metagenome (GOLD analysis project Ga0265339, IMG submission 202085) | Rhizosphere microbial communities from Carex aquatilis grown in University of Washington, Seatle, WA, United States - 4-CB2-19 metaG | ecosystem: Host-associated > Plants > Roots > Rhizosphere...
CGCTGGCTGTTCCCACCGATTTGGCCAGGGAAGAAGCCTGCAATCATCTGATCCACACCTGCGAGGCGCAATTTGGGCGCGTCGATATTCTTGTAAACAATGGCGGGGACTATGGCCCCGTGAAACCAGTGGAGGAGATCACCCCTGCGGAATGGGATCACGTGATTGCCGTGCATTTGCGCGGATCCTATTTGTTGACGCGGCTGGTCCTGCCAGGGATGTATGCTCGCGGATCGGGCGTGATCCTGAATATCTCAAGCCTGTCCGCCAAGTCCGCGTTTGGATGGGGCTCGCCCTACGCCGCCGCAAAAGCTGGAATGCTGGGAATGACTCGTGTGGTGGCGGCGGAAGCCGCCCGCAAAGGGGTGCGCGTGAATGCGATCTGTCCGGGTCCTGTGACGGAAACGAAGATGTCAAAGGATTTAGGGAATACCCTTGCCGAGCGACTAGGTGTGTCACCCGAGGTGCAACTGGCGGGTTTCCTGAGCACAATTCTGCAAGGGCGCGGGCAAACCGCCAATGAGATTGCCGATGCGGCGCTATTCCTTTGTTCCGATCAGGCCAGCGCGATTACTGGGCAGGCTCTGAACGTGGACGGCGGAGCAGCTTTCTACTGACGTCTTCCGCCAGAGTCCACACTCGGCGGGAAAAATCATAAACAGGTCGGGCATGTTCACTCGCCCACCCCAGACTCCATTGCCCTGCCCTATCAATCAGATAGAGAACAAGCGCAATCACAGCCAGAACGACAAATACCCCGGTAAACAGCGCCAGCGCGGCGAGCATTTCCTGTACAAAATAAATCTGCAAGGCAACGAAAACCCCAAGCCCTATCCACATCCACTTCCGGGCTTTCTTTTCAGCGAATACCTGGCCCACCTTCGACATCTGAACCCTTTCCTGTGACTTCATATTTGATGCAATAGATCGCCAAAAAGACACAGGTTCAATATAAGACATGACCAGCGCAGTTCCTATGGTACGGAGACAGTTGAAACGAAAACTTTTGCTCCAGGACTACCAGTACTCGCTAAATACGATTGAGCAAGAACTGAGGACTATCCCCTGATTCGAACAGGGGTTAGATCAGGGCAAAGGAAATCTGTACTTTTCAGATGCGAAATTAAATTTTCGAAAGGGGGGCTGATATCTGATGTAAAAGCGACTGTCCACTGGAGAAAAAAACGGAACTTCGAAAGAAGATTTTCCTGAATTGAGAGGATGGCGCCACATAACGATGTCGCGTGCCTTCGAATTTAAACGATGCGATTTCGATCCGCCCGAAAAATAATTTCAGCGTCCTTCGAACGGATACTTGTCGCTTGCCTGAACCGCTGCGCAGACGCGCTGTCGCATCGCGATCGTATCGGCGGGTTCCCGCTTCAGGAAGCGGCGCAGCACGGCGAGTTGCGTCCGCAGCATGTCGCCTTCGAGCACGGCAGCCAACGCCTTGCGGGCTCCGGCATCGACTCTGTCGGCTGCGTCGTAAAGAAACACGCGCGCCGCGTCAGCCATGACGGCAATTGCCTCTGCGCCGCGGGCGGCTTCCGCTTTTTGCACTCGGCGCAAGGACGATTCGACGGCGTAACACTCCATCGCCATATCGGAAAGCGTGGCTACAATTTCCTGCTGGTCCGCGAGACGATCGCGATATTTTTCCAGCGCCGCGCCGGCCACCAGCAGAAATGCTTTTTTCACGCCGGCCAGGATGCGTTCTTCTTCGCTCCAGCCGCCCTGCTCCGGCTCTTCGAACGACGGGCCGGCCAGGATTTCTTCGCGTAGTTTCGCGCCAGCTTGCATCAGCGGCAGCGCTCCCGACATCGCGCGCTTCATCAGCATCTGGATGATGAGCATGCGGTTGATTTCGTTCGTGCCTTCGAAAATGCGATTGACGCGTGAGTCGCGATAGGCGCGGGCGACCGGATAATCCTCATGAAAGCCGTAGCCGCCGAAAATCTGCACCGCTTCATCGACCACGAAATCGAGCAGTTCCGATCCGTAAATCTTGCTGATCGAACTTTCGATCGCGTACTCCTCATACACCTTCATCGATTGCTGAGATTTATCCGCGCCATCGCCCGCTGCGGCTATCGCGCGGTCCATCAGGCCTGCGGAGCGGTAGATCATCGATTCCACGGCGAAAATTCGGATGGCCATCTCCGCCAGCTTCGCGCGGATCAACCCGAAACTACCAATGGGTTTGCCGAAAGCTGTGCGCTCCTTCGCGTATTTCGCGGCGGTTTCCAGGGTGCGCTTGGCTCCGCCCGTGCAGTATGCGCCCAGGCTGAACCTGCCGGTATTCAGGATGTTGAACGCGACGATGTGGCCGCGGCCGACCTCATGCAGCAGATTTTCTTTCGGGACCTGACAGTTTTCGAAAAACAGGGCCGTCGTCGAGCTGCCTTTGAGCCCCATCTTTTTTTCTTCCGCGCCGGATGAAAAGCCGGGAAAGCCGCGCTCGACAATGAAACTGGAAAATTTTTCGCCGTCCACTTTTGCGAATACGATGTACACGTCCGCGAAGCCGCCGTTGGTGATCCACATTTTCTGGCCGTTCAGGATCCAATGGCGCCCGTCCGGCGAAAGCACGGCGCGTGTGCGCGAAGCCTGCGCGTCCGAACCGGCTTGCGGCTCGGACAAACAATACGCGGCCAGCTTTTCGCCGGTCGCGAGTTGCGGAAGATATTTCTTTTTTTGCTCTTCGGTGCCGAAGAAAACGATCGGAAGCGTTCCGATTCCGGCATGTGCCCCATGGCTGACCCCAAACGATGCGTTCGCGGAAAGATTTTCGGCAAGCTGGACGCTGGCAACCTTGTCGAGACCGGTGCCGCCGTACTCTTCCGGGACGCCGCCGCCAAGCAGCCCCAGGTCCCCCGCTTTCTTGAGCAACTGGGGTAGTAAACCTGGTTTGTGCTGTTCGAGATCGGGGATGAGGGGAACCACTTCGTTGCGGACAAACTCATCGGCGGTTTGGCCAATCAACTTCTGGTCGTCCGTGAGGTCCGCAGGCGTGAAGACATCGGCTGGAGCACATGCCTCCACCAGAAAGCTTCCCCCGCGCGACGCCGCACGCGGTAGCGATGTTGTGGCCATGTTCCCTCCGCAGGAAGATTTTAGTAACACAGGTTTCAACCTGTGCGTTTTTCCGGGTGTGCGAGAAACCAAAACCACACAGGTTGAAACCTGTGTTACTAGGCGGTGCGTGCTGCCGACTTTATCTCGCCGATGTAAGTCGCCGGTAGACTGCGCTCGCCCGCACCGTCTAGAATCGCCTGCAAATAGTGAGGCGACGGGCGCAATCCCTTTTCTATTTTCGACGCGATATAAACCTGCGCCGGCACCGGCTGCCCGCCATCGGGCGTCACCTGAATTTCGATTCGGCGGTAGTGCTCGGGAACGCCTTCGTAGCGGTCCAGGCCTCGGAATGAATTCTCTTCAATCTTGTACAGCACTCCGTACACGGTTTTCCCCGGAGACGGCTGCACGTTTGCGCCGGCCGTGCCGCCGCGAACTTTTTTATTGAAGCGCAATTCGAAATTCGGCAGAGACGCATTGTGCTCTTCCACAATGTTTCCCACGCGGGAAAGCATTTGCGCGCGGTTCATGTTACTGCCATAAGCAAAGTGCCAGACGGTTCTCGAAGCCATATTCCCTTTCTCGTTATCCGGGACGGATTACTAAAGGCGTAGAAAATCATTGTAACGGGGTTGTGTGGCAAGAGCAAACTTCTATCCGGGACCCGTCCCGAGTTTGGCCCTGGTCGTGAGAAACAACGTATCGATCGACGCCTAGATAAAGTTCACTTTGTATAGGCGCAAAAATGACGCTCCTCAATCGTAAATGAGATCTCAAATCTTCGGCAACCGCGGCTACTTCGGAGTCACCGCAACGCGCTGCAACCGCTGACCCAGCCGGTTGTGCTCATCGCGGATTTCATCCGGCAGGCGGCTTCCAAATTCCTGGAAGAAATTGCCGGTCTCCGTGTGTTCCTTGGACCAGTCCGCGCTATCGACGTTAAGGAGGTTATCCATCGTCGAGCGGGAGACGTCGAGGCCGTCCAGGGTAAGCGCGGTCGAAGTGGGGACGAGGCCGATCGGAGTTTCCGTGGCAGCAGCCTTGCCCTCGATGCGTTCGAGTATCCACTTCAGCACGCGGACATTTTCACCGTAACCCGGCCAAAGGAATTTTCCGTCCGCGCCCTTGCGGAACCAGTTCACGTGGAAAACTTTTGGCGGGTGCGGAGTGCGCGTGCCCATGTCCAGCCAATGGCGGAAATAATCCGCCATGTTGTAGCCGCAGAAGGGAAGCATGGCCATGGGATCGCGTCGTGTTACGCCAACAGCTCCGGTCGCGGCCGCAGTGGTTTCCGAAGCCATCGTCGCGGCGACGTAAACACCGTGCTGCCAGTTCAATGCTTCGTAGACCAGCGGAGCCAGCCGCGCGCGGCGTCCTCCGAAGATAAACGCGGAAATCGGAACACCGGCAGGATCTTCCCAGCGCGAAGAAATCGATGGCGCCTGATTGGCAGGCACGGTGTAACGCGAATTCGGCTGTGCTGCCAGGCCGTTTGAAGGAGTCCACGCGCGCCCTTGCCAGTCCACCACGCCTGTGGGTTCGCTGTCGTTCATTCCCTCCCACCACGGCTCGTTTTGCGAAGTCATGGCCGTGTTCGTGAAAACCGTATTTTTTCGCAGCGCGGTCATCACGTTGGGATTCGTCTTTTCGTTTGTGCCTGGCGCGACGCCAAAAAATCCAGCTTCGGGATTGATCGCGTGCAGGTACCCGTCCGTGCCGACCTGCATCCAGGCAATGTCATCGCCTACCGTCCACACGCGGTAGCCCTGACTTTCGAGGGCAGAAACCATCATGGCCAGATTCGTTTTTCCGCAAGCGCTCGGGAACGCCGCGGCCATGTACGTGACTTTCCCTCCGGGCGATTCCAGTCCCAGGATGAGCATGTGTTCAGCCATCCAGCCCTGCTCGCGCGCCATCGAGCTCGCGATGCGCAGAGCAAAGCATTTTTTCCCCAGCAGTGCGTTCCCGCCGTACCCCGAGCCGATGCTCCAAATTAATTTTTCTTCGGGGAAATGCGCGATGTAGCGGTGCTCCGGTTTCAAATCGCCCAGGGAGTGAAGTCCAGGAACGAAATCGGAAGAATTGCCGAGACGGTCCAGCGCGACTTTGCCCATGCGCGACATGATACGCATGTTGGCGACAACGTAGGCGCTGTCAGTGATTTCAACTCCAACGCGGCTTTGCGGCGACGCCGTAGGACCCAAAATGTAGGGGACCACGTACATCGTACGGCCCTTCATTGCGCCTTCGAAAAGGCCTCCCAGCTCTTGCTTAGCTTCGGCTGGGGCCATCCAGTTGTTGGTCGGGCCGGCGTTTTCCTTGTCCCGCGAGCAGATGAACGTGACCTTTTCCGTGCGCGCCACGTCGCTCGGATCGCTCCGGTGCAGGAAGCAATTCGGGTACGTTTTCGAATTGAGTGCCAGGGTGTGGCCTTCGCGGACCATCTGCGCCTGGATGCGCGCGGCTTCTTCCTCCGACCCGTCGCACCAGACGATTTGTTCGGGGCGCGTCATGCGCGCAACCGATTCCACCCATTGCTCGAGGGGCGTAGCCACGAAGCCTCCAAATAGTTTTGTGGTCCGGCATGCCTGCGGGGGCGCGGGGAGTGAAATTCTCCTTGCGACAAGTCAGGCGGCGGAGTGTTAACAAGAAAGTTTAAGGCAGGCGTGGGCCGAACGCAAGACATCGGCGTATGTACGTGTGCTGCGAAAACAACATCTTTGTGACCTAAGTCACATTTTCTCCGAGTGTTATACTCGGCGGTGGAATGTATGCCAATAAATTCAAAATCGACATCATTATCGGCGGAGAGCGCCGTCCCTGCCCCCTGGAATGGCTCGACGCCTTCGCGATGCGCAATTTTACGGGCTCAGCGGAGTTCGATGACACGCTTCCCACCGGCGAAGGACAATTGGAAGCCGGCTTCCGCGTCCAACCGAAACGGCTGGCCGAGGCGCTTTCCGCTTGGCTCACCAAACGCGGCAAGGGTAATGGCCAAACCGTTCAGGTGGAAGTCCATCCCGCCTGAAGGTTTTTGAATGCTCCGAAAAATTTAAAGGGAATTACTTTACGCGCTTGCGCCGGTCGCCCGGGAAAGGCGGTACCTGTGGCTCTGGAGCAAGCTTCGGTTCCAGCGCCGCGCGGATTTTCGGCAATGCGGCACGCGCCGCATTTTCTCCTGCGGCAATCAGCTCCGAAGTCTTTTCAAAATCGTCCCACAGGAAATCCTTCACCTTGGGCTCAACAATCACATCGGCAGCGCGTCGCCATTCCATGTCCGCATGCCTCTGCAAAATGGCGAAGGAAAGACCGATGACGTCCACAATGCTTTCAGGCTTGCGATTGTTGGCGGCTTCCAGAAACACGGCGATAACGATATCCGCGCCCATGTTTCGAACAGCGTCCACCGGAACCGGAGCGGCCAGAAAGCCGTCCACCAGCGTGCGCCCTTCGAATTCGACCGGAACAAACATCCCCGGATACGCGCAGGACGCTCGAAGCGCGGGACCGAGCGGCCCTCGCGTGAAAAAGACAGGCTCTCCGGTGCCCAGATCGGTGGCGGCAATAGCGAGCGGCAGCTTTAAATCCTCAAAATTACTCACGCCAAGAAATTTGCGCGGATAATGTTCAAGCTTCTGGTTGGAGGCCAGGCCCATCCAGGAAAGTTTCCAGTTGCCGAAGTCCTTGAAGCGTGTGGCTTTGGCCTGCGCCACAATTTGGGGGATGGGGTGGCCACTGGCGTAGGCGATGGCCAGCATTGCCCCGGCGCTGGTGCCGCCCAGGAAATCGACGGGAATCTTTTCACGCTCCAACACTCTTAACACGCCCAGGTGGGCGATTCCGCGGGCAAATCCGCCCCCGAGCGCCACGCCGATCCGGGGCCTTACAGCTGGCTGATTGCCGCCGGGCTCCTCATAAGCAAATTCACGCACGCGCTCGACCGCTGTCTTCAGCCACTTGACGACTTTCTTTTTCTTTCGAGGGCTCATCGGGCGTATTAGAATACGTTAACGCAAACGGGGATGCTTGGGGTTTCCGGTTGACCCACGATTGTCGGTTCTGTAACCTGCATGAGCGCCCAGTCGCTTCTCTCCAAACGGGTGAGCCTAGATCGGGAGCGGATTTCGGCGCTGGCCATTATGAAAAAATCCATCGAAAAAGTTGTGATTTTAGGCGCAGGCACCATGGGTGCGCGGATCGCCGCGCACGTCGCCAACGCCGGTGTCTGGTGCGCGCTGCTTGACATTGTGCCGTCCGCGCCGAACGCCGATGAGCAAAAGCGCGGGCTAACGGTTGAAAGTCCCGAGGTGCGAAACCGAATTGTTCGCGCGGGGTTGGCTGCCGCCGCAAGATCCAAGCCTGCGGCGTTTTTTACGCGCGGCCTGGAAAATCGCGTCGTCACGGGAAACTTTGACGACAATCTAAAGCTCTGCGCCGAGGCGGATTGGATCATCGAAGTCGTCGCAGAAAATCTGGAGATCAAGCGCGCGTTGCTCACGCGCGTCGCGCAAGTTCGAAAGCCCGGAACAATCGTCACCACGAACACCTCCGGTCTGCCCGTGCACAGCATTGCCGAGGGCATGCCCGAGGAATGGCAGCAGCAGTGGGCCGGCACGCACTTCTTCAATCCACCGCGCTACCTGAAGCTGGTCGAAATCATTCCTGGAACCGCGACCAGCCCCGAAGTGATCGCTGCGCTCACCGAATTTTGCGACCGCAAGCTCGGCAAGGGCGTCGTGATCGCCAAGGATACCCCAAATTTCATCGCCAATCGCATCGGCACGTACACGATGCTGAGCGCAATACGCCTGATGGGCGAGCTGGGCATGACGTTCGAAGAGGTGGATGCGTGCACGGGCCCCGCGCTGGGCTGGCCGAAGTCGGCGACATTTCGGCTCGCCGATATCGTCGGCATCGACGTCCTCCAGCACGTCATTCGAAACATTTACGATAATATCCCGAACGATGAGTCGCGCGAACTCTACCGCGTGCCGCCCATCATCGAGGAACTGGCACTCCGGAAATGGGTTGGCGACAAAACGGGCAGCGGTTTTTACAAGCGCGTGAAAAAATCCGGCGGGGAATCCGAAATTCTCACGCTCGATCCCGCGAAAATGGAGTACCGCCCGCGGCTGAGGGCACGCTTCGCTTCCGTCGATGCCGGCAAAGCGATTGAAAACACTCGCGACCGGTTGCGCATGCTCGTCGGTCCAGCCCTCGAAGGAAAAGATAGCGACAAGGCACAGAAATTCCTATGGGGACTGATCTCCGAAATGTGCCTGTACGCCGCGCGGCGCGTCCCGGAAATTTCGGATTCCCTCGTGGACGTGGACCGCGCCATGCGCTGGGGCTTTGGCTGGGAAATGGGCCCATTCGAAACGTGGGACGCCATCGGCGTCGAGCCGATGGCCAGGCAGTTCGAAAAAGAAGGCAAAGCGTTGCCGCCGGTGGTGACGTCACTTCTGGCATCCGGGAAGAAATCGTTCTATGAGACTGGACAGGGCGCGACGTCTTATTTCGATATCGGTGGCAAGGAATTCAAGTCGGTGCCCCAGTCCGAAGGCATTGTAATTCTAAAATCTTTGAAAGACCGTTCGAAGGAAATCGAGAAAAATTCCGGGGCCAGCCTGATCGACCTAGGCGACGGCGTAGTCTGCTGCGAATTCCACGCCAAGATGAACGCCATCGGCGGCGACCTGATCGCCATGATCAATAAAGGCTTAGGGCGATTACGAACAGATTTCGACGCCATGGTGATCGCCAATCAGGCTTTAAACTTTTCCGCCGGCGCGAACCTGATGCTCATCCTGATGACCGCGCAGGAGCAGGAGTGGGACGACCTGCACCTGATGGTGCGGCAATTCCAGAACGTCACCCTCGGCATCAAGCACGCCTCAAAACCGGTGGTCGTTGCGCCGCAGGGCCTGGCGCTGGGCGGCGGCTGCGAAATCGCCCTGCACGGCACGCGCATCCACGCCGCAGCGGAAACTTACATGGGCCTGGTCGAAACCGGAGTGGGCCTGATCCCCGGCGGAGGCGGCACTAAGGAAATGATGATCCGCGCGAACGAACGCGCCGAGGGTGAGGAAAATCTCGACCTGTTCCACGCGCTGAAGCCGGTGTTCGAAAACATCGCCATGGCAAAAGTCTCCACCAGCGGCGAAGAAGCCCGCGAACTGGGCTACCTCCGCCGCGCCGATCTCGTGGCGATGAACCTCGACCGCCTGGTCGCCGACGCCAAACAAACCGCTCTGGGCCTGGTTCGCAGCGAATGGCGCCAGACCGCTCCCGCGCCCACCGAGCCGTCGATCCGTGTGCTCGGCGAAGAGTTTAGCGCAGCGGCAAAGCTAGCCGTCCACATGATGCTGCGCGGGGAATATATTTCCGAGTACGACGCGCTGGTCGCGCGCAAGCTCGGGCACGTGCTGGCCGGCGGCGCGCTCACTTCGGCGCAATTGGTGAGCGAGCAGTATGTGCTTGATCTCGAGCGTGAAGCGTTCGTCTCGCTGTGCGGGGAGCGTAAGACGCAGGAGCGGATTGCGCATACGCTGAAGACGGGGAAGCCATTGAGGAATTGATTGGCGGCCCATCTGAACTCGAAATGGTTTGCAACTCGACGCCCCATTTCATATGCGTTAACTTTGAAACCGCACTGCCTTAATTAGGGGCCATCGGATACAGTTGATTTTTCATGGCGACATGACCTGCGCCCCGCCTCGTACACTTCTGTCCTTTGGCGAACATTAAAATCAATTCCATTAGTATAATGTGTCCGTTTTAGAGTTAAAGGAAGGGAGTTCGGGAATCATGCAACACTTTCAGCTTAGTCACCCATCGGATCAAATTTGTTACTGTGATTTTGCTGCGTGCTCCGAAGTGGCGGACCACTTAGACATTGACGATGAAGACCGGGAAATCCATGCATGCAAGACCCATACGACGAGCCAGGAGTACGCTTACCTTCTTCCTAAACGAGCACCCGGCCCAGGGTTTCCCTGTCGTATCAGCCTATTGCCTTAGCCTGCGTTTTGACCATATCGAAGGTGTGCGTGCATATCGCTTGCTTGTTTCTTAAACGACTGGAAATTAAGGTCGTCGCCAAAAGCCTGTGCGACGGTCATCCCAATGTGGCACTGGAACATAGGTTCCAGCGCGGGAACAATCACCGTTGCTATCAAGATGCAACCTAGATTGTCCATCTCCATATTAAGGATAAACCGTGTAATGTCTCCTGAGAATCTCGCAGCACGCGCATCTTTGGTCAAACCATCTTCAATGCGGATGCGCCCGAGGATGTCACTCAGAGCCGAACCGCAAACTTGACCGAACACCAAATCGCA
>Ga0265339_10003851_pt1 | contig 10414 bp, 9 predicted proteins | sample 4CB219metaG_FD_202085 | JGI IMG/M metagenome (GOLD analysis project Ga0265339, IMG submission 202085) | Rhizosphere microbial communities from Carex aquatilis grown in University of Washington, Seatle, WA, United States - 4-CB2-19 metaG | ecosystem: Host-associated > Plants > Roots > Rhizosphere...
GCGTTCGGCCATCTCGGCTATCTGTTGCGCCAGGCCTCGCTCGCCTGGCGGGCCCGGATGGAGCACGGGCTGGCGGAATTCGCCGTCACGCCGCCGCAGTTCGCAGCGCTGACGATCATCGGCGCCTATCCCGGCCTGTCGAGCGCCGATCTCGCTCGGTTGTCGATTCTGACGCCGGCGACGATCGCCGGGATCGTCGCCAATCTCCGGCGTGACGGCGTGGCGACGGCGCGACCGCACCCGGTCCACGGCCGCATCCTGCAACTCGAGCTCACCGACAGCGGCAGATCCCTGCTCGTCCGTTGCAAGCGGCGCGTTTACGCGCTGGAGAGCGAGTTGACGGCCGGCCTTTCGGCGGAAGACGAACAGGCGGTGAGGCGATGGCTGGCGGGGATCGCGGCCAAGGGGTGACAGGCATTCGGCGCTTTGGCGCGGCGACAATGAGCGGATAAGCTTACCCGAATCCATTTCGGGAAAAGGGGGGCTCCCCGATGCTGCGCGCGTTTCTCGTCCTTGTCTGCCTCGCCGTCTCGCCCGCGCTGGCGCAGACGATGCATCACCACGCCATGATGGAACCCGACGCCGGCGCGCCGATCACCCCGACCCAGGGCGGCCAAAGCGCCTTCGCCGCGATTCAGGAGATCGTCGCCATCCTCGACGCCGATCCAAAGACCGACTGGACAAAGGTCGACGTCGAGGCGCTGCGCCAGCACCTGATCGACATGGACGCCGTCACGCTGCGCGCCGAGTCAAAGAGCGAGCCAGTCGACGGCGGCCTGCGCTTCATCGTCACCGGCGCCGGGCCGGTGCGCGACTCCATCCGCCGCATGGTCTTCGCTCATGCCGCAACGATGAACGGCGTCGGCGGCTGGCGCATGAGCGCAGCTGAGATCGACGACGGCGCGACCCTGACCGTGATCGCCCCGGCGAAGGACGCCGCCCGATTGCGCGGGCTCGGCTTCATCGGCGTGCTGACGCTCGGCATGCACCACCAGATGCATCATCTGATGATCGCCAAGGGCGACAATCCGCACTGATCGCAGCGGACGCCGCAGTCTAGGCGCGCAGCGACCGCGCCGTCACCGCAGCGACGGCGAGGCAGAGGATCAGGAACGCGATGCCGAGTCTGAGGCTGGCGCCCTGGGCAATCGCGCCGATGACGACTGGGCCGCTCAGGAGGCCAGCGTAGCCGGCCGTCGCGACCATCGCGACGCCCGCCGCCGGGACAGGAGCCAATCCCGCCGCCGCGCTGAACAGCGACGGCACGATGTTCGACAATCCGACGCCGACCAGCGCGAAGCCCAGCGTCGCGGACCCGAGGCGCGGATCGACCACCGCCAACGCGAGACCCGCGGCGGCGAGCGTCGCGCCCCAACGCACGACGCGGGCGCGGCCCCAGGCGCGCACCGCATTGTCGCCAAGCAGCCGACCGGCGACCATCGTCGCCGAGAAGGCGGCAAAGCCGATCGGCGCCATCGCCTGCGGCGTGCGCGCCGTTTCCATGAGATAAACGCCGACCCAATCGCCCATCGCGCCTTCGCAACTCATGCAGAGAAGCGCGGCGAAGCAAAGCGGCAGCAGCGCGCCAACCGGCGGCGCCAGATGGGCTTGCGCCGGTTGCGGCGACGGGTCGCCATCCTGCAGCCAAGTCCAAGCCAGCGCCGCGAATGCGGCGACCAGCGCCGCAGCGCCGCCGAGCGTTCCGCTGACGCCAAAGACCAGCAGCGCGCCGCCCAAGGCCGCGCCAGCGAACACGCCGGCGCTCCATGCGGCGTGGAACGACGACATGATTGCCGCGCCCCAGCGACGCTCGACGTCGCTGGCGTAGCCGTTCATGGTGACATCGAGCAGCCCATTCGCCGCGCCCACCGCGAAGGCCGCGACGGCGAGCGTCGCGAAGTCCGGCGCCAGCGCCGGCAGCGGCAGCGCGAGACCAAACAGCAGGATCGCCGCACGCGTCGCCTTGGCCGGACCGAGGCGTCGCGTCAGACGCGCCGCGAGCTGCATCAACAGCACCGCGCCGACGGCGAAGGCGAACAAGACCAGGCCGAGCGCTCCGTCAGAGAGTGCGAGGCGCGCCTTCAGCGCCGGAATACAGGCCGCCCAGGCGCCGATGCCGACGCCATTGCCGAGGAAAATGGCGACGACGGCGGCCCGCTCGGACCAGGCCGCCGATCGCATGGAAATGACGCCGCCGCTCATCGCGTCGCCTCGCCAACGCGCTCGGCGCGAGAGACGGCGACGCCAGCGGCGCGCAGGGACGCCACCTCGCTCTCCGGGGCCTCGGCCTCAACCACGAGGTGGGTGAGGCGCGAGGCCGGCGCGACGGCGAAAGGCGCCGCCGTTCCAAGCTTGTCGGTCGTCACCGCCGCGGCGACGGCCTTGGCGCCTTCGGCGATGAGCCGCTTGAATTCGGCCTCCTCCGCGTCGAAGGCGGCGACGCCGGCTTCGGCGTCGACGGCGCAGGCGCCGAGAAAGGCGAGGTCGACGCGGATCTCGCGCGCGTCGCGCAATGCGCGCGCCCCGAGGGCTGCGCCGGAGCGCGGATCGACCCGTCCGCCGATGACAATCAATTCGACTCCTGGCTTGCCGACCAGATCGGCCGCAATGTCGGGCGCATTCGTCGCGACGACGATTCCGAGACCATCAGGCAAGGCGCGCGCGATCGCCGCGTTGGTCGAGCCCGCGTCGATGAACACCACCTGGCCCGAACGCACCAGGACGGCGGCGGCGCGGCCCAGCGCGGCCTTGCGCTCCGGCGCTTCGGCGTGTCGCGCCGCCAAAGAGCCCGAAGCCGGCGAGAGCGGCAAGGCGCCGCCGTAGACCCGCCGACATTTCCCCGCCGCCGCCAGCTCGCGCAGATCGCGCCGGATGGTGTCCTCGGAGGTCCGAAACTCACGGGCGAGGTCGCCAGCGAGAACGCGCTCGCGGCGCGACAGACGCTCCAGGATGATTTGTTGCCGTTCATCGGGCAGGGAGAGCGAGAGGCTGGTCGACATAAGTGTCACCGTGTTGGTTTCGGCATAATCGTGCACAATCGTGCATGATTCGTCAAGCTCTTTCCAGTGGGGCGTTGGCCGCTCGCGCCGAGTCAGGACGCGGTCAGCCCGATCGATCGATCCGTTTCGTCTCCCCAAACGCGTCGGAAGCGGCTGCGGCGCGGCATGCCGCTCCGCTCTCGCGCCTCGACAGGGCCTCGCATTCGGGTTGAGGCGCTGCCCAGGGCGGGGTCGACTCAACTGCGCCTACGACGACGGCGCGCATCGACGGATCAGCGACGTCGCGGCGGCGATCGGCCTCGCGAGCGCGATTGCTTCGCCGCCCGATGAATCGCGCCGAACAACCGATCGCCATCGCAACCGCCATCAGGCCCATGGCGAGCAGGAACGTCAGCCGCATGCCGCTGGCGAGCGCCGCCGGCGATGCCCGCCCCGGGTCGTCGGGGCCGGCGCCCCAGGCGAAGACCGCGGCCATCGCCGAGGCGCCGAGGACGAGGCCGAGGTTCCGAGACAAGCTCAGCAGCCCGGACGCAACGCCCCGCCGCGCCTTGGGCGCGTCCGCCAAGACGGCGGTGTTGTTGGCCGCCTGGAACAGCTGGTAGCCCGGCGTCAGCACGGCGATCGCCGCCACATAGCCGGCGACGCCGATCGCGCTCGGCAGAGACGACAGTAGGAAGGCGCCGACGGCCAGCATCGCCAACCCGATCGCCATGACCCGGCCGGTTCCCCAGGCGTCGACCGCGCGGCCGGACGGAACGCCGCTGACGATCGAGATCGCCGGACCCACCGACATGACCAGTCCGACCAGCGTTTCTTTCAGATCGAGTCCACGCCCGAGATAGAAGGGGCCGACGACCAGCGTCGTCATCATGACGGCGGCGACCAGAAGGTTGACGAGCAGATTGGGCGCGAGCGACGGGTCCAACGCGCTCAGCAGGCTTGGCGAGCGCATGTCTTTCCTTTTGCCGCCGCGCGGCAGCGACGCAAGAGCGAGGATCAGCGTCAACGCCGCCAGCGGACCCTGCAGGAGAAACACGCCCCGCCACCCGCTCGCCCCGATCAGCACGCCGCCGAGCGCCGGGCCAAGAGCGGTGCCGAGCGCCGACATCGTGCCAAGCAGGCCCATCGCACGGCCCATACGGGCCTCGCCCGCCATCTCGCGCATCAGCGCCATCGACAGGGTCATCAGCGCGGCGGCCGCGGCGCCCTGGATCGTTCGTGCGCCGATCAGCAGCCACAGGCTCGGCGCGAGGCCGCACAGCAGCGACGCAGCAGCGAACAGGCCGAGACCGATGACGTAGATGCGCCTGAGCCCATGCAGGTCGCCGAGTCGTCCTGCGGCAACGACCGAAACCGTCAGCGCCGCGAGGTAGCCGACGACGACCCACTGGACCTGGGCAAAGGGCGCCGAGAACGCGGCGGCCAGCGCCGGCAACGCGATATTGGCGATGCTGGCGCCAAGCGACGCCAGCAGCGTCGACATCGCCAGCGTCGTCATGACGCGCCAATTCCCGCCGTTCGGCGCGTCCTCGTCCGTCTTGTTCATGTTCACATCCCTTGCCTGAATCGCCATCGCGGCGCAGGCTACGAATTCAAGTCCACTTGAGGTCAAGGATGAAGATTCTCGATATCGGCGAGATCAGCGCCCGCACTGGCGTGCCGCCATCGGCGCTACGCTTCTACGAGGAGCGCGGGCTGATCGCCTCGGTCGCACGCCACGGCCTGCGGCGTCAGTTCGCGCCGCAGACGCTTTTGCAGCTCAAGCTGATCGCCATGGGCCAGGCCGCGGGATTCTCGCTCGACGAGATCGCCGCGATGTTCGGCAAGAACGGCGCCCCCGACATTTCGCGACCGGCGTTGCGCCGCAAGGCGGACGACCTCGACCGGCGAATCCGCACCCTCAAGGCGCTGAGCGACACCTTGCGCCACGTTGCCGACTGCCGGGCGCCGTCCCATCTGGAATGCCCGACCTTCAGGCGCCTGGTCGAGCTCGCCGGCAAGCGCGGCGTGGCGCGAGGCGGACGGCGCAAGCGGCCGAGGGAGACGATTGGTCGGTGAGAGCGCGTCGGCGCGGGGCCCCCCTCCCGGTTGCGTTCTCGTCGGCGCGTGACTCGCGATCTGGCGAGTCGCGGTTCACACCGACAGGCGCTTCCGCACGTCCGCCTCGACCATGTCCTTGCGTTCGCCGGCAAGCACGACGGCGCCGCGGTCCATCACGACGTAGTCGTCGGCGAGGTCGCGCGCCCACTCGAAGTATTGCTCGACGACGACGATCGCCATCTCGCCCTTCTGGCGCAGGTAGCGAATCGCATTGCCGATGTCGCGAATGATCGACGGCTGGATGCCCTCGGTTGGCTCGTCGAGCACCAACAGCTTCGGCCGCGTCACCAAAGCGCGGGCAATCGCCAATTGCTGTTGCTGGCCGCCCGAAAGATCACCGCCGCGGCGCCCCATCATCTCGGCCAGCACCGGAAACAGGCTGAAGATTTCGTCGTCAATTGTCCGCTTGTCGCGCGAGACGGCCGCGAAGCCGGTCATCAGGTTCTCACGCACGGTCAGCAGCGGAAAGATCTCGCGCCCTTGCGGCACGAAGCCGACGCCGCGGCGGGCCCGCAGATGCGGCGCGAGGCCGTTGATTTCTTCGTCCATCCAGCGGATCGATCCGGCGGCGATCGCCTGGTGGCCGACGATCGCGCGCAGCAGCGATGACTTGCCGACGCCGTTGCGGCCGAGCACACAATTGACGCGGCCGATACTCGCCTTGAGCGAAACGCCGCGCAGCGCCTGTGCGGCGCCGTAGTAGAGATCGATCGCTTCGACGCTCAGCATCGCTACCGCCCGAGATAGACTTCGATGACGCGCTCGTCGGCGCTCACCTGATCGAGCGAGCCTTCGGCGAGCACGGATCCTTCGTGCAGCACCGTCACCTTGACGCCGAGGTCGCGGACAAAGGCCATGTCGTGCTCGACGACGACGACCGAATGGCTGCGGGCGATTTCGCGCAGCAGCTCGGCGGTGGCGGCGGTCTCGGCATCGGTCATGCCGGCGACCGGCTCGTCGACCAGCAGCAGCTTAGGGTCTTGAGCCAGCAGCATGCCAATCTCCAGCCATTGCTTCTGGCCGTGCGACAGACCGCCGGCGAGCCGCTGGCGCTGATCGCCGAGGCGGGTGATTGTCAGGATACGGTCGACGGTGTCGCTCTCCCGCGCGGCGGCGCCGCCGAACAGCGTGGCGAACACGCTGCGCGGCGCCTTCGCAGCCAGCAGCAGGTTGTCGGCGACGGTGTGGTTCTCGAACACCGTTGGTTTTTGGAACTTGCGGCCGACGCCGAGTTCGGCGATTTCCGCTTCATCGAGGCGCGTCAGATCATGGCGACCCTCGAAATAGACGTCGCCCTCGTCCGGCCGGGTCTTGCCGGTAATGACGTCCATCATCGTCGTCTTGCCGGCGCCGTTGGGGCCGATGATCGCTCGCATCTCGCCCGGCTCGAGCGCCAGCGACAGGCCGCGCAGCGCCTTGTAGCCGTCGAAGGAGACGCTGACGCCGTCGAGATAGAGCAGCGAGCCGGTGAGTTCGGGCTTGTTGGCTTCGCTCATCGCGCGCCCTCCTCCTGCTGCGCCAGCGACGCGGCGGCGGGCGGCGCCGGCTTGGCGGCGCGACGGCGCAGGCCCAACAGGCCGACCAGCCCCTTGGGCAGGAATAGGGTCACCAGGACGAACAGGCCGCCGAGCGCGTAGAGCCAATATTCCGGGAAAGCGCCGGTGAAATAGGTCTTGGCGAAATTGACCGCCACGGCGCCCAGCGCGGCGCCGACCAGCGTGCCGCGGCCGCCGACGGCGACCCAGATCACCGCCTCGATCGAGTTGGCGGGGTCGAATTCACTCGGATTGATGATGCCGACCTGCGGCACATAGAGCGCGCCGGCGACGCCCGCCATCACCGCCGAAACGACGAAGACGAACAGCTTGTAGTTCTCGACCCGGTAGCCAAGGAAGCGGACGCGGCTCTCGGCGTCGCGGATGGCGATCACCGCCTTGCCGTACTTGGAAACGACGATCGCCCGGCCGATCAGGTAGCTCAGCGCCAGCGCCAGCGCCGACAGCGAGAACAAAGCGGCGCGGGTGGCGTCCGACTGAACATTGAAGCCGACAATGTCTTTGAAGTCGGTCAGGCCGTTATTGCCGCCGAAACCGAAATCGTTGCGGAAGAAGGCGAGCTTCAGCGCGTAGGTGAGCGCCTGGGTGATGATCGACAGATAGACTCCGGTGACGCGCGAGCGGAAGGCAAACCAGCCGAAGGCGAACGCCAACACGCCGGGGACCAGCATCACCATCAGCGACGCATAGGCGAAGGAATGGAAACCCCACCAAGCGACTGGCAGCTCCTTCCAGTTCAGGAACACCATGAAGTCAGGCAGGACCGGATTGGCGTAGACGCCGCGCGCGCCGATCTGGCGCATCAGGTACATGCCCATCGCGTAGCCGCCGAGCGCGAAGAAAGCCCCGTGGCCGAGCGATAGGATGCCGCAATAACCCCACACCAGATCGAGCGCGAGCGCCAGAATCGCGTAGCACATGTACTTGCCGAGCAGCGCGACGACGTAGGGCGGCATGGCGAAGGCCGAGTCGCGCGGCACGACGAGCGCCAGAACCGGCGCCAGCGCCGCCGCGCCGATCGTGACGATCAGGAACGCGACGCCGAGGCGATCGAGGCGGAGAAGCGGCGTCTTCACGTCAGGCCTCCACCGCGCGACCCTTGAGCGCGAATAGGCCGCGCGGGCGCTTCTGGATGAACAGAATGATGAACACGAGCAGCAGGATCTTGCCAAGCACGGCGCCGATCACCGGTTCGAGCAGCTTGTTGGCGACGCCGAGCACCATCGCGCCGAGCAGCGTGCCCCACAGATTGCCAACGCCGCCCAGCACGACAACCATGAAGCTGTCGATGATGTAGCCCTGACCGAGGTTGGGCGAGACGTTGTCGATCTGCGACAGCGCCACCCCGGCCACGCCGGCGACGCCGGAGCCGAGCGCGAAGGCCAACATGTCGATCCGGCCGGTCGAGATGCCCATCGCCGCCGCCATGCGGCGGTTTTGCGTCACGGCGCGCATGCGCAGGCCGAACGACGTCGCGCGCAGCGCGAGTTGCAGCGCGGCGAAGACAAGAATGGCCAGCGCGACGATCCACAACCGCCCGGTCGTGATCTGCAGGCCGGCCCAGTCGAACGAACCCGACATGAAGTTGGGCGCCACGACCTGCCGGTTGTTGGCGCCGAACAGGCTGCGCACCGCCTGCTGAAGAATCAGCGACACGCCCCAGGTGGCGAGCAGGGTCTCCAGCGGCCGACCGTAGAGATAACGGATGACCAGGCGCTCGATCGCCACGCCGACGACCGCCGAGACCAGGAAGGCAAGCGGCAACGCGACGGCGAGCGACCATTGCGAGAAGCTCGGCGGCAGCGCGCTCTGGACGACGAAGGTCGTGTAGGCGCCGAGCATCACCATCTCGCCGTGCGCCATGTTGATGACGCCCATGACGCCAAAGGTGATCGCCAAGCCGATTGCCGCGAGCAGCAGCACTGAAGCGGCGGAGACGCCGTAAATCAGGTTCTGCAGCACGTTGAGCCAGGCGAGATGCGCCTTGATCGCCGCCTCCGCGTTGAGCGCCGCGGTTTTGACGGCGGGGTCGTCGGTCTTGGCGGCGACTTCGTCGATCAGGCTCTGCGCTTCCTGGTCGCCGCGCGCCTTCAGCGTCGCGACGGCGGCGACGCGATCAGCGCTGGGCGTCTTGGGGTCGAGGACGACGATCGCCGCACGCGCCTGACGCAGAGCCTCGGCGACCTGGGGGTCGCTCTCGCGCGATAGCTGCGCGTCGAGCGCGGTCAAAGCCCCGGCGTCGCGGGACCTGAACACGGCCTCGGCGGCGCTGGCGCGTTTCTGGGCGTCCGGGCTGGCGAGCGTCAGCGCGCCGACCGCCGCCGCGATGGCGTTGCGCAGCCCGTTGTTGACCCGGACTTTCTTGAACGATTCGGCGTCGACGCCAGACAGCTTCTCGCCGGTCTTGGCGTTGATCAGGTCGCCGCCGCTCGTCTGGTAGACGATCACATGGGCCATCGGATCGATCAGCAGGCGGTTGTCGCCCAGCGCGTCGAGGATGGCCGGGGCGTTGGCGGCGCCCGTCGCGGCAAGCGCGTTAACGCCTTGCTCGGTGCTGGAGAATTTGTTGTCGAGAAACTTCGCCAGCGCGTCGTCCACCGCGTCGGCGCGCGCAGCCGTCGTGCAGCAAACAAAGAAGAAGATGGCGACGAGGCGCGCGAGCGTCATGGCGATCTCTTGAGCGAGCGGTCTGGTCGCGCCGCAGGAAGGTGCGGAATTGGCGCCGCTCGAAGAAGGATTCGAGCGGCGCCCCGTTGCAATTGTATTTCCGTCAGATCACGCGGTTTAGCCGCCGCACTTGCCGGTCTTGACGTTGAGGTTGCCGCACGACAGCGGCTTGCGCCAATCGGAGATCAGATCGCGCGACCCTTCGAGGTAGGGCGACCATTCCTGGGCCACCACCGTAGCCGGCGTCTGCCAGACGGTGTTGATCAGGCCGTTCGACTGGATCTCGCCGATGTAGACCGGCTTGGTGATGTGATGGTTGGGCATCATGGTCGCGATGCCGCCGGTGAGGTTGGGCACGGCGACGCCGATCATCGCGTCGATCACCTTGTCAGGATCGAACGATCCCGCCTTCTCGACCGCCTTGACCCACATGCTGAAGCCGATGACGTGCGCTTCCATCGGGTCGTTGAAGGTGCGCTTCGGGTTCTTGGTGAAGGCGCGCCACTTCTCGATATAGGCCTTGTTCTCGGGCGTATCGATCGTCTGGAAATAGTTCCAGGCGGCGAGATGGCCGACCAGCGGCTTGGCGTCGAGACCGGCGAGTTCTTCTTCGCCGACCGAGAAGGCGACGACGGGAATGTCGGTCGCCTTGATCCCCTGGTTGCCGAGCTCCTTATAGAACGGCACGTTGGCGTCGCCATTGATCGTCGAAACCACCGCGGTCTTCTTGCCGGCCGAACCGAACGCCTTGATCTTGGTGACCTCGGTCTGCCAGTCGGAGAAGCCGAACGGCGTGTAGTTGATCATGATGTCTTCGGGCGCGACGCCCTTCGACTTCAGATAGGCCTCGAGGATCTTGTTGGTGGTGCGCGGATAGACGTAGTCGGTGCCTTCCAGCACCCAACGCTTCACCGCGCCGCCATCGTCGCTCATGAGATAGTCGACGGCCGGAATCGCCTGCTGATTGGGGGCGGCGCCAGTGTAGAAGACGTTGCGCTCGGACTCTTCCCCCTCGTACTGGACGGGATAGAAGAGGATGCTGTCGAGTTCCTTGAACACCGGCAGCACCGACTTGCGCGACACCGAGGTCCA
>Ga0265339_10003854_pt1 | contig 10409 bp, 8 predicted proteins | sample 4CB219metaG_FD_202085 | JGI IMG/M metagenome (GOLD analysis project Ga0265339, IMG submission 202085) | Rhizosphere microbial communities from Carex aquatilis grown in University of Washington, Seatle, WA, United States - 4-CB2-19 metaG | ecosystem: Host-associated > Plants > Roots > Rhizosphere...
GCGCAAGCGCGCCGAGAAGCGCGTCGCCAAGCCCGCGACCGCCAAAGCGGCGCGCAAGAAGCCGGCCGCCAAGGAGTAGGGCGGCGCCGGCGCCCCCGCGCATTTTGCAAGCCGCGGCCCCCACTGCCCTCATGCGGCAGTACCTCGACGTCAAGGCGAGGTACCCCGACGCGATCGTCTTCTTCCGTCTCGGTGACTTCTACGAGATGTTCTACGAGGACGCGGTCTACGTGGCCCGCGCGTTGAACCTGACGCTCACGACGCGCGACAAGGGGAAGGACAAGGACGAGGCGGTCCCGATGTGCGGCGTGCCTCACCACGCCGTCCGCGGCTACCTGGCCAAGCTCAACGAGCTCGGCCACCGCGTCGCCCTGTGCGAGCAGCTCGAGGACCCCAAGGTCGCTCGCGGCATCGTGCGCCGCGACGTCGTGCGGGTGGTGACGCCCGGGGTGGTGCTCGACGAGGAGTTGCTCGACCCGCGCGCCCCCAGCTACGTCGCCGCGGTCGCGGGCGATGGGCGGCGCGGCTACGGGCTCGCGTTCCTCGACGTGACCACCGGGCACTTCCGCGCCACCGAGGCGTCGACGTCCGAGGCGCTGCTCGATGAGCTGTCGCGCGCCGAGCCGCGCGAGCTGGTGGTCGCGCGCGACGACACCGATCTCGGGGCGTTGATCCGCCGCGGGTATCCGCGTCTGGTGCAGACGCCGGTCACCGAGGACAGCGGTCTCGACGACGTGAAGACGCTGGGCGCCGCGCTCGACGATGGCGGCTCGACGAGCGGCGCCGATCGAGCGGCGCGCGCGCCGATGGCGATCGCTGCCGCCGCCCGCGTGCTGCGCTATGCGCGTGCGACCCAGCCGGGCGCGACGCTGCCGCTCGGGCGGCTCGACGTCTTCCAGCGCGCCGACTACCTGGTCATCGACGAGCAGGCGCGCAATCACCTCGAGCTCACCGAGACCATCCTCGAACGCAAGCGCCAGGGCTCGCTGCTCGAGGTGATCGACGAGACCCGCTCGGCGATGGGCGGGCGCTTGCTGCGCCGCTGGCTGCTCTTCCCGCTGGTCGACGTGGCGCGCATCCGCCGCCGCCAGGACGCGGTCGAGCGGCTGGTCTCGAGCCACGCCGCGCGCGACGGCGCGCGCAAGCTGCTGGGCGAGATCGCCGACCTCGAGCGCCTGGTCGGCCGCGCCCAGCTCGGCGTGGCGACGCCGCGCGACCTCGCCGTGCTCGGCCGCTCGCTCGCGCAGTTGCCCGCGCTGGCCGACGCGCTCCGCGCCGCCCTCTCATCGGAGATCGGCGCTGCGCCCGAGCCCTCGTCCCCCGCGGAGGGTGCCGACACCGATCTGGGACAGCTCGGCGGCGACCTCGCGCGCGAGCTCGCCGAGCGCCTCATCGCCACGCTGCGCGCCGATGCGCCGGCCGCGGTCAAGGACGGCGGCTTGGTGAACCCCGGCGTCTCCGCCGAGCTCGACGAGCTCTGCGCGATCGCCAGCGGTGGGCGCGACGTGGTGGCGGCCATCGAGACGCGCGAGCGCGAGCGCACCGGTATCGGCTCGCTCAAGGTCAAGTACAACAACGTCTTCGGCTATTACATCGAGGTCACGCGCGCGCAGCTCGCCCACGCGAAGATTCCCGCCGAGTACCAGCGCAAGCAGACGGTGGCCAACGGCGAGCGCTTCGTCACGCCGGAGCTGGCCGAGTACGAGGCCAAGATCCTGTCGGCCGACGAGCGGCGCATCGCGATCGAGACCGAGATCTTCGAGAAGCTGCGCGCCGAAGTCGCGGCCGAGGCGGCGCGACTGCTGGCGCTGGCGGCGCGGGTCGCCGCCGCCGACGCGCTGGCGTCGCTGGCCGAGGTCGCGCACCGGAGCGGCTACTGCCGGCCGATCGTCGACGACTCCGGCGTGATCGACATCGCCGATGGCCGTCACCCGGTGGTCGAACGCCTCGCGGCCGCGGGCGGCTTCGTCCCCAACGACGTGCGGCTCGACACCGACGGCGAGCAGATCCTGATCGTGACCGGGCCCAACATGGCGGGGAAATCGACGCTGATCCGTCAGGTCGCGCAGTCGGTGATCCTGGCGCAGATGGGCGGCTTCCTGCCGGCGCGCCGCGCGCGCATCGGCGTGTGCGACCGCGTGTTCACCCGCGTGGGCGCGGGCGACAATCTGGCGCGCGGCGAGTCGACGTTCCTGGTCGAGATGCGCGAGACCGCGCATATCCTGCGCTACGCGACGCCGCGCAGCCTGGTGATCCTCGACGAGATCGGGCGCGGTACCTCGACCTACGACGGCGTGTCGATCGCCTGGGCAGTTGCCGAGCACCTGCACGACCGCGTGCGCGCGAAGACGCTGTTCGCGACCCACTACCACGAGCTGTGCGCGCTGGCCGAGCTGCACCCGCGCGTGCGCAATGTCAGCGTGGCCGCGCGCGAGTGGAAGGGCGAGGTGGTGTTTCTGCGCAAGCTGTCGCCGGGCGGGGCCAGCCGCTCGTTCGGTATCGAGGTCGGCAAGCTGGCCGGCCTGCCACCGCCGGTGGTCGAGCGGGCGCGCGCCATCCTGAAGTCGCTCGAGTCCGACGCGGCCGGCCAGCGCGGAACGTTGCCGCGCCCGGCCGCGCCCGCGGCCGGCGAGATGCCGCAGCTGGGCCTGTTCGCAACCTCGAGCGCGGCCGCCGCGGTCCCCGCACAGCCGACCGCGGTCACGGTCGAGTCGGAGGACCGTCCACTTTCGGCCGCGGATGAGGTCGCCGCCACGCTGCGCGCGGTCGATCCCGATGAGCTTTCGCCGCGCGCGGCCCTGGATCTCGTGGCCGAGCTCAGAAAGAAGTTGACGTTGCCGCCGAACACCTGACCATGGAGATTAGAGGATCTCGTCGGTGTTTCGCGCGACTCTTCTCGTAACTCTTCTGGTGGCCGGGGCAGCCCGGGCGCAGCCGGTGGCGCGCCGCGCCGCTGTCTCCGATTCAGGCTCGAGCGCCGGCCGCCCGCGCATCGCGGCGAAGAGCGCATCGCGCACCTCGCGCAAGAATCCGCCGGTCGATCTGTTCGCGGTCAATCTGCACGAGTCGATGCAGATTCGCCTGCGCGACTCCAACGGCCGTCCGGTGCGCGGGCAGCAGAGGCGGTTCGATCGCTTCCTGCGCTGCCACTACACCAACGTGGTTCATCCGATGAACCCGCGGCTCATCTCGCTGATTTACAAGACCGGCCGGCACTGGCCCGGGCACAGGGTCGAGGTCGTCTCGGGCTATCGGCACCCGAAATACGCGAAGAACCCGCGCAGCCCGCACATGAAGGGCCTGGCGTGTGACTTCCGCGTCGTCGGTGTGACCAACACCGAGCTGCGCGATTACCTGCGCCGGACGTTCGACAAGGTCGGCGTCGGCTACTACCCGAACTCGTCGTTCGTGCACCTCGACGTGCGCAAGGACCACTCGGCGTTCTGGATCGACTACTCGGGTCCGGGCGAGCGCGCGCTGTATTCGTCGAACCCGTCGGACGACTTGCGGTCGGGACGCGCCGAGCACTTCCACCCGAGCAAGATCGACGAGTCGTGGGTCGACTCCAGCGCGTCGCAAGCTCAGCAGCAGCCGTCAGAGGCGCCGCCGGTCGAAGCGCCAGTCGGCGCGGTCGCCCCCGATCCGACAGCCCCGGCCCCCTCCGAACAGCCGTCCGCGACGCCCTGATTCGGAGCGGCGCCACGACGCTCGCCAGCACGAATAAAAGACCTTTCGTGTTAGTGTTCAGCGCGCCCAGAGAAAGCGGCGCACGGCCCACGCCGACGACCCATCCCAGGAGGATTTTATGCGGACATTCGGAAGACTTTGGCTCGCGCTCGGTCTCAGCGCGGGATTGAGCCTGACTGGCGGCGCGCCGGCTCTTGCCAAGGGCAAGGGCAAGGCAGGGAAGGGTGGCGGCGAGAACGCCAATGCAGCCGAGATCGACAAGCTCAAGGCGGTGCGCCTCGGCGATCCCAAGGCCGGCGTCTTCAAGTGGAACATGAGCCCCGAGGAGGTCCTGGGGCTGGTGCGCGATTCGATCCAGAAGAAGTATCAGCCGCGCATCGAAGGCGCGGCGCAGGATCCCGGCAAGCAGCAGCGCATCCACGACGAGATGGAGCGAGAGCTGCAAGCGGTCAAGAAGAGCTACGCCAAGTTCGAGGGCCAGAAGACCGGCCTCGACGTTTCGATCGTCGGCCCCGAGTTCCAGCAGAACACTGGAGAGGCGGTGCTGGTCGCGAAGGAGGACATCTGGACGCGCTACTTCTTCTTCTTCGAGAATGGCCTCTACAAGATGTTCCTGGCGTTCAACAAGGACGCGATCGAAGGCAAGCCGTTCCGCGAGTTCGCCAAGGGCATGGAGGGCAAGTACGGCCACGCCAAGGAGGTCTATCGCGACGAGAAGGTGATGGGCGGCGTCAAGCGCATCCTCGATCACTTCGACTGGAGCGCAGGCGGCGACAAGCTGCGCCTGATCGACCGGTCCGAGTTCTATGGTGTCTACTGCCTGGTGCTATCCGATTCGGGTACCCAGGAGCGCGCCATCGAGAGGCGCAAGGTCGTGAACCCAGATCAGCCGAGCGGCGACGCGCTGGTCGAGGCGGTGATCGCCAAGGACGGCAACGACCGCGACTCCAACGACAACATCATCGACCGCATCACCGGCAAGGAGATCCGGAAGCCGGGCGATGAGCAGAAGCACGACGATATCGTGGTGCCGTCGGTCGGCGGCGGCGGCAAGAAGCCGGCGTCGTCACCGGCCCCCGAGGCGAAGTCGAAGAAGAAGAGCGGCCCGAACGACGGACTGGAGCTGTAGGACCCGGATCGGGGGAGGGCACGCGATCCCGAGTCCGTGTCCGTGCTCGTGTCCGAGTCCGTGCCCGGCTTACGACTAGCGTGCTCGTGATCCGCCGGATCCGGATACACGCTGTTCGCGCACCGAACACGGACACGGACTCGCTCACGGACACGAGCACGGACTCGGACACGGACACGAGCACGGGATCGAGCACGCTTCCCGCCGACACGTCCCCCAAAAGAAAAGCCCCGCTCAATGAGCGGGGCTTTCTGTCGTTCCGGGGCTAGGTTGCGCGCTTAGAACGGCGCGAACACGTCCGGGCGGCTCGCGGCCTTGTCGATGCCCTCGAACAGCTCCTTCTGCGAGCTGCTGAGGCGGCTGAAGATGGCGCGCAGGTTGGCGACGCGCTGCTTGTAGGCCTCGTTGCGGACCTGGTCGGGCGAGCCGGACATCACGGCGTCCATGAGCGGCGTCGGCTTGATCGGGATGACCTTGTCGGTGTCGAGCTTGCCACCCGACTTGCGGTCGACCCAGGGCGCGCCGGTGTTCGAACGGACCTTGAAGCCGACGAGATCGGCCGCGCCGCAATCCTTGCCGCCGTTCTTACAGACTTGCTCGCCGACCTCGACGAGGTTGCCGACGATGATCTTCGACGAGGTGTCGAACACCAAGCCGTAGTTCTTCTCGGCGCCCGCGGCCGCCTGCTTGTTGGAGAATGCGGCCAGCGACTCCTGGTCGGCCTTGGTCTTCTTGATGTGGCGCTCGGTCTCGGCGTAGAGCGCGATGCTGTCGTAGTAGTAGTTGAACAACCGATCGACCACGACGTCCTCGAGGCGGAAGTAGTCGACGCGGAAGATCTTGCTGGTGTCGGGGCGGGGGTCGAGCTTGATCTTCTCGAGCTCCGAGATCAGCACGGGGTCGTAGGACAGCGGCTCTTTCTTGTCCTTCGCCATCCGCTGCGCGCTCATCGCCAGCGCCGTCCCGATCTGGGTGAGCGTCTTCTGCATCGAGTCGAGCTCGCCCTTGACGCTCTTTGCCGCGTGGTTGGCGGTGTTCATGTTGGCGCGGCCGACGCTGGCCATGCCCATGCCGGCGCCGAGCGCGAAGCCCACAAGGCCAACGACCAGCGAGGCGAACAGCACCGCCTTGCCGCGGCCCGAGCGCACGTTGGCGGCCGGCTGGCCGTCGTCGATGCTGCGCAGGTCGAACTGACCGGCCTGGGGCTTCATGCGCGCAAAGGGGTCGAGCGCCGGGGGCGGTCCCGCGGGGACCGGCGCCGCCTGGGGCTGGGGAGCGGCGGCCGGGGCTGCCGCGGCGGCGGGGCCGCCGAACTGCGGCGGGAAGCCCGGGTTCGGCCCAACGGGACGGCCGGGAGCGGGTGCTGCGCCCGGGGGGGGTGCCGCCTCCGGTCTCTTGAGACCGAGCCGCGCTTTCAGATCCGAGATGTCTTTGTTGGGCGGAGCGCCAGGCTTCCTGTTTTGTTCCACAATACTCCTCCGGCGTGGTTCGCTACACGCGCTCAGGTCGGGGTCGGTCGTCTCGTTTGGTCGATGTCAAGCAAGGACCGCAGAAGTCGCGCGACGATACTGAGGCGCTCTGGGGCTGTCAAGCAAACCCGCCAGAACACAGAAAAATTTTGACAAATATCGTTTGTCGATGGACCGGTATTACTTGCCCGCGAGCGCGTCGATCACCGACGCGGCGCTCGCCGGCAGGCGCGTGAACCGGATCCCGACCGCGCGGCTCCCGTCGGTGGTCACAATTTCGCCGGAGGCTGTCACGATTTCGGGACGCCCGGGTAATTGGAACTGCAGACCCATGTACGTCGGCGCCGGCGTCAGGCGCGGTTCGATGATCGGCACCAGCCGCGCGCCAGACCGGCTGATGTTGGTCATGCGGCACAGGTAGGGGTGCCCGTTCAGGAAGCGGTTCACGAACAGGTCTGTCTTGACCCGGCGCTGCCGCCGCCGCTCGCCGCCGGTCCCAGCTTCTTCGATGTGGTCATCGTCTCGGTGGTTCATCTCGATCTCGCCTCCCCAACTGGAAGAAATCGATATCCGTTTCCTGTCCTACATGTAGTCCCCGGTGAGAAGGGCGGTCAACTTTTCGCGCGGTTTTCGCGTCTTCGGCAGGCAGAACGTTGACTTGCCTGCTACCGCTGCCGATAATCCGGGCGCGCCTTTTCGTCTCAAGGCCAGCCCCTTTCACCCGTTACCCCACCTTGCGAAGCAGAGGAGCTAGGACATGCACCGCATGAAGATCGGGCTTGTCGCAGCCGCCGTCCTGTTGGTCTTTACCCTGGGCGTGCACGCGGTTGTGACCCAGAACCTCAAGGAATCGGTGATTCACGAGGTTGAATCCGATGTTTCCCGGGCGCAACGGATGCACCAGTCGATCGCGCGCCTGGAATCGCTCGATTTCGCCAACCTGGTGGCGGGTTTGGCTCACAAGCCCGCCGTGGTCGGCGTCTTCGACAAGACCGACGAGACCGCCAAGCGCCAGGCTGCCTTCGAGCAGTGCGAGGGCTTGAACGCCTACCTGGCGGCCGGCTCGCGCAAGGCCGACATCGTCGCCGTCATCGACTCGGTGGGCAAGGTGGTGGCCCGCGACCTGAACGTCAACGCGATGTACGGCGAGGACCTGCGCGCCAAGTACCCCGCAGTGGCGACCGCGCTCAAGGGCGAGGCGACCAAGGACGTCTGGACGTTCTCCAATCGCATGACCCGCGTGGCCGTGGCTCCCATCGCCACGCCCGAGGGGGTCATCCGCGGGGCGCTGCTGGTCGGCTACGTGCTCAATGCCCGCGACGCGCAGCTCAAGCACGACCTGCTGGGGACGGAGGTTGCCTACTTCCATGATGGCAAGGTCCACACGTCGAGCTTCATCGCCGAGGGCATCGGCGACAGCGCCAAGGAGGACGGCAACCGCACGCAGGCGCTGAACGCGGTGCTCTTCACGCTCGGCGACAAGCCGGGGCAGCAGGCGGTGCAGAAGCAGGCGGCGACCGAGCTCTTTCACTTCCTGCTCGACGGCCACGAGTACGCGGCGGTCGCCGCGCCGCTGTTCGGCAACGCGTTCGACAAGACCAGCGGCGTCGTGCTCATGAACTCGACCTCCTCGGAGATGGACAAGGTCTCGGGCGTCGGTTTCAAGATCATCGGCTTCGGCATCCTCGCGGTCCTCGTGGCGCTGGGCGCCACGGTGATGACCGCGCTGCGCTTCATCAAGCCCCTCGACCAGATCGAGCTCGGCGTCGCCGAGATCATCAACGGCAACATCGACTACACCTTCAAGCCGGTCGGCCCCGACTTCGAGGGGTTGTCGAACAGCCTGAACGTGATGATGGCGCGCCTCCTGGGCCGCGACGAGCCCAACGAGGACCAGGTCGAGGAAGAGGCCGACGAGGCTTCGCGCTGGCGATCGGAGCAGATGATGGTCGAGGAGATCGCGGCGCCGACGGGCCCGAGCAACGATCCTCAGGTACAGGCGCTGGCGCAAGAGAACGAGGCGATATACTTCGCGCGCGTCTACGCCGAGTACGTCGCGGCGCTCAAGAGCCAGAACAAGCCCACGGCGGGCATCACCGTGCAGGCCTTCACCACCAAGCTGCGGCTGGTCGAGGGCGGCCTCAAGCAGAAGTGGGAATGCCGCTCCGTGCGGTTCCGCGTCGTGGTCCAGGGAGACCTGGTGACGCTGAAGCCAGTTCCGATATACTGACCGTCCTGCGGTGGTAAAAACCGGGCTCGAAGTTCTTTGTAGCGAGCGCCTCGACCTGCTGCGTGGTCGCCGCGTCGGGGTGCTCTGCCACCCCGCGAGCGTCACTTCGGAGCTGGTGCACGCGGTTGACCGGCTCCTTCAAGCCGGCGTCCGCATCACCCGCCTGTTCGGGCCCGAGCACGGCGTGCGGGGCGAGGCGCAGGACATGATCGGCGTCGACGGCGAGAAGGATCGCCGCACTGGCCTCCCGGTGAGCAGCCTTTACGGGGGCAGCTTCGAGTCGCTGTCCCCGGCGGCGTCCGACCTCGGCGACGTCGACGTGCTGGTCATCGACCTGCAGGACGTGGGCAGCCGTTACTACACCTACGTCTGGACGATGGCGCTGGCGATGCAAGCCGCGGCGCGCGCGCACGTGACCGTCGTCGTCGTCGACCGCCCGAATCCGCTGGGCGGCGTCGAGGTCGAGTCCGGGCCGCTCCTCCCCGACTTTCACTCGTTCGTGGGGCTCGGCGCCGTCGCGGTTCGCCACGGTCTGACCATCGGCGAGATCGCGCGCATGGTCAAAAGCGGGATCCCCGGCGATCGCACGGGGCGGTTCGGCAAAGCGATCGACTGCGAGCTCGAAGTGGTCGCGATGAAGGGCTGGAAGCGGTCGATGGACTACGACGCGACCGGGCTGCCCTGGGTCATGCCGTCGCCGAACATGCCGACGCTCGATACCGCGTTCGTCTACCCGGGCCTGTGCCTGGTCGAGGGGACCAATCTGTCGGAGGGGCGCGGCACGACCCGCCCGTTCGAGCTCCTCGGCGCGCCGTTCCTCGACGGCTTCCGGTGGGCGGAAAGGCTCGGCCGCCTGCACCTGCCGGGCGTGCGGTTCCGGCCGCTGTCGTTCCTGCCCATGTTTCAGAAGTTCGCGCGCCAGTCCTGCGGCGGCGTGCAGCTTCACGTCACCAACCGCGCCGCGTTCCGGCCCTACCGCACCGGCGTCGCGCTCTTGCACGTGGCGCGCGAGCTGGCGCCGGCCGACTTCGCCTGGCGCACCGAGGTCTACGAGTTCGTCAAGGACCCGCCCGCGATCGATCTGCTGACCGGGAGCGCCGCGGTACGGACTGGCATCGACGAGGGGCGGCCGTTCGAGGAGATCTGCGCGCCGTTCGCCGCCTACGAGAGCCAGTTTTCGGCGGAGCGCGCGCCGTTTCTGCTGTACGACTAGTGGATGCGCGTCGCTCTCTACGGCGGCAGCTTCAATCCGCCGCACCTCGGTCACGAGCTGGCAGCGCTTTACGTGCTCGAGACCGCCGGCGTCGACGAGTTGTGGCTGATGCCCGCTTTCCAGCATCCGTTCGAAAAGGCGCTCGCGCCGTTCGAGGACCGGCTGGAGATGTGCCGGCTCGCCGCCGCCGCGCTGGGGCCGCGCGCGCGCGTGACCGACATCGAACGCGAGCTCGGCGACGAAAGCCGCACGCTGCGGACGGTGCGCGCGCTGCAGGCTCGCCACCCCGAGCATGAGTTCGCGCTGGTGATCGGCGCAGATCTGGTGGCCGAAACCGCGACCTGGTACGGCGCCGAGGAGCTGCGCGCCACCGTGACGTTCATCGTCGTCGGCCGCGCCGGGCTCCCCGCCGGGGCCGGTCCGCGCGCGGCCATTGAGATGCCGGCGGTCAGCTCGACGGAGATCCGGCGGGCGCTCGGCGAGGGAAAGCCGGTGAACGGGCTCGTGTCGCGCGCTGTCCTCGAGTACATCCGGGCGCACGGGCTGTTCGCCGGGGCATCATAATGGGAACCCTCGGAGGGTTAGCTCTGCACTCGGCACCCCCACGCCACCCACCTGCCCCCGCGCTTCGCGCGGCCTCGCCAAACCCTCCCGCGACGAGGTCGCCGTTTCGGCGGGGTG
>Ga0265339_10003855_pt1 | contig 10408 bp, 8 predicted proteins | sample 4CB219metaG_FD_202085 | JGI IMG/M metagenome (GOLD analysis project Ga0265339, IMG submission 202085) | Rhizosphere microbial communities from Carex aquatilis grown in University of Washington, Seatle, WA, United States - 4-CB2-19 metaG | ecosystem: Host-associated > Plants > Roots > Rhizosphere...
TCCGCATGATGCGCATGGGCGAATGGTCGACCGTGGCGAGCCCCAAGCCGCTGACAGCGTGGACCGCAACGTGACCGTGGAACGGATTGCCGAGCGGCTCGAAATCATAGCGCGCGATCTTCCGGCCAAATTGCTCACGCCAGACAGCCACTCGATCGCGCTCGGGGAGGGCGTCGGTCGAGAAATAGAAGGAAGACGCTGCCTGGGCCGCCGTGGAATTCGCAGGCATGACACTCACTTCAATGAGTTCAACGCGATTCTAACAGAGCGGCGCTTCAAACTGAAGCATTTCGCTGCTGTCCTAGCCTTGGTTCGCGCACGGCCAAGCCACGCGGTCAATAGGGCGAATACAATCGGGCTGTGGCGATCTTCACGACAAGGGAGGGAGATTTGCGCGGTTCCCTTTGCGGCGCTCTGCTGGTTGCCGGTCTCGCTGCTGCCGCGGCGCCGGTCCACGCCACCTCGTACAACTACACGTTTCCCGACGGCGCTGTCGGCTTCGCCTTGAGCAGCCAGGGCGGAGTGGTAAACCCCGGTGTTCTCGTTGGCTTCAATCCACAGCCTGATCCGCCGGCTTTTGGCCTGACAACGATCAACCTGAGCGATCCTGCGGCACCGGTCCTCGTCTCCCCCGGCCCGTGTCGCGATGGCGTGTGCGTTTTGACCTACGGCCTGGTGATGGCGTTCCAGGGCATCGGCAATGCGCCGCTGACAGTTCCGGCGCCGCCCAATGCCGACGGCTTCACGACCTTGAGCTTCTCGACCGGAACTGCAGCTGTCGGCCATGTATTCGATGTGACGCTGCATGTAACAGGCCCGACCTCCATCGTAAGTTGGGTCGCATTCAACCCGCAGCCCGATCCGCCCGCAGATTGGTTTGCGGTACAGGCCACTTTCGCAAGTGGCGGCGACCCCGACTTCAGCTTTTCGATGACCGAAGACGGACAACCGCTGGCCTTCGCGGCGGCGGCAACTCCGCTGCCGGCTGCCTTGCCGCTTTTCGCATCCGGAGCAGGTCTCCTCGGTATCTTTGGCTGGCGCAAGAGACGCAAGGCCGCATCAAAGCTTGCCATTCTCGCAATAACCGCTGCCGCGTTTTCGATCTTTCAGCTGCCTGCTGCGCGAGCCGCGCCGATTACGTACGACTTCGACTATATTCTGCCGGCGGGCGGGCCGAACGTTTCCTATGGTTCGATCGTCGGGATGTTGACGACAGACGGAGCGCTTGGCGCATTGACGGGGACGGACGTGCTGTCGTGGGATTTGTTCATTTCAGCAAAGGGCACCATGATGGAGTTCACCGACGCGGATACGCATGTCGGGCTCCTTTACGGCCTCACGGCGTCCGCCAGCGCGCTAACGTTCGACTTCTCGCAAAACTCCGCATTTACAATCGGCGACGACGGCTGTGGCTGTAATCGTATGTCGTTTTACGGTTCGCCCGATGGCGGGGAGGTACAAGCAGCAACCGACGACTATGAGGCGACCGAATTCCTTTTCCCGCCAACGAACGTCTCGACCGTCATTGCCACCGTCGGGCGTGACCACTTGACGACGCCGTTGCCGGCCGCCTTGCCGCTGCTGTCGACCGGGCTTGGGGGCCTGGTGCTGCTTTTGCGCCGGCGGAAAACAAAGGCTGCGCCGAGCACCGCCTGAGCATTCGGATCAGGTCTTGTGCGGCCCCCAGGGGCCGTCATCCTGACCGGACTTGGGTTCAGATTTGGACTCGGGCCCCCACGGGCCCTGCTGCGTATCGCCCTGCTGAGGCGCAGCGCCCCAGGGCCCTTGCGCGGCGGACGAATCGGCAACCTGCGCCGGCGCCTCGGGCGCTTGGGCTGCCTCAATCGCCAACGGACCGGGATCGTGGCCGCCGGCGAACTTAACCAGTTGCGCGACGCGGGCCTCGACCGACGGATGCGTGTCGAAGATGTTGGAGAAGCCCTCGCGCGGATTGTCGATGCACATTTCCATCACCGCGGAGGTCGCGTGCGTCAATTCGCCGCGGCCCTCGATCTTGCGCAGCGCCGTGATCATGGCGTCCGGGTTCTTGGTGAGCTCGACCGAGCCCGCATCGGCGAGGTATTCGCGCTGCCGCGACAGCGCGAACTGGATCACGATCGACAGGATCCATGCGACCGCGATCAGCGCCAGCGCGATCACGAAGGCGATGCCGGCTCCGCCGCCGCGGTCGTCGCTGCCGCGCCGCCGGCCGCCAAAGCCACCGTAAAAGCTCGCCTGGAAAAACAGCCGGAAGATCAACTCGCCGAAGAACGAGATCGCGCCGGCGATGACGACCGCAACCACCATCATCTGCACGTCGCCGTTGCGGATGTGCGTCAGCTCGTGGCCGAGCACGGCCTCAAGCTCGGCGTCGTTGAGCGCGTTCATCAGCCCGCGCATCACCGTGATCGAATATTGCTTCTCGGAAAGCCCGGTGGAGAAGGCGTTGAGCGCAGGGTCCTCGGCGACCCGCAAAGCCGGCATGGTGATGCCGCGCGAGATGCAGAGGTTCTCAAGGATATTGTAGAGCCGCGGCTCATCCTTGCGCGTCACCGGCGCAGCGCCGACCACGGCGTCGATCATCGACTGGTGGAAATAATAGGCGATGACGATCCACAGCAGCGTGCCGCCGGTCGCCCATGGTGCGGCCTTGATGAAATCGTATTGGGCCGCCTGGAGGAGGTAGTCGATCGGCGCGTTGATCGACAGCGCCTCGGCGAGCAGCGCGCCGGCGAACACCAGCACATAGACCAAAAAGAACAGCCCGATCAGCAGCGCGATCGAGCGGCGCTTGTTGGAGCGGATGTACGTGTAGAGACCGTAGGCGGCCATGCTCCGTCCTTCTGCCGCCGCGCGTCGCGCTTTAGAACTTCACGCTCGGCGCCTGCTCGAGCTGCGCGCGGTCGCCGCCGACGTCGAAGAATTCGCGCTGCGTGAAGCCGAACATGCCGGCGAACAGCGCCGCCGGGAATTGCTGGATGCCGGTGTTGTACTCCTGCACGGCGTTGTTGAAGAAGCGGCGCGAGGCGGCGAGCTTGTTCTCGATGTCGGAGAGGTCCGACTGCAGCTGCTGGAAGTTCGCGTTGGCTTTGAGGTTCGGATAGTTTTCCGACAGCGCGAACAGCTGGCGCAACGTGCCGCTCAACGCGTTTTCGGCCGCTACCTTCTGTTCCACCGTCGGCGCCGCAACGGCGGCGTTGCGTGCCTTCACCACGGCATCAAGGGTTCCGCTTTCGTGCGCGGCGTAGCCTTTGACCGTCTCCACCAGGTTCGGAATGAGGTCGTGGCGCTGCTTGAGCTGGACGTCGATGTCGGCGAAGGCCTGATTGGTCCGCTGCCGCATGGCGACCAGGCCGTTGTAGACGCTGATGGCCCACAGAACGACGACGACAATGACGCCGAGAATGATCCAGCCGGTCGTGGACATGACGGGAGGCTCCTTGGGGGTCGGAACGCGAGCCTATCCTAGATGGGAACCTTGGTGGCAAATCGGTAGGGGAGCGCTAAGTCCTTGCCAAACCAAAAAAAAGACCTTGAGCCCGAGAGCTCAAGGTCTTTTCGCCAGACGGCTATTCGGGGGGTAAGGGGGGAGCCGCCCGACTGAAATACGGACGATTAACTCCATCCCCATGAGTTCGTTCCGATCACCAAAAAGTTTTTTGCAAAAATATTCGCGGTCGTGAGACCGTCACTTTTGCGGAGTTCCATTGCCGCCAGTGGGGATAAAGGTTCGGAGGTACGTAATGACCTCGATCATGATCAGGTGCCCCAATACCGGCCGCGCGGTCTCGACGGCGATCGAGACTGAGACCGTGGTTTTCCGGAAATTACCGAAGGTTTCCAGCAACATGCATTGCCCCGCCTGTGGCGAGGATCATGTCTGGTCGATCAGTTCAGCCTGGCTTCTTGGCGAGCCGCGCCAGCCCAGGCTGGTGCCAAAGTCCAGAATCGAAGCAGCCTAGCTCGCCTCGCGGAACCGCACCGCGGCTTCCAGATCGACCGAAACCAGCTGTGAAACCCCCCGCTCGGCCATGGTGACGCCGAACAGCCGGTTCATGCGGGCCATGGTGATCGGATTGTGGGTGATGATGACGAAGCGCGTGTCGGTCGACTTGGTCATCTCGTCCAGCAGGTCGCAGAACCGCTCCACGTTGTGATCGTCGAGAGGGGCGTCCACCTCGTCCAGCACGCAGATCGGCGCCGGATTGGTGAGGAACACCGCAAAGATCAGCGCCAGCGCCGTCAGCGCCTGCTCGCCGCCCGACAGCAGCGACAGGGTCGAAGGCTTCTTGCCCGGCGGCTTGGCCAGGATCTCGAGGCCGGCCTCCAGCGGGTCCTCGCTCTCGACCAGCTGCAGTTCCGCGGTGCCGCCGCCGAACAGTTCCGTGAACAGATGCTGGAAGTGCTTGTTGACCTGCTCGAAGGACGACAGCAGCCGCTCGCGCGCCTCGCGGTTGAGGCTCTGGATGCCCAGCCGCAGCTTGTGGATGGCGCCGGTGAGGTCGTCGCGCTCGGTGGTGAGCGCGGTGTGCTTGGCCTCGATCTCGCGCAGTTCCTCTTCGGCGCGCAGGTTGACGGCGCCGAGCCGCTCGCGCTCGCGGCGCAGCCGCTCCAGCGTCGCTTCGATATCGGCGAGGTCCGGCACGGCAGCGTCCGGCTTGATGCCGGCAAGCTCGGCGAGGCCTGACGGTTCGATCTCCAGCATGTCGTGGATTTCACGGCCGATGTCGCCGAGCCTGCGCTTGGCGCCTTCGAAGCGCTCCTCGGCGCGGCCGAGCGCTTCGCGGGCGGCGCTCGCCGCTTCGAGAGCGGCGCGGGCGTCGCGGTCGGCGGCGGCCAGCGCGTTCTCGGCCTCCTGCAGCCGGTCGGCGCAGGCACGGCGTTCGGCTTCCGCCTTCTCGACTTCGGTGATCAGCGCGGCGCGCTTTGAGGCGAAGACCTGCGGCGCGTTCTCAAGCTCGGTGCGGTCGCGCCTAGCTTCAGCGATGCGCTGGTCGAGCGTCGCAAGCTGTTCGCGGGCGCCGTCCTGACGTTCGACCCAGCCGGCCTTGTCGGAGGTGAGAGAGGTGAGACGGCGGTCGGCAAGCTCGGCTTCGCGCGTGATCGCCTGCTGCTCGGCCTGCACTTCGGCAAGCTTGCCGCGCTTGCCGGCAATGTCGTCACGCACGCCGGCGAGGCGGCTTTCGAGATCGGCGGCCGGCGCCAGCTTGGCGAAGGCGCGCTCGGCCTCGGCCTTGGCGGCAATCGCCTCGTCGCGGCTGGTGGTGAGGCGCGTGCGCGCTTCGGCAAGCGCCGACAGCCGCGCCGCCTGGCGGTTGAGGTCGCGCTCGCGCGCGCGGGATTCGGTTTCCGACGTGCTCGCGGCATCGAAGGTCGACTGTGCGGCCTCAAGCGCGGCGCGCCGCGTCTCCAGCTCGGCGCGCACCACGGCAAGTTCGTTGTCGATTTCGCCAAAGCGGCTGCGCTGGGCGAGGCGCCGCGCCGCGCCGGTCGGGGCGTGGGCCGCGGCGATGAAGCCGTCCCAGCGCCACAGGTCGCCTTCCGGCGACACCAGCCGCTGGCCGACCTTGAGCGAGGAGGCCAAGGTTGACGCGGTGGCGCGGTCGGCGACGCCGATCTGCGCCAGGCGGCGCGCCAGCTGGGCCGGCGCCTTGACGTATAGCGACAGCGGCTCGACGCCAGCGGGCAAGGCCGGCTCGTCGGCGGCCGGCGGCACCGTGCTCCAGTGCATCGGCGAGGATGCGTCGGTCGGTGCGTCGAGATCGTCGCCGAGCGCAGCACCCAGCGCCTTCTCGTAGCCCTTCTCGACCGCGATGTTGTCGATCACCGGCGGCCACAGATTGCGGGTTTCGAGCGCCAGCATCTTGCCGAGAGTCTTGGCCTCGGTTTCGAGCCGCTGCACACGCTTTTCCGCATCGCTCAGCGCGGCCTGCGCCGCCTCAAGCTCGTGGCGCGCGACGTTGCGGGCGGCCTCGGCGGCGACCGCGGCGGCTTCCGCTTCGGTGAGCGCCACCTGCGTGCCTTCGACGGCCGCGGCGAGCGGCGCGCTGTCACCGGTCTGTAGCGTTGCCAGTTCGCGTTCGATCGCTTCGATCTCGCCGCTGACGCGGGTGATGCGCTCGCCGTGCTCGCGCGCGGCGTTCTCGTATTGCTGGCGCTGCGCGGTCAGCGCCGCCAGTGTGGTAGTGTGATCGGAAAACACCTTCTCCGCGGCGGCGAGTTCGGTGGAAGCCGCTTCGACGCGCGCGTCAACGCCGCTGCGCCGTCCGGCATTCTCGCGCGCCTCGGCGCGGATCGTTTCTTCCTCGGCGGCGAGACGGGCAAGCGCAGCCTCGGCGTCGGCGGCGAGCCGTTTCTCGCGCTCGACGTCGGCGGCGAACTGCACCAGCCGCACGTCAAGCTCGGCGATGCGGCCCTTGGCGCGCGCTTCCTCGCGATCGAGTTCCTGTTGCGCGACGTTGAGGCGGTGCAGCCCCGCACCGGCGCGCGCCTCGGCGTCGCGCAGTTCGGGCAGGGACGCCGCGGCCAATGTCTGGCGCTTGGAAGCTTCGGCTTCCTCGGCGGTGCGGTCGGCGACCTCGCGCACGCCCAAGTCCTTGGCGCGTTCGGCTTCCGCAACCTCGACGCTGGCGGCGGTCCAGCGCAGATGGAACAGGGTGGCCTCGGTCTTGCGCACCTGCGCCGAAACCGTGCGGTAGCGGATCGCCTGCTTGGCCTGCTTCTTGAGGCCGTCCATCTGCGCCTCGAGCTGACGAATGACGTCCTCGGCGCGCAGCAAATTTGTTTCGGCCGATTTGAGCCGCAGCTCGGCCTCGTGGCGGCGGGCGTGCAGGCCGGAAATGCCGGCGGCCTCTTCCAGCACGCGGCGGCGCTGCTCGGGCTTGGCCTGGATGATCTCGCCGATGCGGCCCTGGTGCACCAGCGCCGGTGAGCGGGCGCCGGTCGAGGCGTCGGCGAACACGATCTGGACGTCGCGGGCGCGCACCTCGCGGCCGTTGATGCGGTAGCTGGACCCTGATTCACGCTCGATGCGGCGGGCGATTTCGAGCTTGTCCTCGTCGTTGAATTGCGACGGCGCCGAGCGCGTCGTGTTGTCGATCAGGATTGCCACTTCGGCGTTGTTGCGCGCCGGCCTGGTGTTGGAGCCGGAGAAGATAACGTCGTCCATCGACGAGGCGCGCATCGACTTGTGCGAGGACTCGCCCATCACCCAGCGCAGTGCTTCGACGAGGTTGGATTTGCCGCAGCCGTTCGGCCCGACGACGCCGGTCAGTCCCGGCTCGATCAGGAAATCGGTCGGCTCGACGAAAGACTTGAAGCCGAGCAGGCGAAGTCGCGTGAGCTTCATGGTTCGAAACTGTTTCCTGCGCGCAGTGTGGGTTTCGGCGAATTGACCCGCGCGCGGGCCGAGGCGAATCGGTCTTCCGGCATTTTCCTAGCAGATTCGAGCCTGTTGCGGCCTGGGGAGGTATGCGTTTCGGGTCGGAGAATGAACAGGCCCGCGCCCCGGAGCAACAGTAAGTCGCTCTTGTTCCGGGGGTTTTCCCGGTCTTTGTAGCTTGGCGGATGCGAAATTTTACGCGCCGGGAGTCCAGCGGGGGCGAAAAACCCTTATGCCTTCTTGAGATAGGGGTCGATGACCTTGGCCATCTCCTCGAGCGAAAGCGCGCCGGCCAGCTTGGTGCCGTTGATGAAGAACGTCGGCGTCGACTCGACCTTGTACTGCTTGATGGCGCGCTGGCGCACCTTTTCGATGCCGTCGAGCACTTCCTGATTCGCCAGGCAGGCGTCGAAGCTCTGCTCGGTGAAGCCGGCCTGCTTGGCGATCGCCAGCATCGGCGGGATCGGCTTCTCGACCGCCCACTGCCGCTGCTGCTTGAACATGGTGTCGATGATGGCGAAGTACTTGCTGGAGTCGTCCTTGCCGGCGCAGCGCGCCAACATGAAAGCGGCGGCCGCCAGGTTGTCGAGCGGGAATTCGCGGAAGATGTAACGCACCTTGCCGGTGTCGATGTATTGCTTCTTGAGTTCCGGGAACGTCGTCTCCTGGAAATGCGCGCAGTGCGGACAGGTCATCGAGGCGTATTCGATGATGGTTACGGGGGCGTCGGCATTGCCCATCACCATGTCAGGCAGCGCGCCGGCCTTCATCAAATCCGCGGTGTCGACTTTGTCCTCGGCGCGGGCGGAGCCGCCAAACCGCGGCAGCGCGGTGCTGGCAAGCAGCACCAGCGAAAGGGCCAAAACGGTGCCGCGCCGGTTAAATTCGCGTCGGGTGATAAGCAATTTGAACTCCGTGGATTTAGCCGTCGCCCTGCCTCTTTTAGGCTTTCTTGGGCTTCTCGCTAGCTAGAAACCGCGATTGTGGCAATGGCAGGCCGCCTTGCCAAGCCATTGTGACTGCTCAATTTCGCTTGATGGCGGCGCCGAGCCGGGCGAGCGCCTGGCGCAAGTCCTCGTCTGCGATGGGAATGGTTTGCGCAATCCGCTCGGCGACCGCCGGATCTGGCGGGGGCGGCGGGGCCGGCTTGTCACGGCGTCGCAACGGCGCCTGGCGCAGCGCGATGCGGCCGATCGCCTGCCAGCCGAAGAAGCGGTTGACCCGCTCCAAAATGACTGCGGAGAGATGCTGGATCTCGAGCGCGGCCGGGCCTTCCACCCGCAGCACCAGCGTCGCCGGCTCGGCCGTCTCCTCATTGCCTCGGCGTGGCCAGTTGATCTTCATCGGCTCGCTGTGCGCGGCGATCTCGGGGCCCGCGATCTCCGACCAACGCGAGATGATTTCGGTCGAGGCAAAGCCCTGGCTCCTGAGCGTGTCGCTCAGGGTCGATCCGAGCAGCTCGGAAAGCGGCCGGGGAAAACTGCGCGAGGGCTTATTCATATTGGGGTCGCGGTCATGCCATCGTCGGCATCATGAGCCTAGCAGCCCGCGTGCCCCGACGGAAGAAAGCCGCGCCCGATCCGGCGGCGCTGCTCGCCTGGTACGACCGTCACGCCCGCGTGCTGCCGTGGCGGGCAAGGCGCGGCGAGCGCACCGATCCATACCAGGTGTGGCTGTCCGAAATCATGCTGCAGCAGACCACCGTCAAGGCGGTGCTGCCGTATTACGCGCGCTTCCTCGCCCGCTGGCCGAGCGTGCAGGTGCTCGCCGCGGCAAGCCTCGACGACGTGCTGCGTGCCTGGGCCGGGCTTGGCTATTACGCCCGCGCGCGCAACCTGCACGTTTGCGCAAAGCAGGTCGTGGCCGAACATGGCGGAATTTTTCCGGACGATGTCGCCGGCTTGCGGACGCTTGCCGGCGTCGGCGACTACACCGCAGCCGCGGTCGCGGCGATCGCCTTCGATGCGCCGGCGGTGCCCGTCGACGGCAATGTCGAGCGCGTGGTGACACGGCTGTTCGCGGTCGAGGAGCCGTTGCCGGCGGCAAAGCCCCGCGTCAAGGAGCTTGCCGCATCGCTCCTGCCGCCGCATCGCGCCGGCGATTTCGCGCAGGCGCTGATGGATCTCGGCGCCACGCTGTGCTCGCCGAAGCGTCCGGCCTGCGCGCTGTGCCCGTGGAACGAAAGCTGCGCCGCCACCGCACGCGGCGACCAGGAGACGTTCCCGCGCAAGGCGCCCAAGCGTGAAGGCAAGCTGCGGCGCGGCGCCGCCTTCGTCGTGCTGCGCGCCGACGGCAGCATGTTGCTGCGCAGGCGGCCGGAAAAAGGGCTGCTCGGCGGCATGAGCGAAGTGCCGGGCAGCGAATGGGCGCATGATTTCGATGTGTCACGGGCGCTCGATGCCGCGCCGCGCGCCGGTTCGCTGAGATGGCGCAAGCTCGCCGGTGTCGTGCGTCACGTCTTCACCCATTTCCCGCTCGAGCTGACAGTCTTCCTTGCGCAGGCGCCGCGCGCGGCCAAGGCGCCCAAGGGCGCGCGCTGGGCGTCAATTCGCACGCTGCACGAAGAGGCCTTGCCCAATCTCATGCGCAAGGTCATTGCTCATGCGCTGGAGGCCCCGCATGACCGCTGACCAATGGACGCCGAACCTGCGCTATCCCGATCCCTACGTGACGGCGCTCGACCCGCGCTTCAACAAATACAAGCTGCCGCTGGCCAGCGTCGAACGGCTGTGGACCGGCTCGCGCTGGGGCGAGGGGCCGGTGTGGTTCGGCGACGGGCGTTATCTGCTGTGGAGCGACGTGCCGGGCGACTGCATCCGCCGCTGGGACGAGGAAACCGGCGCGGTGAGCTATTTCCGCAAGCCGTCGAACAACGCCAACGGCAATACCCGCGACCGGCAGGGCCGGCTCGTCACCTGCGAGCATCTGACGCGCCGCGTCACGCGCACCGAATATGACGGCGCCGTCACCGTCATCTGCGACCGCTTCGAGGGCAAGCGGCTCAATTCGCCGAACGACATCGTGGTG
>Ga0265339_10003858_pt1 | contig 10405 bp, 8 predicted proteins | sample 4CB219metaG_FD_202085 | JGI IMG/M metagenome (GOLD analysis project Ga0265339, IMG submission 202085) | Rhizosphere microbial communities from Carex aquatilis grown in University of Washington, Seatle, WA, United States - 4-CB2-19 metaG | ecosystem: Host-associated > Plants > Roots > Rhizosphere...
CCAGACGCCGAGCGACAGCGTGTTCGCGAAGTAGTTGTCGTGATACGCGACCTGCATGGCGCCGTCGCCGGGCTCGGGCGCGTAGAACGAGTTGAGCCAGGAGCCCGCGCCGTCGACGAACACGTTGTGGTCGATCTCGACCTTGCCCGCGCGCGTGAGGACCTGGGTCGTGTTGTCCTGGTAGCGGCCGAGGCCGTTGTCGAGCCAGTGCAGCCCGCCCGACGCGAAGACGTTGTGGTGCACGTGGCTGCCGTCGCCGAGGTCCTGGATCTGAAGCGCCTCGTTGCCCGTGCGCAGCAGGCGGCAGTTGTAGATCTGCAGCCCCGGGAACAGGTTCGAGGGCGGCATCCCCGTCCAGCCGAAGTAGAAGCCCTCGCCGCCCGTGTCGTGCACGTACACGTCGTGCACGCTGACGTTCGCCATGGGCGTCGCCGCGTCGCCCGCCGCGCGCGGGTTGATGAGGCGGATGCCCGCGAACCCGGAGCGAAGCACCTCGACGAACTCGATCTCGAAGTCGCTCGCGCCCTGCACGGCGATGCCCATGTGCAGGTACGGCGCCGTGAAGTCGAAGGCGTCGTCGCTGACGATGCCGTACTTCCCCGCGGACTGCGCGTACGCGCCGCAGGCATGGCCGGGGAACGCGGCGTCGCCCGTCTTCGAGACGGCGTCGTAGCGCCCCGTGAGCACCCAGCCCGAACCGCCGCCCATCGACCAGATGTAGTTCGCGCCCTTGCTCGGACCGATCTTCACTTGCCCGCCCAGGTTCGTGATGACCAGCGGGTGCGCGTGATCGCGCGCGGGCAGGTTGCCGAGCATGAGCTGCGGGTACGCGCCCGCGGGGATGTAGAGGCGGTCGAGCGTCTTCCAGTCGACGGTGGGCAGGCTCTTCTGCACGTCGGCGTAGTCGATCGCGGCGCCGCTCTTCACGGGCAGCGTGAACGTGCTCGCGGGCGCGCCGAAGCGGCCGGCGGGATCACACCCCAGCGGCGGCGCGTCGTCCGGCCCGCCGTCGGTCGGCGAGGACGGCTCGCCCGCGGCGTCTCCGACGCTGCCCGCTGTCCCCGCCGCGCCCATCGCTCCCGCGGCGCCCGCGTCGGGTGTCTTGCCCGAGCCGCCGCCGCAACCGGCCAGGAGCGCCAGCCAGAGCGCGCCGTATCCAGAGCGCATGCGCACCAGTGTATAACTGGCCGCGCCATGTCCCAAGACACCCAGGCGCCGCGCGCGCCGCAAGCTCCGCCTCCCTATGGACCGTCGCTGTCGCTCGAGACCGCCAGGCGCGTCATGGCGGCCGCCGAGGCCGAGGCCAAGGCGAACGGATGGCCGATGGCGATCGCGATCGTCGACACGGGCGGGCACCTCGTCCTCTTCGAGAAGCTCGATCAGACGAACCTCGGCGCGGTCGCCATCGCGCAGCGCAAGGCCGCGGCCGCCGCGATGTTCAGGCGCGCGACGAAGGTCTTCGAGGACGTCGTCACGACCGCACCCGGCGGCATCCGGCTGCTCTCGCTCGGGCCGGACTTCGTCGCGGTCGAAGGCGGCGTTCCCCTGCTCGAGGGCGGCGCGGTCGTGGGCGCGATCGGGGTCTCGGGGATGCAGTCGGCGCAAGACGGCCAGGTCGCCGCCGCGGGCGCGCGCATTTTGACCTGACGCGACGGTCCCGTCGCTCGGGCTGACACGACGGCGCCGCCGAACTGTCACGCGGGTCCCCGTCGACACCCGCGCCGCTCCGTCCTATGGTCGCGGCCCATGCGTCGCGCGCTCGTCGTCCTCGCCGTCGTTTCATTCTCACCGCTGCTCGCCGCGCGCGCCGACGCGTACGTGCGCACGCGCTCGGCCGACGGGATGTTCGACGTCATCTGGCCCGATCCGAACATCACGCTCACCGTGATGACGGGCGGCCCCGCCGTCGTCCCGACCGACGGCTTCGTCGACGCCGCGACCAAGGCCGCCGGCGCCTGGAGCGACCCCGCCCTCGACTCGTCGGTGGCCTTCACCGTCACGACGTCCACCGACCTGCCGACGGACCCCGCCTACGATCACGTCAACACGATCGCGTTCCGCACGACGAGCTGGGATCCGCCGGACTACCTGCCCGGCGAGCTCGCCGTGACGACCGTCTGGACGGTCGGAGGGCGCATCGTCGACACCGACACCGAGATCAACGCCTTCGAACCGGACGTCATGTGGGGCCTCCTGCCCGACGACAAAGCGATGGCGGCCGCCTTCACGAACGAGGTCGATCTCCAGAACGCGATCACGCACGAGCTCGGGCACGCGCTCGGGCTCGACCACCCTTGTTACCTCGGCAACAACGCGCCCGAGTTCGAGATGAACAACGAGGGCGGGCCCGTCCCGTCCTGCTCCGATCCGAACCTGCCCGCGAGCGTCCGCGACGCCACGATGTACCCGTCGGCGACCCGCGGCAGCATCGGCGAGCGCACGCTCTCGCCCGACGAGGTCCTCGCCATGCACGATCTCTACCCCGCCGGCCGCGCGCCCATCGTCGAGACGGCGCCGGCCACGGGAGGCTGCGACGTCGGCGGCGGCTCGCGGCCGGGCGGCGCGCTCGCGGCGACGCTGCTCGCGGCGGCTATCGTCTTTGCGCGGCGCCGGCGTATTCTCCGCGGATGAGCGCCGAGCCCATCGTCGTCGACACGAACGCCATCCCCTGGGAGGAGCGCCCGAACGAGAAGATCGGGCGCCCGATCTACCGCAAGGTCCTCGTCGACGATCCGGACACGGGCATGGGCGTGCGCCTCACGCGCTACCCGGCCGGCGTCATCAACCCGTGGCACACGCACCCCTGCGCGCACGGCATGTACGTCCTCGAGGGCACCCTCGTCACGAACGCGGGCCGCTTCGGCCCGGGGACGTTCGTGTGGTTCCCCGAGGGCGCGCTCATGCAGCACGGCGCGACCGCGGAGAGCGACGTCACGGTGGTCTTCATCACCAACAAGCCGTTCGAGATCCACTACCGCTGATCAGGCCCCCGGGGGCGGCGGTCCGATCGGGGAGAAGTGCTCGTGCACGAGCCGCCACTGCCCTTCGGTCTTCGCGAACACCACCGAACACGTTGACGACGAGGTCTCTCATATCGACCTTCGAGTCGGACAGCGCCGAGAAGAACTGGCGCTCGCCCATCCTGTTCGCTTCGGCGTCGCCCCGCGGCGCGCCATCCTTGAACTCGGTGAACTTCGGCCCGTAGAGGTGGTACGACTCACAGCGCCATCACGATCCAAGTCGCCTTCTTCACGGTTCGCTCCTTTGTTTGGTCGTCGTCCGTAACGAAAGGCAACGTAGAATGCGACGCCGTCGGCCACCATGACCCAACGTCCGGCAAGCTTGCCCGATCGTCCACAGACCCTCGCGGCCGAGCCCGACGCGCTGTCGCACGTGCTGCGCGCCGTGCGGCTCACGGGCGCGGTGTTCTTCATCTCGGAGGTCTCGTCGCCCTGCCCGCCCGCGTGCGTGCCCGAGGGGACGGTGCTCGCGCCGTCGCTCTCTCCGCGCACCCAGAACGTCATCTCGTACCACGTCGTCACGCGCGGGCGCCTGTGGGCCGGCCTCTACGGCGACGGGCGGCTCGTGCCCCTCGACGCCGGCGACATCCTCGTCATCCCCCGCGGCGACTCCTACTTCCTCGGGCTCGAGCGCGAGGTGCCGCCGCCGCCCGACGCGCCGATGGTCCTGGGGTTCATGACCCGGGTCGCCAGCGGCCAGATGCCCTTCCTCCTCCCGAACGGGGGCGGGCGGGCGCCGCGCGGCCAGGTGGTGTGCGGGTTCCTCGGCTGCGATGACCGCCCGTTCAACCCGCTGGTCGCGTCGCTGCCGCCCCTGTTCGTCATCCGCGGCGCGCTGGGACGCAGGCCTGCCGATCGGCTCGACCGGCTCATCGAGCTGACGCTCGCCGAGTCGGAGCAGCCGGAGCCGGGCGGCGCGTCCGTACGACTGCGCCTGTCCGAGCTCATCTTCGTCGAGACGATCCGCCGCCACCTCGCGACGATCGGGGCGCGCGACACGGGCTGGCTCGCCGGGCTGCGCGACGAGACGGTGGGCCGCGCGCTCGCGCTCCTCCACGAGCAGCCGGCGCGCGCCTGGGCCCTGCCGACGCTCGCCAAGGAGGCGGGCGCGTCGCGCTCGGCGCTCGCCGAGCGCTTCACCCGCCTCGTGGGCCAGCCGCCCATGGCCTACCTCACGCAGTGGCGCATGCAGCTCGCCGCGCGCCTGCTCTCCGACGGTGAGCGCAAGGTGTCGGCCGTCGCGAGCGAGGTCGGCTACGACTCGGAGGCCGCCTTCAGCCGCGCGTTCAAGCGCGCCGCCGGTCGGGCCCCCGCGGCCTGGCGGAGCGCGCGCGTCCCGTCGCTCGCGCCGGGCAAAAAAAAGGCGTGGAACCAGCCGAAGCCGGCTCCACGCCCGGGGGAGCGTTTGCGAATCGTTACGGCGTCGCGGGCAGACCGCCGAGCACCTTCCACATGAGGCCCGGCGAGTAGTTGTTGCCGCCGTACGAGCTGTTGTTGTGGCCCACGCCGGGCAGCGCGCACCAGATGACCGGGTACGCGGCCGGGCAGCCCGTGTAGCTCACGCACTGGGTGTACGTGGCGTCGAACGCGCCGATGGCGGTCGTGTTGTTGCCGATGCAGCCGTTGCGCTGGAGCAGGTCGTCGCGGCCCGGCGCCGAGCCGTAGCTGCCGAGGCGGCCGATGGCGCCCTGGTCGGCGGTGTTGGCCGGGTTGAGCGGGCCGATCGGGTTCTCCGTGTCGGCCGTGCCGGCGACGAGCACCGCGGCGACCGGGCCCTTGCAGGGCGGCCGCACGTTGCGCATGCCGCCCTCGTCGGCGCTGATGCCGCGGATGACGTCGCCCGCGGCGCAGCCGAGCGTGTACGACTCCCAGCCGCCGCTCGAGTAGCCCGAGACGAAGACCTTCGACTTGTCGACGCAGTAGTGCGCCTCGACGTCCGCGAGCACGGCGAGGAAGTACGGGTACTCGGGCGTGTCGTTGCGGTTGGTGATCCCGGGACCGCCGTCGTCGAAGCAGCCGTTCATCATCTGAAGGCCGATCTGGATGGTGCTGCCCGAGTTGTCGATCTGCAGGCCGCCGCCCCCGGTGTAGCCCTTGGCCTCGCCGCCGCACCCGCCGCCGCCGAACGTCACCGCGTAAGGCTTCGTCGGATCGTAGTTCTTCGGCAGGCGCAGGCCGTACGGGCGGAAGGTGTAGTTGTACGGCTCTTCTTTCGAGATGTTGTTGTGCACGTACTCGGTGCCCGTCGGGCCGAGGTAGACCGCGTTGAGGCCCGTGATGTGGACCTCCTTGAGCGTGGCCTTGCTCGAAGAGTCGGTCGCGGCGGGCGGCATGCCGCAGCCCGTGCTGTTGCCCTTCGGCTTCGGACCGCCGGAGATGCCGCCGGTGCCGGTCACGCCGGCCGTGCCCGTCGTCGAGCCCGCCGCGCCGCTGCCGGCGGTGCCGTTCGAGCCCGCGGCGCCCGTCGCGCTGCCCGCGGCCCCGGTCGTGCCGCCCACGCCCGTGCCGGTCGAGCCCGCGGCGCCGCTGGCCGAGCCCGCCGTGCCGGTGGTGCCGTTGTCGCCCGCGTTGCCGGTGCTCGTTCCCGTCGTCCCGTTGTCGCCCGCGTTGCCGGTGCTCGTTCCCGTCGTCCCGTTGTCACCCGCGTTGCCGGTGCTCGTCCCCGTCGAGCCGGCCGCACCCGAACCCGCGCCCGCGGCGCCCGTCGAGCCGGCGATCCCGCCACCGCCACCAGAGCTGCTCGTGCAAGCCGCAGCCGAAAGAACGCAAAACGGGACCAAGAGAAGCAAGCCTCGGCGCATCGACATCAGAGCAGCTCCTTCAAATAGGGGAAAGGGACGCTGAAGAGAGACGAGAGTATTTTCGACCTCGCTCCCGCCTGACAACACTTTTAGAGCCAGTTTTTACGTGTTTTCATCAACGGCGTTTTTTCCCGCCGTCCGTTGAGAAAAACCAATGGGCGGCCCAATAACTCGGCCCGACCTCCACGAAGCGGTCAACGAGGCGCGTCTCTGACACGGACCTACAACGCCGCACCCGCGGGGCCGCCGTGATAGCATCGCCGCGTGCCGGATCGACGCGGGCGCCGTGGCGTCCTCCTTGTAGGGCTCGTCGGTCTCGCGGCGCTCGTCGCGGCCGGCGTGTGGATTCGCCGGCGCGAGCCGGCCCAGCCCGCGCCGCCGCCCGGCTGGCGTCCGCGCGCCGAGGAGATCGCCGACGCGCACTGCGCGGCCGTCGAGCCGCCGAGCGTCGACGCCGGCGTCGGCCGCGTCCGCTTCGCGGCCATCGGGGACTTCGGCTACGCCGGACCCACCGAAGAGGCCGTCGCCGATCTCGTGAAGGGGTTCCGGCCGGACTTCATCATCACGCTCGGCGACAACAACTACCCGCTCGGTTCGGCCGAGACGATCGACCTCAACATCGGGCTCTTCTATCACGAGTACATCGCGCCCTACCGCGGGCGCTTCGGGTGCGGCGCCCTCCACAACCACTTCTTCCCGGCCCTCGGCAACCACGACTGGATGACCGCGGGCGCACGGCCGTACCTCGACTACTTCGAGCTGCCCGGCAACGAGCGCTACTATGAGGTCATGTCCGGGCCGGTGCAGCTCTTCGCGCTCGACAGCGACCCGAGCGAGCCCGACGGCATCACGGCCGACTCGGCGCAGGCGGCGTGGCTGCACCAGGCGCTCGCCGTGTCGACGGCCGCCTGGAAGATCGTCTACCTGCACCACGCGCCGTACTCGTCGGGCCCGCACGGGGGGACGACGGCGCTGCGCTGGCCGTACAAGGCGTGGGGCGCGGACCTCGTGCTCGCCGGGCACGATCACACCTACGAGCGCTTCGAGATCGACGGCCTGCCCTACGTCGTCAACGGCCTGGGCGGCGCGGTCTTCTATCCGATGGGGCGCCCCGTCGCCGGCAGCGTCGCGCGCTTCAACGACAGCGCGGGCGCGCTGTTCGTCGAGGCGGACGACTCGACGCTGCGCGCGCGCTTCCAGACCGCCGACGGGCGGAAGATCGACGAGCTCTCGCTCGCGAAGGTGCCGCGATGAAGGGCGCCGTGCTCGCGCTGCTCGCGCTCGCGTCGACCGCGGCCGCGCACGCGGGCCCGGACGTGGGGTGTCCGCGCTCGTACAAGCAGGCGACGGGACCGTGCGATCCCCGGACGAGCTCCGGCGAGGTGTGCACGTACCCCGAGGGGCGCTGCTCGTGCGTGCGCAGCGTGCCGTGCTCGGGCGTGCCACAGCCGGCCGGTGAGCCGGCCTGGAGGTGCGAGGCGAAACGCACCGACGGCTGCCCCGAGGGCCAACCGTCACAGGGCGCGGCGTGCACGAAGCCCGGCAAGAAGTGCTCGTACGGCACCTGCGGCTCGATCGAGCTCACGTGCGACGCGAAGACCAGGAAGTGGCTGATCTCGGGCGGCGTCGGCCCGCCGCCGAGCGCGCCTGGCGGTGGGCTGCCCCATCCGGGACCGGCACCCAAGCCCGAGCCGGCGCCCGCCGAGAAGAAGGGCGAGACGCCCGGGTGGAAACACTGCCCCGCGCACCAGCGCTTCGGCTGCGAGGCGCGCAGCCAGGGCATCGCGCCCGCCTACGGCGAGACGATCCCCGAGGTGTGCGGCTGCATCCCGACCTGTCCGCCCGCCCGCAGCGTGCTGATCTCGCAGGAGGCCGAGGGCCGCTGGCCCGACGGCACGCGCAAGGGGACCTTCTCCTGCGCGCACGACGGCATCCCCTGACCCGGGCTACCATGGGGGAATGAGCAGCCCCCGTCGAATCCCGTCATGGCTCGTGCTCACGCAGCTCGCGGCCGTTCTCGGAATCGCTTGTTCATCGTCGGGGGGAGGCGGCCCCGGCGGCGGCACGGAGGTCAGGTCCGACAAGGTCCGCATCACGTCGCCCGTGCTGCAGGCCGGCGATCTCGTCACGCTCGCCACCGACAACGACCACTTCGCGTGGGACCTCTATCAGGCCGTCCGCACGGGCTCGACGGACAACCTCGTGTTTTCGCCGTTCAGCATCTCGCTCGCGCTCGCCATGACCTACGGCGGCGCGCGCACCACGACGGCCGACCAGGTGGCGGCGACCCTTCACTTCTCGTTGCCGGCCGAGCGCCTGCACCCGACGTTCGACGCGCTCGATCTGGCGCTCGAGGCGCCTCCCGCCGCGGGCGCCGACGCGGGGACATTCCAGCTGTCGCTCGCGAACGCGCTGTGGGGTCAGAAGGGGCTCACGTTCTTGCCCGACTTCTTGGACCTCCTCGCGATCAACTACGGCGCCGCCATGCACGCCGTCGACTTCGGCGCGGGTGACTCGGCTCGGCTCACCATCAACCAATGGGTCTCCGACCAGACGCACGCGAAGATCCCCGATCTGCTGCCGCCGGGGAGCGTCGACCCGTTGACCGCCTTCGTGCTCACGAACGCGGTCTACTTCAAGGCCGACTGGCAGGCGCCGTTCGAGCCCAACAGCCCGGTCGGCACGTTCAACGCGCCCGCGGGTCCGGTGCAGGTCCCGATGATGAACAACTCCGTCACCACCGTGAGTGCTTGGACAGGGACCGGATATCGCGCCGCGACCCTGCCTTACAAAGGGGGCAAAACGTCGATGATCGTCGTCGTGCCCGACGCCGGCACGTTCGACGCCTTCGAGGCGGGGCTCACCTTCGACGCGTTCGAGGCGATCCTCCGCTCCTCGCCGACGACAGGTGTGTTCCTCTCGATGCCGCGCTTCAAGATCGATGCGTCCCTCTCGCTCAAGACCGTGCTCGGTGGCCTGGGTATGCCCGACGCGTTCGAGGATGGAGTCGCCGACTTCTCGGGCATCGACGGCGCGCGAGACATCTCGCTCACCGCCGTCATCCATCAGGCGCTCATCGCCGTCGACGAGAAGGGCACCACCGCGGCCGCCGCGACGGCCGTCATCGGTGGCGTCGTGGACGGCCCGGGCGGCGAGCCGCTCATCGTCGACCGCCCCTTCATCTACGCGATCCGCGACGACGCGACGGGGACGATCCTCTTCCTCGGGCGCGTCCTCGATCCGTCGAAGTGATGCTCAGACCAGGCCCGGCAGCGGGCCCGTCGTGAGCTTGGGATCGGGCTGCGTGCCGAAGGTCGTGAGCGGCACGCCGAAGGCGTTCGCGATCGAGACCAGCAGGTGGCTGTTCGTCGTCGCCTGGAAGGTGGCGTCGCTGGGGCCGCACCAGAGGTTCGAGGCCGGGCAGTCGGCGGCCATCTTGAGGCGCCGGCCCATGCGGAACTTGCCGTTGACGCCGCCCGCGAGCACCGTCGGCACGTTGCGCGTGCTGTGGCGCGCGGGGTTGCCCATGTCGCTGGTCGCGTAGATGAGCGTGCTGCCGAGGACGCCCGCGGCGTCGAGCTTCTGCATGAGGCGCGCGACCTTCGAGTACGCGTAGCGGTTGAACTTGGCGAGCGGCGTCCACGTCGCGGCGTCGCCGTTGCCGACGGGCTGACCGTCGGTGCCCACGGCCGAGCCGTTGTAGGTGTGCGCGACCGCGCCGTGGTTGTCGGCGGGCAGGCCGAGCGGGTTGCCCATGTACGAGAGGTCGGCCATGAACAGCGTCGCGAAGCGCGTGACGTCGCACGCGAACGCCTGCGCGAGCAGATCGATGTGCGCGTTCGTGATGGCGTCGAAGTACGGCTCGCCGCCGTTGTAGGCCTTGAGCTTGGGGAACCCGGTCGCGTCGGGCGCGGGCGGCACGTTGCACGACGCGCCCATCGCCAGGCCGTCGAGCTGCTTGCCGAGATCGGCGAGCGCGCTCGTGTGCTGGTCGAGCTTCTGCTGCTCGAGCGGCGCGAGGCGCGCGCGCAGCCGTGCGATGTCCTTGTTGCAGAAGTCGAGCACGCTCTTGCCGAGCTTGCGCTGCCGCGCGAGCGCCGCCGCGGCCGCCGGATCTCCCGCGGGCGCGAGGCCCCCGAAGAGCGTCGTGAAGGTCTGCGCGGGATCGATGATCTTCGGCAACGGCGCGCCGCCTGGGCCGTACGAGAGCGTCGTGCCCGACTTCGTGCTGTCGTCGCCCACGCCGAGCGAGATGCTGGTGAGCGGTGTCGCCGCGCCCAGCTTGTTGTCGACGGCGAGCACCTGATCGAGCGAGGCGTTGCCGGGCTTGCCCGCCGACGAATCGATGCGGCTGCCCGTGAGGATCGTGCCCGCCGAGTCGTGCCCGTTGGCGTTCGAGAGGTGATCGATGCCCTCGATGACGAGGACCTGCGACTTCCAGCTCTTCCCGTAGGTCGCCGCGTCGTCGAACGGCTGCAGCGAGCAGTTCGCGTACGTCAGATCGAAGTTGGTCTCGGTGTCGGTCGCCTGCATGGCCCACAGCTCGGCGGCGATGCCGTGCGGGTGGTACATCGTCACGAAGCG
>Ga0265339_10003860_pt1 | contig 10404 bp, 8 predicted proteins | sample 4CB219metaG_FD_202085 | JGI IMG/M metagenome (GOLD analysis project Ga0265339, IMG submission 202085) | Rhizosphere microbial communities from Carex aquatilis grown in University of Washington, Seatle, WA, United States - 4-CB2-19 metaG | ecosystem: Host-associated > Plants > Roots > Rhizosphere...
GAGGCCACGGAACGGCTCCGCGCTGCGGCCGCGGCCGTGGCTTTGTCGCTTGCATGCATCTCGCCCGCACCGGCGGCCGATTGTCCGCGCGCGGGGACGCTGGGCACCTCCAGGGTTCTCAAGGTCGATGCCGCGAACTTCCCGCGCGTCGGCTTGAAGAGCTTTCCGCAAACCCTGCCGCTCGGCGATCACGAGGTCGTGCTCACCTTTGATGACGGGCCATTGCCTCCAACCACGCCGAAAATTCTGACGGCGTTGGCACGGGAGTGCGTGCGCGCAACATTTTTCATCATCGGCAAGACCGCTTCCGAACATCCGGACCTGGTACGGCGAATTGCGGCCGAAGGTCATACGATCGGCCATCATACCTGGTCGCATCGCAGCCTGATGCGAATCAAGCCGGCCGAGGCCGAAGACGAAATCAATCGCGGCATCGCCGCGGACGAGCTGGCGCTTCATGGGGTCGCAACCACGACCCCGACGACGCCGTTCTTCCGCTTTCCCGGCTTTGAGTCGACGCCGGCAACGCTGGACCTCCTGCAATCGCGCCACATCGTCGTGTTCGGAGCCGACCTGTGGGCGAGCGACTGGAACCCGATGAGCCCGCAACAGGAATTCAAGCTCCTGACTGCCCGGCTCAAGGCCGCAGGCAAGGGCATTATCCTGCTGCACGATTCCAAGGCCAGGACTGCGGCGATGCTGCCCGCGTTTTTGCGCTACCTGCGCGACAACGGGTACCACGTGGTGCATGTGGTGCCGAGCGGGGACGGCGGTTGACTTTGGCGGCAGTCTGGTATGGGAACACGGGGCGGGGAACGCGTTCAAAGCCCCGAGAGTTAATGCTGCGTTCATGGCACAGCGGTTAGGTTTGAGCGGGAATGCGGGCGTGTTCCATCATCGGTAATCGTGCGATCAGGGCAGGCTTGGCATCATGCCTGATGCTGCTCGGCTGCCTCGTAACCCGAGCCGCCTCTGCTGCCGATTGTCCCGGCCATCCCGACGCGATCGGCACCTCGCGAACCCTGGTGGTCGACCCGCGAGAGCATCCGCGGATCGGCACCATGCAGTATCCGGAGACGCTGCCGCTTGCCGACCACGAGGTCGTGCTGACGTTCGACGACGGGCCGCTGCCGCGCAACAGCAACAAGGTTCTGCAAATCCTCGCCGATCAATGCGTGAAGGCGACGTTCTTTCTGATCGGTGAACAGGCGCGTGCCAATCCGGAAGGCGTCCGCAAACTGGTGGCCGCCGGCCACACCATTGGCACCCATAGCGAGCATCACCCGCTCAGTTTCGAAAAGATGCCGATCGACAAGGTCAAGGAGGAGGTCGACCAGGGCATCGCTTCGGTTTCGGCTGCACTCAGCGATCCCTCGGTGATCGCGCCGTTCTTCCGCATTCCCGGGCTGCTTCGTGCTCCTGATGTCGAGGATTATCTGGCGTCGAAAGGTATCCAGACCTGGAGCGCGGATTTTCTGGCCGATGACTGGCGTCGTATTTCATCCGCCAGGGTCGCCGACCTCGCCATCAAGCGGCTTGAGGCCAAACACAAGGGCATCCTGCTGCTGCACGATATCCAGGCGCGGACGGTCGCAGCGCTGCCGACGATCCTGCAGGAGATGAAGGCTCGCGGCTACCGCATCGTCCAGGTGGTCCCCGCAACGCCTGAACGCCCGGCTACACCGACCGAACCGGAGCAGTGGCAATTGCATCCGACTTCGGAGACCGTGCCGATCGCGCGTTGGCCGAAGGTTCCCGGCTTCGTGTTTGCGGAAACCGGGATGCTGGCTGCGCCCGCGCTTTCCGACTTCGACGTACCGGACGGCAGATTGCTGCTGACGGCTGAGCCGTTCGATCGCGTCCGCCGGGCTGGCCAGCACGTGCCGTGGCCGCGCCAGACGACCTTGTCGCCGCAAAATGCGGCCGTGACCCTGCCGGTGCCGGCAGCGAGCCTGTTCAAGATTCCGGAAAAGACGCGGGCTATGCTCCAGCCATTTCCCGTTGTCGCGCGTCGAGCTGACCAGACACAGTCGATCGCGCAGCAAACGAAGCCTGAAGCAAAGCCGCACGCTGCCATCGCCGGCGCTCGCGCCCTCCCCAAGCGCGCAGCCGCGAAGCCGCGGACGCGCGTTGCGCACGGCGTTCACCAGGCCAAGCCTCATCGGTCATGATGGCGGAAGCCGTTCGTGACGGCCGCTTCCTTCAAAACTGGAAATAGAGAAACTCTACCCGCTGCCACATGCCGAAGAGTGAAACCACTAACGCCAGTGCAGTGAACAATGCCCAGGCGAAATTGGGGCGCCAGCACGGGAAACGCGCCGTTTCCGGCTTGCGGCGGTATTCGCGGTAACGAAACAGCTGCGGCACATTCGGCAGAAAAAGCGCAACGGCAAGCGCCGCGGCGACCGCGCTCCCGCCGACCAGCAATAGCCTCTCCTCTCCCACCAGCAGCGGCAAATCCATCACGCGAACAATACCCGGCGACATGTACGCCGAACCGGCCGGTTCAAGCCCCACGAGGCCGGCGAGCATTTGCCATGCACCGACCAGTGTCCTGGCCCGAAAGAATACCCAGCCGACGACAACGGCCAGGAAGGTCACGAGCCAGCAGAAAAACTGCCCGGTCAGAGTGGCCGGCGATCGCGGTTTATCAGGCCGCCACAGATGATTCACCACGAGGTAGATGCCGTGCAGGCCGCCCCAAATCAGGAAATTCCAGCCCGCCCCGTGCCAGAGCCCTCCGAGCAGCATCGTCAGCATCAGGTTGACGTAGCGCCGCCGCGCGCCCAGCCGGTTACCGCCGAGCGGGATGTAGAGATAATCGCGAAGAAAGCGCGACAGGGTAATATGCCAGCGCCGCCAGAAATCGATGATCGATGTCGCCTTATAGGGTGACCGGAAATTGACGGGTAAACGGATGCCGAACAGCAGGGCCAACCCGACCGCCATATCCGAATATCCCGAGAAGTCGAAATAGATCTGCAGCGTGTAGGCCAGGATGGCGAGCCAGGCCCATTGCGCAGGGACGACGCCGCCGGCGTCGACATGGGCGAACACCGGATTGACGAACTGGGCGAGGTTGTCGGCGATGGCAACCTTCTTGAACAGGCCGGCCACAAAGATCGCCCATCCTCTGCCGGCCAGCATTGCGGAACGCCCGGTGCGGCCGCGCTTGAACTGAGGGATCATCTCCGCATGATGAACCAGCGGTCCTGCGATCAAATGCGGGAAGAACGACACGAACAGCGTGTAGCTGACGATATCGCGCTCGACCTTGGCGCCGCGCATCACGTCGACCAGATAGGCAATCTGCTGGAAGGTAAAGAAGGATATGCCGAGCGGCAGGACGACATCGACGTGCGGGAGCGGCAGCCCGGTCGTTGTGTGCAACACGTCGAATGCGAAATTGCTGTACTTGAAGAAACCCAGAATTGCGAGATTGACGGTGACGCCGAAGATACCGATTGCGCGGCAGCGCTTCGGATTCTCCATCGCCAGCCCGAGCAGAAAATTGACGGCCACCGAGCCGATAAACAGACATAGGTAGATCGGGCGCCACGCGCCGTAAAAAAACAGCGATGCCGCCACCAGGACCATGATGCCTGCACGCGGCGAATGACGACGCGCCGCTGCAAACGCCAGGATCGTCGCCGGCAGGAACTGAAACAGGAATGTGAACGAGCTGAACAGCATCGGGGCGGCTATTCATTCAGCCTTGCAACGAGGTAGCGGGTGTAAATCGGCACACCCGACGCGTTGACATGCATTTCGTCCGCGTAGTTCTGCTGCTTAAGCCCCGGGACTGACCGGATATTGATCACCTCGAAGGCGCAGCGGCGTCCCGCGTCCGTGATCAGTTCCGCATAGCTATCGTCCCTGCTCTGCCAGACCGGGTCCGAGGCCCGGTCGTAGCGCGGAGCCCAGGGAGGTATCACGACGGTGAGCCTTCGCGTCAGCCTGACCATGTCGCACAGCGCGCCGATTTCGAACCGGGCCTTGGGTCCGGATAAATCCCAACCGGCATAATGACCGTGCGAGCCGATCGTGGCCGGCCATCGATTCTTGGGCTCGGCACGATCGATCGTCCTCAACCCGAACTCCGGCGGTGGCGGCCCGAGATTTGCGACATCCTGATCCGCTGCAAGACGAGCCGAAAAGGCTTCTCGGACAAACCGGATCAGCGTGCCGATCCGCAGGGGAAGAAAGGTCTCCATCTGTTCGATGACGCCGAGCCGAGCCGCCACGTCAAGCGGGTAAACCGCAGCCGACCTTACGCCCTCATTGAACAGGAACGGCGCAACGCTGACGACCGTATGAGCATCGCGAAATGCCAGGGGCTCCCGGCGCATGGCCGCGAGCAGCGCCAGCGGCTCGCCCGCATCATAGGCGATATTGACGGCAGCGCCGGCCGGTTTTCCGACCAACTGCGCAGCGAGAACGGCATCGACTTGATAGACTGTCCGACTCTCCCCCGCAAAAATGAGGACGGGGTGCGTCTTCAGCAGAGGCAGTTTCACCGCAAGGAGAGCCGGCACGTCGTCATGAACGCGCCTAGCCATCGACAGGACGCCGGCGAGCGCCCCAAGCCAAAGGACAGCGCTTAGCGTCAAGGTGAGAACGATCCACGTCTGCACGCTAGAACGCTGTGGCGACCACGCGGAGTGAGCAGCAGATTGCAGCATTATGACCGGGGCAGGACGGAGACGATTTCGAGTTTTGACGGGCTAACCGGATTTTGACGGGCTCGTTCAGCGTGTCAATCGCTGCCGCCTGGGAACTTACGGTTCGCCTGCCGAACCGATGCCCGTTCAATCGGTCACGATCTTCACCACGCAGAGCAACACGACGAGCGCGAGAAAGAACAGGTCCATATATGCCTTCAGCTCGCTATCGCGGCGCATTCCGCTGACGTCGTTGATCGTCTGCTTGCGCAACGGCGAGATAACGCCTGCTTCGACGATTGCCGTCACGAGACGGCGCCCCTCGACTTCCAGCCGCTCGATACACTGATAGAAATAGAACAAGCGGAGCGTCGAGACCGCGCGCATGGCGCTATAGATCAGCACGAGAATCGCGAGAATTGCGCGGTTATGGTACTGCTCCATGAAATTCAGGCTGAAATAGGCCACAGCCAGAAACGCGAAATCGGCGATGAAGCGGTAGACGAAGCTCAGGACTCTCATGCGTATGCGCCCGTATCGATATTCGAGGTTTTTGCTCGGGCGCGACTTGCGCCTTTTTCCGGCCTGCGAGGAGCCGGGCTCGCCGGAATGAAGTCCACCACCGTCGGCTTACGTTGGCATTGCGACGACAGGCCAACGCACACCGCCAAGCCCATTTACGCGGAGGCGTGGTTTGCTTCAACTCGAATCTGCCGCGTTATCGCGATGCGGCGGCCGAGCGTCCGCGCAAATGGTCCGGCGGTCGGGTCCTCCATTCGCGGCCGCGCGCCACGGCCGATGCGTCGCACTCGCGGTTATCGGCACCGGCGTGCCGACGGTCGTGGGGTCCGCTGCCCGGCTGCGAAGGCCGGCCCGGCCGCCAAGTTCGGCAGCCGGATTGCCGGCTTGATGACAAAATGGCCGTGGCGCTGAAGTTCATGCCTCTTAAGGCAACAGGCCCGCGCTCCGGAGCGTTCAACGGCTCAATGGCGGTGACGGCGGGATCGGGCTAGACTGCGCACGCCACAGGACGTGGGGTGCGCCGATGCCGAAGAAGGGAATCACGGGCCACGACGGTTGGGTTGTCACCGAAGCCTTGGCTACGGCTCTGGTCGCGCTGGAACAGTTGCCGCCGAAGCACCAGCCGCGCGCCCACATGGAAGATATCAGAAAGCTCCTGGCCAACGGCCGCGAGCCCGCAAGCGTCAGTCTGCATCTGGCGCAGGCCAAGTGCCGGCTGTTTCCCGATCGCGACCCCCATGTCATCTATCAGGAGTACGGCATCGGCGACGACTACGGCTGAGGCTTAAGTCCGGGACGCTGATGCGGCAAACCCGGAGCAGCCTGCGCGCGCACCAAGGTAGAGGCCGTGCAGCAGGCAAATCCCGTCATCGCCACGCACGGATCCATGCGCCGAACTGAGCGCGGCGAGGCCGCCGAAAGTCTTCTCCAGAAAGGCCGCGTCATTGCGAAAGTGAACGCAACGTGCGCAACATTGACTGGGTTCCTGCTTGCTGACTGCCATCAATTCACATGTCCTCAGCGACAAGTCGCGGTAATTCGGCGCACTGGCCGCTTAGCGCACCAGATTCTCCCAATGAGCGGCAAATACGATCGCCGACAGCACAAAGCCGATGATCACATTGACGACCGCTCCGGCGCTGAACGCGAGGAACGGCCTGACGCCGGCGCTCGCCAATTCCCGGAAACGCGTCGTCAAGCCGATGCTGAGAAAGCAGAAGATGAAGGCCCAGGTCCGCATGTCCTTGATCGGGCCGACCAGGCTCGGAACAACCTCCTTGTTGAAGGCAGCAAGGCTGTAATCGGCGGTCACCAGCGTGATGATCAGCGAGGCGATCACAAAGCCGATCACGAATTTCGGGAAGCGCCACCAGATCTGCGCGACGTCAGGCTTCTGGCTGGCCTCCGTCCGCTCCCATCGTGCGGTAGCCACAATCGCGAGCACGAAAGCCCAGATGCCGATCCACACGTCGCGTCCCACGACCTTCATGAGCGTATAGGCGAAGATGGCCTGATCGCTGGTACCGGCGACCTCGCCGTGGCTCGCAAGGTCGCCATAGGTCTGGGCCGCGGCAAAGCCTGCGGCATCAGCAAATTCGGAGGTGCCGATCCAGGCCCCGCCGACACCGGCATGTAGATGCAGCGCTGCGGCAACATAGGGCAGAACGAAGATCATCGCGATGGCCCACACAATCACGATGGTGATGGCGACCGGCGCGTCGTCCTTTTTCGCGCCGACGGCGCCCGCGATCGCGATAGCCGCGGACACACCGCATACGGCTCCCCCTGCCCCCAGCGTTGCCGCCAGCCGCCGGTCGAGGCCGAGCCTCAGGCCGACCCAGTAGATCACGAGGAAGGTGGCGATCGAGACCGCCGAGGCCTGCAGGATCGCGACCGGCCCTGCCCAGACGATCAGCGTGAATGGCAGGGTTGCCCCCAGCAACACGATGCCGGTCTTGATGTAGAACTCCACACGAAAACCCGCGTCCAGCCAGCGCGGCAATCCGATCACATTGGACAGCAGCAGGCCGACGGCCAGCGCCACCAACGGCGGCTCGAGGTTATAGGTGTTCGCCTTGTCCCATTGGCCGAGGACAAAAATGACAACCGAAAGCACATAGAGGACCACAAAGGATGGAACGAACTCGCGAGCCTTGTACCCCAGGGCCGTCAAGGCCACCGAGAACACCCCAAGCCAAAAGATGAACTGCGCAATGTAGCGCGGGTAGTTGGCGGAGAAATGGGCGCCCAACTGCGTGAGCGTTGACCATTTGGCCGGCGATACCGTCAGCCAGCGGATGCTCGAGCCGTGCGCAAAGAACAGGTAAGCCACCAGGACGATACCGAGGCCGAGCCAGATGGCCCACCAGTCTTCCTTCAGCCAGATCTCCCGCCAGCGCAACGGCTGCTCATGAACGGTCTGTCGCGCCAGGCTGGATTCGATATTGCTCATCGCCGATGTCCCTCAATATCCCGGCGCGCCCCGACACTTGCGGGTGGCCCTACTATCCCGAGAACTAGAAGGATATTTTCCTGGAGGGCAAGATCACTGCGGAAAAAAGAATATTCCAGCTGAGGGTGACTGCATTTTTGCGGTTGTCTTTCTCGGATACTGCGCTCCCCATAGAATGAACAAATGCGCCTGACGGCTGCCCGACAAGGGCCGATCAATACTGAACGTGGCACGAGTCAGTGGACTGCGGGGACGGGGCCGGAAAGTGAGTGCGGTTACGAAGACATCAGGGAAGCGTGATGCGGCTTGGACGCGGCGGTGCCCTTCCCGTGCGCACCCTGCCAAGCCATTTGACCGCGCCACCACCCGATGCGTTCGTCGCCTCGGGGGGAAACCGTGTCCGTTTCAGATCAGATCGGTCTTTCTGACTGGAGAAACCATGCCGCCGGCCGGCCCGGCATTCGCGAGATCAGGATACGTCGGTCATCACCGAGGAACGGATGTCGAAGCGAGAGCCACAATCGAAATCCAGGTGTGATCGAGCTGGTACCCACGGTGCGCGCCCTAGTTCGGGCGCATGGATTTCTGCGACAGCTCCCATACCAGACCAATGAAGGCCAGCGTCCAGGCCGCCAGTGCCGCCACAAAGACGACGGGCGGCAAGGGGCCGAGAAACGGAAGTTCGAGCGCCGCCGCCATCTCCCTCGTCGCGACCGTATACATTCCTAGTGGAAAGACGGCTCCCCAATAGAGCGGGTCATAGCGCAATGGAAACCGTTGGATCAGGTGTCGCCACACACCGAGGACGAGCAGCATCGGAATCCACCAGGTCCCCGTCGCCCAATAAAACACGGTGAAGCCTTTGAGGAATGGCAGCAGCGAGGCGAGAAACGGTGCATCCGGCGTGTTCTGCACGAGCCGTGCACCGGCCAGGGTTGAGATCGCCATCGCGCCCATGTTGATCCAATAAGGAGGCGTCAGATCGCTCGGGGAGAAGGTGAAGAAGTTGTAGCGGTAGAAGATAAGTGAGATGATCCAGATATAGAGCATGCCGCCCCACAGCCACATCGACAGGGCGAAGAAATTGAGTTCCAGCCGAAGCGGCTGCGGCCACTTGCCGGCAATCAGGGCCGCCAGAACGGCGATTGACTGCGTGGCGACGACCGCGATGAGCCAGGCGCCGGTCAGCCCCTTCTCCAGTGGCGGCTTGTTGCGCTTGACAGTAAAAGCCGCAAAGATTGTGTAGGTCAGGCTGACCCACAGCGCAGCGCCGAGTGCCAGGAACACGGTTGCAGCCACCAGGCTGTTCGCCATGAGCAGAAACTGATTGCCGAGGATGCAGGACGCGGCGACGGCGGTAAAAAAGCCGGGTCCAAGGCGATGGTCGGTCATGTCGGCAAAGAACAGCCGCGGATAACGGATCAGACGCAACATGGTTAGACACGCCACCACCGCATAGGCCGCGATATTGAAGGCAAATAATCCCGTCGCAAGAACGGAGAGCCCGAAATCCCACGCCGCGATCGAAACGACTCCGGTTGCCATCACGAGCGCGAAATAGGCGGGAGATAGATGTTTCACCGAGAACTTCCCTGATCATGCCGCGGATTTGACGTTCGCTGCCCTGCTGGCCGCGACCTCGTAAAGCGAACGCCAAAGCTCCACTAGCCAATTGATTTTGCTAATGGTCCTTTGATTCTAACATTCGCAAAACGTACCCGCCGCAACGGGATGCGAATGTTAGAATCGGACCACGGAGCTTGGCTGCCGTTGTAGACATTCTTTAAAGGCTCTGCCGCGCCCGAGTGACGAGAAGCTGGTTGTATTTGGTTTCTTGATCCGTGGCCATCGTGGGCAAACGGCTTCCTGCAAGTGACTGTCGGTCTCCGCAACAGCGACTCATTAGTGAGCGACGTCCGACTCGCCCGCACAAGTCATTGCACGAGCGGTGTGCTCGAGGACTGCAGATCGATCCCCACGATCTCGGCCTGGCCGGCGAGCAGCGAAACGTATTGCCGCAAGCCTCTCGCTTCGACGCTCTGCTTGAGCAATTCGGAGACGCGTTCCTTCACCATTTCGAACGGCAATATCTCGCCCATGATTCTTTGGTCGATTGCCACGAGGTGAAAGCCGTAGCGCGTCCTCACGACCTCACGAAGAATTCCGGTTTGGCCCAGCCGAAAGAGCACTCGCTCGAATTCCGGGACAGTGTCGCCGCGGCCAATCTGGCCCAGGTTGCCGCCCTGCTTTCCCGACGGACAGTTCGACAGCTCCTGGGCCATCGCCGCGAACCTTTCGGGCTGACCTAGGAGTTCATTCAGAGCCTGCTCTGCCCGTGCGCGAAGCGCGACCACGTTCACGCCCGGCGCGACCTGGAAGAGGATATGCCTCGCATGCACCAAATCGCCGCTCTGGAATTCATGACGATGATGCTCATAATAGCGCGAGCACTCCGACTCCGTCGGCTCGGGAGTGACGACCTCCCGCTGCAAGAGAGTTTCGATCGCCGTGCTCACCCCGCCTTCGTCCTGCAGCGCGGCGTCGATGAGCCCGGCGGCAACTGCGCGCTGGCGCAGGAGTTCACGAACGGCGGCAAACTCAATGGATCCGCCGCTTGGCGGCGATACGGCGACACCGTTAATCGAGACCGTCACAGGCGAACCGGGTCCTTTGCCCGCGTCCGTGGGGTGCGCACGATCTGATATGGCCGAACCAGATAGGCGAGCGCTCCGGCACCGCTCCAGATGTGGATCATGCGCGTGAAGGGCG
>Ga0265339_10003861_pt1 | contig 10403 bp, 11 predicted proteins | sample 4CB219metaG_FD_202085 | JGI IMG/M metagenome (GOLD analysis project Ga0265339, IMG submission 202085) | Rhizosphere microbial communities from Carex aquatilis grown in University of Washington, Seatle, WA, United States - 4-CB2-19 metaG | ecosystem: Host-associated > Plants > Roots >...
TGCGCGACCATCTCACTGGTGAGCGGCGCGCCCGCGGTGAAGTTCTTCCAGCTGATGTCGTAGTGCACGTCCTTGTACCGGCCATCGTGGGGCAGGTACTTCTCCAGCAGCTTGAGCTCGCGGATGATGAGGCCGCCGGTGGCGCAGTTGATGGTGGTGTCCTGCGTGCCGACGGCGATGCGGATGGTCTCGCCGGCGCGCGCGGGCGACGTCGCCCCGGCAACGAAGGCGATGATCGCGATCGAGATGGCTCGTTCGAATGGGGATCGGGGCATGAGTCGTCTCCTGGTTCAGCTTCCGTGCAGCGTGGACAGCGCGCGCGCCGCAGCCTTGCGGACCTCGGCGTCGCGATCGGAGAGGAGCGCGCGCAACGGGTCGGCCGCCGCGCGCAGGCCGAGCTCGGCGAGCGCGCCCGCGGCGCCGCGCCGCACGTCCGCGACTGGGTCGCCGAGCCGCTCGACCAGGGTCGTCCCCGCGGTTGCGGCGCGCGCCCGTCCCAGCGAGACGACCACCTCCTTGCGGACCTGCCACGCCGGATCCGCGGCGGCCGCGACCAGCGCGGCGACGGCCGCCGCGGCCTGCGAGCGGCCGAGCACGATCGCCGCCTCGTTGCGGACCTGCCAGTCCTCGTCGGAGAGCGCGGCGACCACGGCCGGCAGCAGAGATTCTTCGTGGTCAGCGGCGAACAGGTCGAGCGCGCCGACCGCGAGCCGTCGTACCGACGCATCGGGGTCGCGGAGCCGCGCGCGCAACGCCTCCAGCGTCTCGGGCCGCCGCAGATAGGCGAGGGACACCACCGCTTCGCGGCGGACGATCGCCTCGGGGTCCTCGAGAGCGGTCGAGAACGGTCCGGCCGCGCGCGGATCGCGCCGGTCGCGCAACGCCACGATCGCGGCGGACCGGACGGCCGCACGCGGGTTGGCCACTGCATCGAGCAGCGCGCGGGTCGCGTCCTCGTCGCGCAGCTCGCGCAGCGCGGTCGCGGCGGCGTCGCGAACCGCCCCGTCGAGATCGTCGAGCGCTGCGATCAAGACCGGCGCGGCTCGCCCGTCGCCGAGATCCTCGAGCAGCCCGACGGCCAGCCGGCGCACCGTCGGATCCGGATCGACCGCGGCCGCCAGCAGGGGCTCGAGCGTCAGCGGGCCGTCTTCTTCGAGAGCGATCAGCGCGAGCTGCCGTTGCGCCGGATCCGGGTCGTCGAGCCAGGTCATCGGTTGTCTCCCATTCGGCGCTCAGCGGATCAGGAAGGGAATCTTCACGGTGATGGCGTCCTTCGGGCAGTCGATCTCGCAGGCGAGGCAGTACCAGCACTCGTCGAACTTCATGTGCGCCTTGCGGGTCGCCAGGTTGACCGCCAAGCAGTCGACCGGGCACGAGTCGATGCAGATGTGGCATCCCGTGATGCAGAGGCTCTCGTCGACCACGACCGGCGCGTCGAAGCGCTGGGTGGTCTGAGCGTTGCCGGCGGTGTGGGCCGCGGCCGCCTTGGCGCGCTCGCGATCGGCGATCGCGCTCATGACGGCAGCTCCGCTGCGGGCCGCTCGGTGCGTGGCGATTCGCCGGCCGCCGGAACGCGGATGTCGTAGTAGCTGCGCCGCTCGCGCTCGTCGAGCGGCACGACGTATTCGGCGACCGGACGCGTGAACGCCTGCATCGATCCGTCCTCTCCCTTGCGCAGGTTGACGTGCGCGAACCAGCGCTCGTCGTCGAGCTCCGGGTAGTCGAGCCGGTAGTGGTAGAGGCCCCAGCGGCTCTCCCGGCGGAACAGCGAGGCGCGCGCCGCCATCTCGGCGCAGTCGCGGATGAAGCCGGCCTCGACGAGACGCATGAGATCGTGCGGCTCGCGCGCGCCCGCCTGTTCGAGATCGTCGTGCGCGCGCAGGAAGTGTGCGAGGCCGATCTCCATGCGCGTGGCGGTCTTGGGCGGCTGGAGGTAGTCGTTGACGAAGCGACGCACCTTGTACTCGATCTGCTGGTGGGGAATGCCGTCGGGGCGCGCGAGCGGCGCGTAGACCCGGGCCTGTTCACGTGCGATCTGCTCGCGCTCGTCGGTGGTCGCCTCGGCGCCGGGGCTGCGCGGGGGCCGCGCGCCGCCGAGGTCGTCGAGCGCGCTCTCGGCGCAGATCTCACCGTAGGTCATCGCGCCGAGCAGGTAGTTGTGGGGCACGCAGGCCATGTCGCCGGCGGCGTAGAGCCCGGCGACGGTGGTGCGCCCGTGCTCGTCGACCCAGACGCCCGAGCCGCTGTGGCCGCTGCACAGGCCAATCTCCGAGATGTGCATCTCGACCATGTCGTCGGCGTAGTCGTGTCCGCGTCCGGCGTGGAACCGCCCGCGGCTCGGGCGCTCGGTGCGGTGAAGGACGTTCTCGATCTCGGTGCGCGTCTCGGGCGCGAGGTGCGTGAGCTTCAGGTAGACGGGCCCCGACGCCGACTGCAGCTCGCGGTAGAACTCGAGCATCATCTGTCCGCTCCAGTAGTCGCTCTCGATGAAGCGGTGGCCGCGCGCATTGACGGTGTGGCCGCCGAACGGGCCGGTGACGTAGGCGCATGCCGGGCCGTTGTAGTCCTTGATGAGCGGGTTGATCTGGAAGCACTCGATGCCGGTCAGCTCGGCGCCCGCGTGGTAGGCGAGCGAATAGCCGTCGCCGGCGTTGGCTGGGTTCTCGTAGGTTCCGTAGAGGTAGCCCGACGCTGGCAACCCGAGGCGGCCCGAGGCGCCGCAGCAGAGGATCACGGCGCGCGCGCGGATCACCTCGAAGCTGCCGTCGCGCACGTTGAGGCCGAGCACGCCGGCGATGCGTCCGTCAGCGTCGGTGAGCAGGCGCGTCGCCATCACGCGGTTGCTGACGCGCACGCCGGCGCGGCGGATCATGCGCGTGAGGATCTTCTTGAGGTCGTAGCCCTCGGGCATCGGCAGCACGTAGCTGCCGTTGTGGTGCACCTTCTTGACGTCGAAGTCGCCCGACCGCGTCTTCTGGAACTTCACGCCCCAGCCATCGAGCTTCTGGATCATCGCGAAGCTGCGGCGCGCGTAGGCCAACACCGCGCGCTGGTTCACGATGCCGTCGTTGGCCATCGTGATCTCCTTGACGTATTGCTCGGGCGTGGCGTGGCCGGGGATGACCGCGTTGTTCAGGCCGTCCATGCCGATCGCGATCGCGCCGCTTCGCTTGACGTGCGCCTTCTCGAGTAGAAGTACGCGGCCCTGCGGCAGCGCCTCTTGCGCGCGGATCGCCGCGGTGCTGCCGGCGCTGCCGCCCCCCACCACGACCACGTCGACCTCGGTCTCGTGGGTCGGGAGGTCCGCTACCAATGCCACACCCGATCGAAGCGGCGGAACAGCGCCGGTAGCTCGCTCGTTCTCACCGAACGGAGCCCGGGGATGAGCTCGTCGGGCTGGATGCCGCGGACCGCGGCGTCCTCCTGCACGTAGAGAACCTCGCCGCCCTTGTCGATCAGCGCCTTCAGATCGCGGTCGAGGCGCGGCGGCTGGGTCTGGACGCGCGCGCCGAAGCGGAGACCGCTCGCGTCCTGGTCGCGTACGCCGTAGTTGACGGCGTTGCCGCGCAGCAAAAGATGGGTCGCGGCGCCCGACGCGCGCAGGGAGTGCGCCAGCCAGACGATCGGATCGTCCTGCTCCTCCAGGGTCGCGCGGTAGGCGGTCTCGACGATCGAAAGAATGCTCTCGGCCATGATGTCTTCTCCTCCGATGGCGTCAGCGCGTGGGGATGACCAGCGTGCTGCGCGAGCCTTCGCTGAAGCGCAGCAGGTCGGCGGGGCTCCCGCGCCGCGTGCCCGGGATGGCCTCGGCGACGCCGCGCTCGTCCACGCACAGCCCGCAGTTGACCCAGTCAAGCTTCACCTTTCGCTCGGCCGCCTCGGCGAGGAGCGCGGCGACCCAGTCCTTGGTGTTCGGGTGATCCTCGGCGGCGGCGTCGTGGCCGTGGACGGCGTTGGCGTGCGGCGTCTGGCGCGCGAACGGCAGCGCGACGGCGCCCTCGTAAGCGAACACGTTGACGTTGAAGCCGCGGCGGAGCGCTGAATCGATGAGGCGGAACGCGGTGGTGCTCCGCGCGTTCTCGTAGGGCGGGTCGTTGAGCACGAACGTGATCGTCGTGGATGCGTCGCTGTCGGACGTGGACATGCGGTGGTCCTTTCGCTAGGGCAACGAGGGCGGCGTCGGTCTCAGTGCCAGAGCGCGCGTGCGCCCGAGCCCAACCGATCGACGATGGCTTCGACGCCGGCGGGTGTGACTCCGTCGGAGAGGCGCGCCTTGGCGATGCCGCGCTCGCGCAGCGAGAAGTCATCGGCGAGCACGCGCACGCCGGCCTTGCCGAGGTCTGCGAACCATGAGGCGTGCTCACCGGCGCGCGCGGCCAGCACGGCGTTCTGGACCAGGAACAACGTCACGTCGTTCTCGGCACGCGCGAGCGAGGCCGCGAGCTCGTAGAAATAGCGCACGTCGTTCGATTCGAAGGGGTCGCGCGATTCAATCAGCAGGTAGCTGGCCATGGCGGTGGATCCTTCCTTTCGAGCTTTCTGGGGGCCGACGAGCCCGTCGATACGATGGTTGTCCATATGTCCGTTAAAATGGACAGAGTCAAGAGTAAAACGCGAGCGGGCGTGGCGGGATCCTTCTGACTCCGTCGGAAAATCGAGCTCTTGACGGCGTGGGGGCCGCCGCGGGCCCGCCGCCTCTTGCTAAGTATCTGACCGTCTATTATCGTAGACCCATGATCCGCTGAGTCGGATCCAGAAGGAGGTCGATCGTCATGCACGTCCTGGCAGAGCAGTGTCCCTGGTACGTGGCGGGGCCGCTTCTGGCCCTGCTGGTGATTGGCCTGCGCTGGTGCGGCAACCTGCACCTGGGCGCGCTCGGCAGCTTCGTCGCGGCCGAGAGCTGGATCGCGCGGCCGCGCGGGCTACCGAGCTGGCGAGTCTTCTTCTTCGTGGGGACGATCGCGGGTGGTGTCGCGTACGCGCTCGCGACCGGCGCGCTCCACGCGACCTTTGCGAACGGAGCCTTCGACGAAATGGGGCTCGTGGCCGGGCGCGGCCTGGCGGCGCGCGCCGCGCTGCTCGCCGGCGCCGGCGTTCTCATCGGATTCGGCGCGCGCACCGCCGGTGGATGTACGTCGGGACACGGGGTGTGCGGCGTGGCCCAGCTGTCGGCGGGCAGCATTGCCTCGACGGCGACCTTCGTGATGGTCGCGGTGCTGGTCGCCCGGCTGCTGCCGATCGCGGCGCTGGGGGTCGCGCGGTGACGGCGCGGGCAAAATCCGAAGGCGGCGCCGCCGGCAGCGGTGGCCTGGCGGCGCGGATCGCGGGTCTCGTCTTCGGTATCGGGTTCGGGTTCTGGCTCTGCTGGGCGCGCTTCACCAGCTACGACGTGATCCTGGCGGGTCTGCGCTTCGAGCAGCTCTATCTGTGGCTGATGTTCGGCGCCGCGGTCGTCACCGCCGCGATTGGCCTGCGCGTTCTCCGCGCCGCGGGTGCGCGCACCTGGATCGACGCCGCGCCCGTCGGGTGGAGCACCACGCCGGTTCGGCGGAGCCACCTGGTCGGCAGCGCGATGTTCGGCATCGGCTGGGCGGTCGCCGGGACTTGCCCCGGCCCCGCGGCGGCCCAGATCGGGCAGGGGCACCTGGCAGGCATTTTCACGGCGGCCGGCATCTTCGCCGGCGTGGCGCTGCAGGGCTGGATCGCGACCCGGCGCGCGCCCGCCGCTGCGTCAGCCGTTTCGCCCGGCGCCTGCGCGCAGGCATGAGATTCTCCGATCCCCTCCCGTCCGCGGGAGAGGGCTAAGGAGAGGGCAGACCTTGCGAGCGGCAACGCCTGCGGACCTTGCGAGCCGCCTACATTCCGTGAAAAACTGTCGGCGATGCGGTGGGGAGTGCTCTTCGGGTGTGCCGTGGCGTTGGTCGCCGCCGCCGGGGTCGGTTGCGGATCGTCATCGAGCCTTCTGCACCGTGACGCCGGGAACGATACACCGTCGGCGGCGGGTGGCGCAGGCGGCGCTGCCGGAGCGACGGGGACCGGCGGGGGGACGAGCGCCGGCGGCGCAAAAGGTACCGGCGGTGCGCCGGGAAGCGGCGGGTCCGGCGCGGGCGGCGCGCCGGGAAGCGGCGGCTCCGGTGCCGGTGGTGCCGGGGTCATCGACGCGGGTGCCGACAAGGCCGGCGTCCCATGCGGCAACAACGTTTGCACGGGCGCGACCTATTGCTGCAATCCCAGCTGCGGGATCTGCGCGCCGGGAGGCTCGCTGTGCTCGCCGCTGGTCTGCGACGCCGACGGCGGCCCCACCGACGCGCGGTTGTCGTTCGATGCGCTCGGGTGCGCTGCGGTCCCCGCGCTGGATTCCAACTGTGGCGGCGCGCGCCCGCCTCACTACTATGTGTGCGTGCTGTCGACGTTGGCCGCGCCGTGCACGGTGGTCAACATCGGCAACGTGACCAACACCTTCTGCTGTCCCTGAGGGTGGCATTCGAGTCCGCGATGCCGCGCTCGGCTCACCGCCGGCGAGCGAATTTTATTGCCACGGCTGAGATGTTTGACGAGACTCGCCGGCCAAGAAACGATTGTTCAAAGGTGTAGTCCAACTTGCCAACGGCAGGACGGGAGCGAGACAGAATGGTTAAATCAGTCAAGGCAATCTTGATCGGCCTCACATTGACCCTGGGTGCCTGCGGCTCGGGATCGGGCGGCGGCAACGTCAACAAGTTCGTCGGCCTGTGGTCTCCCACCGGGGGGATGTTCACGATCACGTGTGCCGGCAGTCCGACTACCAACGGCGTCACGGACACCCTGACCTGGACCGCCGGCACGACCTCCGATCTGGTGCAGACCATTCCCGGCACCTCGTGCGTCTTTCACGCCGACGTGACCTCGCTGACGGCGTCGGGTGTTCCCGGTCAGACCTGCCAGGTCGATCAGGTGATCCAGGGCGACTCGGTCACCGATCGCCTGGCGTTCACGGCGTACACCTTCTCGCTGAGCGCCGACGGTCTCACGGCGAGCGAGAGCTACTCGGGCACCGATGCCGAGACCGACAACACCACTGGTCAGTCGGTCAACTGCACCTTCACGCAGCAGGCCATGTACTCCAAGCAGTAGTCCGTATGCGGGCGCGGTTTCCATCGATCGCGTCGCTCCCGGCTCTGCTGACGATCCTGGTCGCGCTCGCGCCCGGTGCTCTCGGGTGCCTGGCGCAAAGCGCCCCGGCCACCGCGAGCGCGAAACCGCCGGTCGGGGCGGCGCCGTTCACGGTGCTCGACTGGGATGGGCACCGGGGAGCGGTGTCGTTCACTTTCGACGACGCGCAGCCGTCGCACGTCGAGCACTACGCCGAGCTGCAGGCGGCCGGCGTTCCGATGACCTTCTACATCAACAGCGGCAAGCCGGCGTTCGACGACTTCGACGCCGCCTGGACGCGCGCCGCGCGCGAGGGGCACGAGCTCGGCAACCACACCACCCACCACTGTCACGCAGACGCGACCGCGCACATCAGCGGCTGCATCATGGGCGCGCCGCTCGCCGACGCCGGCGCCGAGATCGAGGACAACGCCAAGTACATCACCGCGCACTATCCACAGACCGCGGTCTGGACCATGGCGTCGCCGTTCGGCGACAACGGCTGGAACGGGCCGGCGCGCACGCAGGTGTTCCTCAACCGCGGCGTCCAGCGCGGGATGATCGCGCCCGGAGACGCGACCGATCCCTTCAATCTGCCGGCGTACCCGGTGGCGACCGGCGAAACCGCGGCGCGCTTCAACGACGCGACCGATCGCGCGCGCGCGGCCGGCAGGTGGGTGATTTTTCTCTTTCACACAATCACGCCGACCGCCGCCAACTGGTACGCGCCGGTGGCGATCGCAGACGTGGTCGCGGCGATGCAGCACGCGCGTTCGCTCGGCGACGTGTGGGTCGACACCGTGGCCAACGTCGGCGCCTACTGGCGCGGCCAGCAGATCCTGGCGGCGGCGACGTCGTCGGCGAGCGGACCGGCCACGACCTGGACCTGGACGCTTCCGCCGCATTTCCCACCCGGACGATCGCTGCGCGTCACCTTGCGCGACGGCGGTACGCTCGCGCAGAACGGCCAGCCGCTCGCGCGCGATGCGCGCGGGGAATACCGGGTCGCGCTCGACGCCGGCACGCTCGCGCTCACGCGCTGACCCGCGCGTAGAGGCGCCATGGAACGGCAGCGCGGCTGGCAGTTCTGGATCGATTGCGGCGGCACGTTCACCGACGTGGTGGCCCGGCGACCCGACGGGCGGCTGGTGACGCACAAGCTGCTGTCGGAGAGCCCGGCGCAGTACCGCGACGCCGCGATCGAAGGCATCCGCCGCCTGCTCGCGGCGGCCAGTGAGCCGCTGGACCCGGGCGCGATCGCCGCGATCAAGATGGGGACCACCGTCGCCACCAACGCGCTCCTCGAGCGCAAGGGCGAGCCGACGGCGCTGGCGATCACGCGCGGCTTCGGCGACGCGCTTCGCATCGCCTATCAGCACCGCCCGCGCATCTTTGCGCGCCGGATCGTGCTACCGGAGCCGCTCTACGCGCGCGTTGTGGAGATCGACGAGCGGGTGGGCGCGCACGGCGAGGTGTGGCGGCCGCTCGACGAGGCGGAGGCGCGCGCGTCGTTGCAGGAGGCGCACGACGCCGGCCTGCGCGCGCTGGCGATCGTGCTCATGCACGGCTATCGCCACCCGGCGCACGAGCTGGCGCTGGAGCGGATCGCGCGCGCGATTGGCTTCGTCCAGATCAGCGTCTCGCATCGGGTCTCACCTCTAATGAAGCTGGTCGCGCGCGGTGACACCACCGTCGTCGACGCGTACCTGTCGCCGGTGCTGCGGCGTCACGTCGATCGGATCGCGGCCGAGCTGCCCGGCGTCGACCTGCGCTTCATGCAATCGAATGGCGGGCTCGCGGCCGCGGCGCGCTTTCACGGCAAGGACGCGATCCTCTCGGGCCCGGCCGGCGGCATCGTCGGCATCGTCGAGACCAGCCTGCGCGCCGGGTTCGACCGGGTGATCGGCTTCGACATGGGCGGCACGTCGACCGACGTCTCGCACTTCGCGGGCGCGAGCGTCGCCGATCTCGAGCGCACGTTCGACACCGAGGTCGCCGGCGTGCGCGTGCGCGCGCCGATGCTGTCGATCCATACCGTCGCAGCGGGCGGGGGCTCGATCGTACGCTTCGACGGCGCGCGCTTTCGCGTCGGGCCCGAGTCGGCCGGCGCCAACCCGGGGCCGGCCTGTTACCGGCGCGGCGGGCCGCTGACGGTCACCGACTGCAACGTCGTGCTCGGCAAGGTCCAGCCGGATCACTTCCCGCGCGTCTTCGGCGCGGAGGGGGCCGAGCCGCTCGACGTCGAGGCGGCGCGCGCCGGGTTCGCCGTACTGGCGGCCGACATCGCCGCCGCAACCGGCCAGCGGCGCGCGCCCGAGGAGATCGCCGCCGGCTTCGTCGAGATCGCGGTCGCGAACATGGCCAACGCGGTAAAGCGCATCTCGGTGGCGCGCGGTCACGACGTCACCGCCTACACGCTGGCGGTCTTCGGCGGCGCGGGCGGCCAGCACGCTTGCCTGGTCGCCGACGCGCTGGGGATGACGCGTGTCTTCGCTCATCCGCTGGCCGGCGTTCTGTCGGCCTACGGCATGGGCCTGGCCGGGGAGACGGTGATGCGCGAGCGCGCGCTCGAGGCGCCTCTCGACGCCGAAGCGCCGCGCGCGCTCACCGCGGGACTGGATGCGCTGGAGGCGGAGGCGCGCGCCGAGTTGCAGGCGCAGGGGATTGTCCTCGCGCGGATCGAAGTCATCCGGCGGGCGCACCTGCGCTACGAGGGCACCGACACCGCGCTCTGCGTCGGCGAGGCGGACGTGGCGGCGATGCGCGCGGCGTTCGAGGATGCGTACCGGCGCCGTTTCGCCTTTCTGATGGAGGGTCGCCCGATCGTGGTCGAGGCGGTCTCCGTCGAGGCGCGGGCGCGGCCGGAGACGGCCGCGGATGAAGGCGGCGGCGCCGACCTTCCACTGCGCGAGACGGCTTTGCATCCCGTCGAGGAGGTGCGGCTCTACGCTGCGGGGGCCTGGCACGAGGCGCCGCTCTATCGCCGGGCGGAGCTGCGCGCCGGCGACGCTTTCGCTGGGCCCGCGATCATCGCCGAGGAGAACCAGACCACGGTCGTCGAGCCCGGCTGGCGTGCTGAAGTCGCCGCGGCCGGACATCTGGTCCTGACGCGCTCGGAGCCGCGCGCAGGGGAGGCCGAAGCCGGCGCGCGGCCGGATCCCGCTCTTTCTAACCCAAGAACCGTTTCTCCCTCTCCTCCACGTCCGCGTGGAGGAGAGGGTCGGGGTGAGGAGGTGCCGGATCCGGTGCGGCTCGAGCTGTTCAACAACCTG
>Ga0265339_10003862_pt1 | contig 10402 bp, 9 predicted proteins | sample 4CB219metaG_FD_202085 | JGI IMG/M metagenome (GOLD analysis project Ga0265339, IMG submission 202085) | Rhizosphere microbial communities from Carex aquatilis grown in University of Washington, Seatle, WA, United States - 4-CB2-19 metaG | ecosystem: Host-associated > Plants > Roots > Rhizosphere...
AGTGCCCGCTACCTCCCCAACTTCTTCTTGCGTTGACCGAGCGTGCGCAGACGCAGCGCGTTGAGCCGGATGAAGCCCTCGGCATCACGGTGATCATAGTCCACCGCGCCTTCCTCGAAGGTGACGAGGTCCTGATCGTAGAGCGAATATGGACTCTCGCGGCCGACCACCGCCACGTTGCCCTTGTAGAGTTTCAGCCGCACCCGCCCCGACACGAACTCTTGCGACTTGTCGATCGCCGCCTGCAGCATCTCGCGCTCCGGTGCAAACCAGAATCCGTAATAGACCAGCTCGGCATATTTCGGCATCAGTTCGTCCTTGAGATGCATGGCGCCGCGATCGAGCGTGATGCTCTCGATGCCGCGATGAGCGACGAGCAGAATGGTGCCGCCCGGCGTCTCGTACATGCCCCGCGACTTCATGCCGACAAACCGGTTTTCGACCAGGTCGAGCCGCCCGATGCCGTTGATGCGCCCGAGCTCGTTGAGTTTCGTCAGCAGGTTCGCCGGCGAAAGCTTGACGCCGTCGATCGCGACCGCGTCGCCGCGTTCGAAATCGACGCTGATATAGGTGGCCTTGTCCGGCGCCTTTTCCGGATCGATGGTGCGCGAATAAACGTAGTCCGGCACTTCCTGCGCCGGGTCTTCCAGCACTTTGCCCTCGGACGAGGCGTGCAGCAGATTGGCGTCGACGGAAAACGGCGCATCGCCGCGCTTGTCCTTGGCGATCGGGATCTGGTGCTGTTCGGCGAATTCGATCAGCCGGGTGCGTGAGGTCAGGTCCCACTCGCGCCAGGGCGCGATCACCTTCACATCAGGCTTGAGCGCGTAATAGGTCAGCTCGAAGCGCACCTGGTCGTTGCCCTTGCCGGTGGCGCCGTGCGCAACCGCATCGGCGCCGACCCGTTCCGCAATCTCGATCTGCTGCTTGGCAATCAGCGGACGCGCGATCGAGGTGCCGAGCAGATACTGGCCCTCATAGACCGCGTTGGCGCGGAACATCGGAAACACGTAGTCGCGGACGAATTCCTCGCGCAGATCCTCGATGAAAATATTCTCGGGCTTGATGCCGAGCAGCAGCGCTTTCTGGCGCGCCGGCTCCAACTCCTCGCCCTGGCCGAGATCGGCGGTGAAGGTGACGACCTCGCAGCCATAGGTCGTCTGCAGCCATTTCAGGATGATCGAGGTATCGAGCCCACCCGAATAGGCCAGCACCACCTTCTTGACGTCGCCCTTTTTCATCGCAAGTCCCCGCCCTGGCTCAAGAAATCAGGCCGTACGCACGGCCGACCCAGAGGTCGCGGGGACTATAGGGCGATCGTCTTCAGGTGCAAGGTGAAACGCCGGAAAATCAGGGTGGTGACGCCGTTAACCGCGGCTGCGGGCGGGCGAACGCTTCTGGGCGCTGCGCTTGTGGGCGGCCCGGCGGATCGGCTTCGCGCGGGAACGGACCACCCGCTCCGGCTCATCGAAAAACCGCCGTCCGGCGGTGCCGAGCGCCAATGCCGCCATCGCGCCGCGCATCAGGCCTTTGAGGCCCAGCACCCGGCCCAATACCGCGCCGCCGACAAAGGCGAGCGCCGGAACCGCCAAAATGCGAGGATCAAAGTGGTCTTTCCAATCATCGGACCGCATGGGCTAACTCCAAACCATCGACGGCAGAATTCGGCCGTTCACGCCTCAACGCGGGCGGCTCTGCAAAGGTTCCTTCGGTCGCGTTTCGCCGCCCCGCGCTATAATTTTTCACCAGTCAAAGACTGAGCCGCTGAGAACCCGCCGATGGCCGCCAAGCTCGACTTCTTTCTCGAATTTGCCTCGACTTATTCCTATCCGGCCGCGATGCGCGTCGGTGCATTGGCGCAGAGCGCCGGCGTCGCTGTGCGGTGGCGACCGTTTCTGCTCGGGCCGATCCTGCAGGCGCAAGGCTGGAACGATTCCCCGTTCAATCTCTATCCGAACAAGGGCCGCTACATGTGGCGCGACCTCGAGCGGGTGACCGCCGCCTTGGGCCTTGCGTTTCAGCGGCCCGATCCGTTTCCGCAACCGAGCCTGCTGGCCGCGCGCGTCGCGCATGTCGGCCTCGCGGAAGACTGGGGCGAAGATTTCTGTCGCGCCGTCTATGCGGCGGAGTTCGGCGCCGGCCGCGCCATCGGGGACGCAAACGTGATCGCCGATCTCCTGCGCGGACTGGAGCTTGCGCCCGAACCGGTGCTGGCGCGGGCGCAGTCGGCCGAGATCAAGGCGCGATTGCGGGCCGAGACCGACGCCGCCCAACGCCTTGGCGTGTTCGGTGCGCCGACGTTCGTCACCGGCGATGGTGAATTGTTCTGGGGCAATGACCGGCTGGAACAGGCGCTCGCCTGGGCGCAGCGCACCAGCGCGTAACTTGTCAAAAATCGCAACGGCGCCGTCGATGCCGGCGCAGCCCGTCATCAAAGACGATCCGCCGCGGCGCGCTCGCACACGTCGGTTCGCTGAATCCGGCAAAGGTCAGCGCGCGCGGTGCGCGGGCGTGGTGAGACGACCCAAAGCCGCGACCGCCGCTCGACGAATGCGAATGGTGGCCGTTGCGCGCGAACGCATCGGGTGCAGCACAAACAACACCGACAAGTGCAACGAAGGTCGCCAATCGAAATCGCATGCGGGTCCCCAATCGAGCCCGCCCGGCGCAAAGCGAGATTAAGTCCCGGGAGGCGCAACATCCTATGGCATTATTATACCATAATGCAATCGTGGGGGCGCGCGGACGCGACGTCAGTTTCCGCACGTTGTCACGTAGGCCCAGCGCAAGCCCTGCGCCGTCTGCACCCCGCGGCGCACGACCGGGCAACGGGAATAATCGGTGAAGCCGACGGGAGCATCGACAGCGTGAGCGCCAGCCCCGCGATGGCCATGGCGGTGCGCGCTGCTCTGCCCGGCGACGGCATCACTGAGGCCCGCGGCGAGGCCGATCAGCACAGCAGCAGCAACAATGGTCGAGCGCGACCGCATGATGTCCTCCGGATGCTTGATCCTTCAGGCCAGACAACAATGGACGCGCCACTGGCCAGAAAGGCCTGCCTCTATTCCCGCCCCAGCACCAGATCGTCGCGATGGATCATTTCCGATCGGCCTTCGATGCCCAGGATCAGCAGGATATCGCCGGACGACTTGCCGGTGATCTTCTCGGCATCGGCGATGTCATAAGCGACAAGCCCGCGGCCGACCTCGTGGCCATCGGGCCCGCGCACGATCACCGCGTCCCCGCGGGTGAACTCGCCATCGACCCGCAGCACGCCCGCCGGCAGCAGGCTCTTTCCCCGCCGCAACGCCGCCACCGCGCCGGCATCGATGGTCAGCGTGCCCCGCGGTTCGAGCGAGCCCGCGATCCAGCGCTTGCGCGACGTCACCGGATTGGCCGGCGTCAGGAACCAGGTGCAGCGCGCGCCGTCGCGGATCGCCTGCAGCGGATGCTCGATGCGCCCGGACCCGATCACCATGTGGATGCCGGCCGTGGTCGCGATCTTGGCGGCCTCGAGCTTGGTCTGCATGCCGCCGCGCGCAAGCTCGGAGCCGGACGCGCCCGCCATCGCCTCGATCTCGGGCGTGATGCGCTCGACCATCGGCACCAACGCGGCCGTGCTGTTCGCGCCCGGCGGCGCGTCATAGAGCCCGTCGATGTCCGACAGCAGCACCAGCAGATCGGCGCTCGCCATGGTGGCGACGCGCGCCGCGAGCCGGTCATTGTCGCCGTAGCGGATTTCGTTGGTCGCCACCGTGTCGTTCTCGTTGATGACCGGCACCGCGCGCCATTCCAGCAGCTTCGCCATGGTGCCGCGGGCGTTGAGATAGCGCCGACGCTCCTCGGTGTCGCCCAGCGTCACCAGGATCTGCCCGGCGGTAATCCCGTGCGCGCCCAGCACTTCGCTCCAGGTGCGCGCGAGCGCGATCTGGCCGACCGCGGCGGCGGCCTGGCTGTCCTCGAGCTTGAGCGGCCCGCGCGGCAGCTTCAGCACCGCACGCCCGAGCGCGATTGCGCCGGAGGACACCACCAGCACGTCGCGGTTATCCTTGTGCAGCGTCGCAATATCGGCGGCGAGCGAGGCGAGCCACGATTGCTTCACCGCCCCGGCGCCGGCGTCGACCAGGAGGGAGGACCCGACCTTGACGACGATGCGGCGGAAATCGGCGAGCGATGGTCCTTGGCGCGACATTCAGCATGTACCCGGCGGCAGTGTGACGAGGACCCTGTCCCACAGGGGGCGCAGCTTTGCAACGCCGGGCTGATCATCTCAAGCGAACCGCGCCGCTGGATGTGTTCCCTTCCCCTGAAAGGGAAAGGGTCAGGGAGGGGGTCGACCGCGCACCGTGGCGCCACCTCGCATGACCGCACCACCTGCTTCTCGCGGCGTCCCGGAATGACGCAGATGGACCACCAACATTGCGAACAAAAGGAGAATGATGGTGTAGTGGATCGCCTCCCACTGATTCGGTGCCGATGTCCGCTGCCTATCTGGAAAAGCTCAATCCCGACCAGCGCCGCGCCGTCGAGCATGGCGTCGGCCACGACACCGCGCCGCCGCTGCTGGTGATTGCTGGCGCGGGATCCGGCAAGACCAATACGCTCGCGCACCGGGTCGCCCATCTGATCGTCAATGGCGCCGATCCGCGCCGGATTCTGCTGATGACGTTCTCGCGTCGCGCGGCGAGCGAAATGACCCGCCGGGTCGCGCGCATCGCCCAAGAGGTCGGCGACGGCGCCAAAAAAACTCTCGCCTCGAATGCACGCGCCGACGCGCTGACCGCGTCTCTCTCCTGGGCCGGCACCTTTCACGCCATCGGTGCGCGGCTGCTGCGCGAACATGCCGAGCAGATCGGGCTAGCGCCCGCCTTCAGCATTCATGATCGCGAGGACGCCGCCGATCTGATGAATCTCGCGCGGCACGAACTGGGGTTCTCGAAAACCGACAAGCGCTTTCCGACCAAGGGCACCTGCCTTGCGATCTATTCGCGCTGCGTCAACGCCGAGACCCCGATCGAGGAGGTGCTGCGCACAGCGTTTCCCTGGTGCGCCGGCTGGGCGGCCGAACTCAAGCGATTATTCGCCGCCTATGTGGAGGCGAAGCAGCGCCAGAACGTGCTCGATTACGACGACCTGCTGCTCTACTGGGCGCAGATGGTCGGCGACCCCGCGCTCGCCGCCGACATCGGCGCCCGCTTCGATCATGTCTTCGTCGACGAATACCAGGACACCAACCGCCTGCAGGCTTCAATCCTGCTGGCGCTCAAGCCCGGTGGCCGCGGCCTCACCGTGGTCGGCGACGACGCCCAATCGATCTATTCGTTTCGCGCCGCCACCGTGCGCAACATCCTGGATTTTCCCAAGCTGTTCAGCCCGCCGGCCGACATCGTCACGCTCGAGCAGAATTATCGCTCGACCCGTGCGATCCTCTCCGCCGCCAACGCCGTGATCGAACTCGCGAGCGAGCGCTTCACCAAGAATTTGTGGACCGATCGCGCCGCCGGCGAGCGCCCCCAGCTTGTAAGCGTGCGCGACGAAGCCGACCAGGCCGGCTACGTGGTCGAGCGCGTGCTCGATAACCGCGAAGCCGGCACCTTGCTGAAGCAGCAAGCGGTGCTGTTTCGCGCCTCGAACCACAGCGGCCCGCTGGAGGTGGAGCTCACCCGCCGCAATATCCCGTTCGTGAAATTCGGCGGCCTCAAGTTTCTCGATGCCGCCCATATCAAGGACCTGCTGGCGCTGCTGCGCTTTGCCGAAAATCCGCGCGACCGCATCGCCGGCTTCCGCCTGATGCAGTTGCTGCCGGGCGTCGGGCCAACCTCGGCGCAGCGCGTGCTCGATCAGATGGTGACCGCGCCCGATCCGGGCCTCGCGCTATTGGAAGCCCCCGCGCCGCCGCGCGCCGGCGACGCCTGGGCGACCTTCGTTGATACCGTGAGCGAATTGCGCACCGATCGCGCCGGCTGGCCGGCGGAACTCGAGCGCGCGCGGCTCTGGTATGAGCCGCATCTCGAACGCCGGCACGAGGACGCCGTGATGCGCCGCGCCGACCTGATCCAGCTCGAACAGATCGCCGCCGGCTATCCCTCGCGACAGCGCTTTCTCACCGAACTAACGCTCGATCCGCCCGACGCCACCAGCGACCAGGCCGGCGTGCCGCTGCTCGACGAGGATTATCTGATCCTCTCGACCATTCATTCCGCCAAGGGCCAGGAATGGAAATCGGTCTACGTGCTCAATGGGGTCGATGGCTGCATTCCCTCTGACCTCGCCGCCGGCTCCTCCTCCGAACTCGAAGAGGAACGCCGGCTGCTTTATGTCGCGATGACCCGCGCCAAGGACGACCTGCACATCATCCTGCCGCAGCGCTTCTTCACCCACGGCCAGAACGCGCGCGGCGATCGCCACGTCTATGCGGCGCGCACGCGCTTCATTCCGAACAACGTGCTGAACCATTTCGATCGCACCACCTGGCCGGTGGCGGCTCCCGCATCGGCCGCCAAGCCGGATCCCGGCGTGCGCGTCGACATCGGCGCCCGCATGCGCGGCATGTGGCGGTAGTTGTTCCAGCCACGTCATCCGGGTCGGCGACGAATTGAAATGGTCATTCCGCAGCGGCCGAATGGAAACAGTCATTCCGGGACGGCGCGTTTAGCGCCGGACCCGGAATCTCGCGCAGCAGATCACAGAATCTTCAACGATCGCTGCACGATGGATTCCGGGCTCGCGCACCGATCTCGGGTTCACCCGAGATCGGCATAATGAGGCGCGGGTCGGCTATAGCCGACCTGCGTGCGCGCCCCGATGACAAGCCTCACGCCTGCCAGGCGGGCGCCGCGGCCTTGTCCTCATTGTCGACACGGGCGGCTTCGTCGATCACCTTGCGCAGCGCGCGCAGGACTTCCGGCACGCCTTGCCGGGTCGCCGCCGACATCACCAAGGGTGTCTTCTTGGCCGCGCGCTTGAGCCGCGCCAATTGTTCCTTCAGCTGATCCGGCGTCAGCAGGTCGGCTTTGTTGAGCGCGACGATTTCCGGCTTGTCGAGCAGCCCGTGGGCATAGGCGTCGAGTTCGTGCCGCACGGTCTTGTAGGCCTCGCCGGCGTGCTCGCAGGTGCCGTCGACCAGATGCAGCAGCACGCGGCAGCGCTCGATATGGCCGAGGAAACGATCGCCGAGGCCGGCGCCCTCATGCGCGCCTTCGATCAGGCCGGGAATATCCGCGATCACGAACTCGCGCGTATCGGTCGAGACCACGCCGAGCTGCGGATGCAGCGTGGTGAATGGATAATCCGCGATCTTCGGCTTGGCCGCGCTGACCGCGGCGAGAAACGTCGATTTGCCCGCGTTGGGCAGGCCGATCAGGCCGGCGTCGGCGATCAGTTTCAGCCGTAGCCAGAGCGTGCGCTCTTCCCCCGGCAGCCCCGGATTGGCATTGCGCGGCGCGCGGTTGGTCGAGGACTTGAAATGCGCATTGCCGAAACCGCCATTGCCGCCTTTGGCGAGCACCACGGTCTGGCCGACCGCGGTCAGATCCGCGAGCAGGGTCTCGTTGTCCTCGGCGAAAATCTGGGTGCCGACCGGAACCTTGAGAATGACATCGGGGCCGCCGGCGCCGGAGCGCAGCCTGCCCATACCGTGGCCGCCGGTCTTGGCTTTGAAGTGCTGCTGATAGCGGTAATCGATCAGGGTGTTGAGCCCATCGACGCAGGCCGCCACCACGTCGCCGCCGCGACCGCCATTGCCGCCGTCGGGACCGCCGAACTCGATAAACTTCTCGCGCCGGAACGACACCGAACCGGCGCCGCCGTCACCGGAACGAATAAAGATCCTGGCCTGGTCGAGGAATTTCATGGTGCTCTTCTCCCTCGCCCCGCGCTTGCGGGGAGAGGGTCGGGGTGAGGGGCTGTTGCAACGAACGCGACGTGGGGAGAGTCCCCCTCACCCGACCTCGCTTCGCTTCGGTCGACCTCTCCCCGTAAACGGGGCGAGGTGAAGGGGCGCCTCGGCCCTCATATAGCCCATGCCCCAACATTTCGCACGCGACCTCCCGCCCTTGATCGCGCAGCCCTCGAACATGGTAAGCAGGGCCAAATGAACAACCCCTTGAGCCCGCCTGATGACCAATGTCCTGCTTGTCCTGGATTTTCCCGAAGACCTGCGCACGACCTATTTCAATGGCATTGCCAAGGCCTTCCCCGCCGTCACCGTGCACCCGGTCAAGGACATCCGGGACGCTGACCCGCATCTTGCCACCACCGACGTGATGATCACCTTCGGGCCGCATCTGCGCGACCGCGCCGATCATGTGCTGGGCGAGGCCAAACGGCTGCGATGGATCCAGGCGCTCGGCACCGGGGTCGACAACATCGCCGACCGCGCCAATCTTCGCCGCGAGGTCATCCTCACCAATATTCACGGCATTCATGGCGCCGCCATTTCCGAAGCCGCGCTGATGGCGATGCTCAATCTCAGCCGCGACACCCCGCGCTACGTCCGCAACCAGGACCGCCACGCCTGGGAACGCTCGCCGTGCCGGCTGATCGAAGGCAAGACCGTCGGCATTTTCGGCATCGGCGCGATTGCGCAGGCGCTCGCGCCGCGCTGCAAGGCGATGGGGATGACGGTCATCGGCATCAGTTCGGTCAAGCGCGCGGTTGCTGGCTTCGACCAGGTCTATGGCCGCGACGAACTCACGACCGCGGTCGCCGGCCTCGATTACCTGGTGGTGCTGACGCCCTACTCGCCTGAGACTCATCACGTCATCGACGCCGGCGTGCTCGCCGCCATGAAGCCGACGGCGACGCTGATCAATCTCGCGCGCGGCGGCGTGGTCGACGAAGCCGCGCTGCTCGCGGCGCTGCAGAACAACACCATTGCCGGCGCCGCGCTCGATGTCTTCAGCAAGGAGCCGCTGCCGAGCGATCATCCGTTCTGGTCGCTGCCGAACGTGATGATCACCCCGCATTCCGCCGCGTTCTACGACAATTACGTCCACGAGGCGTTGAAAGTGATCACAGCGAACATGCGCCACTTTCTCGCCGGCGACACCGCCGGCATGATCAATGTGGTGAAGCGCTAGCCACGATGCGATGATTCCCTCCCCCTGAAAGGGGGAGGGCTAGGGTGGGGTCCCGCTTGCGGCAGGAGTCTCGCTTGAAGCGAGGGTCGCGTTTGACGCGAAGGGATTCACGCCTGCGGCTCGGGATTCCGGGTCCGGCGCTGACGCGCCGTCCCGGAATGACGGTGCCTAAATTTCTTGCCGTCAATCCGGGGTGCGTCGCAGACGCGGACCCGGAATCCCGAGCCGCAAGCGCGCCGTATCCAAGCGACACGCTTTCACCGATCTGAATGATAAGTTTCGCTTCCCCTCAAGCCGTCCTACGCTCTCGCACGGAGGCCGCGACATGACCGAAGACCAACGATACGCCCTGGCGTGGCGCGACCACGAGCGACGACGCCCGACCTTCATTTTCGGGATCGCGCTGCTGTTCGTCTATCTCATCGTCTTCAACGTGATCTGGCCGCTGCCGCGCTCCGAGCTCATGACCAATGTATTCTTCGCCGGCGCGTGGATCTGGGCGGCCGTCATCGCGGTGCTCGCGATCCGGCTCGGCACCTTTCGTTGCCCACGCTGCGGAAAATTCTTCGCCCTGTCGCGGCATTTCCACGCCTACAAGCGCAAATCGGCCGCCTCATGCATTCATTGCCAATTGCCGGCGGGCGCCGGACCGGATGGCACGGTGGCGACGTGAGACGCGCAGCTTGCTCTGCTTCCCTCCCCCTGCAAGGGGGAGGGTCAGGGAGGGGGTCGTCTCGATGGGAGGGGGTCAGCGCGATGGGAGAGGGTCGCACTTCATGCGCGGGGCAACACAATGAGCACGATGACCCCCACCCGGTTTGCTGACGCAAACCGACCTCCCCCTTTCTGGGGAAGGAGGAAGAACCGACGTGCGCCTCACGCCACCCGGCGCACCTTGCCCCAGCGCTTAAGCGAGGCCCAGATGCCGCGCTCGAGCCGGAAGCGGTCGATCGGCGCCGACGAATGCAATGCGCGGATGCGGCAGAGGCCGACGCCGGTCCATTGGAAGCCGCATTTCTCCAGCACCCGGCGTGAACTCGGGTTGGTGACGCGGGCGCCGGCGCAGAGCGCTGCGTGATCGAGATCGGTGAACGCATGGTCGATCAGCGCGTGCATCGCTTCGGTCGCATAGCCCTTGCCCCAGTGCGGCACGCCCAGCCAATAGCCGAGTTCGGGCACCGGCGGTTCGCGCAGATCGAGCCCGCAGGCGCCGATGATGGCGCCGCTCGCGAGCGTTATCAGAAACGTCTGCTCGCCGGCGCGCTGCCCGGCCGAACAGATCCAGTCCTTGGCGTCGGCAAGTTTATAAGGATGCGGAATGC
>Ga0265339_10003864_pt1 | contig 10400 bp, 6 predicted proteins | sample 4CB219metaG_FD_202085 | JGI IMG/M metagenome (GOLD analysis project Ga0265339, IMG submission 202085) | Rhizosphere microbial communities from Carex aquatilis grown in University of Washington, Seatle, WA, United States - 4-CB2-19 metaG | ecosystem: Host-associated > Plants > Roots > Rhizosphere...
ACGCTTGCTCTCACGCTTGCTGCGGCGCGCGGCCTCATGCGCGGTGTCGAGGTCCTCCCAGAACTCGCGGCACGGGTTCAGCGTGTAGATGCGCACGTCGAGGTGGCGGCCGAGCAGCGCCATCATGCGGTGGTAGCTCTCGGCGACGTAAGAGACGCCGAACACGTGCAGCGCGCGCCCGAGCCCCGCCGGCTCGAGACGCCGTTCAGCCTCGACCAGCAACTCGCCGAGCGGCAAGAACGTGATGCCGGTGCGGGCGCCCTCTTCGGTGAGCAGCCCGCCGGTTCCGAAGATCTGCAACCACAGCGCGCGCTGCCAGCGTTCGGTCGCGGCGAACCGAGCGCGCTCATCGAGTGTGCCGCCGCGCCCGTCTTCGCCCGTGCCCGATGCAGCCGCTCCGCCACGCACGCGGGCCGTATCGTACGCGCGCCAGTCGGCGAGCATGCGCGGTCGCGAGCTCGCGTACTCGTCGAAGAGCCGCGCCAGCGTCGCCGCGAGCTGGCAGCGCCGTCGATCGACGGCGTCGGCGCTTTCGCCCGCGGCGCCGAGGTAGGCGCGCACCGGGTCGAGCTCGGCATCGGCGATGCGCGCCGGATCGTGAAACAGCGCGAGCAAGCAGCCCTCGATGTGGTCGGCGTCGACCGCGCGCGCCGGGGGCAGCGCGCGCTCTGCGACGCGCGCGAGGAAACGACGCAGGAACGTGACCTCGAGGTTGGCGGCGATCCCGGTGCGCTCAGCCAGCCCGAGCTTCACGTAGGTCTCGATATTGGCGTTGGGCACCACAACGCGCACCGGCTCGAGCGGACCGCTCGTGCGTCGCTCCTCGCCAATCGCGTCCGCGAGCGCGCCGAGCAGCTCCTCGGTGGCGTTCGAATAGACGAGACGGATCACCGGCCGTCGCCCTCGACGATCTCGGCGTCCATGAGCAGCTTCTTCTGTACCTTGCCCATGGCGTTGCGGGGTAGCGCCGCGCACACGCGCAAGGCGCGCGGGATCTTGTAGACCGCGAGCCGATCGCGGGCGAACAGCTTGAGCTCGTCGAGGGTCAGCGCGGCACCGTCGCGCAGCACCACGCATGCCGTGACCAGATCGCCCCAGGTCAGCGTGGGATCGGGCACGCCGATCACCGCGATGTCGGCGATCGCGGGGTGGTCGCGCAGCGCCGCTTCGATCTCGAGCGCCGAGATCTTGTAGCCGCCGCTCTTGAGCACGTCGACCGACGTGCGGCCGAGCAGGCGAATCACGCCATCGGCTGGATCGCGCACGCCGGTATCACCGGTCCGAAAGCGGCCGGCGGCGTCGTATGACGCCGCGGTGGCGGCGGGGTCGCCGTGATAACCGGAGAAGAGCTGCGGCGTCCGCACGCGCAGCTCGCCCGCCTCGCCGTCGCGGACCGTCTGTTCGTCGTCACCGACGATGTCGACGCCGACGCCGGGCAGCGGCACGCCGACCGCGCCGGCAACGCGCGCGCCGTCGTAGCGGTTGGAGAGCGCCATGCCGATCTCGGTCATGCCGTAGCGTTCGAGGATCGTCTGGCCCGTCGCCTCCTCGAAGGCGCGCAGCAACGGCGCCGGCAGCGCCGCCGAGCCGCTCGTGAACAGGCGCAGCCTCCGTGCGCCCGCCGACCAGGCGGCGCGGCGTTCGGCCGGCGCCGCGCGATAAACGTCGATCAACTTCGCGTACATCGTCGGCACCGCCATGAACAGCGTCGACTCTGCCAGCCGATCCCAGACGCGCGCGGCGTCGAACGGCATGAAGGTCGCCGCTGCGCCGGCCCACAGCGCGCCGAGCAGCGCCACGATCAAGCCGTGGGTGTGATGCAGCGGCAGAACGTGCAACAGGCGATCGTCTCGCTGCCAGCGCCAGGCGACCTCCAGCGAAGCGAGCGTGGCCGCGAGCGCGCCATGGTTGAGTACGACCCCTTTCGGCCGGCCGGTGGTCCCGGACGTGTAGAGCATGATCGCCGGCGCGTCCGCGTTGACCTCGACCGCGCCGGCGTCCGCGGTGCGGGTGGCCAGCTCGCGGGGCGTGATCACCAGTTGCTGGCCGGTCGACCCGGCCGCGGCGACGGCCCTCGAGAATAGCTCCGGCGCCGCCACGATCCGCGCCGGCGCGGCATTGCCGACGATGTAGGCGATCTCGGGCGCGGTGTGCAGCGGTGACAGCGGCACCGCCATGCCGCCCGCGGCGAGCACGCCGACCAGGACTTCGACGTAGGCACGCCCCGGCGAGATCAGGAACGCGACCGGCTCACCCGCCAGCGACGGGCGCCCGCTGCGGAGCGCGCTGCTGATCGCCAGCGCCCGCTCCCAGAGTGGTCCATACCCGACCGCCTCCGGCTCGTCACCCCCCGCACCAACCGCGACCCGGGCGCCGAGCGCCGCATGTGCGCGCAGCCGTTCGAGCAACGGCGCCGCCGCGCTGGGAGGCCACTTCCACGTCGGCGGATCCTCGGGTGATGCGAGCGGCAAGCCGGCACGCTAGCGCCCGAAAAGCGAGGCGTCAACGCTCAGGCTCGCCCCTGGATCTGCCGATGTGGCGGTTGATGTGGAAGCGAAGGGGCGATTCGTGTGCCATCGCTGCGATGCTGGGCGCCTGGCTCGCGGCTTCTCGGGCGTTGGCGGCGGTACCGGCGCCTGAACCGACAAAGGTCGCGCTCGTGGATGAGCCATCGATCCCCGGCGAAGGCGTCGTGGCGGACTACCTGCGCGGCCTTCACGAAAAGGTCCATCCGCTGTGGACCGGGCTCTTCATTCGCGGCGTCGCCGAGAAGGCGCCGTCGACGAGCCCGCTCAACAATGTCGGCGCGCATGCGGCGGTGGTGCTGTTCTCGGTGCGCTGGGACGGCTCGACGACCGACGTGACGTTGGTCGGCAGCTCGGGTGTGACGCCGTTCGATCAGGCGGCGCTGGATGCCATCCGCCGCGTCGACGACTTTCCGGTGCCGCCAGTGGCGGTGCTGTCCGACGACGGCCTCGCCCACTTCCGCTGGGTGCTGGCGCGGGATCAGCGCCTGTGCTCGGGCGGCGAGCTGCAGCGGTTCGAGGAGCCGCTCGCGGAGGCGCTGCCGCACCTGCTGATCCAGGGGCGCGTCGAGGAGGCGCTCTGGCGCCTGGAGCGCCACGCGGCCTCGGGCGAGCCCGACTCGCAGGATCCATTGGTGCTGTTCGCGCGCTCCTGGTTGAGGCGCCCGCAGGCCGATCCAGTCACCGACGGCCGGGCCGCCGCCGTGCTCGCGCGCGCCGGCGACCAGGGCCAGGTGGACCGCCTGCGGGTGGCGCTCGCGCGCCGGGACACCGTCGAAGCGGCCGCGGGTGCGCTGCGCGTGCTCAACGTCGAGATCTGCCCCCTGGTCGAAAAGAACCTGGGCGCGACCGATCCGGCGACGCGCGACATCGCCATGCAGGCGCTCAGCGCCGCCGGTGGCCGCCTACAGCCGACCTCACCCTGTGTCGAGGCGCTGGGCACGATCGTTCAGGATCGGTCACACGACGGGCGCCAGCGCGCGCTCGCGGCGCGCGCCGTGGCTTCGATCTCGGCCGACGGCGCGCGCAAGCTGCTCGGCTCGGTACTCGCCGACCCGGATGCCTCGGTGCGCGCGGCGGCGATCTCGCTGCTGGCGCGGCCGGCGAGCGGGCGGACCGCACTCTTCAAATGGCTGCCGTACCTGCACGATCCCGAGATCGAGGTGCGTGCGGCGGCCGCCGCCGCGCTGGTACGCTGCTGCGGCGACGCGGCCCTGGATCAGCTGGTGCTGGTCTGGAAGGAGCCGTATCCCCAGATCGCGGTCGCGGTCGCCAACGAGCTCGGACGGATGGGCTCGGCGCCGTCGGAGGCGTTCCTGAATCGCCTGGCCAAGAAGCGAGACCCCGCGGTGCGCGAAGCGACCGAGGAGGCCCTGCAGGCGCGGCACGCGCGGGGGGGGCACGCTCCGGCGACGAGCAGCACGGTTCCCGCCGGATCACCTTCGCCCGAGGTCGCGCCGGCCGTGCGGGCGGTCACTGGCCTCGAACGCCGTCAGGCGATCGAATGGGTCCTGAAGAACTTCGAGCGCCTGGACCGGGCCGACCTGGTCGAGGTATTTGGAGCCTGGTTACACCCCTCCAATCTTCCTCACCCCGCGTCGGTCTCGGCGCGGTGAGGTCTTTTCGCTAAAATCGCCGCAATGTCCTTCACGATCCTGCTCGTTGAAGATGACTTCGATGTCCGCGAGGCCCTGGCGGAGACCCTCCGCGAGGAGGGCTATGCCGTGGAGTGTGCCAACGACGGCGTCGAAGCGCTCTCTTACCTGCGCGGCGGCGGGCACCCCGGGCTGATCCTGTTGGACCTGATGATGCCGCGGATGAGCGGCTCCGAGTTCCGCTTGGTGCAGAAGAAGGACCCGATTCTGTCGCAGTACCCGGTCGTACTGCTGAGCGCCGACGGTCGGATGCGCGAGAAGGCCGCAGCGCTGGAGACCGCGGGCGCGATCCGCAAGCCGATCGACCTGGACGAGCTGATCGGGGTCATCGAGCGCTTCCGGTCGGCTTCGGGCTCCCGCCCGGTGGCCTGAGCGAAAAAAGGCGAAAATGTGTCTGTGGTGTCGGTGAGCCGACCCTAGGTTCGTCGTTCTAAAGAGAAAGGAGCGACAAGCCATGCCCAAGATCAGCCCATTCCTCTGGTTCGACACCCAGGCCGAGGAGGCCGCCAACCTCTACGTCTCGATCTTCCCCAACTCCAAGATCCTCGCCATCGCCCGCTACGGCGACGCCGGGCCGGGCCCGAAGGGCAGCGTGATGACCGTGCAGTTCCAGCTCGACGGTCAGGAGATCATCGCGCTCAACGGCGGGCCCATCTACAAGTTCACCGAGGCCTTCTCGCTGTCGGTCGACTGCAAGAACCAGGAAGAGGTCGACCGCTACTGGACCATGCTGACCGCCAACGGCGGCCAGGAGGGCCCCTGCGGCTGGCTCAAGGACAAGTTCGGCCTGTCGTGGCAGGTGACGCCGGCGATCCTTCCCCAGATGCTCACCGACACCGACCGCAAGAAGGCCACCCGCGTGATGGAGGCGATGATGAAGATGAAGAAGATCGACACCGCCGCCCTCAAGCGGGCTTACGAGGGATAGTTAAGCCATCCCTTGAGGATTTGGACGAGCGTTTCTTCAGCGAGTCACCCTCTCCCGCGGTCCGCGGGGGAGAGGGCCGGCATGAGGGCAGGCCTTGCGAGCGGGCGACGCCCGCGGCAGGCCTTGCGAGCGGCGACGCCCGCGGCAGGCCTTGCGAGCGGGCGACGCCCCTCAGTACATCCTCCGCATGAACCAGCGCAGGACGCGTAGCACGCGCGACCGGTACGGGAACGTCAGCTGGCGGCTCACGAACGGTGAGATGACGCCCAGGACTGCGCGGTCCTCAATCACGGTTTCGATGCGGCAGAACTGGCGCAGCCCCTCGGGGCCGTGGCGGAAGCCCATGCCGCTCGCCTTTACGCCGCCGAGCGGCGCCTCGACGCAGAAGTAATTCACCAGCACGTCGTTGACGCAGACGCTGCCCGATTCCAGGCGGCGGGCGAGGGCCTGGGCCCGCGCCTTGTCGCGCGACCAGACGCTGCCCGACAGACCCAGCGGCGAATCGTTGGCTAGCCGCAGCGCGGTCTCGGCGTCGGGCACGCGCATGATCGGCAGTACCGGACCGAAGGTCTCCTCGCGCATGACCGCCATCTCCGCCGTGGCATCGGCGATCAGCGTGGGCGCGAAAAATCGACCGGGCAGGTCGGTGCGCGAGCCGCCGCCGGTGACCACGCGCCCACCCTTGGCGACTGCGTCGGCGATCTGCGCGCGCGCGTTGTCGACCTGAGGCGCGAAGGTCATCGCGCCGACGTCGAAGTCGACGTCGCTCCGGTCACCGTGGGGCGGCGGCGACGGCCCCTGGCGCAGCTTCGCGACCTCGGCCACGCACAGCTCGACGAATCGCTCGGCGACCGGCTCCTCGACGAAGACTCGCTCGGTGCGGATGCAGACCTGACCGCTGTGCGCGAAACCGCTCCACACGGCGGCGTGCGCGGCGCGCGGCAGGTCGGCGTCGGCCAGCACCAGCATCGGCGACTTGCCGCCGAGCTCGAGCACGACCGGGACCAGCCGCTCGCCGGCGTCGCGCGCGATCTGACGGCCGACCTTCTGGCTGCCGGTGAAGAAGATCATGTCGACCTGCTTGCACAGCTCCTGGCCGACGTCGCCCTTGCCGGTGACCACCTGGAAGACGTTCTCTGGCAGGCCGAGCTCACGCCAGAGCTCTTGCACGCGCAGCGACGTGAGCGGCGTCCACTCCGACGGCTTGAGCACGACCGTGTTGCCGCACGCCAGCGGCGCGACGCAGTCGGCGAAGTTGTTGAGCAGCGGCCAGTTCCAGGGGCCAATCACACCGACGACCCCGCGCGGGTGATAGACGACCCGCGCCCGCTTGTTCGAGAACACCAGCGGGTGGCGCACGTCGTCGCGCAACGCGCGGCGTCCCGCACGCCCGGTGTAATAACGCGTGAGCTCGCAGGTGTAGAAGAGCTCCATCGCCTCGGCCTCGTAGTGAGGCTTGCCACTCTCCGAGACCAGCGTGTCGAGCAGGGCGCTGTCCGAGAGCATCCGGTGGGTCAGGCGGCGCAGCGCACGCCCGCGCTCGGCGAACGAGCGCGCGCCCCAGGCCGGCTGCGCGGCGCGCGCGCGCGCGATCGCCGCCGCCACGTCGGCCGAGGTCGCCTGCGGGATCTCTGTGATCGGGGCGCCGGTCCCCGGGTTCTGGACCATCAGTGGGGATGCGGGTGGCATGGTCTCCCCTTTTACCCGAATTTCGTGTCGGGCGTAGGCGGGTCCCCCGCCGGAGCCCATCCCCTTCGGGGACTTCGGCACGGACTGCCCACCCTGCCACCCCCGCCTTCGGCGACCTCGTCGCGGGAAGTTTGGAACCCTCTGAGGGTTCCAAGGAAAGTTTTGGGCGGTCGTGAGCACTGCGCGGGTGAGATCTGGATCGCGCCGTCGGCACGGCGCTGCGCCCGTCTCCTTCGAGGGTCACGGACTTTTGCCGTGGACCGTTCCGCGGCCCGTCGTACACTGGGGAAAAATGAGGTTGGCGGCTGCTTTCGCGATCGTGTTGCTGGGATTTTCGAGCGGCGGCTGCGGGCGCTCGGATCTCTTCTCGGCGCGCGGGCACGGCAGCGGGCTCGGCGGCAACGGCGGCACGGAGCCCGACGGCGGTGGCGCCGGACGCGACGGCGGGACCGACGGGCCGACGCCTTGTTCGGCCAAGCTGGAGATCTGCAACAACGGCGTCGACGACAACTGCAACAACATGATCGACTGCCAGGACCCTGGCTGCTTCGGCGATCGCGCCTGCCTCAAAGTGGGCGTCGAGATCTGCAACAACGGCGTCGACGACGACTTCGACGGATACACCGACTGCGCCGACCCTGATTGCGCGACCAGCCCGTCGTGCAAGCCGGTGATGGGCACGGAGATCTGCGACAACGGGCGCGACGACAACGGCGACGGCCTGGTCGACTGCAGCGACCCGCAGTGCACCAAGTTCCCGGCGTGTCTGGCGGTGAAGTGCACGATCGACGTGCAGTTCGGTGTGATCGCGCCGCAGAACGCGATGGTGACCAGAACCATGAACACCGCCGGCTCGCCCAACGCCTACCAGACCTGCGTGCAGGGTGGCGGTCACGGGCGCGTGGGCGAGTTCACGCTGAACCAGACCACCGACGTGAAGCTCGATTTCATGCAAGCGACCGGGGCGGCGCACGTAGTGTCGCTGTTCCGCGCGGGAGCGAACCAGGCGTGCGACCAGAACCTGGTCGACTGCCAGCAGTTCGGCCAGGCGCCGTCGGCGACGCACACGTACCCGGGGCTCACCGCCGGCGTCTACCGGATCATCGTCGAGTCCTATCCCAACGCCGAGGGCTCGACGACGGTGACGCTGTCGACCGGCACCACGACCCGTGGTCCCGAGATCTGCAACAACGGCATCGACGACGACATGAACGGGCTCGTCGACTGCGCCGACAACGCCTGCGTGAAGTCGCCCCTGTGCACGGGCAGCGAATGCACGCCCGACAACATTGTCGGTGCGCTGGTCGCGGGCGCGCCGGCGAAGATGATCACCGTCAACACGGCCACGTCCACCAACCGCTATCAGGTGACCTGTGCCGGCCAGAGCACGGGCGCCGATCGAACGGTGGAGTTCACTCTGCCGGTGGCATCGACCATCGACGTGGTGTTCAACCAGGGTGGCAACCACGTCTTCGGGCTCTTCCCGCTGCCGGCGATCGGCCTTGCCTGCGACGACAACCAGAAAGACTGCCTCAACCCGGGCATGCCCGCGGGCGAGTTCGCAGTCTCGGGGCTGCCGGCGGGCCAGTATCTGCTGATCGTCAAGGCGACCAGCCCGCAGCAGACCGGCCTCGTGTCGATGCGGCTCTCGGTGCCGAGCCCTGGGCGCGGCGTCGAGATCTGCAACAACATGGTCGACGACGACGGCGACGGGCTCATCGACTGCATGGACCCCGATTGCTTCGGTGTCGGCAACTGCACGGGCTCGGTGTGCACGCCCGACCTGAACGCCGGGGCGTTCTCGCCTGGCTCGAACCCGGTGAGCCCGGGGACGGTCCAGACCCTGATGATCGACACGACCACCGGCAAGGACCTGTACCAGACCGACTGCGGGAAGGGCGATGGCAAGGAAAAGGTCGTGCGGCTGACGCTGACGCAGCCGATGTCGCTGGGCATCGACTGCACGGAGACGGGGTCGCATGTCTTCGAGCTCGCGCGCCAGCTGCAGCCGCTGGACGCGTGCAACGCCAACAGCGTGAACTGTGCCGATCCCGAGGTGTTGCCGTTCGGCTGCTCCTTCGTGATGCCGAACCTGCAGCCCGGGACGTACAACCTGATCGTTCAGGCGTTCCAGCCCGGCAGCGAGGGGACGGTCACGCTGACGTTGACCGGATTCAGCGACGCCAACCGCGAGATCTGCAACAACGGCATCGACGACGACGGCGACGGCGCCATCGACTGCATGGACCTCAAATGCGTCACCGATCCCAGCTGCGCGAAGTTCGCCTGCCGCGCCGACCAGGACGTGGGCCTCTTGCCGCTCGACGGCTCGGGGTCGTCGGTGGTGGTGCAGACCTCGACCGGGGGAGACGACCAGCCGACGGCGATGTGCACCAGCGCGCCGGGCGGCCAGGATGGCGTGGTCAATTTCCAGCTGCCGGCGCTGTCCGACCTGACCGTGCAGTGGGCGCAGGTCGGCAACCATGCGCTGGCGATCTACGCCGATTCGGGAATGTTGCTCGCGTGTGAGGCATCGACCAACTATGCGTGCTTCAAGACCGGCGGTGCGGCGACGGGTACGCAGGTGTTCACGAAGCTGCCCATGGGGCGATATCACCTGGTTGTCGATGCGGACAAGCCGGGCAGTGAGGGTGGGGTGGTGTTGAAGCTGTCGGCATTGCCGAGCCCGTAGCGCGCCGCACGAGTGTCGGCCGACGCTACTGCTACTGGCAGGTCGTGGCCTGCAAGGCCACCGTGTCGATGTAGAACGACGTGATCCCGGTGGCGTTGGTCTGGTCGCGGAACTGGATTCTCACCGTCTGTCCTGCCAATGAGACGGGCAACGTCGCGGTGAACCTCGTCAGGTTGGCGGCGCTCGTGAGGTTGTTGAAATGGGCGACGGTCGTCGTCTGCGCGCCGGCGGTGACCGTCACGTCCATGACGTCGACCTCGGTGTTGCTGGTGTCGCGTGAGACGACGGCATAGAAGAAGCTCAGATTGATTGCCGTTGCGCCGGCCGGGATGGCGACACTCTGGGCCGCGATGTCGTCCGCGCTGTTGTAGCCACCGAACCAGGCCACGTTCGGTGGTGACTGCGCGGCGACGTCGGGTGAATTGCCGCCGCTGCCGGTCGCGACGAAGATCAAAGCGAAGCCGCCGGCGACCGAGGTCGTCCAACCGGTGGTGCCGGAATCGAAGCCCGGGTTCACCAGCAACTGGCTGGCCACGGCCACGCAACTGCCGCCGGCGCCGGTCCGGCCGCCGGTGCCTGCGACGCCCCCGGTCCCACCGGCTGCGCCGCCGGTTCCTGGTGCGCCGCCGGCGCCGGTCCGGCCGCCGGTGCCTGCGACGCCGCCGGTTCCGATTGCCCCGCCGGTTCCGGTTCGGCCACCGCTGCCGTTGCCGCCCGCACCGGTGCCGCCCACGCCGCCTCGCCCGCCGGTTCCGGCACCGCCGGACCCGGCTGCGCCGCCCGAACCCGTCGCTCCGCCGCTTCCGCTCGATCCGGCGTCACCGCGCGTGCCGCCCTCGCCCGGTGCGCCGCCGGATCCCGACGCGCCGCCGGACCCGCCCGATCCTGGCGATCCTCCCGCCCCGGTCCCA
>Ga0265339_10003866_pt1 | contig 10396 bp, 10 predicted proteins | sample 4CB219metaG_FD_202085 | JGI IMG/M metagenome (GOLD analysis project Ga0265339, IMG submission 202085) | Rhizosphere microbial communities from Carex aquatilis grown in University of Washington, Seatle, WA, United States - 4-CB2-19 metaG | ecosystem: Host-associated > Plants > Roots >...
TTCAGAAAGTCCACCGCGGCATCCGAAACGGTAGCATCGCCTGCACAAGTGGCGATGCAAAGCGGTCGAGTGAAAGGCTTTCATGAAAGCACTCGGCGGTTTCACCCAGCAGTTTGCTGGAGAAGCGCGTCCTTGCGTAGAAGGGGGTATCTTCCAAAGTGTTGCGAATAACAACGTCAGCTGCGGAGGTGGCGCGTGTCTCCCGTTTGACACGCCAGAACGTGCTTGGCAGCGAAACAATTGGCGGAGGTTCGAAAGATTGAAAGCGACCGAGTGAGTCAAACCTCAACGCTAGCGTCGTCTCAGTATCATCGCGCCGGTGCGCATCATACATGACAACACAATCCTGCTCGAGATGTGCTCGTGACCAGGTCCAATCCCTGAAGCCGGTTTCTAGTGGCTCGCTCCCATAGTTGCTGTCCATGTATGCTGTCCCGGACCAGCCAAGAGCTGGCTGGTCCAGCGAGACTTCGATGCGTGCTCTGGGCGCGATGGGCTGCCAAACATGTCGGCCAAGCCGGTCCAGGGCGAACGCCCTGCCGGGAAAACTTGACGGCGTCAGGCGAATCGTGCCGCAAATCCGTTTCGGAATTGGCGCCGCCCATTCGTCGAGATCGATCACCAGCGCGTCGTCGTGCCAGTGCATTGCACTAGCTCCAATACGCAATAATTGTTCTGTACGAAAAACACGTCTACGATTGCGCTCGGTCATCGCCCAACGTGCTCCCCTCGCGCCATAAAGCGCCACATTGACGGCACAGTGATCAAGGGGCCTATGGCGCCCGCTCCAGACGTAGTAGGGCGAGAAGACGCTGCCCAAGAAGAAGATCAGCGTGACTGCAAAACATCCATCGTTGCTGATTGCGTCGACATACCACCATAGATAGCCGCCCGGCGGGACGACCGCATCGAAGCGCGGTCCGAGACGAGCTGCTGAGCTGCCAACCGTCCCGAGAGCGCCGCCATCGGGACCCCCGCTCCCGGATGTGTGCTGCCCCCCGCTAGGTACAGATTGGCAATCTTTGTCTTCGACGTAGGCCGCAGAAAGGATGCCCTCCATCCGTGCGAACTGCGACCGTAAAGCGCTCCGCCTGTCCCCGGGAAGAGGCGATGAAAGTCCTGCGGCGTCGTGATTATCGCCTCGCGCGCCAGTACTGACAGTCCGCAGCGTTCCAGACGATTGAAGATTTGGGTCTCGCATGTCGCGATTTCCTTTGCTGAAAAAGATGTTTCATCGCCGACGGCGGGCGCATTCACAAGAATCATCAGCCTTTCGATTCCCGGTCGTGGCCTGTTTTCAACACGGTCTTGCGCGCAGACGTAGATGGTGGGTGTGCGAGGCAGAGTGCGGCGACGAAATATGTCGTCGAATTCAGACAAATAGTCCGGCGAGAAAAAGACATTGTGGCGAAGAGGTTCAAAACCTTCCACCTGTGCGCTCAATGCCCAAGTTACGGCTGACAGCGACCGGTCCGATTTTCGGAGCGGTGGAACTGCCGCAATGGCGCCCATTCCGAATAGTCCCTCTGACAAGGCCGCCGCATCAGCGTTCAAAACAACAGCGTCCGATTCTATGTATTCACCTGAGGACAGGGTAACGCCTCGAGCGACGCCGTTACGCACAGTGACTCGACTGACCTCTTCGCCAAAACGAAAGGCAACGCCTTTTGTCCTTGCAAGCCGTTCGAGCGCTTCGGCAAGACGTTGCATCCCGCCATCGATCACCCACACGCCCTCCTGCTCGACATGCGCAATTAGCATGAGGGTTGCGGGCGCTGCGTAGGGCGAGGAGCCGCTATAGGTTGCGTATCGGCCGAATAGTTGGCGTAAGCGAGGATCGCTAAAGTGGGCAGACAGCGCGCTCCACATTGTCTCAAATGGGCGGATTGCGAAGAGCGCCGAAAAGCGCCCGAACCCGATCCGATTGGCCAAAGTCAGAGGGTTGGGGCGGGGCGACGAGAGAAAGGGCTTCTTCAAGATGTTGTACATCTCGCGCGCTTCCGCGCAGAACGCGAGGAACCGTCTTCCCTCGGCTGGTCCTGAAAACGCTGCCACCGCATCAGCAGACCGAACGACATCAGAAAACAGATCAAAGCGTTCGTTCTCGCTCCAAGCGTGTCGCGCGAGTGTTTGAAGTGGGGTCAGAGACAGATAGTCCGTCAGCGTGGCGCCGGCGCTTTCAAACAATTCATCAAATACCCAGCGCATCGTGAACACGGTGGGGCCGGCATCCATTCGAGTGCCTCCGACGGCAACTTCACGCATTTTTCCGCCGGCCGTTTTGGCCCGTTCGACAACTGTGACGGAGAGGCCGCGACCGGCCAGATTGATGGCGCAGGCCAGACCGCCGATGCCGGCGCCCACGATCACGACCGGGTCACCTGTCATGCCACCTCTCAAAAAGCCGATTGACGCGGCCGTCTCCCGTGGTACCATGTGTCAAATCAAATGGACATATTAATTTGACTATAAAAGATTACATTTAGTCATTGCGGGAGGTGGATCTTGGATGCAGGCGAGCGAATCGAACGGTCATTGGAGTTGGCCGTTGGCCGTGCCGATGCTGAGGGCGGGCCGAAGCTGCTCGCTGCAGCGATCCGCCATGCAGTTTTTCCGGGCGGCGCGCGCGTTCGGCCACGGCTGACCCTCGCAGTTGCCCAAGCTTGCGGCGACGAGGAGCCCGCGTTGGCCGACGCCTGCGCCGCGGCCATTGAACTGCTCCATTGCGCCTCGCTGGCGCATGACGATTTACCTTGTTTCGATGACGCCAAAACACGCAGGGGGTTGCCCTCGGTCCATGCGGTTTACGGAGTACCGCTTGCGTTGCTCGCAGGCGATGCGTTGATCGTCATGGCATTCGAAGCCTTGGCGAGGGCGGGCGCCGGTTCGCCCCGTCGTCTGGTTCCTTTGATGCAAGCCATCACAAAAAGTGTCGGGGCCCCCTCAGGCATTGTCGCCGGCCAGGCATGGGAAAGCGAACCAAATACGGTCCCGGAGCAGTACCGCTGCGCAAAAACTGGCTCACTTTTCGTTGCCGCGACAACCTGCGGAGCGCTGACAAGCGGCGAAGATCCCGGACCTTGGCGAGCGCTTGGTCAGCGTTTGGGTGAAGCCTATCAAGTCGCGGACGACTTACTGGATGCCGTAGCCCAGCAAACTGAGAGCGATAAGCCGGTGGGACGTGATGTGGCACTCGCACGTCCGAATGCGGTCACAGAGCTTGGCGTCACTGGCGCCGTCGAACGACTGCAAGCGCTTATTGCTGACGCGATGAATTCAATTCCCAAATGTCGTGGCGAGAGTGAACTTCGCGAGTTGGTCCGCCTCCAAGCTCTTCGATTGGCGCCGAAACGTCTTATGCGCAGCGCTGCCTGAACAAGATGGTCATGTCCCGCGAGCTGGCTGCAGCGGCGACGCGACGAGACGTGCCGACGTGGCGCGAGCGTTGGCTCAACTTTCGCAACAGTCTGATCGCGAACCCGCGCTTTCAGAACTGGAGTGCTGACTTTCCGCTGACTAGGCCGGTAGCGCGCAAAAGAGCGCGGGCGGTATTCGATTTGGTGGCGGGTTTTGTCTACTCTCAGACTCTCTTAGCCTGCATCGAGCTAAAACTGTTCAACATTCTAGCCGAAGGCGCGGTCTCGGCGCTTGGGCTCGCCCCACGCATTGGCCTTACGGTTGATGCTACAACAAGGTTGCTCAAAGGGGCTCGTGCCATTGGCCTGACCGAGAGCTTGCCCGATGGTCGCTTTGGTCTCGGCCAACTCGGCGCCGCGTTGCTCGGCAATCCTTCCATCGTAGCAATGATCGAGCATCACAGGCTGCTGTACGCGGACCTCGCCAATCCTGTCGCGCTTTTGCGTGGGGAACGCCAAAATTCCCACCTTAAGACGTTCTGGACATATGCCAAGATTTCCAACGCAGCAGAATCTTCCGCTGAGCAGGTTCATGCCTATTCAAAATTGATGGCCGAGTCACAGCAGATGATTGCTGGAATGGCGCTAGATGCATACTCGCTCGCCCATCATACCAGATTGCTTGACATAGGCGGTGGCGACGGCGCGTTTCTGTCAGAGGTCGGCAGGCGTTATGACAGGCTAGACCTCGTTTTGTTCGATTTGCCGGCCGTCTCTGCGCTCGCAATGGATCGATTTTCTCGCGCCGGCTTGGCTGCGCGAGCGTCGGTCGTCGGCGGCGATTTTTTCAAGGATCCGCTTCCAGTTGGCGCTGACGTGGCATCGCTTGTGCGCGTGCTGCACGACCATGATGATGATTTGGCACTGGCAATTTTGCGCAAAGCGCACGCCGCGCTTCCAAGCGGCGGCACGCTTCTCATTGTTGAGCCGATGTCAGGCATCCCTGGGGCCCTCCCGATTGGAGATACCTATTTCGGTCTCTATCTCGCGGCCATGGGCAGCGGGAGAACGAGGACCTTTCATGAAATCAGAGGGTTACTGGCTCAGGCGGGCTTTGGCCGGCCGCGTTTTGTTCCGTCGCGCATGCCCATGCTCGCGGGAATAGTCACGGCTGTCGCTTAAAGCCCGGCGGCATCCTAAATCACATGTGCTTTCAACTTGACAATATTTAGTGTCACTTTAATCTTACATTTGGATAAGCCCTCATTGGCCCGGCCTTCCGACAGGAACGCTGGGCGGCGAACGTCAAATGAACACAGTGGCCGTTGTCATCGAATGTCCGGAGCAACTGTCGCTTCGACGGCTTTGCTTAAACGACTTTGAGCCCACAGACGTGGTTGTCGACATCGATTGGAGTGGCATTAGCACGGGTACAGAGAAACTACTTTGGACAGGCAGGATGCCGCCGTTTCCCGGCATGGGTTACCCGCTCGTTCCAGGTTACGAATCCGTCGGACGTGTTGTCGAAGCTGGCTCAGAAGTCAGGGCCAGAATCGGCCAACAAGTCTTTGTTCCAGGAGCTTCTTGTTTCAAGGACGCTCGCGGTCTCTTTGGCGGCGCCGCGCGCCGCCTCATCGTTCCCAGCGTGCGTGCCATTTCAATTAACGAACGCGTCAAGGAACAAGGCGTGCTCATCGCGCTTGCGGCGACGGCACATCACGCGATGGCAGGCGGAGCCGCCCCTGAACTCATAGTCGGTCACGGTGTGCTCGGCCGCCTGCTGGCACGACTGGCCATCGCAGCCGGGCATGAAGCGCCGACCGTTTGGGAATCCAATCCGAACCGCATGAACGGCGCTGCGGGCTATCGGGTGCTTCATCCCGATTCAGACGACCGGCGAAACTATCGAACCATCGTCGACATGAGCGGAGACAGTGGCGTTCTGGAATCTCTGATTTCGCGCCTGGGGAAGGGCGGTGAGATTGTCCTCGCAGGCTTCTATGAAAAGCCGCTCTCGTTTGCATTCCCAGCCGCGTTCATGCGTGAAGCGCGCATACGCGTCGCAGCCGAATTCAAGCCAGAAGATATCAGTGAAACACTTCGTCTTATCGATGACGGACGTCTCTCACTCGATGGATTGATTACTCATCGCATGAATGCCGCCGAGGCGAATCAAGCCTACCGCACTGCATTCAGCGACACCTCTTGCTTGAAAATGATCATTGACTGGAGAGGCAGCGCATGACCGTCGTGATCGATCAACGCAAACTGCGAGAAGAGGCTGCGATCGAACCGGATCCGGTGCCGAGCGGCGAAATCACCAAAGACACACAAATCATCGCCATCTACGGCAAAGGCGGCAGTGGCAAGAGCTTTGCGCTCTCCAATCTGAGCTACATGATGGCGCAACAGGGAAAGCGCGTGCTGTTAATTGGCTGCGATCCCAAGAGTGACACGACATCCTTGCTGTTTGGAGGAAAGTCGTGCCCGACCATTATTGAAACGTCTGCCAAAAAGAAATTAGCCGGCGAAGAAGTGCGCATCGAGGATGTTTGCTTCAAACGTGACGGCGTGTTTGCGATGGAGCTTGGCGGGCCCGAAGTCGGTCGCGGCTGTGGCGGACGCGGCATTATTCACGGCTTCGAACTGCTTGAAAAGCTTGGCTTCCACGAATGGGGGTTCGACTACGTCTTACTCGACTTCCTTGGCGATGTCGTCTGCGGCGGATTCGGTTTACCGATTGCGCGCGACATGTGCCAGAAAGTCATCGTCGTTGGATCTAATGACCTGCAGTCACTCTACGTCGCGAACAACGTATGTTCTGCAGTCGAGTACTTCCGAAAACTCGGCGGCAATGTTGGCGTCGCGGGTATGGTCATCAACAAAGATGATGGCACTGGAGAGGCAAAGGCTTTCGCCAAATCCGTTGGAATACCTGTTCTGTCTGCAATCCCGGCCGACGAAGACATCCGTCGCAAGTCTGCCAACTACCAAATCATCGGGACCCCGGGTGGCCGCTGGGCGCCACTGTTCGAAGAACTCGCCACCAATGTGGCTGCTGCCCCTCCGGTGCGTCCCAAGCCGCTCACTTCGGACGGATTGCTCGGTTTGTTTTCCGCCGACGTAACAGGCGCCGCCTACAAGCTCGAGCCTGCATCTCAGGCTGATATGCGCGGAACCGAATTTGTCGAAAAGAAGACACTCGAAGTTGTGTACGACCAGGTCTGAAACCGCGATGAGCAACAATACAAGCGAGGGTCAAAATAAAGAGATCGTCTACGACGACACAGCTTCTGTGTCTTTGACGAACAGCCATACCCTTGAGCCTGAGCGGTCGACGGAGCCGGCCGTTCTCAGCGATGGCGAGGGCTGTCATGCCGGCGCCTCGATCATGTCTGAAGCCGCAAAGCGCGCGGGTAACTCAGAGCTTCTGCAGCGCTACGCCGCTGACTATCCCAAGGGGCCGCACGACCAGCCGCAGAGCATGTGTCCGGCATTCGGTTCGCTCCGCGTTGGACTTCGCATGCGTCGAACAGCAACCATTCTGTCTGGCTCGGCGTGTTGTGTTTACGGGCTGACGTTCACCTCGCACTTTTATGGAGCACGTCGCACGGTCGGATACGTACCGTTCAATTCCGAGACGCTAGTAACTGGAAAGCTGTTCGAGGACATTCGAGACGCAGTTTTTAAGATTGCTGATCCCTCCCTTTACGACACAGTCATCGTCACCAATCTTTGCGTTCCGACAGCGTCGGGCGTCCCGCTGCGATTGCTCCCAAAAGAGATCAATGGCGTACGCATTGTCGGAATCGACGTCCCGGGGTTTGGTGTGCCGACCCATGCCGAGGCAAAGGATGTGCTTGCTGGCGCGATGCTGAAGTATGCGCGCTCAGAAGTTGAAGCAGGTCCCGTAGCAAGACCGCACCTGCGAAGCGAAAAGCCAAGCATCACTCTGTTGGGCGAGATGTTTCCTGCCGACCCCGTCGGCATCGGCATGATGCTTGAACCCATGGGACTGGCTGCTGGCCCGGTTGTTCCAACACGAGAGTGGCGAGAACTCTATGCGGCGCTAGATTGCGCGGCGGTTGCCGCCATACATCCGTTTTACGCGGCGTCCGTGCGGGAATTCCAAGAGGCGGGGCGCAAAATTGTGCCTTCTGCTCCTGTGGGACGGAATGGCACCGCGACGTGGCTTGACGCCATCGGTGACGCCTGCGGAATCGCGCGGTCAAAGATCGACCAAGCGAAGAATATTTCACTCAGCGCAATTTCTACAGCGCTCGCGGCGGCCCCCGTCAAAGGGCGCGTCACAATATCTGGCTATGAAGGTAGCGAGCTCCTGGTTGCGCGACTCTTGATCGAGAGTGGAGCCAGCGTGCCCTATGTTGGTACGGCCTGTCCGCAGACCGTTTGGTCGGAGCCGGATCGCCAGTGGTTGGAGTCAAAAGGCGTTACGGTTCAATACCGCGCCTCATTGGAACAGGACAAGGCAGCGGTCGACTTTTTCGAGCCTGATCTCGCAATTGGCACGACACCCTTGGTTCAATATGCCAAGCAGAAGTCATTGCCAGCAATGTATTTCACAAACCTGATTTCGGCGCGGCCTCTCATGGGACCCGCGGGCGCCGGCTCGCTTGCCGTTGTCATCAATTCAGCCATCGCCAACAAGGGTCGCTTTGAACGCATGTCGGAATTTTTCGAAGGTGTGGGTGAAGGCCATGCCACCGGCATCTGGGAGACGACACCGCAAGACAGGCCAGATTTCAAAGCGAAATTTGCCAAACAGCAGGCAGCACACGCCAAGAGCGAGGAGGCGGTGGGATGCTGATCCTCGATCATGATCGGGCAGGAGGGTATTGGGGCGCGGTCTACGCATTCACCGCCATCAAAGGACTCCAAGTCGTCATAGACGGACCGGTGGGATGCGAGAATTTGCCAGTTACCTCCGTCCTTCACTACACCGATGCGTTGCCGCCGCATGAACTTCCTATAGTCGTTACCGGCCTTGGCGAGGAGGAACTTGGCAAGACCGGAACGGAGGGCGCAATGAAACGCGCCTGGGACACTCTAGATCCCCATCTGCCTTCTGTTGTGGTGACCGGATCGATTGCCGAAATGATTGGTGGTGGCGTGACGCCGGAAGGTACAAATATTGCCCGCTTTCTTCCGCGCACAATTGACGAAGACCAATGGCAGAGTGCCAATCGGGCATTGACGTGGCTATGGACGCAGTTCGGTTCGAAAAAAGTTCCCAAAATGCGGGCGCGCAAGGAAGGCGGAAGGCCGCTCGTAAATATCATTGGTCCGATCTATGGCACGTTCAATATGCCTTCAGACCTCGCGGAAATCCGCCGACTTGTCGAGGGAATCGGCTGCGAAATCAATATGGTTTTTCCTTTGGGAAGCCATCTGGCAGATCTACGCAAGCTAGCTGATGCCGAAGTGAACATCTGTATGTACCGCGAATTCGGTCGCCAGCTTTGTGAGGTCCTGGAACGCCCCTATCTCCAGGCGCCTATCGGCCTCGATTCAACGACGAAGTTTCTGCGCAAGCTAGCGGGGCTTACTGGTCTTGACGCAGAGCCATTTATCGAAGGGGAAAAGCACACCACCATCAAGCCCCTTTGGGATCTTTGGCGTTCAGTCACGCAAGATTTTTTCGGTACGGCCAGCTTCGCCATTGTCGCTACAGAAACCTATGCGAGAGGCATACGAAATTTTCTTGAGAATGACATGGGGCTGCCCTGCACGTTTGCGTTCGCCCGTTCGGCAGGCATAAAGCCAGACAATACAGCTGTACGTGAAGCCATCCGTACAAAGCCGCCGCTTATTCTATTCGGCAGTTACAATGAACGGATGTACGCGGCTGAATGCGGGTCGCGAGCCCTCTATGTGCCGGCTTCATTCCCGGGCGCCGTCATCCGACGCCACACGGGCACCCCCTTCATGGGTTATGCGGGCGCAACCTATCTGGTGCAGGAAGTTTGCAATGCGCTGTTTGATGCTCTGTTTCACATTCTGCCGTTGTCTACCCAACTTGATCAGGCGGAAGCCACGCCGTCGCGCTTTCATGTCGAGCTTCTTTGGGATGCTGAAGCCAAGAAAGCCTTCGACAAAGCCATTGAGGACCAGCCAGTTTTGGTTCGCATCTCTGCCGCAAAAAATCTGCGCGACGCGACCGAACGTGCTGCGCGGCAGGCTGGTGAAAAGATCGTCACCTCAGCGCGCCTTCATAGCGCCCGTAAAGAATCTCTGCAGGGGAAGGCGGCATGACGCTCTTCGCTCTACGGCAACCATTGTCCGGCGAACCCGGACTCCCAGTCGGCGCATCCGATAAAGATGCGTCGGGCATACCCGGGGCGTTTGTTCCGGAATCACAATGGCCTTTTTGGAGGTATTCAAATGGCTGATAGAGACGAGCGTACAGGGACCCTATCGGGTCTCACTGAAGCGGAAGCCAGAGAGTTCCACAGGATATTCATGAGCAGCTTCGTGATCTTCACACTGATCGCGATAGCCGCCCATGTGCTCGTGTGGATGTGGCGTCCGTGGTTGCCTAGCGTACACGGATACGCGGAACTCCAGTCGGGAGCGCATTATGCGCAACTGCTGGCGTCCCGATATCTCGCGTAGGGAGGAAAAGAGAAATGTGGAGAATTTGGACACTGTTCGACCCGCGCCGGGTTTTGGTGGCGCTGGCCGTTTTTCTCTTCACTCTAGCGTTGCTTATCCACTTCATTCTGTTGAGCACAAATCGCTTCAATTGGATCGAAGGCCCGAGGCCGGTGAAAACTTCGGCACTCATAGAGAGCAGCGAATACGTTTAAGCCGGACGGCCCGTGAGGGCCGAGCGGTATTCCGCGGCGGACGGCTCCGACTACAATCGGACCGTCTTCCGCATCAACTGCAGCAATTGGCCAGTGTACGGCGCTGGTCGGCCGGAGACGACAAACATGGCATTGCTAAGTTTTGAAAGAAAATATCGCGTTCGCGGCGGTACTCTGATCGGAGGCGATCTCTTCGACTATTGGATCGGGCCG
>Ga0265339_10003867_pt1 | contig 10395 bp, 8 predicted proteins | sample 4CB219metaG_FD_202085 | JGI IMG/M metagenome (GOLD analysis project Ga0265339, IMG submission 202085) | Rhizosphere microbial communities from Carex aquatilis grown in University of Washington, Seatle, WA, United States - 4-CB2-19 metaG | ecosystem: Host-associated > Plants > Roots > Rhizosphere...
TGGCGGGGGTTGCAAACACTATCGTTCACAGTTGATCTTCTGGGTGCCACGGCTAAGCGTCGTTTGCGCGGCCGTGCGACTGTGGCCAAACGCGTATCTACGGACTCGCAAGTCCCGTGGCCAAACACGGCCGCGCCCAAACAACGGGCTTAGCCGTGGCACCCTAATCACAAGCTCATGGTTGAAAGACTACTAGTCGGGCGGCGCAAACTGGCAGTTGGGGCAGTTCATTTGTGAGGGATCAGCATGTCACGAAAGATCACATCAACGGTTGAAAAGAAGATTGGTTCGAGAAGGCGGGTTAGGAAGACAGCGTGCGTGGAAGATGTGAATCGGACCGAGAACGAGCGAGGAAATGCGGAATGCGAAATGCGGAGTGCGGAATCTCCAGCCCAAACGCATTCGGAGGGTCGCGAAGGCGACCAGACGCCCGCGACACACGAGGGCAAGATGCCCTCGCCACGGCAAGACGCGGGCGAGACGCCCTCGCCACACGAACTGGCGCCCGCGCCGCAGGTGGAGACTCTGCTGTATGACGCTGACTTTGGCCGGTTGGTGCAGGACGTGCCGACCGATCGGGCGGGCCTGGCCATGTTCATCAGGCGGCATTTTGGACTGTCGGTGCCGGACCGGGCCGTGTGTCCAAATCACCAATCGCCCATGGACTACCTCGCCGCCAGTTTCCTCGAGCAGCGGGACCTCTTGGTCTGGGCCAACCGTGGCGGGGGAAAGACGTTTCTTGCCGCCATCGCCACGCTCATGGACGCACTGTGCCACGGGCCTCTGAAGGTCAACGTCCTGGGCGGCAGCTTCGACCAGTCCGACCGGCTGGCCGAGTACATCCGCGAGGCCCTGGCGTCCCAGCCGGACATGATCGCCGGGCGTGGCACGCGAACCAAAGTCCGCACGGTCACGGGTTCGGTGATCCAGATGCTGGCCCAGTCGCAGACGGCGGTGCGAGGCCAGCACGTGCAAAAGATCCGCTGCGACGAGGTGGACCTGTTCGACGCGGAGGTCTGGCGCGCGGTGCAGTTCGCCACGCGGTCGGTGAAGGGCACGCGTGGGAGCATCGAGGTGATCTCCACGCTGCACCGCTCCGGCGGGCTGATGCAGACGCTCGTCGACCAGGCACGGGCCGGCCAACTCATCGGCAGCGGCGGATATCGGCTCATACAGTGGTGCCTGTGGGAGGTCATAGAACGCTGCCCGCCGACACGCCAGTGCCACGACTGCCCGCTGGCTGAGGACTGCCGCGGCGTGGCCCGCGACGCCTGTGGATTCTTCGCCATCGACGACGCCATCGCCATCAAGGCCCGTTCCAGTAGGGCGGCCTGGGAAGCCGAGATGCTCTGCCTGGGCGTGCGGCGGGACTGGCTGGTCTTCCCCGAGTTCGACCCGATGCGACACACCGCAAACGTGAACTACACCAGTGAGCGGCCTCTGTACCGTGCGATCGATTTTGGCTACCGCAACCCGATGGTCTGCCTGTGGCTGCAGGTGATGGCCGACGGCACGGTACACGTACTGGAGGAGTACGTGGCCAGTCGGCGAGCACTGCCCGAGCACGCACAGGAGATCCTCGCCCGCGACCTCGGGCCCGCGGCGGCCACGTACGTTGACCCGGCCGGGCGCCAGAAGGAGGCCACCAGCGGGGCCGCGTGCACGGACATGCTTGCTGCGGCGGGCATCCCGTGCACGTGCCGCGGCAGCACGATCGCCGAGGGCCTGGAGCTTGTGCGTGCCTGGCTCTCGCCGGCCGGCGGGGGCACGCGGCTATTAATCCACCCGCGATGCCGCCACGTGATCGAGTCGTTCAACAACTATCACTATCCGCCGCCGGACGCCATCGGCGAGCGCGACAAGCCCGTCAAGGACGGCCCTGACCATGTCATCGATGCACTGCGGTACTTCTTCATCAACCGCATGCATCCCAACGGTGCGGTTACGCGGGGGATGTATTGATGGCTGAGCGACGTAGCGACATAGCGAATAGCGACGTAGGGAGTGAAGGCGTTTATACGAGTTCCGACCCAAGGCAACGGCTGTCGCGAAGATGGAAGGTGGGATGCGGATAACTCGGGTGCAACGGCTAAGCGAGCGTTGTTTGCTCGAGCGGCCGTGCGGGAAAGGCTAGAATTCATTCGCAGGAGGCGAGGAGAGAGTGGGGCGTCGTCAACACAGTTCGATCACCGTGTACACGATAGGTCATTCGACCTTGCCGTTGGAGGCCTTCATTGAACGTCTGAAGGCGTTTGGCGTGCAGCGGGTGGTGGATGTCAGGACTATCCCGCGGTCACGGCACAATCCTCAGTTCGAGCGGCAGACGCTTGGTCCGGCACTGCGGCGGCGGGGCATTGGATACATTCACGTCAAGGGACTGGGCGGGCTGCGGCACGCGTCGCGGGATTCGATCAACACGGCGTGGCGAAACGCCTCTTTCCGCGGCTATGCGGATTACATGCAGACGGAGGATTTCCGCCGCAGCCTCCAGCGGTTGATGCAAATGGCCAAGGAAAAGACCATCGCCGTGATGTGCGCCGAGGCCGTGCCGTTCCGCTGCCACCGTTCGCTCATAGCCGACGCCCTGACCGTTCGCGGCGTGGATGTTCAGCACATAACCAGCGGCCGAACATCTAAGCCACACAAGCTGACGCCGTGGATAAGCGTCAATGGCGAGGAGATCACCTATCCGGAAAAAGAGGGACAGTCAGCCGCTTAAAGGCGACTGTCCAGAATTGCTGACGATTGCATGTCCGGAGTAGCCAGGATGCCGGTACCGCCTTGGCTGTCGGCGCTGTTCGCCCGTTTCAAACTGTGCCCAAGGACCGTGTCATTCCGAATTCGAACAGCGCCGACAGGCAAGCCTTCGCCATGTCCAGGCGCGAGTCTGCGTTGCGGTATACCGATCAAAAAAAGCAAAACCCACCGGCGGGGGGTGTCCCTGTCGGTGGGCTTGTTGGATTGTATTGGTGCTGCTAGCCTCGGTACTTGCCGGGGCGGGCGTCTGCCAAGAGTCGGCGGAGCGCCTTGATGGCGTCCATCTGCCTCAGCCGGGCATCCTCGATGGCCTGCCTGTGCGGGGGGTCATAACGCTCGATCACCTTGTCGACTACACAAATGTCCATTGGTGGAATCTCCTTCACTATGTGTATCGGGCAAGGGTGTTAAAAACTTGTGAAGAAAATAGGAATAATCTGTTTTGGTGTGGAAAGGACGACTGACTGGACTGGGGTATTCGGTTCGCAGCGCGCCTGGACACGGATCAGGCTTGCCTGTCGGCGCTGTGGACTTCGAACAGCGCCGACAGCCAAGGCGACTCCCACGTCCTGACGGCTCCGAATGCCGAATCCCGAATGCCGGCTTCTACGTTATCCTCGCCCACACCGCCTTTAGGTACTGGCCTTCCGGGGCGTCGACCATGATCGGGTGGTCGGCGGGGGCGCCGGTGAACTGGAGGATCTGCATCTCGCGGCCGGCGAATCTCGCGGCCTTGCTCAGGCACTGCACGAACGCCGCCTGGTCCACCAGTCCGCTGCAGGAGCAGGTCAACAACAGGCCGCCCGGTTGGATGACCGAGCAGGCCAGGCGGTTGAGATCTATGTACTTTTGCAGGCCGGCTTCCATGGCGTCCCGGCGGGCGACGAACTTGCTGGGGTCGACGACCATCACGGGCCAGCGGCGACCTTGGTGCTGCATCTTCCGCAGGAACTCGAATGCGTCGGCGTGGTGGAAGTCCACCTTCAGGCCGTTGAGGGCTGCATTCTGCCGAGCGGTGACCAGGGCGTTCTCGTCGAGGTCCACAGCCGTTACAGAGGCGGCCTTGCCCTTGAGGCCCGCGTAGCAGGAGAACCCGCCCGTATAGCAGCAGACGTCCAGTACATCCTGGCCGGCGGTGAAGCGGGTCAGGGCCTCGCGGTTCTCGCGCTGGTCGCAGAAGAAGCCCGTCTTGTGCCCGCGGCTGAGCATGACGTTGAACTGCACGCCGTTTTCGGTGATGGTGGCCTGGCGGTCCTTGGAGGCCGACACCTTGGGCAGCACAAAGCCCTCCTGGTCCATTACGTGCTTGTCGGCGCGGACGATGAAGTCCTTGACGTTCAGCCCGGCGTCGACGATGGCGTCCTCGATGAGGTGCACGCGGCGGAACATCGCCAGGCTGAACAGCTCGATGACCACGTACTGGCCGAAGCGGTCGGCGATCAGGCCGCTGAGCCCGTCGCCCTCGGCGTGGATGAGCCGATACGCGTCGGTGGTGGCGTCGAGGTTGAGGACATCGCGGCGGAGGGTGACGGCCTTTTGCACCCGCTGGCGGAGCGTGTCATCGGTGGGGGGCGTCGGCAGGTGCGAGAGCATCCGCAATGCGATCGCCGCCTGGCCGTGGAAAAAGCCCCAGCCGAACAGTCGCCCGAAGCGGTCAGCCACGGCCACGATATCGCCATCCTGCGGGTGCCCCTCGACGCGTTCGACCATCTTGTTATAGATGAACGCGGAGAAGCTGATTGTGCGGAGGTGCACCACCGGCACACCGGGCGGCGGCTTGGGGGCCTCTGCACGCGTGCGTTCGATAGGGCCCTGGTCCTGGTCAAAGGCTGCGTCACCAGTCGGCTGAGGCTCGCGGCCCTGCCCAGGTCGCTGCCCATAAGCGGGCCGCCGCTGCGGCTTGTCACTACGTCGCGCCCGGTCGTCGCGGTCGGGCGAATAGAATCGTTTTTCTTTCATACAGCCATCTTACGGTTTGTCGCCTCCCCACGCCAGCGGCTGGATTGTAACAGGGGCTTTTAACGCTGAGGTAACAGAGGTATCAGAGGCAAAGAAGACATGGAATGTCCAGTGCTGTGCGACTCCCCAATCTAGGCGTTTGTCTTCCTCTGTTACCTCTGTTACCTCAGCGTTAACCACTTGCGCGAGTTGATATTTCCTCTCGCCGTCCTACGATTGCTTAGGAATCGACTCCGAACCAACTTAAGGGGTTTGCCATGGCAGAGCAGGAGATCCGTGAAGAATTGGACGCATTGAAAGAGGACCTGACCCATTTGCGTGGCGATCTGGGAGACCTGCTCAAGGCGCTGAAGTCCAGCGGAAAGAGCCAGGCCGCAAACGTAGGGGCCAAGCTTCAGGAGGAAACCATGTACCGGATGGGACAGATAAGAGGCGCGGTAGATACGGCTAAGGATTACGGTTACAGGGCGTATCGGCAGGCCCACAAGAAACTGGGCACCCGGCCCGTGACCGGCATCCTGGCGGCATTTGCCGTCGGGATGGTTCTAGGCCGCCTCTTTGGCGGCAGACGGTGATTTTATCCGCAGATTACGCAGATTACGCAGAGCAGATGAGAACAGAAGGTGTCGAGACATTGGAGTCGCCTTGGCTGTCGGCGCTATTCGAAGTCCACAGCGCCGACAGGCAAGCCTGATCCGTGTCAAGCCGCATGCTGACGCCTCAGGCGCATTCAATAATCTGCGAAATCTGCGTAATCTGCGGATAAAACGCTGCGGATGAAAAGGGAACGCCAATGCGAATATTGTCTGACATTCTTCTGTCGCTCATCGAGCTGGGTGAGGCGGAATTGCATTCGCTGCGCTGCGGCGTGAGGTCGCTTATCGCACAGGGCGTCATGCTGATGGTGGCCGGCCTGGTGGCGGTCTTCGCGGTCGTCATGCTCGTGTACGCAGAATACGCGGCCATCGCATTGGCGCTGGGGCCGCCCATAGCGGCCTTGCTGTGCGGCGTGACCGCGCTGGTGCTGGCGGCGATTGTTTGGGGGGTGGCATCATGGCGAAATCGATAGCCCGCAAGAGCATTAAAGACATCAAGGATCGCCTCCGCAGCCAGTCTGCCCGGGGCGAACGACTCGCGGAGGAATTGGAAGAGGAAATGGCCGAGGAGGCCGAGGCCGCCGAGGAGGTCGACCAGGCCCACGTGCGGGCCCAGGCCAAGCATGCCCTGCGGCAGCACCGCCCGGCCCGACACAAGCCCTCGGTGCGCCAAGCCAAGGTTCACGTGGCCCGCTCGATGGAAAGGCTAAACGCCCGCAACATCGGCATCGAGGCCATCAAAACGGCAAGGACCCACGTGCCCGGAATGAACGTCGTTTCCCGCCGCCCAATCGAGTCCGCCGCCGTCGCCTTGCTGGCCGGCATCCTGGTCGGATCACTGCCGATCATCAGCAAAAGCCTGGGCAAACTCATAGCCTGGGGCGTAGGCCTGTGCAGGAAGTGACGAAGAAACGGCGGGACTCGGTGTTTGGGACTCGGGACTTGGGATACGGACAGTACAGACTCGCGCCTGTGCGCGATACGGGCTTTGCCTTTTTTTGCTCTATTTGACCGCGAAAGAGAGCAAGAAGACAAAGCCCGATTCAATACATGCACTGAATCACACGGCCTCAGATTGCACTGAGCCAGAACTCCTGTAAGGTCGAGAAATCGGCGGTTCCCAGTAGGTGAGCCTTGTCTGCCACGCGGCCCTTACGGGACACCTGTGGTCTGGCAGAGAGAATCCTCCCATAGCGCGGCGCGGTAGCTGGCTTCTGGCGCGGCAGGGGACTTTGCGTGACGCTGCTGGTGCTCGCGATGGCCAAGGCCGTCGAAGTGACCGGCCTCGCCTCGACGAGCAAACTGACTTGTGCCCGCGTGGGGGCCACCGTGCTGGCCACAGTGTTGTCATTGGCTGCGGCCGCGGCGTCTGTAAATACGCTGGCCTGCTCGGCGGGGGCTATTGCCGGGGCCGTCTTGTTGCTTGCAGGGGCGGCAGCATTAGCAGCTCCAAAATCCGCCTCAAGAGCAAGGTAGTCATTGAAGTCGACGGCACCGTCGTCGGTGAAGTCGCCGCTATGCCAGTCGCCCGTGCCCCCAAAGGATGCCTCAAGGATAAGGTAATCAGAGAAGTCGACATTCCCATCGCCGTTGGCATCGCCCGACAGTTGACGTTCATATGCCCCCACGTCCACAATCCCGGCCACTGTGCGCCGATATCCGTCCATGTCTTCCGACAGCGGATTGCCCGCCGCGTCCACCGCCAATGCATTACTTCCGGCGTTCACGCAGCGACTGTCCCCGCGAAGGTGCAGGTCGCCCAAATCGTCATCTGCGGTGCCCCAAATGCCGTCTCGGCCAGCCGACGGATTACGCACAAACCCGGGTTCGCCCCCGATAACGTTACCGGCGCCTGATGTCCCATAAACGTCATAGCCGCCATTCTTCGCGACGATTGAGTTATTAATCGTCGCTTGAAACTGTGAACTGTATATGCCGTATGCACAGTTACCGCTCACGGTGCAATTCGTCAGCGTCAGCTTTCGGTCGCTATCGTGCCAGCCATAGGCATGAATCCCACCGCCACGGTATGGGCTGACGTTTCCGCTGATGACGCTGTCACTCAAGGTTGCCGTCCCGCCGGCCATGTAGATTCCACCGCCATATGACGTGGTGGTATTGGCAGTCACGAGGCTATCCGACAGTATCAACGTCCCGCCATATACGTATATCCCGCCTCCGCCGTAATAGCTATCGCTACTATTTGTCGAAGAGTTTCCACTGACGATGCTCCGCTTGATCGTCGTCGTTCCGCCGCCAATCCACACCCCGCCGCCTGAATTCTTGGTCGAGTTTCCGCTGATAGTGCAGTCATCAAATGTTGCTTCCCCGCCTGATACATACACACCGGCGCCATTACCAATACTGATGGTGTTGCCACTTATCGCGCTGTGCGTAATAGTGGCCACCCCGCCTGACACGATCAACCCGCCGGCGGTGTTCCCGCTGATGATGCTGTTTGTCAGTGTCAGTTGGCCTCCGGCAACAGCGACTGCCCCGGTGATAACGATATGATCGGAGGTAATGAAGCCAGCGCCCCCTGTAATCTTCAAATCATCCAGCGTGACGGTCCCACTCTGAATCTGGATTACTTGAGATAGTCCAGCGGCATCAATGGTCAGCAGTTGTCCGGCTGGTCCTGCAATCGAGAGCGAACTCGAGATAGTCAGTGTGGTCCCGCCGAGCCTGATAGTAGCGGGCCCAGCCGAGAACAGCGATGGATCAAACGTGATCGCCGGGCTACCGGCCGCCCAGTCGCTGTATAGAATCGCCTCGCGAAGCGTGATCAGTCCGTCAAAACGATCGAACGTATCAGAGAGGCTTGTCACGACCAGGGACCGCGTCTCCTGCCCCGGGAGTGCAGAGCCCTCACACTCATACGCGCCGGCATCCACCTGGCCGTCCGCAATGCGCGGGTTGCCAGCCAAGTCTGTCTGCAGGGGCGCGCCGGTGCCGTCCACGGCGAGAGCATTGCGACCCCAGTTGACCGCCAAGCCATCCTGACGCAAATGCAGATCGCCAGGATCATCGTCGGTAGTTCCGAATTTGCCGTCCTTCCCAGGCGAAGGGTTGCGCACAAAGCCCGGGGCAATCCCGACAAGACTGCCGTGGCCTGACCAGGTTCCGACGATATCGGAGTTTCCATTCATCGCGACTATCGTGTTATTCAACGTCAGGCTGCTGGAAAGGGGCACGTATATCCCTCCGTACACGTATATTCCGCCCCCACTTGAGCTATAACTCAGGTTGCCGCTGATGGTGCAGTCATCCAGTGTAACCGTCGAACCTTCGAGGTAAACACCACCGCCCCAATAGGTCGCAGAGTTCTGAGCGATAACCGAGTTTGACAGCGTCACCGTGGCCCCGCCGGAGGCACAGATACCTCCGCCAACACCGCCACTGCCCATATTATAAGAGGCGGAGTTGCCACTGACCGTACTGTTGGCCACGGTCAGCTTGCCTCCATAGATTGCGATACCGGCGCCCACATATCCAAGATTGCCGCTGACCGTGCTGTTTGACAGTGTAATTGTGCCGCCGGAGTCCACGAAGATCCCGCCGCCCGCAGACGACGCAACCCCGTTCCCGCTGATCGTGCAATTATTAATAGTTAGATCGCCTTGATACACATACACCCCGCAGCCCAGGGAGTTCGAGCCCAACGCGCTACTGCCGGAGTTCCCGCTGACCATGCTGTTGGTGAGCGTGGCAATGCCTCTGCCAACGTATATCCCTGCCCCATCCCAACCCCTGTTTCCCTTGATGGTACAATTCGTCAACGAGACGTTATCGGCTACAAGATAAAAACCTCCACCCGTACCGGACAGTGTGCCGCCATTGCTGACGGTCAGGCCTTCGACGTCTACAGGGCCTGAGCCTGAGATCGAGAATACGCCGGACAATTTGTTGCCGTCGATGGTAAGGACGTTCGGGCCGGGGCCTGTTACAGTCATGGCGCTGCTAATGGACAAACTTGTCCCAGACAGCGTGATTTTGCCCGGACCTGAGGCGAAGAGAGAGCTTGCGAAAGTTATGCTGTCTGGGTCACTGATGCTGCCGGCCGGGGCCTCGTTGACGGCCAGGTTGGTGTTGGCGGCCTGTATTGCTTCGCGCAGCGTCACGTGGCCGTCGTTGGCAACCGTGTCCGCCAATGAGTCAACCACGTACGCCGTGCCGCTAAGCAGCAATCGCGGCTCGAGCTGCTCGGCGATGGCCCTGAGGCTGCATACGAAATCGCCTTGGTTCTCGAGCTTGCGTGCGGCCGAAGCCCTGTTATTTACGCGGCGGCGGAGCGAGCGGCGGCTGTGTATGTTGAACCCACCAAACATTTGATGCCTCCTTCTGAGGATTCCCCTTTTTGACAATGCGAGAGAATCACCCAACCGTTACGCTTTTCGATGCGACAGATAGGAAATTGGCTCGCCCCTGCAACAAGACATCCTCGTCTGGACCCGCTGTCCAAGGCGGGAGCGACCTGACCAGCAAAAGGTTAACCTGGTTTTTCCGATTCGGCAATGGGCAAAGCGGGAATCCGAAGGCGGACGGGGCACGTCAAGTCTGTACGAGGGTGCCACGGCTAAGCCCGTTGTCTGGGCGCGGCCGTGTTTCGCGCCAAGGCGCGCCCCGCACGGCCGCGCGAGCAGACAACGCTCGCTTAGCCGTGGCACCCGGTTTACGGGCCGCAGAGGACTCTTGCCGGCGCGTGGACATCTGGCGGGGCTTTTCTATAATGGGCCTCTTGCGGTGCCTGCGTGCCCGACTGAATGGACGCGTGCGTGCCCTGCTGACTGGAGTTTCCTGTAATGACTAAGCTTAAGACGCGGTTTGCTCCTTCGCCAACTGGCCTGCTGCATGTGGGTCAGGCGCGGACGGCTGTTTTCAGTTATTGCCTGGCCCGGCAGAGCGGCGGGCAGTTTGTGCTGCGGATCGAGGACACCGACCGCGAGCGGCACATCGAGGAGGCCATCCCGCGGATCATCGAGGACCTGCGGTGGCTGGGCGTCGAGTGGGACGAGGGCGTCGACGTCGGCGGGCCCAACGGGCCGTATCGTCAGTCCGAGCGGCTGGACATCTACGCCAGGTA
>Ga0265339_10003869_pt1 | contig 10394 bp, 11 predicted proteins | sample 4CB219metaG_FD_202085 | JGI IMG/M metagenome (GOLD analysis project Ga0265339, IMG submission 202085) | Rhizosphere microbial communities from Carex aquatilis grown in University of Washington, Seatle, WA, United States - 4-CB2-19 metaG | ecosystem: Host-associated > Plants > Roots >...
AGTAAAGAGGCCGCTGCTCCAGCGAAGGCGAGCGCCGCAGCAAAAGCGCTCACGAACGCGCAGGTGGTGGCAATGGTCAAATCGGGCATGGACGACGACACGGTGGCGCAGGCTATCCGCGCGGCCAAGGCGGTGAGCTTTGACCTAACGGCGGCAGGGCTGCAAACCCTCAGCATTGACGGCGTGAGCTCAACGGTGCTGGCGGCGATGAAGACGCGGGCAGACCGAACGCGCGTGGTGCCGGCACATTCCGCTTCTGCGCACGCGGCGGGAGCGCATCCAGGCGGGAGCGGTTCGCCGAAATGAAAAGCAGACGATTGATTCGACTTCAGTGGCTGATTGTATTGGCTGCTTCGGTGGCTATCCGCGAGCCCGTGTGGGGGCAGGACGACCGGTGCGGCGCGGGCAAAGACCTGGTGGTTCAAGCGCTTGAGCGAATTTCTCCTCACGGCAATAACCAAGCATATGAAGATGCATTGCAGCTTCTGAAACATGCGGTGTCAGAATGCAGTGAATTGGGCGATGCATGGTATTACCGAGGTCTGGTGGAACAGCGGCTGGGGCACGCGGATCTGGCGAAGTACTCTATGGACAAGGCGCGGTTCAATGACTCGGAGGCGCTGCGGCAGGGGTTGAATCCGTTGGTCCTGGCTACGCCTGCCGGACGCGGGTTCGCGGTGGACGAGGGGTCGGCGAAGGTGCCTGGCCCGGCGGCTTTAGAAGCGGCGCAAGCTCCGGGGCCGATCGCTCAGAAGTGGGCGCTGGTTGTGGGAATCAGCCGATTTATCGACGGCAGCATTCCGCGGCTGCACTATACGACGGCGGACGCGAATTCATTTGCCGCAGAACTTACTGATCCGGCGATCGGGCGATTTCCCTTGAGCCACGTGCATGTGCTGACCGACGAGCAGGCGACGACGAAGAACATCAAGGAAGGCCTTAACTGGATTGCGCGTCATGCGGGATCAAATGACGTGGTGGTGATCTACGTGGCCACGCATGGCACGCCGCGCGGGATGGACACCGCGGGTGGCGCGAACTACCTGGTTACGTACGACACGGAAGTCGACAAGGCCGGGAGTTTCGACGAGGATGCGATGTTTGCGACGGCGTATCCAATGGTGGAGCTGGCCAACGCAGTGGCTACGCGCATGAAGGCATTGCGCACGGCGGTGATTCTGGACACCTGCTACAGTGGCGGGTCGATGCAGGGCAGCGCCCCCGCGGCAGGCGCGATGGCGAACAAAGGACCGTCGAGCCAGATGCTGAACAGGATGGCCGAAGGCACGGGACGCATCGTCATGTCGGCGAGCCAGGTGGATGAAGAGTCCCTTGAGAGTCCCGCACTGCAGCACGGATACTTCACCTACTTTCTGCTGCAGGCGCTGAAGACGGGGAAGGGCGAGACACCTTTAAGCCAGCTTTACTCGACAGTGGCGCAACAGGTGTCAGCGCGCGTTTCAGCAGATGGGGCGCATCAGCACCCCGTCATCAGCAAGAGTTCTGCGGATGCAGACTTTGCGCTTGGAGCGCCTGGAGCGGAGCCGGAAAACGTTGGGCAGTAATTAAGTCGGTGACGCGCGAGGGCCGGTTTTCTTGCTTGGGCGAGAAGAAGCGGTTCTCGCAGACAAGCTTCAATGTGATCGAGGAAAACGAGCCGACATCATTTCCTGAAATCAACCTGACCTTAATATTCCCCGTTGTCCCGGCGGCTAAGATGAGTGGAAGCCGGGCTGCAGAGCAGAGAATCGCCGACATCATCTGCCCGCGGCAAGACGTCCTTTCCAAGTGACGTCACTTCAGATAGGCATGCACCAGGTCGATCAGGTCTTCAGCGAGTTCCGGTGCGATTTGCTCCTTTGCGCCATCAGCAAGGTGAAAGCGAATATGGGTTTCAAGCACCTCGCCCATCAGCGAGTTCACACCGCCGCGGACGGCCGCCAGCAGCATGAGTTGTCCGCCGCAATCCTCGTCAGCGGCGAGCGAACGCTCGACTGCGTCGAGTTGCCCGCGCACTTTTCTCAGTCTCTGCAACAGCTTAAGTTTTTCCCGTTCCTGGTGGGACATGGTGGGGCTCCTTAGGTTGACAATACCAACCCCCGGTATAGTATTAACCCAGTGGGAGTATAGGTTCTTCGTTTATTTTATGCGCAGTTTCCGCCGCATTCCGGTCTTTATCGCACTGGCCCAACTGTGGGCCTTTGCTCCGCGTCACTGCGCTGCGCAGACGTCTGGTCAACCTGCTCCCGCCCCCGAAGCGCAAGTGGCGAGCGAGAAGGCAAATGGTGTCGACACGCCGGTACTGACGATGGCTCCTCACTCGCAGGACGCGCGTTATTGGGTGTCGGGACAGGCTAACAGTATTTTTCAGATGCACGGGCATTTTCATTCGCCGTATGAAGGTGCCAACAGCTTGCGGGATGTGTTTGAGACCAAGGCGTCCGAGGTTGCGACGTTGTATCTGGGGTATCAGCTACGGGCAAATACGCGCTATAACACGGAGTTGATTGTTGACTTTGAAAATGCCGGGGGGCGGGGGGTCTCGCAGGCGCTTGGGTTGGCGGGGGAGTTGAACCTAGACGTGGTTCGTAACCCAAGCTTGAGCAGCGCGCCCTATTTTTCGCGGGGCGAGATCCACCAGATTATCGGACTGACGGACGCGATGACGGACCAGGAGCGCGGACCGCTTGCGCTGGCGACGAAGGTGCCTATACGCCGGTTTGAGATCCGGGTCGGCAAGATGACCTTGCCGGACAGCTTTGACGTCAACTCGGTGGGAACGGACAGCCATCTGCAGTTCACCAACTGGACGATTGACAACAACGGGGCGTGGGATTACGCGGCGGACACGCGCGGCTACACGGTTGGCGGGGTGCTGGAGTATGACGACAAGGTCTGGTCGGCGCGCTATGGGATAACGGCAATGCCGACGGTTGCCAACGGGCTTGATCTTGACTGGGCCTTCAGCCGTGCCAACGGGCAGAACTGGGAGTTCGAGCTGCGCAAGGGGCTGCTGGGCAGGCTGCTGAGCGCGAAACGGCAAGGAGCGGTGCGGGTGCTTAGCTTTGTGAATCATGCTCACATGGGCGACTACCGCGAGTCGGTGCAGCAGTATCTTGCAGGGAAGATAGCGACGCCCGACATTACAAAGACCGAGCGGTTTGGCGCGGTGAAGTACGGGTTTGGCCTGAACACCGAGCAGGAAGTCACAGGCAGTCTGCGGTTGTTTGCGCGCTTTGGGTGGAACGAAGATCAGCATGAGTCGTTCGCGTATACCGAGGTCGGGCAGACGGTTCTGTTTGGCGGCGATTACAACGGGCGCAGCTGGTCGAGGGCGAACGACAAAGTAGGCGCGGCTTTTGTTTCAAACGCGATCAAGCGGGACCATCAGAATTATCTGCACTATGGTGGACTGGGGTTTCTGCTGGGGGACGGCGGATTGAATTACGGGCGCGAGAACATTGTGGAGTGGTACTACAACGCGCACATCTGGCGGGGGCTTTTTGCGATGGGCGGCGGGTCGTACGTTGCCGATCCCGGGTACAACCGGGACCGGGGGGCGGTGTATGTGCCAACGGTTCGGGCGCATGTGGAGTTTTAGAGGCAGGGGTCTGGGAACAGGCGGTTCATTGGGCGGTATCTTGCTTCCTTTGACTTCAAATCCAAATGGGCTGTCGAACGTTCTGGGGGCACCCATCTTCAATGGTTGGGTGTACTTATCCCGGGACTTGGGTCACTGATCTCGATTGCTGTTCCAGTTAGACGCGGTAGTGGTATTCTGGCACGTCGTCTGAATAGGCACGAGGAGGATGACTTGAGAACAGGAATCATACTGGCGATTGGTGGATTGGCTCTTTTGGCGGGGTGCGGCAATCAGCAGAACAAGGCTGCCAACGCTCCCGCGACACCCAAATGGAAGGGGGCACCCTACCATATTGAGTTTGACACGCAGGCAGGGAAACCGAATCCGGCAGGGGTGACCATTCCAACCGTGAAGTACACGGCGAATCCTGACGCGCTGGAGAAAAGGGCGAGCCTGGTTGTGAAGTTCGACACTTCGGGAGCTGCGAAACAAGGGCCGATGATGAACCAGATGATTATGGGCCCGGTGGATATCTCAGGCACGGAAGGCAGTCTTCCTTCGGACTATATGGATCTCGCGGACAAGGGTCTGGCGCGGTTCCTGGGGGCCTACTGCATCAAGGGGAAAGTGAAGATTACCGTGGCGATCGCGAGGTCGTCGTTGAGCAGCCAGGCTGGCGATGACGAGGTCAACCAGAAGCGCCTGTCCGACTGGCTGCCGATCGAGGTTGCGTTCAAGAACCCGCATCCGGGCTGCTAGGCTGGCTCGATCCTCTATTGGTTACGGGCGTCGGGAACGACGGAGAAGGAATTGAAGAAATGCGCGACATCTTCGTCCCGGCGGGCGCCGGCAGTGGGGAAGGTCGCGGTGAGCATGTAGAGGCGCTTGCGGGCGAGGACCAGGCGGGAATTCATAACGCCGCCGCCCAGATTGCGGGATGAGAAATACCGGCCCGGGAACCCCTGCTGGCTGAAGGTAGACTGCTCGACGAGGGTGGTTTGAGTGCGCGCCATTGCGTTGTCGCGGGCCATGTCGAGGGTGCGATCGGGAACTTCGAAGTTGGCCCGCTCCACGGGCGGGTCCTCTGCCCAGGTAACGGAGAAGCAAGTTTCGGCGTCGGGGTAGGCGTAGATCATGTCAACCTGTTCGGCGCCTCCCTGTTCGTTATAGGCAGGAACCTGTATTTCTTTTATGTCGGCGGGCATCTGGACTTTGAAACCATCGGGGGTGCGGTCAACCGACTGCCAGACAATGCTGGCAGGATGAGCTCCGGGGGTGTAGGGGCTTGAAGTGGGAGTCCGGTCGGCTCCGCTGGCGGGAGGGCTGACGAGCCCCATCCCCACCCGGTTCCGGTAGACGAAGATAACCGCCAAAACCAGGATTACAACCAGGGCGAGGTAGAGCAACCATTTCACACTCTCAAGAGTGCCTATTTCGCCTCACGGTTGCAAGTCCATTATTGTCTCTGGCATACCTTGTGAGCCCATGGGGTAAAATGAGACGCTTTCTTCGTTCGACTTCCGGTGGAATATTTTCCTTATTCGCAAGCAACCCCTTGCAACCTTTCTCACAATCAAGCATCTTAGTAAGTAATTAGCAGAGGCTTCCCCGAATATGTCCCACCCAAGCAAGGTACTCACTCCTTCTTGAAGGTCCGTCACGGATCTCTTCTCTCAATTTCCCCCCTGGACTCCCTCCTCAAATTGCCTCTCGAGCGGGCCTGCTGGAAAGCAGGCCCATTTGCTCTTCCGCTAAACCTTCCCATCGTCGCGTCATTGCCTGATTCAGGCTCTAGAATCAAAGTCAGATGCGGTCCTCATCCAGCCAAAATTCTGAATCCGGTCCCGCCGGCAAGGCGAGCGACGTTGATGAGATTGATAAGCTTTTCCACACGGGCGGGCTGGTTCGCAGCCTGCGCGGGAGTGCCGGCGGGCGCATCAGACCACATTCACACCAGGATCGCACTGCCGCTGAGGAACTCTCGCGTCCTGCGCCTCGGCCGCGCGTGGCGACCAATGGAGTGGAATGGCTGGCGGTTCCGGGGTGGGAGAGGGTTCCGTGGCTTTGGCATGGGTTCAGTACCCGGCGGGGCGGACTGAGTCGGGCGTACTGCGCAGACGACGCGCCGGGGGAGCTGAACCTGGGGTTCACGGGCGAGGACGGCAGAGAGACAGTGACCAGTAACCGCAGCCTGCTGGCGCAAGCGATCACGGGCGACGCTGGTACGCAGCTGGTGGCCGTTCGCCAATTCCACTCGAACCTGGTGCATATTGCGAGTGCGATCGAAGCGGCCAGGGAACGGCCATGGAAGGCGGACGGCCTGATTGCCAACGAGCCTGGACTGCTGCTCGGCATTCAGACGGCTGACTGCATTCCAGTGCTGGTGGCGGACCGCAAACGACGCGTGGTGGCGGCTTTTCATGCCGGATGGCGGGGAACGGTTAAGCGCATTGTGGAATTGGGTATTGGCCGAATGAGGACGGAATTTGGATGCCGGCCCGAGGATTTGATTGCCGCCATCGGACCTGGTGTCGGCGCCTGCTGCTATGCGGTCGGCGAAGAGGTTCTCTCTGAGTTCGAGTCGCAGTTTCAGTATGGGCGCGAAGTTTTTCACGAGGTCTATTCGACGGATGCGGTGCGGACAAGATATCCCATGCTTTTCCTGACGCAGCGGGCGCCGGGGCACTCTCCAATTGGACCGGAGCTGCACCTGGACCTGGTGGAGGCTAACCGACGCCAGTTGCTGGCGGCGGGGTTGAAGGCGCGCGCTATACAGGCGGTCGGCGGATGTACCAGTTGCGAGACGGGCATGTTCTTTTCGCACCGCGCTTCGAACGGGCACGCGGGGCGCATGATGGCCGTGATCGGGATCAAGCCTCCGTCGCTCTGAAATGGATGTCAAGCAGGGCGGATTCAGCGCAAAAAATGCCGTCCCCTCTCAGGGCATCTGAGCCGGGGACGGTGTTTGCGCTGTTCGTGGAGCTTCAACTCTAGGAAGCGCTGACGGCTTCGCCCGGATTCACCAAGTCGCGAAGCTCCTTGGAGGGCTTGAAGTACGGTACACGCTTGGCGGGAACATCGACGCGTTCACCGGTCTTTGGATTGCGGCCAATGCGCGGATTGCGCTGGCGAATACGGAACGATCCGAAGCCACGAATCTCAATCTTGTCGCCGCTCTGTAGGGCTCCAATCACAGAGCCGAAGATGGTTTCAACGATGACCTCGCCATCGCGGCGCGTCAGGTCACCCAAGCCGGTCACCTTTTCCACCAGGTCTGCCTTTGTCATGTGCGTGAGGCCTCCGCTTTCAGGATAACCGGATTTTCTACGGGGAAGCGTGGAAAAAGCAAGCCCCTTTTTTGGAAATTATCCTTTGTGCATCAGCAAGTTGGCCTGAAATCGCTCCGGCCACCCAAATGCGCCTGTCCAGAGGCCTGCTTTGAGGTATGATGTGCTGAGCCATTCCCCAGAGACGAAACTTGAAGGAAAAAGGGGACACGCCGCGCAGAGGCGTCTGCAGTTATGCGATATCCGACTTACAGCATCGTAATTCCGGCCTTCAATGAGGCAGGGCGGATTCCCGCCACTCTGAAGTCTGTGGTTGAATGCATACGGGCGCAAGGCTGGTCTGCCGAGGTTGTGGTGGTGGACGACGGGTCGACGGACGCGACAGCGCAGGTGGTGCGCGACTTTTCCGCCGCGGCGCCAGAGGTTCGGCTTGTGCAGAATCCGGGCAATCGAGGCAAGGGCTACAGCGTTCGCTCAGGGATGCTGCAGGCGCTGGGGGAAGTGGTGATGTTTACCGACGCGGACCTTTCGGCGCCGATAGAAGAGGCCGAACGGCTGTTTGCGGCCATTGCAGGGGGCGCCGATATTGCTATCGGATCCCGATGGCTGGAGAGCGGCCGGCAGACTCATCGGCAGCCGTTTTACCGGCAGTTTTTTGGTCGCTGTTTCAACGGCGTTACGCGCCTGGTGATGGGGCTGCAATTTGCCGATACGCAGTGCGGTTTCAAGGCGTTTACCCGCAGTGCAGCGCAGACCGTGTTCCAGTTGCAGACGATTGAGCGGTGGGGTTTCGACCCAGAAATTCTTTTTATCGCTCTCAAGCGCGGCTACAGGATTGAGGAAGTTCCGGTTAGCTGGGCGCATGACGCACGCACCCGCATGAGCTACCTCAAGGACGGGATGAAGATGCTTGAGGAGATTGCGATTGTCCGCTGGAATGCGTTGCTGGGCCGGTATGGCAAGCAAATTGTGCAGATTCAACGGGCAGGTGTGGCGAAGTGAGAAGAGCAGCTTTTAGCTTTGTACTGCTTAAGTTGGTTGGTCTGGTTTTCCACGACTGAATTCTACAAGGCGCGTGTCTGCGGTGGGTCTTAACCGCGCTGCTCTCCGTCCCTCTTTTCAGGTGCCGGGTTTTCAATTCCGCGCCGAGATCGTTCTCGATGAATGGGAGATATTCGCATGTTCAAAAAAATCGGACTCGCAGTTCTTTTTCTTGCGCTCGGCACCGTAAGCGCACTGGCTGCCGACTTCAACGGCAAGTGGAGCGGAGACCTTACCACGCCACGCGGCACACAAACACTGGTATTCGACTTCCACGTCGACGGCACGACGTTGACCGGCAAGGTCACAACTCCCCGTGGTGAAACCGACATCACAAACGGCAAGGTGGATGGGGACAACATTTCGTTTGATCAGGTGATGAACTTTAACGGCAACTCGATGACGATCAACTACACGGGCAAGGCCGATGGCGAGACCATCAAGTTCACAAGGAAGATGGGGGATTTTGGCTCGTCTGACTTTGTGGCGAAGAAGGGCGCACCGGCGGCGGCTCCAGCGGCACCGCAGATGTAGTTGTTCTTGAGGACTCTCGACGTTTGAGATGGACTCTGTTGTATCCCACCCATCTCGTGGTGAAGCTGCGAGATGGATGGAGCACCTGCCGGCGGGTCGGGCTGCGAGCGGGGTGACTCGCTCAGAAGTATTTCAGCTTTTTGACGCGAAGCGTGTCGCCTGTGTCTTCGATCTCATAGATTTTGGCTCTCGCCAGGCGGCCGTCGAATGGCTGGTGGAGGACTAGCATGAGACGCCCGTCGAAGGCGTGAAAGACCATGCCATGGCCACTATCCTCGCCTACGAGGATGCCATCCTGCTTCCAGGGGCCTGCGAGTTTGCCGGTGGCGGAGTGGGCCAGGGCCTCGACGTAACTTCCGTTGTCATAGCTTGACCAGAGCATGAGGAGTTTGCCGGTGCGGGTGCGGTAGAGCTCGGGGCCGTCGGTGACGTAGGGCTTCGCGGAGTTGATGGTTTCGTGACGATTGCCGAGCCATGGGGCATCGGATGCTTTGAAGAGATAAAACGGGCTGCCTACGGCGCTGGTCAGGTCCGGGGTCATCTCGACGGCTTCCATATTGCCGTCGACGAGCTGGATCCACTCATGGGCGTAGACCATGTAGGGCTTTCCATCTTCGCTATAGAAGGTTCCATCGAGGCTCATGTAGGCGGCGGGAGGAATGGGCTTGTCGCTGATGGCCTTGAAGGGGCCCAGAGGGGAATCGCTCACGAATATTTGGGTTCCGCGCAGATGCCAGCCGACGCCGCCGTAGGTGACATCGATGTGAGTCATGTTCCTGGAACCGGCGGGCTCGGGTTTTGGAACGATGGGAGCCTTGTAGTTGTTGAGGGTGGCGAATAGATAGTATTTGCCTTTGTAGAGATGGACCTCAGGTGCCCAGACGCCGGCAGCGGGGTCGGCCCAGGAGCCATCCTGCACCTCAAAGACGAGGTATGGACCGGACCACGAGACTAGATCTTTACTCTTGTAGGCGATGACGCCGCTGCGGTGCTGACTGCTGGCCTGTGGGCCGGAGCCCTCGTACATGTAATAGGTCTGGGAGGGCTGGTCGGCCACCATCCAGGGATCGTGCATTCTGATGTCAGAAAGTTTCAGGTTCTGCTGAACGGGGAGTTGCGCGAGCGAGTAACCGGCGAGAGCAACAAAACAAAAGAGCAAACGGACTGACGAACGAAGATGGTGCATCGAACTCCTCCTATTTCTGAAAATCAGGACGCAAAGAACCAAGGCAAATTGTTCGCGGCAAGGATAGCGCGCGCAAGGGGTTTCTGTCCCGGCGCGGGGCGATGCGATGTATGCTTGCCTGCAAAGAGCCTTGATCATGAATCGATGTTTCTATGCAGTGCGATGCGTTATCTCAATGGCGGTGTGCGCGCTGGTTTTGGGCGCGATGACGACGACCACGGCGCGGGCTGCGGAATGCGACCGAAGCTGCCTGCAGAACCTGCTGACAACCTATATTGACGCGATGGTTGCGCATGCACCGGCGCAATTGCCTTTGGCGAAGAAGGTGCGGTTTACGGAAGATTCCCAGGAACTCAAGCTCGGCGAGGGTTTGTGGAAGACGGTGACCGGGAAGGGGAGTTTCCGCCAGGATTACATCGACCGGAGGCGGCAAGTGGCGGCCGCGCACATGATGTTGTTCGAAGGGGAGACGCAGGTTCTGTACACGGTGGTTTTGCATGTGGCCAAACGGAAGATCGCCGGGATTGAGACGCTGGTCTATCGCGTTCCGACGGATGAAGTTCACAAGCCGGATCAACTGGGCGGGCCGTTGGTGGGAATGAATGAAACAGTGCCCGCGGGCAAGAAGATGGTGCGCGCGGAGATGATTCGCGTGGCGCTGACCTATCCCGAGGGATTGCGGCGAGGCGCATTCTTCAGAGCCAATGTGCCATTTGGGCCGGAGGCGTACCGTCTGGAGAATGGTACCAGGACGGCGGGCGAA